>UMBI01029650.1_pt1 | contig 165867 bp, 176 predicted proteins | sample 1963911 | NCBI WGS metagenome assembly UMBI01 (sample SAMEA4835936, study PRJEB28245) | human gut metagenome | biome: gut microbiome; material: fecal sample | place: Denmark | collected 2008
TTGCGGCAGAACAATTAAAAGCTAAACAAAATTACAAAGAACTCAAAAAGATAATAACAATAAACATATTGAAATATAATTATCTAGAGAGAAATTCATATCATTCAATAGCAAAAATGAAATATGAGAATACAAAACCAATAGAATTTGTTGATATGGGGTATAAAAAAGAAGAGGAAGAGGCAACAAATACATTTGAAATGCACTTTATAGAACTTCCTAAATTTAAACAAAAAAATCCAGACTGCAACACAAAGCTAGAGCAATGGCTATGGTTGATAGATGGAAGCGAGGAGGAGAAAGTAAAAATGTCGGCCAAAGAAAATGAAGAAGTAAATAAGACAGTAGAAGAACTAAACAAATTAAGCAAAGATCCAGACGAAGTCGCAAAATATGAAGAACGTGAGTGGAGCATTATGAGGTACGATGTCGAGATGAAAACCAATAGAGAACTTGGAGAAAAAGAAGGCGAAGCACGTGGTTTGAAAATTGGTAAAGAACAGGGAAGGAAAGAAGAAAAAACAAAAATTATAAAAAAATTATATTCTTTAAACATACCAATTGAAAAAATAGCTGAAATTACAGAAATGTGCATTGAAGATGTGAAGAAAATAGTAAAATAAAAAGAGGCGCTCTCCAGTGGAGAGCGTCTTAACTCTCATTCAGTTATTACATAAATCAAAAAGATTCTAATTTTAAGATTGCGGGTTTTAAATTATTCAGTCGAAACTTGTAAATTGTGCTAATATATCATTTAAATATGTAAAATTATATCATAAAAAGAACTACGAAAACGCTTGATATACAAGCGCTTTCATGCTATTATATATTTAGTTTTATAAAACATTAATTTTTACTCGAAGCAGACAAGCTTCAAAAAATATCGATATTTAAAATTTTATTAGAGGTTCTCTAATCTAATACAAAGCTATTATTTTGTGTCTAAAAATATCCCATAAGAAAAAATGAAGAAAAACTAATGAATTTACTATTAAGTTTGATCCCCCATAACTAAAAGTAAATAGAATTATTTTGATATAAACTTAGAAAAAACTTTTAAAATGTAAGAGATTTTTAACTAAAGATAATTTAATTTTCTATATAAGCCAAGCTCCAGGAAAAAGAAATAGAAATTTATAAGAATATATGCTCGGAGGTGATATTATAAGACAGATGTACATATCATAATGGAATTATTATGCCAGAAAATAAGTAAAAACCCTATTTTATTTATAAAACTTAAAATATCTATATTAAATGGTTTTGAGGTAGCAAAAGCTACCTCTTTTAAAATTTTACGATACTTTAAATCTTTTAGTAATAGGACCTAACAATTCGTTTACATCTACACCAAGCACTACAGATATTGCACAAATTTCATAGTCTCGTACTGTTCTTTGGTTGTTTTCTATTCTGTAAAGGCTAGTAACCGGGATGTTTACGCCAAGTAAAAGAAGTTTAGAAGAAAATTTTTCTAGTGAAAGTCCTTTTTCAATTCTTTTATCTTTTAGTATAGGTCCAATTAGATTTAAATTATCCTCATATTTGCTAAAATTATTCATTGAAAAACTCCTTCGTATAAAATTTGTATAATTTAAGTAATTATATAATCAAAGCTACGACAATATGTTTACACACGTGAAACAAAACAAGTGATAATACATGGTAAAAATAACCAGTTTTTAGCTTATTTAAATATTTGTAGCACTTTTTAAAAGTAGACATAAACTATAGTAAGATGATTGACTTTGGAGGGTGATTGAAAAATTTGATTTTTTTCAATCAAATAAAATGTAAGAAAGGACTGTGAAAAAATGGAGAAAAAAAGCATCGTACGAATACAAAATATTTCAAAGACGTATCAAGCTGAAAATGGAGAAGTAGAAGCACTAAAAGGAATAAATTTTGATGTAAAAGAAGGAGAGTTTATAAGCATAATTGGACCAAGTGGATGTGGTAAATCTACCCTATTATCAATAATTTCCGGACTAGAAAGTAAAACAAACGGAGAAGTGTACATAGATGGAAAAGTGGGATATATGTTGCAAAAAGATAATCTTTTAGAATGGAGAACTATTTATAAAAATGTTTTATTAGGACTGGAAATTCAAAAGGCATTAACAGAGGAAAATAAAAAATATGCAATTGAACTTCTAAAAAAATATGGTTTATATGAATTTAGAAATAAATATCCAACGCAATTGTCTGGAGGCATGAGACAAAGAGTTGCACTAATAAGGACGCTGGCAATCCGTCCGAAGGTATTGCTATTAGATGAGGCTTTTTCTGCACTTGACTACCAAACAAGGCTTATGGTAACAGAAGATATATACAAAATTTTAAAGGCCGAGAATATAACGGTACTAATGGTTACACACGATATTTCGGAGGCTATAAGTATGTCAGATAGAGTGGTGGTTTTAAGCCAGAGACCCGCAACAGTAAAAAACATATACACAATTGACTTCGAGATGGAGAACAGGACGCCATTAAATTGTAGAGAAAAGCCTAAATTTAGTAAGTATTTTAACATAATGTGGAAGGAGCTTGAAGAGTATGACAAAGAAGCTGGAAAAGAAAATAATGTCTGAAGATAGAAAAAGATATTTAAGAAAAAAGAAGTTTAGAAAAATTGAGATACTCGCAACACAAATTTTTATAGTGGTCGCATTTATAGGAATATGGGAACTTCTTGCAAGGCTTGGAAAAATAGATAGCTTTATTACTAGCCAACCATCTAGAATAGTAAAAACATTTCTAAATTTATCATCGAATGATTTAGGAAGACATCTAAGAATTACATGTATAGAAACATTGGTGGGATTCTCTTTAGGAACCATAATGGGAGTAATAATAGCAATAATTCTATGGTGGTCATCGTTCATTTCTAAAGTGTCTGAACCATTCTTGGTAATACTAAATGCACTACCAAAAGTAGCTTTAGGACCAGTAATAATAATATGGGTTGGTGCCGGAATGCCAGCTATAATAGTTATGGCACTTGCAATTTCGCTTATTGTAACAATATTAAATATTTTAAATGGACTTATAAACACAGATAAAGAAAAAATAAAAATGGCTGAAACTTTTAATGCAAGCAAGTTTCAAATACTTACAAAAATAGTAATACCAGCAAATATCTCAACATTATTCAACACTCTAAAAGTAAATATAGGATTATCACTAGTCGGAGTAATATCTGGAGAGTTCTTAGTATCGAAAGGCGGACTCGGATATTTAATTGTGTATGGCGGGCAAGTATTTAAGCTGGATCTGGTAATGACGAGTGTAATTATTCTTGCAATAGTCGCAGCCGTAATGTACGAAAGCATAGAAATATTAGAAAAAATTGTGATGAAACAGAAATAGAATGTACAAGATTATTATAAAAGGGAATGAAAATAAGCTAAATTTATAATAAAAGTGTAATGGTAAATATGAAAGAGGCAATAATGTGTCGATATAAAAACAATAAAATTTGCTTTTTATCTGTTTATAAAGCCTCAAAAATAAAGAAAGGAAAATTAAAAAAATGAAAAAGATTATAACGATAATAGTGTGCATATTGCTTGTAGCTGTTGTAATAGCGGTTGGATTTATAGCAACAAGACCACAAAAAAATGATACTGCAATAAAAACACTAAAAGTAAATGAGGTTACAAGATCAGTATTTTATGCACCACAATATGTGGCAATTGCTAATGGATTCTTCGAGGAAGAAGGCTTAAAAATAGAATTAACAACAGGTCAAGGTGCAGACAATGTAATGACAGCAGTATTGGCAGGACAGTGTGACATAGGTTTCTGTGGTCCAGAGGCTTCAATTTATGTATATAACGAAGGAAAAGAAGATTACGTAGAAGTATTTGCTCAATTAACAAAGAGAGATGGTTCATTCTTGGTAAGCAAGAATAAAACAGATAATTTCTCATGGCAGGACTTGAAAGGAAAAACAGTAATACCAGGAAGAAAAGGTGGAGTGCCATACATGACATTTGAATATGTTTTAAAACAAAATGGACTAAACCCAGAAACAGATTTAGTATTAGACGATAGTATAAAATTCGACTTAATGGCAGGAGCTTTCGCTGGTGGAAATGCCGAATATGTAACACTATTCGAGCCAACAGCATCAATGACAGAAGCAGAAGGAAAAGGTTATGTAGTTGCATCAGTTGGAGAGGCGTCTGGAGAAGTTCCATACACAGCATACTGTGCAAAGAAAAGCTATATAGAAAAAAATAGCGAAACAATAGAAAAATTCACACGTGCAATATATAAAGGACAAAAATGGGTAAAATCACACACATCAAGAGAAATAGCAGAAGCAATACAAAGCTTCTTCCCAAGCACAAGCGTAGAATCAATAGAAAAATCAGTACAAAGCTACAAAGACATAGACGCATGGAACGAAACACCTGTACTAAAAGAAGAAAGTTTCGATAAACTACAATTAATAATGACAGAAGCAGGAGAGCTAACACAAAAAGCACCATACAACAAAATAGTAAACAACACATATGCAGAAAAAGTAATAAAATAAATTTTTCGCCCAATAGGGACGCCCCTTTTTGGGCGAAGTTTAAATTAGTATATTAAAAAAACTCCATTTTCTATTTTTTGAAAATTTCGGTACGACGCTCTTGGTCGGAGCTAGGCTCCTCAAAAGACGAGCTTGACCTTATTTTCAAAAATAGAATAATGGTCTTTTACAATAATTCTAAATATTTATTTAACATTTCTATTTCTAATTTATTAATTAATTTAATAAAATCTGTATAATCCATTGTGGTATGTGCTTTATCCAAAGCCTCATAATATTCTAATCTATTCGCTTTTTTTATTATTACGGGATTATACCCATGGTTCATTAAATCTAAATTCATTATTAATCTTGATGTTCGTCCATTTCCATCAACAAATGGATGAATTTTAACCAACTCTCCATGTAATAAAGCTGCTTGAATAATTGGATGATATTTATTCCAAGTCTCGTAATTTAAAATTAATTTTTCCATTAGCTCTGGTATTTTTATATAATCTGGTGGTATGTGTGTAGCACCTTTTATTGTTACATTCTCTCGTCTATATCTTCCTGCATTTTCATCATCTATACCTTTCAAAATTAGCTGATGAATATTTTTTATATTCCATTCAGTAATCGGCTTATTATCTTTTACTAAATCTTCTAAATATAAAATTGCTTTTTCATGATTTATTGCTTCTAAATGCTCTTTTACTGATTTTCCGCCAACTGTTATGCCTTCTAATACAACCTGAGTTTCTCTTAATGTTAAAGTGTTTCCCTCTATACCATTGCTATTATATGTCCATTCGAGATTAATAGTCTCTCTTAATGATTGCAGAGTTTCTTTTGAAATTGGTCTTTTGCTATCTAATTTTTTCTTTAATTTATCAACTTCATCAAAATAATTGTTATCTATATCAATTTTAAAATCTATATTATCTGGTTTTATATTTCTCTTATCTAGTGGCTTTTCCTCATCAATAGGAATATTCCAATTGCCACCTATTTTAAAAGCACCTTCTATTCTTCCTTCTGATAATAATTGCCTTACTCTTCTCTCACTAATATTCCATTTTTTTACCGCATCACTAGTAGTCATATATTCCATTTTTGTTACCTCCTTTTTACAAGTTATGTAAAAAATTTTTTATTTCTGTAGCAAATACAATTATACCGAATACGGTAGTATTTGTCAATACAATTATACCGAATTCGGTAGTATATTATTTAGCAGAATTTAACACATAAATTGCAATATTTAGGTATGATGCAAATAATATCCAAATTAAATAAGGAATTTGCAATATTCCAGCAACTTTATTCTTTTTGTAAAATAATACAATCATGTAAATTACCAACAAATCCAATACTAAAATCCATATAAATGAAAATAATCTCCATTTTAATGAAAAGAAAAAAATTGACCAGAGTGCATTTACTGCAAGTTGCACGTAATATACTACTGAAATTTTTGGGCTGACTAGTTTTTTACTTTTTAAAATTCCATATGAAATTCCCATTAAAACATATAAAATTGGCCAAATTATAGAAAATAATAATCCCGGTGGTGTAAGTGGTGGCTTATTTAAAGAGCCATAATCAATAACAGGCCTTATAATTAGCCCAACAATGCCACCAACAATTACAGGAATTAGAATTGATTTAACATATATTTTAAAATTACTCATGCATAAACCTCCTATAAAATTATATGATGAATAATTTAGAAATAGAACATGGTTTACACTATTATTCATACGTATTTTGCACTTTGTTACAGCTAATAGCACACTTTTCTTGCTTGTAATAAAAGCAGCCTTAATATCTAATAATAAATAATTATAATCCAACACTTGCTACGAATGCTATTATAAAAAATAGTAAACTAAAACATTGAAAAATTAAATTTAGTATAGTACAATTTAATTAAAGTAAGGAAAGTTAACCTTGGAGGAAGAAAAATGGAAAGTTCATTAGAAGAAGTATTTAATGCTTTTATGGGGGGATATTGGGGCCCATCATATTATTTCTATATAAATAAAGTGAAAGATGGATATCAATTTAGGTATGGATATGATAAAGATGGACGTATTATTAATAATACCATAATTGGAATAAATTTATATAAATCATTTCATGATGAAGAATATTATGATTCATTTATAAGTAAATTACTAGAGTTGACGCATGAATGGAAAGAGGAATATTATGATAGTGATATAATGGATGGAATGCAATGGGATATTCATTTTTGGCAGCTAAATAAAACATATGCTGGGTCAAATAATTTTCCTCAAAATTATAAAGAAGTAATGGATTATGTGAAAGAATCTTTTAATGTAAGACCAGATGTTGAAAGCATAAAAAATGTTTTTCCCAAAGTAAACGATGATGGTGTAATAGATTTATTTCCTGAAACAAAAAATGATTTTCCAACAGTAGAATATGACTTTTCGACAATAGAAGAATATATCACTAAACAGTTAGAAGAGATAGGTAAAATGGAAGAACCAAATCACGAAGAAAAAACAAAGAGATAGGAACTTTAGATAATCTTTTTAAAAAATAAAATACTATAGAAAAATTGGAGGAACAGATGGATAATAAAGTATTAAATAAGCAAATTCCTATAAAGACAATAGTGGATATTGCAAATTATTTTGAGGAATACAAAGAAAGATACTCAGATTTATTTCAAAAAGACCAAGAAAAAAATGAAAAATTGAATTTTGCAGATAAAAATTATGAATATCGAAGTGCTGATGTATCTTTAATGTATACAATACGATTACGTAACGGAAAAAATATGAAGGAATCAAATTATAACTGGTTTATAGTACAATTAGGACAGCCAAGTATTATTGAAGAAGTTATAATTGATTTAAGAATTTCATATTTTGGAAAAATTGAAAAAGACAATACTAATGACCAATATAATAGCATAAATGTTTCAGTAGATTTCAGAAATGCAGGAATGAATTTGAATTTTTCAGATGTTTATGTTGAAGCTAACAGCACAAACCAAGAACGTGCAGCAAATAATATTTATTATACAGTAATAAATATTCTAGAAAATAATAAAGATAGATTTGACAAAACAATAAAAAATAGAAAAATAAGAATACAATCATTTTGTATAGCTGTTGGAATTATTTTATCATATATTGTATATTTTATATTAAAAATTAATGTAAATAAACTTCCAATAGACATAAATCAGTACTTAACAAATAAATATATTATTATTTTCGGGCAATGGTTTTTAGCAATCTTATTAGGAAATATTTCTTCATATTGGTATATTGTGTCAATATATAAACCTTTATTACCAGAAGCAAAATATACAAAATACAATTATTCAACATCAAAAGCTGTTTATACAGATGATGTCGATGACTATACTAATCATTGTGAAGTCCACTTCGGAAAATTTTGGGACGCTGAAAAAAGAAGAAATAAAATAGAAAAAATATTTAAAATAACAAGAATCATTGTTTTAATTCAACTATTAATTAGTACAATTTTATTTTTTGTATTAAAATAAGAAATGTAAAAGTTACTTAACTGCAAAAAATGTAAAATGGTATTAATAATTTATACCATTATATACAAGGTAACTTTAATGGATAAAATTGTTATTGGGCTATTTTATCGCACACCCATTATTCTATATTTTTGAAGATAAGATTAAGCTCTCCTTTTGCGTAGCCTTTAAGCAACGGTCAGAAACGCTATACCAAAATTTTTAAAAATATAGAAAATGGGGTTTATAAATATAGTAATTAATTTTTTTATATTCCTTCATAGCCATCATTAAAAGGTTCTCTATAGTCTCTCATCTGTGTAGTTATATTTTTAAGTCTTTCTAAATATGTTTTTGAATTACGTAGATACGAAACATCTTCATAGCCAAAATTTGCATATGATGCACGCTTTAGTAATCCCATATATTGTACTTCTTTAATAAAAGCTGCCATTTGTCCATCTCTTGAGTATTCGTTTAATACAGTATTAAAGAAATTTGGTGAGAGTGCCCTTTCAGATAATATATTTAATGCTATTACATCATCATGTTCTTTTCCTATACCTCTTAATGTTTTTGCAAACATTGTTGCAGGTTCTTGTAATTCACCATAATAATCAAAATTTGATTTATATTCTTCAGAATTGAACATTCTACCATTCCTATAATATGTTAATCTTGGTCTACTCTTTCCAGAAATTTCGTAAGCAAAATTTTCTGCTCTATTTTGCGTTGTTGCTTCATCTAGCATAGAAAATCCATCATAGATTAATTGTGCATGTTCTTGTTTTAAGCTACCTTGCCTAATTTGTTGATTAACATATTCCACAACCTTATTCATCCATGCATTATTTACAATATGTCCTAATTCATGAGCCATATACAGTCTAATTCTTTCTTCTCCTGTTAAATATTTGCTAGCAGATAAATTGGGATTTATATAAATAATCTTGTTTTGTGCTTGTGTTTCCCCATATATTTCTCTGTTATTATCTGGTAAAACTGAAATTGTTCGTAGATTATTCATAATAGCATTGAGAACATGGTTAAAAGTTGCTGGAGATTTTTTATAATTATAATATAAATACTCTTCTAAATTTTGTATACAGCCTGCAAGTGTACCAGCATCATGCTCTCCATTTCTTACTTGACCGTTACTAATTTGTTGTTGAAAATTAGTCATGCTATTGTTTATTAATACTTCTATATAAGCGGACATAATGTTATTGTATTGTTTAAAATCATATTCTAATTTATACATAATAGTCCTCCTTTAGTAAATTTAATACTATTATTTTAACATGTTTTACATAATATTTCAAATTGTAGTTCACTAACATTAATGGATAAAATTTTTACATATTTATTTTTTTTCGATAAAGTTGTCCATTTCATGGTAAAATTATTGGATTTTAAATATTATGGTAATAATAACTTCGCCCAATAGGGACGCCCCTTTTTGGGCGAAATTTTGTGCAATACAATTCGGGGACAGAAAAAATGTGTAATTTAAGCTTTAATACAAAATATTGTGAAATTTCTTCCTTGTCTCCAAACCGTTTTTTAGTATCGCCCAAAAAGGGACGTCCCCAATGGGCGAAATAATAATTTATCCCCAAACTCTTGTATTTTCCGCCAAAATAATATAAAATAACTTTGATATTTTTTAATATAAATAAAAATAATAGAAGAATTAAAAAAATATAATAAAAATATATCACAAGATGTAAAACACTTTTTTAAATTTTTGCCTAAAAACGACAAACAAATTACAAGGCTTGTACTAAAATACTAGCATACAGTTAAAGGTACAAAAGTTAAAAAGGTAAGAGGTGGTAAAGATGTTTCAAAATATATCAAAAAACACAGAAGAAGTTTTTGATGACGAGGTTGATTTTGCTACGCAAAGCAAAAATGAAAAGATAATTGGAATATTAAAGCAAAATTTTAGTGTTCCAAACATCATTATTTATGCCCTAGCATTTATGATGTCTTTGCTAGGAGGGCAAAATAGTCCAGTATTTACAAGTGCTGCACCATTTGGTTATGCCATTACGGCAGCGAGCTTTGGAGCAGGCGTTCCTGCACTAATTGTATGCTTAGTAACATTAGTTGGAACAGCAATAAAGTTTGGTGGAAGTGGTCTTTTATTTTACATATTAACGCTCCTAATATTTGTAGCATTAGTGCTAATAAAAAGACCAATCGAGCAAGAAGATAGCAATGAAAAATTAAAAGTTGGTATGCAAATGACTGTTGCAGTATTCATTGTTCAGATGATTAAGCTTTTATTTAAAGGTTTTCTTGTTTATGATTTATTGTATACTTTAATGATAACAATAACTACAGCAATTTTATATAAAGTTTTTGTAAATTCATTAATTGTATTTAAAGAGATAAAGATAAAAAAAGTATTTTCAATAGAAGAGGTAATGGGAGCAAGTTTAATGCTTGCATTAGCCGTAAATTGCTTAGGAAACTTTAGTATATTTGGTTTCTCAATTAGAAATATATTATGTATTCTAATAGTACTAGTAATGGGCTGGAAGAATGGAGTACTAGTAGGCGGAACTACTGGTATAACAATAGGAACGGTAGTCGGAATATTATCAGGTCAACAACCTGTAATGTTAGCAGCATATGCGATATCTGGAATGATTGCAGGACTATTAAATAGACTTGGCAGAGTCGGGGTTATAGTTGGATTTATAATAGGAAATGTAGTATTATCATATGTTGCAAATGGAAATACAGTAGAGGTAATAAAATTTCAAGAGATATTAATTGCCTCTCTTGGACTTCTTGCAATTCCAAAATCATATAAAATCGAAATAAGTGATTTAGTTGGAAATACTAAGATGCTTCCAGAAACAACTACAAGAACTTTAGAAGAAAATAAAGAGACTATAAATAAGCTTACAAACATGTCTAACACAATTTCTGCAATGGCAAGAGAGTATGAAAATGCTGCGGCTACAATTGTTACAGACGAAGAGCTAGAAAAGCAAGAAAAGGCTAACCAAGAACTATTTGAAGATGAATTGTATAACAATTTGGAAGGAAAAGAAGAAAATCTATTATATGAAGACATCTATAACAATAACGAAAATATTTTAGATGAAATTTTTGAGCAACTTATGGCAAGAGAAGTTATTACAAGAAAAGATATAGTAAAAATATTTGCAAGCCATAACAATTATATAATGGGATTTAGTGCAGATTCTAAGGAAGATGACTATGTTGCTCAAAACGATATTGATGAAATTGTAAGAGCTATAAACTCTGCATATAGAGTTAGCAAATTAAACTTTATATGGAAAAAGAAACTAGACGAGAACAAAAAAACAATGTCAAGCCAATTAAATGGAGTATCTGAAGCCCTATCAAACTTGGCAAATCAAATTACAAAAGATGAAGATGATATATACAAAACTCAAAAAGAGCAAGTAAAAAAATTGCTAGAGGAAAAAGAAATAGAATTAAAAGACATTACTGTGAAACAAGAAGATAGCGGTAGATACATAATAACGTTATACACAGGTGTGTGCGATTCTGTGGATGGAAAAGAGTGTGGAGTTAAAAAAATTGCACGAATTTTAGCAAAAGTATTTAACGAAAAAATGGTTTTACAAAAACAAAGATGTGGACTAAGAGTAAATGACAACACCTGCATGTATACATTTACATCAGAAGATGAATTTACAATGCAAGTAGGACTTGCAAAAGCAAAGAAGTTTGGTTCTATAATATCTGGTGACACAACATTGCAAACAAGGCTAGAAGATGGCAAATATTTGCTTGCAATAAGCGATGGAATGGGCTCTGGACCAGATGCGAGAAAGAGTAGCAAAATTGCGATAAAAACATTAGAAAGACTGCTACAATCTGGCTTCAACAACGATACAGCTCTAAAATTAGTAAACACAACAATATCTGCCAATACAGACGAGGACATGTATGCAACGTTAGATGTAAGTATACTGGACTTGTACAAAAGCAATATGAAATTTATAAAAAATGGAGCTTGCCCAACATTTGTAAAAAGAGGAGGAAATGTAGAAACACTAAAATCAGTTTCGTTACCAACAGGAATACTAAACAATATAGATTTAGTAGAATATAACTACGACCTTCAAGACGGAGATATAGTTGTAATGTGCAGTGATGGAATACTAGAATCCAACAAAGAATACATAAGCAAGGACTTATGGATGCAAGAAATATTGGAAGAAATTGAGACAGATGATGCACAGAGAATGGCAGATTTAATATTAAAAGAAGCCATAGACAATGACTTCGGAAAAGAAAAAGATGACATGACTGTAATGGTTTATAAAATACATAAAAAGAATATATAAAATAAAAGATTCATGCTTTAATACAAAGTGTGAATCTTTTTTGAATATCTAATAAATATGTTGAAAAATGCCAGAATATGGCGTTCTATTCTTACAATAAAAAGTTGACTACTACACTGAACTTGTGATATAATTTCAGTGTGGGGGAATATTATGAAGGACTATGAAAAAATAAAAGAATTTGTAAATGAAAAAGATAATGCAATAACAGTAAATGATTTTAAAGATGCAAAAATTAAATTTTATTATATAAATAAATTGATGGAGGACAATTATATTTATAAAGTAAGAAAAGGCTTATATGCCAAAATAAATAGCTTTGAAGACGAATATTTTACAATTCAAAGTAGATATAAAAAAGCTATATTTTCATATAATACGGCGTTGTTTTTCTTAAATCAAACAGAGGTAACACCTAATATGATAGATATAACTATACCGAATGAGTATAATGTAAGTACGATAGATAGAGAAAAAATAAGAATACATTATACAAGTAGAGAAAATATAGAACTAGGAGCTATAGAGTTGAAATCTCCATTCGGGAATAATGTCAAAACATACAACCTAGAAAGAACAATTTGCGATATTGTAAAAAACGAAAATAAGTGTGGGTTAGATTTAGAACAAAAAAATAAAGTGATAAGAAATGCTTTTTCTAATAAAGAAATTGATAAAAGCATGATTATTGAATATGCAAAAAGATTAAAGTGTGAAAAGAAAATTAGAATGATAATGGAGGTATTTATTTGATAAAAAATATTCAATCATTAATGGATAAATCTAAAAATTTTGCAAAGCTAAATGGATTATCTGTTCAGGAAGTACTGCAAAATTATATGTTTGAAAGATTTCTAGAACGACTATCAAAGTCAGAGTATAAAGAAAAATTTATTATTAAAGGTCGGTTTTCTACTGTCAGCGATTATGGGGATTAACATGAGAACAACAATGGATATAGATGCAAATATTACAGGTATGAACTTTGAAAAAGACGAAATAAATGAAATGATAGATGATATTTTATCTATTGAAATTGATGATAATGTAATCTTTGAAGTAGAAAAAAATGTACCAATAAAAGAAGATAATGAATATGGAGGATATAGGTTTAAATTGATTGCAAAATTAAGCAATTTAAAAATTCCATTTTCAATAGATATATCGACAGGAGATTTAATTACACCGAGAGCTGTAGAATATAAGTATAAAACGATACTTGAAAATAATCAAATAAGCTTGTATACATATAATTATGAAACAATAATTGCTGAAAAATTTGAAACTGTGTTAAAGAGAAATATTTCTAACAGTAGAATGAAAGACTATTATGATTTATATTATTTTGTAACATACAAATGGAATGATATTGATAAAGCGACACTTGAGGTGGCTGTTGATACAACTCTTAAACATAGAAAATCAAAGAAATATTTAGATAAATATAATGAAATAATTTTAAATCTTTCTAATGACAAAAATTTGTTAGAAAGGTGGAACAAATACAGAAAAGAGCATACGTATGCGAAAGAAGTAGAATTTGAGGATACAATAAAAGCGATAGAAAAAATTCATAAAATACTATAAATAAAGTTTAAGTAAATAAATTTTTTAATGTAATACAACTAATGACTCAAATTTTAGTTTTTAACATGAAGTTAAGAAGGAGTAATTAGTTGTATTTTTATAAAAAGTTAATAATTCAATATTAAAACCAAAGAAATCTCCTCTTTTATATTGTAATTCCACCATATTTTGTGATATATTATACTTGCAAAAATTATATAAATTAGAGAGGACATTTATGAGTAGAGGAAAAAGATATAACGGATCTGAACATAAGCTAAATATAAAAAAAGTTATTGCTGTTATAATAGCATTTTTAGTAATAATAATGTTTGTAGCAGTTTTTATAAAATTAATGCAGCCAAAGGCAGAAACAACTGAAAAGAAAGTCGCAATGGCATACTATTCTGCATTTACAAACAATAAATGGGGCATAATTGATTCATCTGGAAACACAGTAATTACACCAAGTTATGATGAAATGGTTGTTGTTCCAAACAAGGACAAGGCTGTATTTATAGTAACATATGATGTAGATTATACAAATGGAACATACAAAACAAAGGCAGTAAATGAAAAAAACGAGCAACTATTTAGCACATACGACCAGGTTGAAGCAATTCAAAATTATGATCAGCAAAATAATATCTGGTATGAAAAAAGTTGTTTAAGAGTAAAAAAAGATAATAAATATGGATTGATTGACCTTTCAGGGAAAGTACTTCTAGACTGTAATTACGAGAGCATAGAGCCACTTATAGGAATTAGCAATAGTTTAATTACAACGAAAGATGGCAAGAAAGGGCTGGTAAGCTCGACAGGTTCTGTAATAATAGATAACGAATATGCAGATATCAAATCATTAACAAACGAATATGAAAATGGATATATTGTAAAAAATTCAGAAGGAAAACTTGGAGTAATTGGAACAAGTAAAAAAATATTACTTCCAATCGAATATGATGAAATTAAGAATGTATATGCCGAAAGCACTTATATAGCAAAACAAAGTGGTTCTTGGAAGATTGTAAATGTAAAAGACAATACATCAACCGACTTAAACTATGATGATGTAAATTCAATGGATAGTAGCAACATGGTAGTTGTAAAAGGTGGAAAATATGGAATTGCAACATTAACAGGAGAAGAAAAAGTTGCACCACAATTTGATTCTTTGAAAAACATTTATCAAAATTATTACATTGCTCAAAAAGACGGAAAACAAGGTGTAATAGATGATGATAACAATATAAAAATTGATTACAATTATAAATTTATAACATATGTAAAAACGGCAAATATCATAGAAGCTGAATCTGAAAAAGTTGAAACAGATTTATATGATAAGAGCTTTAATTTAAAATTATCTGGAATAGTATCTGAAATTAATACAGATCAAGGCTACATGAAAGTTAGAATAAATTCAGATTATAAATATTATAATTTTAAATTTGAAGAAAAGAAAAATACAGAAATTTTAACAAACAATACATTATTCTTGGCAAAGAAAGATGGAAAATACGGTTATGTAGACAAAAATAATGTTGTAGTTGTAAACTATATTTACGATGATGCAACAGAGCAAAATAATTTCGGATATGTGGCAGTAAAAAAAGACGGAAAATGGGGAGCAATTAATTCAAAAGGCGAAACAACGGTAGCCCCAACACTTACACTAGAAAATAATCCAGTAATAGACTTTATTGGAACATGGCACTTAGCAGAAGATGCTAATGCAAATTATTATACGAAATAAAAAATTGAAAAATTTAAATTTTGGCAATGTCAAGTTTATTTAAAATGCAATTACAAAACATGTAAAGTTGCCTTTTAAATGTATTTACACTGCCAAAATTTAGCGTTTTCAGTTAGAAGAACTTAAAAAGGAGAAATACAAATGGAACTAAAGACTAAGTATCAATACACATATTTTATATACCCATATATAATAAAACAAAAAAATTTAAACAGGTACTTTCTAAACTTGTTAAAAAATCCAAACTTTGAGATGAAAACTTTCGACAAGGAAAAAGACGAAGATTTATATTCATATTTCTTACCAAAGGCTAGAAATACAATGTTTTGGACTATGGGGCTGAACAGAAGTAAACTTACAAAGTTCTATGATTTAGACGTAGCAACTCAAGCCACACTCTTAACAGAATACCCATGTACGATGTTTGAATATTCGTTAAATGAAGATATACAAGGCAAAGCTGGAAAAAGAGATGGAATATTTTTTGATATAACAAATATAACACTAGTTTGCTTTAATACTGGCATATGTTTTATGCTTATGAAAACAATGCTAGAAGGTGAAAACAGCCTTGCCAACATATGTAATTTCAATTATAAATTTAGAGACATAAAATCGGAAGCTTATGATTATAGAGGGTATGAAAATATAAAAATTCAAACAGACAGATTTAACACTATAAAAGAAATTACAGATTTAATTACAGAAATTACAGGCGAAAATAAAGAAGCTGCAAAAATGAATATAGATACAAACAGATTTATTACATATTCATATGCTTGTATAGGGCAAGAAGACTGGAATGATAATACAAATATAGAATTATTACAAAAGGAATTTTATAAATTTGTAAATGTCGAAAAGGCAGACTATATAGTTGATAGTTGTAATGAAAGCCTTGCTAATAAAGTTGGAATTGTAGAAAAATCTAAAAATGAAATCTATGGCTGTAGTAATGTTGGAACAGTTTTACTAACATCAGACATAAATCTAGAAAATTGTACTAAAAGACAAAGTGAATTCGAAAGACAATATTTATATCAGTATATATATAATTTGTACAAAAAAATAAGCTTGAAAAAATTAAACTATGATTTTGAGAAAAAATCGAAAAGTGCAAAAGAAGAATTCATAAAATTTGCACAAACAACATGGATAGAAGAGATTACAAACGACAATTTGGGCAGTTTGTTACAAAATGAATGGACAAAAACACTAAAAATGGATGCAATTTTTAAGCAAGTAAAAAACAAATACGATTTATTATATAAAAACTTAAACATAGAGAAAACAGCTAGCACAAATAAAATAATTGTAGCAATACTTGCAATATTATTAATTATGAATATAATTAGCATTTTCAAGATATTCTAATGTTAAAACCCCAATAGTACTCTACGAGAAGGAGAAAAATAAACATGCAGATAAAATCTGGAATAGATATAATTGAAGTTGGAAGAATAAAAGACTCTATAGATGAAACGGGAAAAGACTTTAAAAATAGAGTTTATACGGAAAATGAGATACAATACTGCGAAAGCAAAAAAAAGAACAAATACCAAAGTTATGCTGCAAGATTTGCCGTAAAAGAGGCTACCTTCAAGGCTGTATCAACACTTATAAAAGATAAATATTCTATATCATGGAAAAACATAGAGACTACGAACGACAAAACAGGAAAACCTAGTGTGAAATTCATTTCACTAACAAAAGAAGTAGAAAAAGAACTTGCAAAAATAGAAAGTATAGATGTGAGCATATCGCACTTAGAAAAATATGCGGTTGCAACTGTAAATATATTAATATAATAATATGCCAGAAATGAAATATTTCTGGCCTTAATATTAGTAAAAAGAAAGGGACAAAAATGGAATTTTTTGATTCACATGCTCATTATGATGATGAGAAATTTAATGAAGATAGAGAAGAAATAATCGAAAAAATTTATAATGCAGACATTACAAAATTTATTAGTGCAGGGTATAGTCTAGAATCTTCTAAAAAAGGGATAGAACTTGTTGAAAAATACGATTATATTTATACAACATCTGGAATTTCTCCAAATGATGTTAAAGAAAGTATCGAAGAAACGCAAAAAGATATAGATGAGTTAAAAAAACTAATAATAGAGTATAAGAGAGGAAAGAAAGAAAAAGACAAAATAGTTGGAATTGGAGAAATTGGTCTAGATTATTACTGGAATAAAGAGAACAAAGAAGTTCAAAAGTATGCATTCATAGAGCAAATAAAACTTGCAAATGAGATGAATTTGCCAATTGCAATTCATACTAGAGAAGCTGTAATGGATACCCTAGAAATACTAAAACAAAATCCAGTAAATAAAAAAGGTGTATTCCATTGTTGCCCATTTAATAGAGAACTAGTAAAAGAAGCCTTAAAACTGGGTTTTTATATATCAATAGCTGGACCTGTAACATTTAAAAATTCAAAAAATGCACCAGAAATAATAGACATGATACCGATTGACAGAATGTTAATAGAAACAGATAGCCCATATCTAGCACCAGAACCTGTAAGAGGAACTAGAAATGATTCGAGAAATGTAAAATATACAGCACAAAAAATTGCCGAATTAAAAGGACTTACTCTAGAAGAAGTTGCAAAAGCAACATATAGAAATGCAGAAAAATTATATAACATTGAAGAATAATACAATAAAAATACCTTATTGATAAATAAATTCAATAAGGTGTTTTTATATTAGCATTATTTTCCAAAATCTACTTTTACATTTTTACGAGCTTCTGCATTGTCTACTTCGAATAAAGCTTCAGGTTTAAATCCAAATAAGCCAGCAGCAATATTTGAAGGGAAAACTTCTAATTGTGTGTTATATTTTGTAACAGTATCATTGTAAAATTGTCTTGAATAAGAAAGTTTATCTTCTGTTTTAGATAATTCATCTTGCAAATTCATGAAATTTGTATTGGCTTTCAAATCTGGATAATTTTCAGAAAGAGCCATAATTGTTTTTAAGGTACTTGAAAGAGAACTATCAATACTTGCTTTATCTTCAACTGTTTTAGCATTTGTCCACGAAGAACGTAAGCTTGTAACTTTTTCTAAAACATCAGATTCATGTGCCATGTAGCCTTTTACTGTTTCAACAAGATTTGGGATTAAATCAAATCTTCTTTGAAGTTGTACATCAATCTGGCTCCAAGCATTTTTTACTCTTTGTCTTGCTACCACCAAATTGTTGCGCATAACAATTAATGCAATAACAATAGCAACCAAAACAACAATTATAATTAGTGCTACCATAGTGATTACCTCCTATAATAAATTTGATTATACTATATCATATATAAAATATGTTTACAACAAAAAAATATTAAAAAAGTAGTAATATTTTTTCAAAGTCGGTCATATTATATAATAGGACAATCTGGTAAAATTGGACAAAATTTCCAGTGGCTGTGCCTCTAAGAATAGCACGGATAGTGCCAAATTTGACATGTTAAGAAAAAAATGGTATAATAAAGACGTTGTTTCAAAAGGAGGAACTAAAAATATATGAAGAAAGCAAAAAAAGCAGAAAATCCAATACGAAAAATAATTGGTATTTGCTTAATACTACTATTCGTAATGGGCGTTGGAGTTATGGCATCAAATGCTAAACTTTACAACGTTAAAATAATTCTTTCAAATGGTTATATAATGAATGTAACAACATCTAAAACAAAGGTATCAGAAATATTAGATGAAAACCACATAATATTATTACCAGAGGAAAGTGTTATACCAAATGAAGATAGCGAATTATCAGACAATAAAACAATAAAAATATCTAAAGATGAACAACAAACAGTTGAAGTTGCTGAAAATGCAGAAACATCAGAGAATGTTACAGTAGAAAATTTATTAAAAACTTACGATTCAATCGTAGAAAAATTAGAAACAGTACAAGTAACAATTCCATACGAAACAATTACAAAAGATGTTTCAAACAATGACTCAAATAAAAGAGAAACCGTTGTACAAAAAGGTAAAGACGGATTAAAAGAAGTAACTTACAAAGTAAAATATCAAAATGATGTTGAAATTGAAAGAACAGAAATTTCTTCTAACATAATAGAAGAACCAGTTGACAAAATTATAGAAATTAGAAAAACTATAACAAACAGAAGTACAAGAAGCTCATCAGTTTCTTATAGTAATGGTGTATGGACATATTCAAGTGAGGAATTCGACTTATTATGTGCCATAACAGCACAAGAATGTAGTTCAAGCTACGAGGGTGCTTTAGCTGTTATAACAACAGCATGTAACAGAGCAGAGAGCTCAAGATGGGCAAAAAATGGTTCAGATCCATTAAGCCAATACAAGGCTCCGGGACAGTTCTGTTATTCAATAGATAGGTATTGGAAAAGAAGATTAAACGGTAACTATTCATCTGTAGTTGCACAAGCAGTTACAGACGCATTAAAAGGAAAAAGAAACCACAATTACTTATCATTTAGATCAGCAGGATATGCTTCAGGTGAGTACATTGGCGGAAACGTATATTTCAATGCAAAATAATCAATTGCGCTTAGGATAAGAAAACTTATTTTAAGCGCAATTATTGTATTCGGCTTGCTATTTGAACTTACATATAGTAAAATGTAGCTAGTTGAAAAATAATTAGAATTTTGTCTACGTTAAATCTTGTCTAAAACGTGGTTACATATACAAAGTATACGTCCTTGCCTTTTAGATTTCGTTTTCCTCGTCAAAATTTAATTTTTTTCCAACTTTGAGTTTTGAGGAGGATAGAACATGAAGTTAATATCTTGGAACGTAAATGGATTAAGAGCAGTTATAAATAAAGGGTTTAACGACTTTTTTGAAAGCATAGATGCGGATATATTTTGTATTCAAGAAACAAAATTACAAGAAGGTCAAATTGATTATAAGCCAGATGGATATTTCGTATATTGGAATAGTGCTGTGAAAAAAGGCTATTCTGGTACAGCAGTATTCTCTAAAATAGAGCCTAAAAAAGTAACTTATGGAATTAATATAGAAGAACATGACCAAGAAGGACGTGTGATAACATTAGAATTTGAAAAATTTTATCTTGTAAATTGTTATACTCCAAATTCACAAAGAGAGCTCACAAGATTAGAATATAGAATGAAATGGGAAAATGATTTTAGAGAATATTTAAAAGAATTAAACACAAAAAAACCAGTAATTTTATGTGGAGATTTGAATGTTGCACATAACGAAATAGATTTAAAAAATCCAACGTCCAATAGACATAATGCGGGATTTACAGATGAAGAAAGAGGACAGATGACAAATCTTTTAAATGCAGGTTTTGTGGATTCATTTAGATATTTGTATCCAGACAAAGCAGGAGTTTATTCATGGTGGTCATACATGTTCCATGCCAGAGAAAACAATGCAGGCTGGAGAATAGACTATTTTATAACATCAGCTTCAATAAAAGAAAAAATACAAGACAGCAAAATACATACAGAAGTATTTGGAAGCGACCATTGTCCGGTTGAGCTAGATATAGAACTATAATAAAGTTAAGAAAGGGTACATCAATATGAAAAAAGAAAAGAACGATATAAAGCTATGGTTATTCTGGTTTTCACTTGCAGTAGCAATAATAGCAGCCTATAACATATTAGGAAATTTAGCAGGAGTGGCTCAAATAATAGGAAGCATACTTGGAGCAATAATGCCATTTTGTATAGGATTATTAATAGCATATATATTATACATGCCATGTAGAAGCATAGAAACATTATTTAAAAAATCGAAGAAAAAAAGCTTCGTAAACAAACATGCAAGAGGATTAAGTATATTAACAACATACATAATTGCACTTATAGTAATTGTAATAATTTTAAACGTAATAATTCCAATTGTAGTACAAAGTTTATCAGACTTATTTACAAACCTACCGGGCTATTACAACAGCGTTACAGAAAAAATAAATGAACTTCCAGAAGATAACATACTAAGAAGCGAAAAAGCCACTGAAATAATAAATAACATAAAAAATATAGACTTTACAGCATTATTCAATATGGAAAGAATTCAGCAATATATTAAAAGCTTCATAAGTGCTATGGAGACAATACTAGATGCATTCATTGCTGTAATAGTTTCTGTATACATATTAGCACAGAGAAACGCAATAATAAGATTCTTATCAAAATTTACAAAAGCAGTTGCCTCAGAAAATGCATATGAAAAAATAAAAAAATATTTCATAAAATCAAACAGTGTATTCTTCAAATTCCTAACAAGCCAAGTGCTAGATGCAATATTAGTAGGAGTATTAGTATCGGTTGCATTATCAATACTACAAGTAAAATATGCAGTACTATTAGGCTTTATGATAGGACTATTTAACCTAATACCATACTTTGGAGCGATAGTAGCAGTTGTAATTGCAATATTAATTACAGTATTAACAGGCGGAATTGGAAAAGCCTTATTAATGACAGTAGTTGTAGTAATTTTGCAGCAAATAGACGCAAACATAATAAATCCTAAAATAGTAGGAGACTCACTAGAAATTAGCCAATTACTTGTAATATTTGCGGTAACACTTGGAGGAGCATACTTCGGAGTAATTGGTATGTTCTTAGCAGTACCAGTAGCAACAGTAATTAAATTAGTAATAGAAGACTTCATAGAAGAAAGAGAAAAAAGCAAAGGAATATAAACAAAAGGATATGTGTAGAAATGCACATATTTTTTATTTTGCGTTGAATGTTATTACCTAATATGTTATAATACATCAAACCATTATGGTAAAGGTTGGGTGAGGTTAAGATGATTTATTTTGGAAAATATTTAAAAGACTACTTAGAATATAGCAATATATCACAAACAGAATTTGCAATGAGAATGGGAATTACACAAAAACATATGAACGAAATATTAAATGGAAAAACAAATATAACTTTAGAAATGGCTGCAAACATAGAGAGATTGACTGGAATAAAATCAAGTTTCATTATAAGTGTGGAAAATTCGCGTATACTTAAAGAAAGTATTCTAAAAGAATATGGCAATTTACAACATATTAAAGAAGAAATAATAAAAAAATATTATATTAATGAACTGAAAAAAAGAAAATGGATAAAATTTAAGGACGAGACAGACGAATTACAAATATGTATAGACTTATTAGATTTTTTAAAGATAAAAGACTTTGAAGTAGTACCAAAATTGGAAGAACAAGTATTATTTAAAAAATTAGGAAATGATTTTAATAAGATTGCATTATGGATTGCCCGTTGTGATGAAATAATAAAAGAGCAAGATGTAAATGAATACAACAGCTATAATCTAATGTTTTTAATAAAAGATTTAAAAGAATTAGCATATAAAGAAGGATTTGAATTAGAAAAAATAAAAGAACTATTAAATAAATATGGAATATATTTTGTGTGTGAAAAGGCTCTCCCAGGAACAAAAATAAGAGGGTGTTTTAAAGTTAAAGGAAAACAACCAGCGGTGTATGTTACGGATAATTATGCGGGAAAGGATTCATTTTTCTTCGAACTATTCCATGAATTAGGACATTGTAAATCAGATTATAATGAAGGAAAAAACAAAATTATTATAGACGGAAATGAGAAAAAAGAAGAGAAAGCAGATAAATTTGCATTAGAAGTAATGATTCCGGAAAATGTTTGGAACGAAATTATTAATGGAAAGATAGAGAAAAATAAATTAGAAAAAATATCTCAAACAGAAAAAATTCCAATGAGTTTTATAGTTGGAAGATTGGCTAAGAAAGATTTAATTACTTATAGGAGCCGTTTATACCAAGATAACTACCAAAAATAAAGAATTGACAACCAATATATTAGAGTATATAATGCAAATTGTATGACAATTAGATGATAGGGAGGAAAAATTTTTCTTCCACATTATTATAATTAAAGGAGAGACTAAGTATGAAAACTTTTGCATTAGTTCATCGGAATGTTTGTTTGAATGTTATTTGTGATGATGAGTTTGAGAATGTAATTAAGGAACATTTTTGTAAGAGTACAAAGCTTATTTTTGAAAATTCAAAATCACCCACTTATACTTTATGCGTAACTGCTCAAATAAGAACGATTGATGGTATTTATCATAAGATGGTGGATAAATGGTTTAATTATTCAACACTAGATTGCTGGATTGATAATAGTAAAAGAATTTGTTATATATCTAATTTTAAAGCTGATTGTATAGCAAATAGAAATTTAACTATTCAGTATTTTACAAGTAATCTTTTTAATAGATTACTTGTAATGAATGGGTATGTTGGTATTCATTCTTCCTGTGTGGAAAAAGATGGTGATGGAGTAATGTTTGTGGGCTCACGGTTGGCTGGAAAAACAACATGCATGCTGGATTTGTTAAATAATGGTTTCAATTTTGTGAATAATGATACTGCAGCTATTAAGTATATAGAAAGCGAACATCAAATTGAAGCACTTGGAATCATCAAAAATGTTTTTATTAGAATGAATAAGAGCTTTGCTACTCAAATTCAAAATCAAAAATATTTGGAGATTGCAGAACGACAAGGTGTTCAATACTCTGATAGAGTATCGCTAGAGGAAAATCGTATTATTCTTACACCACTAGAACTGGCAGAGCTGAATCATTGCAAATTTATCCCGTCTGTAAAAATTAAAATTGTGATTATTCCACAATATAATCCTAGATTGAATAGTATTAGATTTTCATTGCAAGCTTCTAAGACTTATGCTCAATTTTTTATTTCTCAGAGTTTACCACTTGTTCATGATACTACAGCTTTTTTGACAGATATTGCTGTAGATGATTTGGGATTCTATCAACCCCAAAATGGTGTTGAATATTTATCCTCTTTACCATGTTATGTATGCGAGTATAATGAGAGAAATATAGAACATTTGGCAGAAACTGTACAGAATGCATTAATAAGATAATTTGCAAATGCAAGGAGAAAACAGAATGGCTAAAATAGAGATATTAGAGCTAGATAGCATAAGTGAAAAGGAATATACTCGTATAGTATGTGTTACAAGATATAAAAAGAAGTGGATTTATAGTCGAATGAAAGGAAAGAATACATGGGAAATTCCAGGAGGACATATTGAACATGGAGAAAACTGGAGGACTGCAGCAGAGAGAGAATTATATGAGGAGGCAGGTGTCGTAAAAGCTAACATTGAACCGATTTGTGTTTATAAAATATCGAAATATGCATTATTATGTTTTGCCGAAGTTATTGAGTTAACAGATTTGCCAAACTATGAAATGGCAGAAATAGGTTTTTTCGATAATGAGCCTCAACTCTTGTCTTACCCGGAAGCGCACAAGCTTTTTTTTGAAGTAATAAAAAGTAAAAAGAAACTTTAATTATATAGCCTCCATTCCTACTTGGAATGGAGGCTTAAATCTATTTGTTTTTTTTCAATGGACATAAAGGATCTATATCATCTAAATTTCCAAATAAATATAGTGAACGAGCCCTACATCCACTTCTACATATTGAGTAATGCTTGCAGTTTTTACAAGTATCATTTCCTTTTATAACAGATTTTTCTAAAGATTTGTTCCAAATATTTATAAATTTTTGATTTTTGATATTTCCGATATTGTATTCTTCTCCCCAAAAGTAACAAGGCGAACAATTTCCGGTTGCATCTACCCACATTGCTTCTTTACCACAATGACAGCCAAAACCATTTGTTCCAATCCAAGGCTTGATTTTTGTTATTTTTTCTGGATAAATGATTTCTATATTTGCCTTTATTTGACGTATCTCTTTTAGGAAATCTATGTATTCATCTTGAGTTATTTCTAAATTTTCATTTTTGGCACGTCCATAAGGGATTAATGGAGTTATTCTAATTAAATCAAATTTATGTTGTTCAGCTAATTTAATTAATTCACGGTATTCGTTAAAATTATTTTTGTTTAATGTAACTCTTATGGCCTTTTTACCATTAAAATTATCTCGCAATAGTTTTAATGCGTTCAGTGCTTTAGAATATGTTCCAATTCCTCTTAGAGCTTCATGATTTTTTTCTAAGCCATCTAAACTGATCCAAAAAGTATCTAAATTTTGTTTATTTAATTGTTCAATATATTCTTTTGTTAATAATAAACCATTGGACACGACAGACACTGCAAGTTGTTTATTTTTCCCATATTCTAATATATCCAATAAATCGGGTCTAGTTAGAGGCTCTCCACCACCTAAACATATGAAAAATGTTCCAAACTCTCTCATTTGATCAAAGAGGCTATATATTTCTTTTGTGTTTAATTCGTTTTCCAGACAGATACCAGATTCTGTAAAGCATTGCTTACATCTGAGATTACACTTTTTTGTTATATTCATTGAAATTTTTAATGGTGAGCTTAATTGATTAGTTCTTTTGTGATCTATCTCAATAAAATTTCCATGCAATTTATTTCTTATTTTTTCTGTATCCTCGGAATTATAATATTCTTCTGTTTTGTTCTTGGAGTCGTATACTCTTGAACCAAAATATTCATTTACAATAAAGTATCTTTTCATAGTATTATTATCCTTTCAATTATTTAATTAAATTAAGAAATAATTTTAGTTTTACTTTTTAGTGAGCCTTTCATTTAATTCCCATAAAGCAGTTTTATTACTATCATATCTTAGCTTTTCCATTGCTTCATTATATTCTACCCATTTGTATTCTTTATGCTCATTTGAGAGTTTTATATCATAGTTTTTTAACTCTACTGCAAATGTGTATTCTGGAACAACGAATACACTATCTCCCCAGGTATATTTTCCGGTTATATTTAAAACAGGAATGGTTGTCCTTGAATCTAATTGTCTAATTTCGTTTTTATCAATAATTAGAGACGTTTCTTCCTTTATTTCCCTTACCACTGTTTCGATTGGTGTTTCATTATCTTCACCTCCACCAGACACAAATTGCCAAATGGGATGAGAATTTCTATAAAATATTGCGAATTTGATTTGTTTATTTTCTTTTTTATATAGAATGGTTAATGTTTGATATGGTGCTCTCATAATATTCCTTCTTTCATTTTATAATTTTAAAAAGAGTATAACATATTTAATTAAGAAAAGTCCATATATATTTACAAGACAAAAGTAATTTTTTATGACTATACTTTTTTTATAAAAAACGCCAACTCCTATTGACAAAAATGAAGCAAGTAGTTTATAATAATAGGCATGTAAAGATTTATGTGCTAAGAAAATTAGAACATATAAAATCCCATACGAATGCTACAGCGCACCGGAAGGAGGGGAATATCAATGTCAGAAGTTAAAGTAAATAATGGAAATATAGAAGATGCCTTAAAAAGATTTAAGAGACAATGTGCCAGAAATGGAGTATTACAAGAGGTACGCAAAAGAGAACATTATGAAAAACCTAGTGTAAAGAGAAAGAAAAAGTCAGAGGCAGCTAGAAAAAGAAAATTTTAATTATTAATAAGAGAAAAGAGGCGTTTTCAAAATATATGTAATATTTTGGAAGCGCTTTTGTATTTAAAATTAAATAAAATATAAAGGAGTTGGATAAAATGTTAAAAGAAAAATTATTAGAAGATTTAAAAGATGCTATGAAAACAAAAAATGTAAACAAGAAGAACGCAGTTCAAATGGTTAGAACAGCAATATTACAAATTGAAAAAGACAAGGGAATAGAAGTTAGTGACGAGCAAATATTAGGAATTGTTGCTAAAGAAGTAAAAACAAGAAAAGATGCAATTGCAGAATACGAGCAAGCAAATAGAGAAGATTTAATAGAAAAGGCAAACGAAGAAATAAAAGCTCTAGAAGAATATTTACCAAAACAATTAACTGACGAAGAATTAGTTGCAGAAGTTAAGAAGGTAATAGAGAAATTAAACGCAACATCTATGAAAGACATGGGACCTGTAATGAAAGAAGCAAAGGCTACAATAGGTGCTCAAGCTGATGGAAAAAGAATAAATGAAGTAGTAAAAAGTTTGTTAGCATAGACTTTTAGTAAAATGAATATGGAAAGGAATTTATAATATGTCGATTACTACCACAGAATTAATGGAAGGCGTAAAGCTTCATAAAATAGATACAAAAAAATATAAAACAAATTTATTGGCAATATATCTTACTTCAAAACTTGATAGAAAGCATGTTACAGAGAATGCACTAATGCTTGCTATTCTTAGAAGAGGGACAAACAAATTAAAGACACAAGAAGATATAAATATAAAATTAGAAGAGCTATATGGTGCAGATTTTAACTGTGGAATAGATAAACTATGCAATGATAGTGTATTCAAATTTTATATGGAATCTTTAAATGACGAATTTTTGTATGAAAAAGAAAATGTTTTAGAACAAAGTACTCAAATGCTATTTGATATAGTATTTAGTCCGCTTACTGAAAATGGAATGTTTAATGAAGAGTATTTTAATAGTGAGAAAGAGAATCTAAAACAAATAATCAGAAGTAGAAAAGATAATAAAGGTGCATATGCATATTCTAGGTGTATAGAAGAAATGTATAAAGATGAGCCATATGGTTTGTTTACGTATGGTTATGAGGAAGATTTGGACAAGATTACAAATAAAGAATTATACAATGCATATTTAGAAATGTTAAAAAACAGTAAAATAGATATTTTTGTGTCTGGAAATTTCTCAGAAGGAAACAGTAATGTAAACGAGATAATCAAGAAACAAATGAATGAGAAAAATGTTCAGCCAAGAAATATTGATGTATATGTAGAAAATGAAGTAAAAGAACCAGTGGCAGAAAAGGTTGTAAGAGAAACAATGGATGTTTCTCAAGGAAAACTTGTAATAGGACTAGATGTTACAAAACTTGAGCCAGAAGATAAAGCGGTAGCGTCAGTTTATAATGCCATTTTAGGTGGTGGAGCAAACTCAAAATTGTTCCAAAATGTAAGAGAAAAAGCAAGCTTAGCATATAGTGCAGGTTCATTATATATTAAAAACAAAAACAGCATAGTAATAAGAAGTGGAATAGAACAGAAAAACTATGAAAAAGCTCTTGAAATAATCGAGAAACAAATAGATGACATGAAACAAGGTAATTTCGATGAGACCGATATGAAGAATGCAAAACAGCTTATAGTTGCAAGTTTCAGATCTATGGAAGATGAACAAGATTCGACAATTTCTTATTATTTCGGAAAAGAAATGGAGCAAGAAAATGCAGACATTGCAACATATATCAGCAAAATAGAAAACGTTACAAAAGAGCAAATAGTTAAAGTTGCACAAAATGTTACTATTAACACTATATATTTTTTGAGTAAATAGAAAAAACAGGAAGGAAAAGTTTATGAGAGAAATAGAAAACAAAAATATTAAAGAAAAATGCTATATGGAAAAGCTAGAAAATGGCTTGCAAGTTATAATAATTCCTAAAAAAGAAATTCAAAAAAAATATATTATTTGGGCCACAAAATTTGGTTCAATAGACAATACATTTATAGATAGCACAACAGGAGAAAAAGTTGTAATTCCAGATGGAGTTGCTCATTTCTTAGAACACAAAATGTTCGAGCAAAAAAATGGTGTAGATAGTTTATATGTATTAATGGCTCTGGGATTAGATGCAAACGCATATACAACAAATGACCACACAGCATATTTATTTGAGTGTACAGACAATTTCTATGAGGGATTAGACGAGCTAATGGATTATGTGCAAAATCCATATTTTACAGACCAAAATGTTGAAAAGGAAAAAGGCATAATTGGACAAGAAATAGGAATGTATGATGATGATCCAGGTTGGCAGTTATATATAAATGCTATGGATTGTTTGTACGAGAAAAATCCAATCAAGGTAGATACAGCAGGAACAGTTGAGACTATATCTGGAATAAATCCGGAGATGTTGTATAAATGTTATAACACGTTCTATCATCCAAGCAACATGGTGTTGACGGTTGTTGGAGATTTCGAACCAGAAGCAATTCTTGCAGAGATAAAGAAACGTTTAAAAGACAACGAAGCACGTGGAGAAATAACAAGAATATATCCAGAAGAAAAGCTAGAAATAAATAAAAAATATGCAGAAAAAGAAATGGAAGTAAGCTTGCCATTATTCATGATAGGCTTCAAAGACAATATTAAAGATAAATATAATGAAGTTGTAAAAAGGCACATTGCAATAGAAATAATTCTAAACATGTTAATAGGAAAAAGTTCTAATTTGTACAATGAGCTATATAAAGAAGGATATTTATTATCTCAGCCAGATTTAGAATATGAATTTGGAAATGAATATTCACATGTACTAATCGGTGGTCAATCAAAAAATCCACGAAAAGTATATGAAAAAATTGCAGAAAAAATACAAGAAATGAAAAACAACGATATTAATGTGCAAGAATTCAACAGAATTAAAAAGAAAATATACGGAGACTATGCTGTAGAATACAACAATGTAGCAGACATCGGCAGAATGTTCACATCAGATTATATAAAAGGAATAAACAGCTTCGAATACATGGATAAATTCGAAGAAATAGACGCAGAATATGCAAAACAAGTATTAAAAGAAATATTCACAGAAGACAAAATGATTATGTCTGTGATAAAAGGTAAAAAATAATTTTCGACATATATTAAAATGACCAAAGCATCTTCTTTTCAAAATTCAATTGGAAGTTCGACTTCGAGGAGTCCGTTAGGAGCTCAAACCAAGAACAACATATTGATATTTTGAAAAGAAGATGTTTGCTCTTTTTTAGAATAATTAGCTGTTATTTTATAAAATATGAAGTCGAATATATTTGTCAAATTTTATTGCTTTCTGATGTATAATAATAGAATATAAAAAATAACATTATAAAAGGAAAAATATTAAAAAAATAAGTGGAAAAATGCAACACGAAAAACGGCGTAAACCATTGAAAATCCTTGACTCTAGACTATATATGTGGTATTTTGAAATAAAGGAAAAATGTGTGGAGAAAAAGGAGAAAAACAAATGCTAAATGATAAAATTTGTAAATTAAGAGAGAAACTTAATGAAAGCATAATAAATGGAGAAGATTATAGCATAATTTATCAGTTGAGTATTGAATTAGATGAATTAATTGCACAATATTATGAAATATTAACAAAAAATAGTTGACTAAAATATTTTTATTCTATATAATTGAATAAGAAAATCCAGAAAAAAGGGAAGAAAATGAAGAGAAAAGTAAAAATTTTTAGTATAATAATGTTAATTATAATTACTATATCATCATTTGCATTAACAGTATCATACGCTGATATAATTGATCCAAATGAGTATAATCCTAATAATAGCACTGAAGAAGTACCAGAAAAGTTTACAAATATGGTAGGGATAATTGCAACAACAATACAAACTATAGGAGTTATATTATCAATAATTGTAATTGGACTGCTTGGAATTAAATATATGACTGGAAGTGTTGAAGAAAGAGCAGATTACAAAAAATCGATGATTCCGTTCTTGGTGGGAACAGTGCTTATTGTAGCTGTAGGAACTATTATACGTATAGTAAACGATTTAACATCGCAAGCAATAGGTGAATAATAAAAAACAGTTGAAAAACTGCTAAACATGTAGTATAATAGGTAATATAGGAGTTAAAATATGAAGAAATATAAAAAGCTATTAATAAATATTATGGTAATATTTATTATATTATTTAATTTATTCATACCTAATGCATATGCAGGACCATTACAAGATATTATGAATAGAGCAGAAGGCTTTGTAAATAATGGTGAAAACGGAGGAAATGTTATAAACAATGATGCTCTCAAAGAAGGATCAAATACATTATATAATGTTCTATTAGTAATAGGAATTGCAGTAGCATTTATATGGGGAATTGTATTAGGAATACAATTTGTAACAGGAAGCCTAGGCGAAAAGGCAGATGTAAAGAAAAATCTAATAGTTTATCTAGTTGGATGTGTTATAATATTTGGGGCATTTGGAATATGGAGACTACTACTTCAATTATTACAACCGCTTGCATAATAAAATAGTTATTAATATTCTTACGAAAGTAAGCTTTAATAAAATAGAAAAATAAGGAGGAATAAACATGAAAAAATCTATAAAGGTAATATCTACACTATTATTAGCAATAATGTTAGTAGCAAGTATTGCAACAACAGCATTTGCTGCAGTCAACTTAAATACTACTATAAGCAATATAGAAAATCAAAATCTTAATGGAAATGCTGATAGCCAAATAACAAAAGTTGGTGGAAATATTGTTAATATTATACAAATAGTAGGTATTGTTATAGCAGTAATAGTATTATTGGTTATTGGTATTAAATATATGATTGGTAGTGCTTCAGAAAAAGCAGAATACAAGAAAACAATGATACCATATGTAGTTGGTGCTGTTCTTGTATTTGCTGGAACATCATTAGTAAAAGTTATTTACTCATTAGCAACAGCTGTAAAATAATATTACACGAGTATTACATAAGTATTACAATAAAATTAAAAGTGCATGTAAATGCACTTTTTTTTGTTTTTAGGTTACATTTTGTTACAATATGTGCTATAATTTAATATATAATATTATGTTAAAACGGAGGAAGTCTATGGGAACATATAATGTGCCTAGAAATGTAAAAGGAGAAGGTAGAATTCTATTCATTTTTACAACAAAAAGCTTAATATATAGTGCAGTAGGAGTTGGCGTTGGATTAATATTTTATTTAATATTTAAGCTAATGAGCCTAACCGTTGTTGGAATTGCTATGGTTGTATTATGTGCATTAATTGGGTATTCAATAGGAATGTTAAAAGTACCAAACATAGGTATATTAAAGGCAACTAAAGTTGTGGGCGGCGAAAACGTGGATGATGTAATAAAAAGAGCAATAAAATTTAAACAAAAGAGAAACAAAATTTACATCTATGATGATAAGGAGGAAAATACAAATGACAGATAATACATCATTTTTAACGATTATATTATATGTAATGCTAGCGATAATGTTTGCTTTGGCAGTAGTACTTATTTTTATATATTTAAACATGAAAGTTAAAGAAAAACAAAAGGAGAAAGAAGACAGTGCAGTAGCAGAGTCTAAACCAGTAAAAAAATCTTCATCAAAAACTTTTAATGTTGGTTCAGTTTTCGACTTCATGGAATTCGATAAAATTGAAGATAACATGATTATACAGAAAAAAGGTGCTAGATATGTAATGGTTGTTGAATGCCAAGGTATTAACTACGACTTAATGTCACAAGCAGAAAAAGTTGGAGTTGAAGAAGGATTTATACAATTTTTAAACACCTTATCACACCCAGTTCAAATATATACACAAACAAGAAAAATTAACTTGGAGAGTAGCATCCAAACTTATAAAGCAGAAGTTGATAAAATAGAACAAGAATATAGTAGACAAAAGATGAGATATCAAAATATAATGGCATCACCAAATGCTACAGCAGAACAGAAAAAACAAGCTTTATATGAGTTTACTAAAGACAAAAACTTATATGAATATGGTAAAGACATTATATACAACACAGAAAAGATGAGTTTAAATAGAAATATATTAAACAAAAAATATTATATAGTAATTCCATATTATTCAGAAGAACTTGGACAAAATGATTTTGACAAAGATGAAGTTAGAGAGATGGCTTTCTCGGAATTATACACAAGAGCACAGGCTATAATAAGAACTTTGTCAGTATCAGGTGTTATGGGAAGAGTACTTTCATCAACAGAACTTGCAGATTTACTATATTTTGCATATAACAGAGAGGATGCCGAAGTTTTCGGTGTTGATAAGGCAATTAAAGCTGGATACAACGAGTTATATTCAACAGCACCAGATTACATGAATAAGAAAATAGAAATGTTAGACAAGCAAATAGAAGATGCCGCAGTTAATTTGGCAAGTGATAAAATTGCACAAGTTCAAACAGAAAAAGAGAAAGAATATCAAAGAAAAGTTGAAACAGAAGATGACATAATAAATAACTTAGCACAACTTATAATTCAAGAAAACGAAGCAATGCTTGGAAAAGACGTTGCAGAGAAAGCAAAAGAAAAAGTAAGGAAGGAGAAGAAAGCTAATGTTCAATAAAAAACGTAAAGCTACTAATAATGATTTGCAATTTCAAAGAAATGATTATACGAGTGATGAGCAAATTCCAATATTGCACAAGAAAACAATAAAAGAATTAATTGCACCTTCTGGAATAGACGCAAGTAATATTGACCACTTAGAGATTATATCAAATGTAAAAAGATATGCTAGAAGCTTCTTCGTTTCTGCATTACCAAGAATGTGTACATTTCCAGAATTATTTAGAGATATGTATATGTTTGGAGACATAAATACATCAATATATATAACACCAATTCAAGAATCTAGGTCTCAAAACGAGTTGAATAGAACGATAAATGAGCTAGAAACAGAAAGAATTGTTGCAGCAGATAGAGGAAATATCAATAGAGAGAGCAACTTAGCTCAAAAAAGATATGAAGCAGAAAGCTTAAGAGATGAGATTGCAGCAGGTTTTAATAAACTTTATGAAGCATCTGTTGTGTCTACATTGTTTGCGTATAGTTTGGAAGATTTAGACAAGCTTACTAAACTATTAGCAACAGAAATGTCGAAATCTTTGGTTGGAATAAAAAGTGCATGGGCAATGCAAGAAGAGGCTTTCCAAAGCAATTTACCTTTGGCGGAAGATAAAATAAGGAAAACGCATACATTTGACCGTAGATCTATGGGAACAGTATTCCCATTTACTACATCAGAAGTTGGTCACTCAACAGGTATTCCACTTGGATTTAATAAACAAACTGGCGTACCAATATTATTTGATAACTTCCATAGCTCACTTACGAACTATAACATGGTTATATTTGCTAAGTCTGGTGCCGGTAAATCTGTAACAATGAAGACCTTAATTTCAAGGTCTGCAGTACTTATGGGAATACAAAGCTTAGCACTAGATGCCGAAGGTGAGTATAGCATAGTTGCGGAAAGTTTAGGCGGAATAAACGTTGTACTAAGCCCTAACTCAAAAACAGTTATAAATGTTTTTGATATAGAAACCGAAGTTGTAAAAGACGAAATAACAGGAAGAGAAAGGGCTGTATTAAACGTAGAAAACAAAGTAGAGGACGTTACACAAGCGCTACTTACAATGGCAAGAGGTAGTACAAGAAGCCAGGATATTAATGAGGTAACAAAGCAAATTATTGCAGAATCTGTTGCACAAGAGTATGCAGCATATGGAATAACAAGTGACCCAATGAGCTTATATGAAGCAGCTGGAAGAGGCAACGGAGACATATTAGGAAGAGCAAGAAAGAAAATGCCAACAATTGGGTCATGGTATAAGCGTTTACAAAGAAATGCAGAAAGCAATACAAACCAAGATTACAGATTTCACTACAGTTATTTGTTAAAAGTTATGAAACAATACATAAGGGAATATGATGGTCAAATGGCATACTTTGACGGACAATCAACATTTGACTTATTAGATGGCACATTATTTATAAACTTAGATATATCACAACTAGAAGAAAGATTTGCAAGACCACTTGCACAACAAATATTACTTTCTTGGATATGGGAAAAATACGTTAAGAAAAACAGTGAAGATAGAAGAAAAGCTGCTAAGAAGAGAGTTTTGGTTGATGAGGCATGGATGTTATTGCCATACCCAGAAGCTGTAGACTTCTTAAACACAATGGCTAGACGTGCGAGAAAAAGAAACGTATCACTTGCAATAATTTCTCAGAGATTCCAAGACTTCTACGAGAAACCAGAAGTACAAGCAGTTTTAACATCATCAGACACAAAGCTATTACTAGCACAAGATAAATCTGAAATTCAATACCTAAAAGAAGTATTCAAACTTAGCGAAGGTGAAGCAGGATTTCTAGTAACATGCAACAAAGGAGAAGGATTATTGAAAGTTGGAGGAGATACTGCAATATTGCAAATAACACCAACTGCAAAAGAGTTTGAGTTTGTTGAAACAAACCTAAACAAGATGATGGAAAATAATCAAAGAAAATCATAATAGAGGGAGGAAGTAATGCATAAGATAATAAACAAAAAGTCAATACAAAAGATTACGGCAATTATTATAATAATGATAATGTGCAACTTTATTATGAGTGGGAAAGTTTGGGCAGTTGAGAGCTGGATGTCGATTAAGGAGTATCAGGATTTATCAATTGGTGGAACTGATACAAAGCAAGATTTATATAATAAGGATACTAGTCCAGCAGTAAAGAAATTATGCAGTGCATGGAATATAACTGCTGAGCAAGCTATTGAAATGTTGAAAAATCATGCAAACGATGAGAAAACTTTATATGTAAATAAAGAAACGTATGATAACACAGCTTATACAATAAGTGACGTTAAGATTAAACCTACTGAAAAAGAAAAAACAGAATATAACATACAAGTAGATGATGATGGGTATGCGAGTGTAGATACATCATATAATTATGGGGTTAATTCGGACTTGGAAGGTTCAACTAAGGATGGAATTGGAGGACTTCTGTTAAGCCCAATTGCTGCTCTTATTCAAGGAATAGGAGATGGGGTAAATTATCTATTGCAACGTAATATAATAGGAGATAAATCGGATGTTTTCTTAAATTCAGGCGTATTCGAACATTCAAAAATGATACAGGTATTGAATGAAAACAAGCCGGTATCTGGAGTACCACAAGTTGATATTGCAGAAGAATATATTGAAACTGCAACAGGAAAATATGGAATCCCGAATATAAAACTTACACCTGCGGAAATTTTTGCTGGGAATGTATCGGCTCTTGATGCTAACTTTTTTAAAACTGAAGGAGACCATAATCAGGAACTTGGTGGAAGTGAAAAATCAATTGTGGAACAATTGAGAGATACTGTTGCAACATGGTATGTGGCTTTGAGGAATATAGCTATAGTAGGGCTTTTATCAGCATTATTATATATTGGCATTAGAATTGTTATAAGTTCTAGTGCAGGAGATAAGGCAAAATATAAACAATTTTTTGTAGACTGGGTAGTTGCATTATGTTTAATATTCTTCTTACATTATATTATGGCATTTACAATGACTATGAGTGAAACCGTAACAGATGTACTAGCCGGAGATAGAACAAATCAGGGAAGGATAAAGGAGGTTAATATTCGTTTAACCGAAACAGACGGTACAACTACATTTAAAGATGCGGGAACTGAGGTATGCTTCTCTAGCAATTTTACTGGCGTGGCAAGAATGAAGGCGGATTACCAAGGTGGTACTTTAAAAATTGGATATTCGATCTTATATATTGCTTTAACTGTTTACACAGTATATTTTGCATTTGTGTATTTAAAAAGATTATTAATGCTTGCATTTTTTACAATGATTGCACCATTAGTTGCTCTAACATACCCATTAGATAAGATAAGAGATGGAAAAGCACAAGCATTTAATTACTGGTTTAAAGAATACATGTTTTATGCTTTATTACAGCCAATGCATATGCTTTTGTACACAGTATTTGTATCATCTGCATTATCTGTTGCGGCAAACAATTTGCTATATGCAATAGTTGCGCTAGCTTTTATAGTACCTGCAGAAAAGATAGTAAAGCAGATGTTTGGAATAAAAGGAAACACAGAATCTACACTTGGTGGGTTTGCAGGTGGAGCACTTGCTTCACAAGCGTTTAATATGCTTAGAAAAGGTCCGCCACAACCTAAGAAAGGCGGAGGAGATGGCCCTAAAGGAGAAAAAGGCATAAGACTTAATAATCCTAATAAGCCAAATGCTATGGATACACTAGCTGGAAGTGCTGCGGCAAGACAGATTGGTTCTCAAGAGCAAAATGCAAGGGAAGAGACTAGAAGAAATAATGATGATATTGAAAGACAACAAATAGAAGAGCAAATAGCAGATGGACAATTAACTAGAGATGAATTGACAGAAGAACAAAGAAGAATTTTAGGTATGAACCAGCAAGTACAAGATAATGCAAATGACAATCAAGAAAACCATGATGAAGAACATCCAGAAATGCCTGAAAATAATCAACAACAAAACCAAAATCTCGACGGAGATAATGCAAATGAAAATGAACAAGATGATGACCCTTATGCAGCAGCTAGAGCAAATGCAAATAGCCGTAGGGGAAACTTAGGAACAGCTATAAATATGAGAGTGCAAGGTGCTGGTGGATGGTCTGGTATTGCAAAGAACGCTGGCAAAACCGGAGCTAAACTTGCGGGTAGAGCGGCTATGATGACAACAATGGGAGCCTTAGGACTTGGTGTTGGCATTGTTGGTGGTGATATGAGTGATACGCTTAAAGGACTTGGAGCAGGATTGACAGCTGGATATGCAACAGGTGGAAAATTAAACAGTGCTGTTGGAAATACTATTACTGGGAATAATGCTGTTGGAAGATTTTTAGATGATGCAATTAGAGGAACTGGACCTGAAAGACAAAGAAGTGATTATATAAGATCATATATTTCAAATCCAGAAAATAGAAATAGACTTATTGAAAAGAATCCCCATATTAATAAGTCAGAACTTGATTCTCAATTAAGGCAAAGAGCAGAATTATCTTATGATTCTGGTGTTACAGATGCTAAAAAATTAGATAAGGCTGTTAAGTTGAAAAAGAAAATGGATGAACAGAATCCTAATGGAGCAGGAAATGCTGAAAATCGTGGTATCAACTATGATAGAACTGTTGCAACTATGCGATTGGCAGAAAAATGTAGTGATTCTACATTTGATGATGATGATAAAATTGCTAAGAAACAACGTAGATTGGCAAAAGAACTTGAGAATAGCATGAGTGCAAGAGTGAATGGACCAATTGATGCTAGAACAGCTAGACAAATGAAGGCTAAAGCAAATGCAGAAGCTGCAGAAACTATGAATAATATAGATTATTTGAAAAATGGATAATCTTATAAAAGCAATCAATCTAATAAATTGATTGCTTTTTACTATATTTAAGTGCTTAAAATTCGAAAAATATACTTAAAGTAATGACATAGTCATAATTTTGATATATAATAAATTTATGAATAAAGCCTTAAAATGAGGAATAAAAATTCGATACTAAAGTATGTAAAAGGGAGAATAAATTTCTATGGAAGAAAATAAAACACCAAATAAATCTGAAAAAGATATTATAAAAGAAAACATGCTAATTTTATATAAAGCACACCAAAATGGAGATAAAAATACTGTTGATGAAATATCATATTATAAACAGATTGTGCTGCAAAGTGAAAAAAGCCCAATAATGTATGGATTGCAAGATATATATCCAGTAAACATAAAAGAACCTGAAGAGTTTTATGGAAATAGAATTTTGTTATATCAAAATGGAACTCCTATTGCGATGATAGATGAAAATTCAAATATAAAATTTTCTAACGAATACTTAGTGCAAATGAAGTCTTTGAACCCTTCAATATATGCACTTTTGCATTCTATGAATGGTAAACATTATGAATTGCCACAAATACAAGAGGTAAGTGAAAAACTCCCAAATATAAACTTAAAACAAGAAGTTGAAGATTTTAAATTAAGCAAAGAAGAGCTTGAAAATGCAAAACAAAATGAGGTAGCTGGGCAAGGAATGACAAAAAAAGAGAATTCCCAAGAGGCAGAGAATGAACAAGAACCTGAAAATGAAGAAGAAAGCATGGAACAAATTGCAAAGCAGTCAGGAATTACTAAAGATGATATTAAATCTTGTTCTGAAATTAATCCGCACGAAAGGATTACAGACCAGAAAAGTTTTGAAGATATAGCAAACGTTACAGGAAAATATTCAAAGATATTTGTAGTATCTGCAAATAGTCAAACACGCGGAAATTCGCTTTATTCGTTCTGGGGAATGACACAAGATGGAAAGATGGAACCAGTTCAAGGTTTGGAAGAAAGACAAGGAGTAAATACTGGAAAATCGATATATTCTATAAATAGAGACGGCTCACAAGTAAAAGAACAACAAACATCAGCATTGTTTACAATGCCTAATCAAAGAGAAGGATTTTCTGTCACAATTGGACAATACGGAATTATAGAAACAACATATGTAAGACGTAGTCCAAACGAAAATAAATATATAGGAAGTACTGTGAATTCATCAACACAAAAACCAACTACAAGAGAAGTTCAAGAATTTATGAATGATAGCAGAACAACTGATGCTGAATTGAAAGAAACAATTGATAAAACAGAGCATCAACTTGGAGAAACATCTGAAACTAAGTTAAGAAATGTTGATGATAACCCCAATAATGATGTTGAAATTGATATGGACCAAGAAATAACTTTACATGACGGAACGATCACAACTCTTGCAAAAGAAGCAGAAACGTTAAATATTGCACCAGATGAATACAAAAAACAATTTGCAGAAAGAGAAGCTGATTGTTATGCTGACAAAGTAGAATTAATTAGAGAAGAACAGGCAGAGGAACAATCTGCAGAGCGTGCTGAAGAACATGAAGAAAGAGCAGAAAGGTCTTTAGAAAACGATGCGTGGGAGAGAATTAGAAAACATCAATAAAATAAAAAATTAATGTTTTTAAGCTTAAATATTTTTCAAATAAAAAAGACAAGCTATAGAAAAATTATAATTAGATTACAAATGAAAGAAATAGTTGAAATATACATAGCAAATAAAGTATAATAAAAGAGAAAAATATTTTTGCACAGAAAAAGCACATGGAAAAGTTAAGAAAGGAACTCAACAAATGAGAGAAAAAGAAAGAGAGGAAAGTAATGAAAATATGAAAAATACACGAGAAAAAAATAACAAAACACAAAAGCGGAATAACATTAGTGGCACTTGTTGTTACAATAGTTGTTTTGCTAATACTTGCGGGAGTAAGTATAAACTTAGTACTAGGCAATAACGGAATAATAGCAAAAGCAAAAGATGCGGAAACAAAATCTGCAGAAGCAAGCCAAAACGACTTAAAAGGAATGAATGCATTAACAGAAGAAATGAATAATGCATTAGGAGAAAAACCAAAAGTAGACTTATCAAAATATAAAATAGGAGACTTAGTAAATTACACACCAAATACTGAAAAAAGCGAAAGCACAGTAAACGAGAGTGAAAGTGGAACAAGTGAACAAAAAGTAGCAAAAGATGCAACACTAAAATGGAAAATATTAAATATAGATGAAGCGAACGGAACAGTAGATATAATAAGTGAAAATCCAACAAGTAGTACAGTAAAATTTTATGGAGCATTAGGATATCATAATGGGCCATATATAATGAATAAGATATGTGAAGAATTGTATAGTAATAGTACATTAAATGTAACAGCAAGAAACATAAATTTATTAGATATGGAACAACATTTAACACCAACAGGAATAGCAACAAGAAATAAATATGCGAATTCAGTGCGATATGGAAAAACAAAGACATACAAAGATAACTATAGTTGTTATCCGTTATTATATGAAGGACAAAAGGGAGCAGGAGTAAACGTAGCAGAAGCAAATGCAAGTACAATAGCCCAACCAGATATAACAAAAGGAAATGATCCATATAGCGAAAGTGTAGATACAACAGGTCCACTAACAGATAAAACATATAAACAAGCAGATAATAAGGTATTAACAGTAACACAAACATTATATAGTATACCAATAAATGAAGCAAATTATGGAGAAGCATATAAGGTATTAAATAATTCAACACCATATTGGGTTTCAGCACGATATGTTTATACTAACTCAAACGTTGCTGTCTTTGGAATGTATGATGCGGACATGAACTTGGGTGGTTATAACATGTTCTACTCGAATAAAGATGGTTACGACTATGATGACCGTCTTCGCCCCGTAGTTTCTCTACCATCTAGTCTCCTAACGGGAGAGCAGACAAATGGAGCTTGGAACTTGAGGTAAGTAGGACCTTGTCAAGATTAGTATGGTGCGACGGTGAAGGTTGCATAGTGTAGGTGGAAATACAATGAACTAGGTAGGTGGGTGGAAAAAACACTACCTTTCCTAGTGCTATTAATCGAACAAAGTGACAAACAAATAGATACATAATAAATGAAAAGCTCATTTGGTGCATGAAGAAACAGGCAAGGATGAGTTTTTTGTTATGCATAAAAAGAATAGACTCGCAATTGACTCACAATTATACTGCAAAAACTATTGACTGCTAGGCTTAAATAAAATATAATAAACAAAGTTTATACGAGAAAAGTTAAATAGACATAACATTTATGAGGAGCATTAGAAATGAAAAAAAACAATGGTATGGGAATAATAAAATTAATTTTGATGGTGGTTTTAATAGTGGTTGTGGTTGCAACTGCTGTGTATTTTACACGCAAAAAATATAGAGAAGTAAAAGCAGAAACTATAAGAACAGATATGTTACAAGTTCAATGGAAATTAAAAGACTATATTGATAAACAGACCGTAAAAGGAGAAGAAAAGAAATATCTTGGTACTAAAATTAGCGAGATGCAAGATAACGAAATAATTAAAGATTTTCTTGCTAAGAATATAATTTCAGAAGAAGAATACGATAAATACTATGTTTTGCAAGACGAAAATTTGGCAGAAGCTGGGCTAGAAATTACAAATTACGAGGGCAGTTATTTCTTAATTAATTATAATACATATGAAGTAATAGATACAAAAGGATATAATAAATCTGATGACGATGTATTGTACAAATTAACTGATATAAATAAGAAAGATGATGAAAATACGACTTCTGAAAATGACAATGTTATTGAAGAAACAACAGAAAAAAATAATGAAAATGAAAAGAATGATGAAGGCTAGAACTATAGAAATTTAAGCAAAAAATAAAAGATTGTTTCTTATCAGAGATGATTAAAATAACTACTTGAAAAAGCTATTAGTTATGATATAATATATGCAGAATAAGAAAGTGTAGGTGGATTAAAATGCCCAATATACCACAAAGTACAGAAAAAATAATTCAAGAATTTATAGATCGAGTAAATAAATTGCTAGGAAAAAGAGTAAAGAAGATTATACTATATGGCTCTTATGCTAGAGGAGATTACAACGAAAACTCGGATATAGATATAATGATACTTACAGATTTAACAAACGAAGAAATAATAGAATATAGAGAATTAGTATCTAATATAGCATTTGATATAGAATTTGATACAAACTTTGAAGTAATGATTTCTCCGTTAGTAAAAAACATAGAAAAATTTGAATATTGGTTAAAGGCATTACCATTTTATATGAATGTTCAGAGAGAAGGAGTGGTTTTGAGTGGTACAGAAAATATCTAAAGAACTTGCAAAACACAGATTAGAGCAGGCAAAAGAAGATTTAGAAGCTGGAAAATTATTGTATGATAAAAATTTCTATAAATCAGCAAATAACAGAGCATATTATTCAATATTTCATAGCATTAAAGCTGTGTTAGCACTTGAACCGATTGATTTTAAAAGACATAAAGATGTGCTTGCGTATTTTAATAAAAATTATATAAATAAAGAGATTTTTCCAAGAATGATGGGAAGAAAAATTCAAAATGCAAGTGCAATTAGAGAAGATAGTGACTATGATGATGAATTTATTGTAGATGCCGATAAGACAAATGAACAATTAAAAACAGCAGAAGAACTAATTGAACTAGTAGATAAATATATTAATGAAAATTAAAGAAATAGAGACAATTAGTAAGAGATTGTCTCTATTAATAGTTATACTAAGAGAGGAAAGTAGAATGAAGGAAAAAGAAGAACAACGATTAATTCAACTAAAAGCGATAGAGGAAGAAATTCATAATTCTGGAGTAGAATATATATGTGGAATAGATGAAGCTGGACGTGGACCTCTTGCAGGACCTGTTGTAATTGCTGCAGCAATAATGCCAAGAAATTCTATGATTGAAGGAGTGAATGACTCTAAAAAGGTATCGGAAAAGAAGAGAGAAGAACTATATGAAATTATAACAAAAGAAGCTATTAGTTATGGTGTTGGAATTATAGACCAAAAAGAAATTGATAGGATTAATATTCTAAATGCTACTAAGGAAGGACTTACGATGGCTGTAAAAGAGCTTAATCCAAGACCAGATTTGATAATAGTAGATGCATTAACAAAAATAGATACTGACGGAATACCATATCAGTCTATTATAAAAGGAGATGCTACATGCTATTCAATATCTGCAGCTTCAATAATTGCAAAGGTCACAAGGGATAGAATTATGAGACAGTGGGATGAAATATACCCTCAATATGGATTTGCAAAACACAAAGGATATGGTACTGCAGAACACATAAAAGCATTAAAAGAATATGGACCATGCCCATTGCATAGAGAATCGTTTATTAAACATTTTGTATAAAAGAGGAAGAAAGAAATGAACATTTTAGATATAATTGAAAAAAAGAGAGATGCGAAAGAATTAAATAAAGAAGAAATTGAATTTTTTGTAAAAGGATATACTGATGGTAGTATACCAGACTATCAAGCTGCTGCTTTAGTTATGGCAATTTACATAAATGGAATGACAAAAGAAGAGACAACTAATTTAGCTTTAGCCATGGCATATTCTGGAGATGTATTAGATTTATCAGATATTGGAGAGGTTGTAGATAAACATAGCACAGGTGGAATTGGAGATAAAATCACATTAATTCTAATGCCAATAGTTGCAGCGTTAGGAGTAAAAGTTGCTAAAATGTCTGGAAGAGGACTGGGAGCAACTGGTGGTACAAAGGATAAATTGGAGGCAATTCCGGGATATAGAACAGAGATTGAAATTGATGAATTTATAGAAAATGTAAAGAAAATTGGGATAAGTTTGATTGGTCAAACTCTAAATTTAGCTCCAGCAGATAAAAAATTGTATGCTTTAAGAGATACAATTAGTTGTACTGCTAATATTCCACTAATAAGCTCTAGTATAATGAGCAAGAAAATTGCAGCAGGAGCAAATAAAATAGTTTTAGATGTAACCTGTGGAAGTGGTGCATTCATGAAAACTGTTGGTGAGGCAAGAGAATTGTCTAGAACCATGATTGACATTGGAAAGCTAGCAAATAAAGAAACTGTATGTATAATAACAAATATGGATCAACCTTTAGGAACTATGGTGGGAAATACACTTGAAGTTATAGAAGCAATAGAAGCTTTAAAAGGCAATATGCAAGACGATGTAAAAAATGTTGTATTAGAATTAGGTGCTTATATATTAAAACTAGATGGAAAAGGAGATAACATTCAAGAAAATAAAGAGAAAATTGAGCAAGTAATATCAAATGGAGAAGCATATAGAAAATTCTTGCAATTAGTTGAAAATCAAGGTGGAGATATTAGCTACATAGAAAATACAGAAAAATTTACAAAGGCTAAATATAAAATGCCAGTAGAAGCGGTAAAGACTGGATATGTACAAAAACTAAATGCAGAAGATGTAGGAAAAATAGCAATGCATTTAGGTGCAGGCAGAATGAAAAAAGAAGATAACATAGACTATGCCGTTGGAATAGAACTACTAAAAAAAGTGGGATGCCAAGTGGAACAGGGCGAAACAATAGCATACATATATGCCGACGATGAACAAAAAGGCAGAGAAGCCGTAGAAAAATTGCAACAAACATATGAAATAGGTGAACAAAATGTGGAAAAAGTTGCAGATATAATTGAAATAATTGAATAAACTACAAAAAGATATCATTTTATAAAACTTAACATGTCGTGCTAGGTCGGGCTATTTAGCCTTCAAAAAGTGCACTTCCAGTCTCTTTTTATAAAATGATATCTTTTTTTTCGTATTTTTATAAGGAAATATTGTGCATTTTATTTGTTTCTGAGTTTAAGCCTAAGTTTGTTAAAGTAGTGTATACATTTTTATCTTGTAAAAATCTATTTACATTTTTTAAAGAAACTCCAGTAGATTCTGCTAAAGATTCAACGGTTACAGAAGAATCGGCCTCACTTAAAAAAGTTTTTAAATGGTTTATTTCATGTTCATCTTTAGATTGACAATTAGGGCATACTGAGTTTTTTGAAGCAAAAAAGCTTCCACAACGTTCACATCTATTTAAATTCATTTGTTACCTCCTATGAAAAATATTAATTTCAAAAGAATTCTATCATAAAAATGTCAAAATATAAATAGAAAAATCAAAAAATGTAGAAAATGAAAAAAATAGTTATAAAAAATTTAAAAATGTGATAAAACACCGTCGAAAACCTTCTAAAAATGTGAGAAAACTTAAAATTTCAAAAAAAGCTTGATTTCTAGCTATTTGTTGTGATATAATAGTTTCTGTTAAAAATACGCATACAAATTCCAGTTTAAAAGCAGTGCTTTTGTAAAATCTATTTAAATGCAAAGGTTCTTTTAAATGCTAAAGATTTGTGGAGGGTAAAAACTAAAAGGAGGAACAAAAAATGGCAGTAGTTGCAATGAAACAATTACTAGAAGCTGGTGTTCATTTCGGACATCAAACAAGAAGATGGGATCCTAGAATGGCTGAATATATATTCCAAGCTAGAAACGGAATTCACATCATCGATTTACAAAAAACATCAAAAAAATTAGACGAGGCTTATGCTTTCTTAAAAGAGCAAGCTGAAGAAGGAAAAACAGTTCTATTTGTTGGAACAAAGAAACAAGCTCAAGACTGCATGAAAGAAGCAGCTGAAAAATGTGGTATGTACTACGTTAACCAAAGATGGTTAGGTGGAATGCTTACAAACTTTGCTACAATCGAAAAGAGAATTGAAAGATTAAATCAATTAGAAAAAATGGAAGAAGACGGAACTTTCGAAGTATTACCTAAGAAAGAAGTTATTCTTTTAAAGAAAGAAATGGATAAACTAGAGAAAAATCTAGGTGGAATCAAAAACATGAAAGAAATGCCTGGAGTTTTATTCATAGTAGATCCTAAAAAAGAAAGAAATGCTATATTAGAAGCTAAAAAATTAAATATTCCTACAATAGGATTAATCGACACAAACTGCAACCCAGATGATGTTGATTACGTTATCCCAGGAAATGATGATGCTATAAGAGCAGTTAAATTAATAGCTGATACAATGGCTAATGCAGTAATCGAAGGTAGACAAGGAGAAACTCTAGAAGTTACATCAGATTCTGAAGATGCTATGGAGACAGAAGAAGCTACAGCTCCAACAGATATGGAAGAAGTAGTTGAAGCAGCTAGCGATGCTGAATAATTTATAGTTTATAAAAATAATTAATAAACAATACCAAAGGGGTAGGGCGGCTGCCCTATCCTTTAATGTTTGACTCTAGTAAAATTGATGGGTTAGACATTAAAAAAGAATTAAATCGCCCCAAAAGGGGTGTCCCTAATGGGCGAAAAATAAGGAGGATATAAAATGATAACAGCAAGCCAAGTAAAGGAATTAAGAGAAAAAACAGGTGCAGGAATGATGGAATGCAAGAAAGTTTTAACAGAAACAGATGGTGACATTGAAAAAGCAATGGAACTATTACGTGAAAGAGGAATAACAAAAGCTGCTAAAAAGGCATCTAGAGTTGCTGCAGAAGGATTAGTAGGTAGCTACATTTCAGAAGATGGAAAAGTAGGTGCTATAGCTGAAGTTAATGCTGAGACAGATTTCGTAGCAGAGAATGCAGAATTCAAACAATTTGTTAATGATATTGTAAAGCAAGTTGCTTTAAATAACCCAGCTGATGTTGAAGCTTTATTAGAAGAAAAATTCATAGCAGATCCAGAAAAAACTGTTAAAGAAGCTTTAATAAATAAAATAGCTACAATCGGAGAAAACATAACAATAAGAAGATTTGTTAGATACGATACAACAGATGGAACATTAGGACAATATGTTCATGGAGCTGGAAAAATAGCTGTATTAGTAGAAATGAAGAATGCAGATGCAGAATTAACAAAAGACATTTGTATGCAAATAGCTGCTTCTAAGCCAGAATTCTTAAACAGAGAACAAGTTCCACAAGAAAGAGTAGACAAAGAAATGGAAATACTAAAAGTTCAAGCTATGAATGAAGGAAAGCCAGAAGCTATAGCTGAAAAAATGGTACAAGGAAGAATTGGAAAATTCTATTCAGATATCTGCTTAGTAGACCAAGAATTTGTTAAAGATATGGACAAAAAAGTTAGCCAATTATTAAAAGAAAAGAATGCAGAAGTTGTTAGATTTGCAAGACTTGAAAAAGGTGAAGGAATAGAGAAAAAAGAAGAAAACTTTGCTGAAGAAGTTGCAAAACAATTAAAATAGAATAAGAACTAAAAATAACAAAAGAAAGTTGAAAATATTGAAGAAAAATTCAATATATCAACTTTCTTTTTTATTGTATTTTGTATTGCTCTTTGCTCTAGAAACTGGTATAATTAGCATGTGAAATTAACAATAACACAGAAAATAGATTAATAGAAATTACAAATCAATTTTGCTGTGTGTGCATTCAAATAAAGCGAGGAAGGAAATTAATTAATGAAAACATCTGAGAAAAAAGAGGTAAAGGAAAAAGCAAAAAAAGAAGATTCACAAAAAGTTAAGAATATAAAATTTCATATACTTGCAATTTTTTGCATTATAATTTTTTGTGCATCAATTTGTCCTGTAACAATGCAAAATGATACGTATTATACGATAAAAATAGGTGAACACATAATTAATACTAAAACTGTGGATATGCAAGACCCATTTTCATGGCATGAGTTACCATATACATATCCTCATTGGGCTTATGATGTAATGATTTATTTGATATATAATTTAGGAGGATTTTTAGGAATTTTTATATCAACAATAGTATTTGCGTGTATATTAGGTATTCTAATGTATTGTACAAACTATAAAATATCTAAAAACAAACTAATTTCGTTTGCAATTACAATTGGTGGAATGTTCTTGATAAAAGATTATATAGCAGCAAGAGCACAACTTGTAACATTTATATTGCTTGAACTTACAATTTTATTAATAGAAAATTTCTTAGAAAAGAAAAAGGTAGGCTATGCTATTGGTATTATAGTTATATCTACAGCAATAGCAAACTTACATTGTGCTGTATGGCCATTTTTCTTTGTAATATTCTTGCCATATATTGCAGAATATTTAATATTTACTGTAATTGATGCTCAGCCAGTTTACAGAATAAGAAAAAAATATTATGATATAAAAATAAAAAATTACAATAAGAAAATAGAAAAAGAAGCAATAGAAGAAAATAAAAAAATATTAGATGAAAAATTAAAAAAAGTAATAACAGCAAAAGAAAAATTTGAAGAAAAGAATGCAAAAATATTAAAAAATAGAGAAGCAAAAAGAAAAGAACCATATAAAATAAGATATAACAAAAACAAAAATGCAAAATGGCTTATATTAATAATGGCTATATGTGTTCTAACAGGGTTATTAACACCATTAGGAGATACACCATACACATACTTATACAAGACAATGAAAGGAAATACAACTAAGAGTATAAGTGAACATTTGCCATTAACACTAATAAATAATAAGGAAATGTTGGTTGTACTAACTGCAACATTAGCATTATTGATTTTTACAGATACAAAAATAAGATTAAAAGATTTATTCATGTTTGCAGGTTTAACATTATTAATGTTTATGACAAGAAGGCAAGAATCTATGCTTGTATTGCTCGGAAGTGCTGTTTTAGCAACATTAATAACACAGTTGTTTATGAAATATGACTCAAAGGGATTAAAAGAATTCGAAGATATTGCAGTATCATCACTTGGAACTATTGCAGTTATTTTACTAATTGTACTACTATCTGTAATAGAAATAAAACCCAAATTAGATGATAAATTTGTAAATCCATCAACATATCCAGTTGATGCAGCAAAATATATTAAAGAAAATTTGGATGTAAATTCAATTAAATTATTTAATGAATACAATTACGGAAGTTATCTATTATTTGAAGAAATTCCTGTTTTTATAGATTCAAGAGCAGATTTATATGCACCTGAATTTAATGGAGTAAAAGGAAAAGACGGAAAATATGAAGGACAAGATATTTTTTCAGATTATATAAATACTTCAAATATATCTAAATATTATGAAAATACATTTAATACTTATGGAATTACTCATGTAATTTTATATAAGAATTCAAAGCTAAATATATTCTTATCAAGAAGTGACAGATATAAAGAATTATATTCGGATAAAAAGTTTGTAATATATGAAAGAGACTAAAAATGACGGAAAAGAAGAAATTTAAATTAAGCATAACCATTTTAATTATTATTGCAATAATTTTAATTGACCAAGTTAGCAAAATATTGGTAATAAATTTTGTAAAGCAAGACGTTGGAATAATTACGTTAATCAAAAAAAGTGAAGAGATAAAGATTGCTGACGTTATTATTTCTATATTATCTGACTGTGTTGTGTTTACAGTTATAATCAAGTTTTTAAAAGAACAAAGCAAATATATGTCCACAAAAGTGAAATATTCACTTGCCGTAATATTAGGCGGAGGAATAAGTAATTGCATAGATAAGATTTGGAATGGAGAGGTTATAAATTTTATAAAAATAGGAAGATTGCCTTCGGTAAACATTGCATATATTCTATATATTATAGGCTGGATTTCATTCTTAATATTTATGGTAAAGAACACTTTGAATATTAAAGCAGATTTGAAAAATATAGAAGAGAAAATACGAAATATTGGAAGAGATTAATTGAAAAGGAAGATAAAATTGGAAGAATTAATTGTAAAGGAGAATAATCAAAAAAGACTAGACTCTTATGTAACAGATAAATTAAGTAAAGTGTCTAGAACAACTGCTCAAAGGCTTATAGAAGAGGAAAAAATTCTAGTAAATGGAAAAAAGCAGAAAGCTTCTTATAAACCTGAAGAAGGAGATGTAATAAGCATAGAAATACCAGAAGCAAAAGATGTTGAATTAAAAGCACAGGATATTCCTGTGCCTGTTGTATATGAGGATAATGATATAATTGTTGTAAATAAGCCAAAGGGAATGGTGGTTCACCCTGCTAATGGAAACCCAGATGGAACGCTTGTAAATGCAATTCTTGCAATGTGTAAAGATAGTCTGTCTGGAATAGGTGGAGAAATAAGACCTGGAATTGTACATAGGTTAGATAAAGATACATCTGGACTTCTTATAGTTGCTAAAAATGATGAGGCTCATATGAATATGAGTAAGCAGATTCAAGAAAGAAAGGTTACTAAAAAATATATTGCATTAGTTAGAGGTGTTGTTGCCGAAGATGAGGCTACTATAGATTTACCTATTGCAAGAAGTACAAAAGACAGAAAGAAAATGGCTGTTGACCCTAAGGGGAAGAATGCTGTAACACACTTTAAAGTGCTAAAAAGATATGATAATTATACTTTATTAGAATTGAAAATAGATACTGGTAGAACTCATCAAATAAGAGTACATATGTCTTATATAGGACATCCTGTGGTAGGAGATGAAGTGTATTCTAATGGTAAGAATGAATTTGGGGTGCAAGGACAAATGCTTCATGCACGTTACTTACAATTTAAACACCCAATAACTGGCAAGGAGCTAAGCTTAGAAGCACCAATACCGGAATATTTTGAAGATGTACTAGAAAAGCTAAAAAATAGAGAAATTGATAAAAAATGAAATTAACTTAAACTTAATTGTATGTAAAACAATAAATAATACCAAAATATGAAAAAATTTATAATCTAATCGTATTTTGTATTCAAATTAGAATTAGTAAAATTAGAAAGGAGTGAAATTGTGGAAGAAAGATTACAAAAATATCTGGCTAATAACGGAATTGCAGCAAGAAGAAAATGTGAAGAATTTATATTAAATGGCAGAGTGAAAGTAAATGGCAAAGTTGTAACAGAACTCGGAACTAAAATAAATCCAGATAAAGACATAATAGAATTTGATGGTAAAAAAGTTGAAAAGGTAGAAAAACATGTATATATATTACTTAACAAACCAATTGGTTATGTGACTACTGTGAAAGACCAGTTTGATAGACCAACAGTGCTAGATTTAGTAAAAATAAAAGAAAAAGTACTACCTGTGGGCAGATTAGATATGTATACATCTGGAGCATTAATGCTTACAAACGATGGTGATTTCATAAATAAAATCACACATCCAAGTCATGAAGTGGAAAAAACATACACTGTAACAGTAAAAGGAATTGTAACTCAAGATGATGTTGAAAAATTAAAAAACGGTGTAGAAATACCAGTTGATGAAAAGAGTGAGGAAACATTTGTTACAAGTCCAGCTAAAGTAAAAATTCTAAAAACAGATGAAGAGAAAAATTTATCAAGATTGCAAATAACCATTCATGAAGGCAAAAATAGGGAAGTAAGAAAAATGTGTGAGGCAATATGTAGAAAAGTACTTGCTTTACATAGAAGAAAAATTGCAGATTTGGATGTAAAAAATCTAGAAATAGGAAAATGGAGATATTTAACAGATAACGAGGTAAAAAGACTATTAGAACTTGACAAATAGGTCAAAGTGTGGAAAAATAGATAATGTAGAGTACTAAATTGTATTTTATAAATTATAGGGGGAATTAGAATGATAGAAGATTCAGAAATAAAAACAACAGTCTCACCTTTTGCGATAAGACCAGGAGAAATTAAAGTATTTGATGGAAAAGATGGTTATGTATCAATGAACCAAATAATCCAAAAAATAAATGTAGGTCATATAAATGATTTACATTTTAGAATAATGGAAATTGTTAATGAATATGAGTTTATAACATCTAGACAGTTGTTTAAATTATTAGAAAAAGAAAAATTTGAACTTAAATCACAGGATAAACTAAACAATAAATTAGAACAACTAGTTAAATCAAAAATATTAACAAGATATTATTTCAATTCAGAAGATGGTAAGGGAATATACAGAATATACTGCCTAGAAAAAATGGGAAAATATTTATTAAATTCTAGAGGAGTAGAATGTAAATGGCAACCAACAGATAATACAAAACCAGTTGCAATGATAAAGAAAAGATTAGCAAGCAATCAACTTCTAATTTCTTATAAAGAAAAAGTACAAGCTTTTGATTCATTCCAAATAAAAGTACCTATGAATGCGAAAATACTTGGAAAACAATTTAAAGCTACTGGTGGGAAAGTTACTCTAAGCAAGAATGGAAAATCAATAGATTTCATTTTTGAAGTAATTCGTAGAGAAGATGATTGGCAAAAAAAACTTGCAGATAAAATGAAATTGTATAAAGACTTCTATGAAAACTTTGTAGCAATGGATTCTGGGTTTAAAACAATACCACAATTAATTTTACTATGTGAAGATGAAAAGCATATGGCGGAAACATTTAGAGAAATTGTTGTAAATGGATTAGGCATAGATAAACTAAATCTATATTACACAACAGATTTACGTCAAAATGATAGAACACTAGAACACAGCTTGGCTGAATTTAAATTAGACCCAGTAACTAATAAGTATAAAATGGAAAATGTAGATATAAAATTATTAGGATAAATAATAATGCCTAAAAGAATGCAAAATGGAGACGGAGCAAAAAATGCTTCGTCTTCTTTGAAGTTAAATATATTATTTTAATGAAAAAAAGAACGAAGCATAGATATTTTTGCTTCGTTCTTAAAATTTATTTATTATCTGGTTTCTTAAAGTTAAATACAATTGCATCTTCACTATCAAATAAATATTTTGAATCAGATGTGTCTGTTTTTATTGGATCAACCTCATCAGGAATATCATCATTAAAATGATAATTCTTTAAAGTTTCTTTTTTTCTTTTTGTTTCTTTTTCGTCTTCGTATTTATCTTCAGCCGAATGTGAATCAAAACCTGAATTATATCTTTCAAATGGATATTCTTTTGATGGCTTTGGCTCATAATATGTTGCAGATAGGAAATTTAGGTTTACAGTACCATTATCACTTTTTCCGCCAAGGTTTCTGATTTTATACATAGCTTGTTTGAATTTTAAAGCTTGAATTTTTCCAGGTTGATATTTTATCTTGTTTTCATACTTAATACCTGTAAGTTTAGGATCATATTCTCCTTTAGCTGTATCGTAAGAACTTCCAAATGACCATTCTTTCTTCTCACCAATTTCTTTTGACCACCATTCGTTGTCTTCTGGTGTGTTATTTCCAAATACAAATTTATTAGAACAGTTTGCTGTTATTATTTGTCTATGTTTTTTATTTGTTCCTTTATCTAATTGACCTAAGTTTTGTATCGAGATTATTGTTGAAACTTTATATTTTCTGTATAGAGTGAATAATGAATCTGTTGAATTTCCAACAAAGTCTGCAAATTCATCAATATATAAGAAATGGGGAACTCTGTCTTTTTCTGTTCCAGGACGTCTTAATACTGAATATTGCATCATCAATATACAGAATAGGCCAAATGCTGTATGAATATTTGGACCTAAATCACCACGTCTTGTACATACAAGAGTTACATCAGCATTTTTTAATGTATTATCAAAGTTTATAGAATTTCTTCTATTACATAATATGTTTTTAACTCCAGTATATCTTAGTAAACTATCTAATTGTGCAGTAGCATGTGTTATAAATTTTTCAGTATCTTCTCTATTTGGAGCAGATGCATAGAAGTTTCTTTCAAAATAATTTAGCAATGAAGAATATTTTTCTGCAAGTTCATCGTCTTTTTTCATTTCTTCACATAATTCTTCGATTAATTCAAAATGTGTGAAACAATTTAACATATCTTCAAGATTTGGTAAATCATCATCATGAAGTCTAGGATATATTTCTTTCAATAATATTGCTAAATTTTCAATTGCTTGGTTTGCAGCGTTTACTCTGTATGCAAGCTCTACATCTAAATTACTATTGCTTGAAGAATATAATCCCTTTAAAACTGTAGAAATTGCAACAGCCGTTTGAGTTGCATCTTCAAGAGCGAAAGGATTTAAGCCAACAGAAGATGAGTCATTAGGATCTATTAAATTAAACTTCATATTACGTGCTTTTAAAACTTTTTTAATATGATTTATAGATTCAATATCAGGAGAGACGTAGGTTAAACCTAAATTTCTGTAAATATAATTATCTCCAGTTCCAGATATAATCATTTTCTTCATATATGTATTATAAACATTAAGTTTATTTTCTTTTGGTGTTATCATATTTAAATTGAAATTAGCGTTTATATAATCATTTGAGTATGGGCAATTTAAAGTAGCAATTCCAGTTTTTAATGCAGTAAATCCCATTTCCTTTGATATTTCTCTAAAGAAATATTTTTTATCGATATCTTTTGCAATCATTGGCTCAAACAATAAAGATGTTTTTCCAGCACCAGAAACACCACATACTAGTGTAGGGTAAAATCTTTTCTCTTCAGCTATTTTAACTGTTTTACCATTTACTTTATCTGTTCCAAAAGACATCTCACAAGTGTAAGCACCCCAAGAAGCAGATTTATCTGCTAAATTTATTCCTTTATAATCATAAATTGATTCATAAATATTTTTTGTATCGTGTACAGTCATTAATAACCATTTTATAACTGGATAAAATGTGGTTAATGGTAAGTAAAGAGCAACTGCGGAGAATGCTGGTTTAATCAAATTATAAAAGTTAGATGCGATGTATGAAAAGTTTGGTACTGATAAGAATAACATCCAACCAAATTGGTTCGTGAATTGTGTAAACATAGATACAATCATTATATAAATGCTGATTAAATACACATCAAATAGTGCTAATTTAGATTCATCTGAGTCAACGAACTTAGATGAACACGAAAATAGAAATGCAAATACCGGGCAAGCAAGTGCTAGTGTATAAGTAATTGGCCCCCAATATGAAACTGCCATTCCTGTAAAAATCATCATAAGCATTTCTACTATTCTGTCTACAACTAAATAAGCACTTACTAAAGTTAGTACATATGTTAGAAAAGTATTTCTGTCTGTTTTTAGATATTTTAAAAATTTGTCTATTGCTTTCAAAAGATTCACCACTTTCAAATTATTTCATTTATTAAAATTTATACATATCTATTATCCTATAAAATGAAGAAAAAAACAAGTATTTTGAGCAATTTTATAAGCTTTTTTATGCTAAAAATTTATTAAACTTACAAATTAAGTATAGTAATTGGTTTATTGAATATATTTTATAAATAAGGGGAAGGAGAACATATGTCTAAGGAAAAAAAGCAAAGTTTCATGCAAGGAATTATTACATTGATGTTTTCACAAGTTATAATAAAAATTTTAGGCTTGTTTTATAAATTATATTTGACAAATAAAAGCGGTTTTGGAGATGCTGGAAATGCTATTTATAACAGTGGATTCCAAATCTATGCACTACTGTTAACGATTTCTTCAATAGGTGTTCCAAATGCTGTTGCAAAACTTATTTCAGAAAAATTATCAGTGGGAGACAATAGGGGAGCACAGAAAATTTTTAAAGTAGCGTTTGCCTTTTTCTCTGTAGTCGGTTTTACAGGTTCAGCATTATTATTTTGTGGAAGTGATTTTATTGCAAATGTATGGCTTCAAATTCCGGAAGCAAAGTTAACACTAATAATACTTGCACCATCAATTTTCTTTGTTTCGTTAATTTCTGTTTTAAGGGGCTATTTTAATGGACACGAAAATATGAAACCAATGGCGCAGTCTCAAACAATAGAACAATTTACAAAAACAATATGCACTGTTGCTATAGTTGAGTTAATATGTTTTTTTATGGGAAATAAAGATACTACAGCTGTAATGGCTGCTGGAGCAAATTTAGCAACTAGTATTGCCACCTTTATTGGCTTTATATATTTAATATATTTATATAATAAAAAAGAAAGATACATAAAATTTAATAAGCCAAAATATCATAGGCAAGAAAGAACAGTAGAGATAGTAAAGAAGATAATAATAATTGCAATGCCACTTACATTTAGTGCAATTTTAGGCTCGCTAAATAAAAATATAGATTCCTTTACAGTTGTAAGGGGATTAAAAACATTTTTAACAGAAGAACAAGCTAAAATTCAATATGGAATACTAAGTGGAAAAATAGATACACTCGTAACTTTTCCTTTATCGTTTAATATTGCACTTGCAACGGCTTTGGTTCCAGCAGTATCGGCTGCAAAAGCGAGAGGAGACTATAAGAGTATAGAAAAAAGGGTGTCTTTTGCGATACTTATTACGATATTAATTGGACTGCCATGTAGTGTTGGAATGGTGGTTTTCGCAAAGCCAATTTTGCAAATGTTATTTCCAAATGCAAGTAGTGGAGAATTTATATTTCAAATAAGTAGTATTTCGATTGTATTCATTACATTAGAACAAACTATAAACGGTGCTCTTCAAGGACTGGGAAAACTTAAAGTACCCGTAATTGCACTTTCAATAGGAGTGTCTATTAAGCTAATTTTGAATTTAGTATTAGTAAAAGTAAATCCAGATTCATTCGTTTTGGGAGGAGTTGCTGGTGCAGCATTTGCAACTGTAATGTGTCATGTTATTTCCATGTTTATTAGTTTGATAGCATTGAGTAAAAATATTAAAATAAAATTTGATTTGTCGAAATATTTTATAAAACCAATTTTAGCAAGTTCATCAATGGGAATAATTCGGAATATATACATATAATTTACTAAAAGGTATAATTATGCAAAATATTGCTATAATATTAACAATAATATTTGCAATAATTGTTTATGTAGTAATATTAGCAATTACAAAAATTTTTAGTAAAGATGAATTATACATGTTGCCATTTTACAGCAAATTTAAGAAAAATAAGGTCTGTAAACCTTGAAAAATAAGCATTCTTGAAAATAGAAAACCGCAAACCTTAGAGATTTAACACTTTTATAAAATAAATTTGAAAAAAAAGAAGGATTTTATCAAACCTTGGCGAATAATGTAAGTAGTAGATGCAATAATTATCTACATATACAATCTTATTAGGAGGTAATTTAAATGAACAAATCTGATTTAATCGCAGCCATAGCTGCTAAAACAGAATGCACAAAGAAAGATGCAGAAGCAACATTAAACGCATTTGTTGACGTTGTTACAGAAGCTTTAGTAAAGGGAGACAAAGTTCAATTAGTTGGATTTGGTTCTTTCGAAGTTAGAAAAAGAGCTGCTAGAAAAGGAAGAAACCCACAAACTAAAGAAGAAATCAAAATACCAGCATCAAAAGCTCCAGTATTCAAAGCTGGAAAAGCTTTAAAAGATTTAGTAAACAAAAAATAATTGAATTAATATAGAAATATGAATTCATATGAATACATGGAAAAAATCCATGTATTTTTTTTGCCTAATTAACATAAAATTTGCTTTTTGCGAGAAAAAATGGTATAATAAGGTTATGTACGTTTATAAACACTCGACTCCCAGGTAGCTGGGAAGGAGGAAAAAATGTTCAAATTGTTAAAAACACTATTCTTTGGCAAAGAACGTGAAGTTCCGGAAGGCTATGTACTCCAGAAAAATGTAATGGGGAGACAGATAGCCAAAAGCGACTGTGGGACAATCTGCTGGATTCCCAGTAGAAGAACCCCAAATGGTATGAAAATTCCTGGATTTTGGAAGAAAATCGAAGCTCTGTATGTGGTCGAAAGGAATGGCCACAGCAGAGAAATGCGCGAGAACGAAATCGAAAGTTGGCGAAAATATTTTGAAGAGTAACTTAGGAGGATTCAATAATGATTAAAAAGCTGAGAGAGGAAATGGGACTCAGGTTCAGAGATGAAAAACGGAGAAGAGAACCATTGCCTGAAGGCCCCAAAGGTTTTATGGTATACCGTGGAATTTACGGAATCCCATTTGCAACAAATGGAAAGCTAAGGGTAAGCTGGATACCATCGTCGACATTGCCCAAAGAGATGGGTGGCAAAGAAATGCCCGGATATTGGGCAGATGTTAATGGAAATAACAAGGTGAACATGAATGGAGATGTTGTTCCGGCAACATTGGAAGAACGCCTCCAGAGGGCACTTAGAAGATTTTAATTAATATTCTGAGTGCAAAAAGTAAGAAGATGTGAGTGAAAGGTACTTACATCTTCTTATTATATAAAAATTGGAATAATTTGCCAAAAACTGAATATTATGTTATAATTTATAATATAAAATATACAGAAAGGAGAATCATAATATGTCGATTGACAGTATGACGAGAGCTTTGTAGAAAAGCAGGTGCTAAGCGTAAAAAAAGGTCTAGTGAAAGGAGACTGAAAAAATGATAAGCTACATGCACGTAATTTCAAAAAACCACAATTGTGTGATCGCAGAGGTGGAAATGATATGGCTTGAAGAAAGCCAGAAAAAAGACTATATCACGAGTGCTGTCAAGAAAACGCTCGTACCCATGAACAAATTTGTGGGGATGGCAAAGTCTGTACAGGAAGGAGATGTTTTCTCAGTAATCCACAACGATGGGCAAATTGTCAGGGTGATAGAGAAAGATATCGAGGCAACGAAGAAGATGGCTGCCTTGAAGAAGAAAGTTGTAGTGGCTTAACACTGCATAGGCGGGGGATATTATCCCCCGCCTTTTGCATGATAAAAATTTATGATATAATATGCATGAAAATTTAATATTTATTTAATAGTAGTAAGTTATTATATGAACAATATTAATATAGGAATTGAAAATTAAAGTGAGAATTTTAATTGTAGAAGATGAATTTAAAATTGCTGATGTAATTGCCAGCAGGCTTAGAAAAGAAAATTATATAGTAGATGTATTTGACAATGGAGAAGCTGGTTTGGATAATGCTCTTACAAATATTTATGATTTAATAATTTTAGATGTGATGCTACCAAAAGTAGATGGATTTAAGATTTTAGAGGAAATCAGAAGAGAAAAAATTAATGCAAAAGTAATAATGTTGACTGCTAAATCTATGATAGAAGACAAGCTTATGGGGGGGAATAGTGGAGCAAATGACTATTTAACAAAGCCATTCCATATTGATGAATTAGTTGCCAGAGTAAATGCACAGCTTAGAATGGATAATGTACAAGTACAAAAATATTATGTAGAAGCAGGAGATTTAAGACTGAATATAAAAAATACAACCTTAATATGCACTACAACAAATGAGTCGATAGAAGTTGTCTGCAAAGAATTTATGCTATTAGAATATTTAATGAAAAATAAAAATCAAGTTTTACAAAAAGAACAATTATATGAAAAAATATGGGGACTAGATAATGAATCAGAGTCAAACAACTTGGAAGCATATCTTTCATTTATAAGAAAAAAAATTAAAATAATAGGGTCTAATGTTCAGATAAAAGCTATTAGAGGACTTGGATATAAGCTAGAAGTTGAAAATTAATTTTATAATTTTAATTGCAATAAAAGATAAACTAGAAGGGGCTAATTTGTGCCAATAATTGTGTTAAATTATAAAAATAGGTCTAATTGCTTAGAGTATAAAAGATAAGGGGAAAAAATGGGAAAGTTAAAGAAAAAGATATTTTGGGTAATGTTTGCTATATTAACAATATTTCTTGTGAGTGTATTGTGCATATTTAATTTTCAAGATTACAATCATGAAAAAGTAGAAATAGAAAATAAATTAAGTAGAATGGAAAATGATAGACAGGCACCAGGAATGCCAGTTTTTATGGATGCAGTAGTATATACGGTAAAATACAATACATCAAATAAAGTAACAGAAGTAATAAACCATACAGATAACAATGTTTCGGAAGAAAAAATAATCCAAATCGCAGAAAATATATTGGAAAGTTCAAATACAAAGCAGGGAAGAAGAATTGGAAATTTATATTTAGACCAATACTCATATGCTTTCCAAGCACCAAACACGTTAACTATAGTAGATAATACATCAGCCAAGGCAAAATTAGAGTCATTATTAAAAACATCAATCTTAATTTTTGTATTGATAGAAATTATAATAATTATTTTGACTGTAGAAATAACGAGGTGGATAATAAAACCAGTAATAGAGTCATTTAACAGGCAAAAACAATTTGTGGCAGATGCATCACATGAACTAAAAACTCCTATTGCTGTTATAATGGCGAACGCAGAAGCGTTGGAAAAAGAACCAGAAGAAAAGAAATGGTTAAATAATATAAAGAGCGAAGCGGACAGAATGAATGAGCTAGTAACAAGCTTATTAGATTTGGCAAAATTAGAAGAAGGAAAAGAAGTACAGCAAGAAGAAAATTTATCAAAAATAGTAGAGATGTCTGTATTAACATTCGAGAGTTTGATGTATGAAAATAAAATAGAACTAGAATATGATATACAAAAAGACATAAATATAAAATGTAATAGTAGTCAAATAAAACAACTAGTAGCAATACTCATAGACAATGCTATAAAACATAGTGAAACAAATGGAAAAATAAGTATTGCACTGAAAAAACAAAAGAATGATACAGTATTAACAGTATCAAACAGGGGAAAAGAAATCCCAAAGGAAATACGAGAAAAAATATTTGAGAGATTCTATAGAGCGGATGAATCTAGAAACAGAGATACAAACAGATATGGCTTAGGACTAGCAATAGCAAAGAACATAGTAGAAAACCATAATGGAAAGATATCTGTAGAATCAGAAAAAGGAATAACAACATTTAAAGTGGTACTAAAATAAGCATCACTTTATTGCATTTTACATAAAATTGTGCTAGAATGAATAGCGTAAATCCATCGATTTAATCATACGAGGGGGAATATTGTTTATTTAGACGTTCAATAAGCAGTTGTAAAAGAAAGGATAGCTATAAATGTCAAAAACTTATGTGTTAGATGATAAACAAAGACAGCTTGTAGAAAAAAACTTGAAAATTGTTCCGTACTTTTTAAGGAGGTTACCTTGTAAAAACACTGAATATGAAGACCTGTTGTCAGTAGGAAATATTGGATTAATAAAGGCAACAGCAACATATGATGCATCGGCAAATAATACGTTTGGAACTTATGCTAAAAAATGTATAGAAAATGAGTTCTACATGGCAAAGCGAAAAACTAAAAATCGGTCAAAGGAAATCTCTTTGGAAAGTATAGTAACATGCAAAGAAGAAGGAGACGACAAAATATCACTTAAAGACATAGTACTGGTAGATCCGACAGACATTACGAAAGGAATAGAAGAAAGAGATTCATTAGAAAGAACTTTGGAACTCTTACTAAACATGAGCTCGCTAAAACTCAAAGAAAAACAAGTAGTTTTCTATAGATTAGGAGGAATGAAACAAATCGAAATAGGAGAAAAAGTTGATCTTTCGCAGGGAAGCATTTCAAGAGTAATAAAAAATGCCTTTAGCAAGGTTAGAAATTTTATTAACCAGAACCCAGACTATACTAAAGAAATAAGAGTTCGGGTTACTCCAACGAAGTACTACCTAAACATCATGTTGGAAGATGAAGCAAAATGCAAATTAGCATATCAAATTCTTACAGAACAGAGAACCTATACCGATAACATTCCGGATTACATGGTAAGCATCGGTGGAAGCTCGATAACTGTAAGCACTTATGCTGAAGAAGAAGCATACATAACAATTGCGGATATTCTTCCAAAGATAGAACCTTATAAACAGAAAAAAACAAAAAGGAGAGACGTTTATAAAGAAGATAAAACGAATGCGAAAGTATATGAATTCATGATGTCCAAGGATGTCTTTGTAGTAAAAGAAGTTACAGCAAAATTTGCCAATATTAGATATGTTGACGTTTTCGCCTTTCTGAGGTATGAAGTTAGGCATGGAGCAATAACACGTATTGGACGAGGTAAATACAGAGTAAACAAATAAATCCCCAAGCCCCACCGTTGAAATAACGGTGGGTGTCTTGTCTTTTTTAATAATTTTTTACAAAAAATAAAAATTTAATATTCATTTAATTTTCAAACTTAAAATAACATTAAGATGAAAGGAGAACTTTCTGAAAAATTTGATACACAAAAATATTTTAGTTACAAAATATGTTGAAAATTATTATATCTTGAGGAGTAAAAGAAAATGGAAAGGACAGCAGAAAATTGCTGTCTTTTGGCATCAATTTTATTGAGAATAAACAGAAAATATGATATAAATTAGAAAAACGAGAAAGGAGAAAATAACATGAAAGCTTTAGTTATATCAGATATACATGGTTCGGGATATTATGCCGACAAAATAAGAGAAATAGTAGAAAGAGAAAACCCAGAAAAAATAATATTATTAGGAGACTTATATTACCATGGTCCAAGAAACGATTTGAGCCAAGAATATAATCCAATGAAAGTTGCAGAAACATTAAACTCGATGAAAGACAGAATATTAGTAGTAAGAGGAAACTGTGACGCAGAAGTTGACGAAATGATTTCAGAATTCAAATTCAACGACCACATATTAATGGAGATAAATGGAAAGAAATTTTACTTCACACATGGACACAAATACAACATAGAAAACATTCCTTATGACGATTTCGATATAATGATTTATGGACATATACATCAAGGATTTATAGAAGAAAAAGAAGGTTTGATATTTGCAAATCCAGGGTCAATATCATTACCAAAATGCAACACAGCACACAGCTACATCATATTAGATGAAAACATGATAATACTAAAAGACGTAGATGGAAAAGTAATACAAGAATACGAATATAACAAATAATTGGAGGCGACATAATGATTTTATTCAGCAAGGAAGAAGGCCTAATAAAGGCGACCGGCATAAGAAAACTAGATGGAGCTAGAGATGCAAACTACAAGTTACCACACATAGCGGTAGGAGTATTTTCAGAATATTTATTAGACGATATTGTAGAAAAATTTGAATGTATCAAGGTTGGATTTATTAGTGGTGCTAACTGCAGTCGCCCAGTCTATATTATGAAATATGAAGACATAAAAATAACATTATTTATGGCAGGTGTAAGTGGACCATGGATAAGTACAGACATAGAAGAATTGAGTGCGAACGGAGTAGACACGTTTATAATTTTCGGAAACTGTGGAGTACTAGATAAAAAAATAGAGGACTGTTCGATAATAATTCCCAATAAAGCATTTAGAGATGAGGAAACAAGTTATCATTATGTACCAGATTCAGAATCCATAGAAATGAACAAGGAATACAAAAATATATTTAAACAGGTGCTAAATGAAAATGGATATAAATACGAAGAAGGTGCAACTTGGACGACTGATGGATTTTACAGAGAGACAAAAGACAAAATAGAAATGTTTAAACAAAAAGGTGCCGTTTGTGTAGAAATGGAAGGCGCATCAATTGCGGCTGTTTGTGAATATAAGAAATTAAAATACTTTACCTTCTATTATGCTGGAGACAATTTAGATGCAGTAGAATGGGAAGAAAGAAGCCTAGGACAGCTAACGAGTTTTGAAAAGAAAGCTAGAGTGCCATATTTAGCATTTGAATTGGCAAGAAAAATTGAATGTAAATAAAAATGAAAAATATATTCAGGACTCGAAAATAGTAGAAGAGGAAAATAAGATGTTGAAAATTTATAACATACTGTTATAACATACTGGAAAAAATGGAATTTTTAAAAGAAGTAGCAACACTAGAATACGAGGAATGGGCAGACAAGCCGGAAGAAGATAAAGAAGCAAGAATAAAAAGAAAAATGGAAAAAATAAAAATCAAATTAAAAGGCAAAGACTTCTGCAAATTAATTTTGCTAGACGATGATAAGCTAATAGGATTCATATCAATATTTCCTCAAGACTGTGACGAATGTCAAAAACTCAGTCCATGGTATGCCACAATGTATGTGAAAAAAGAATACAGAGGACAGGGATATTCCAAAATATTAAATGATGCTATTTTAAAAGAGGCGAGAAAAAGAGGATATAAAGAAATATATTTGAAAACAACGTTAAACGACTATTACGAAAAATTCGGAGCAATATTTGTAAAGAAAATAAGTGAAGAAAAAATATATAAATTTGAATTATAGAAAAATAAAGGAGTCAGCTAATTATGAAAGTTTTAATAGGAACAAACAATAAAGGAAAAGTTGAAGGTGCAAAGCAGGCATTTGAAAAATTTTACGAGAATGTATGATTTAACAAGAGAAGCATTTATAATGGCACTAACTGAATTTATAAATGGAGAAATTTGGAGAGATTAGAAATATTATATTCGGCTTGTCCTAGATTATTACTTAATTCTGTACAATCTGGTACAATCCGGGGATGGAGGAAAAAATGTTACATAAAATGAAATTACAAGAAGATCCATTTGAAAGAATAAAAAATGGAACTAAAACAGTAGAATTTAGATTGTATGATGAAAAAAGACGAACCATACAAATTGGCGATGAAATCGAATTTTCAAAATTACCAGAATTACAAGAAAAATTACTAGTAAAAGTAATAGACTTATATAAAGAAGAATCTTTTGAAAAGCTATTTAAAAAAGTATTTGTGGGAGAAGATAAAGAAAAAATAATAGAAAAAGCAAAGTCGATGAACAGATTCTATACACCAGAACAAGAAAAAGAATATGGGGTAGTAGGAATAAAAATAGAAATAATAAAATAAAAAGGAGGAAAAGAAAATGGCATACGAACCAGGAGATTTAGCCATAAAAATGGATGGCTACAAATTAAATATAAGATCGGTTGGTATTATTATACATAACGGCAAGGTTTTGCTACATAAAAGAAAATCAGCAGATTATTATGCATTGTTAGGTGGACACGTGAGAATAGGAGAAAGCTCACAAGATACAGTAAAACGTGAGATGCAAGAAGAACTAGGAAAAGAAATAGAAATAACAGGATATATATCAACAATTGAAAATTTCTTTGAACTAAAAGATTTAAAATACCATGAAATCATGTTTGTATACAAAGCTGAATTTTGTGATGAAGAAGATAAAAAGATAGAACACGCAATGGAAAATGTAGAAGAGGGCGGAGAAAGCGATATTCACTATGAATGGATTGATATAAACGACTTAGAAAAATGTCACTTAAAACCGCAAAAAATTATAGATGTTATAAAAAATGGAGAATATCCTGTACATTTAATAAATGAAAATTAATATAAGTGAAAAAGAATGCAGCAATTTGCATTCTTTAATTTTTTAATTTTTTAATTTTTTTATAAATATATATTGACATCGTTACGTAACGATGATAAAATAATAATCAGAGAGATGAAAAAAATAATCAAGTTTCAGGAAAGGATGAACAAAAATGGAATATAAGGTTTCAGAATTAGCAGAAAAGGCAGGTGTTACGAAAAGAACTATACACTACTACATAAGTAAAGGATTATTATTACCACCAGAAGGAAGCGGAGTAAACAGTGTATATAATGATGAACATTTAAATAGGCTACTTCTTATAAAAAAATTACAATCAGAGTATATGCCATTAAATAAAATAAGAGAATATATTTTGGAAAATCCGACAGAAGAAATAAGAGAGTATAGTTTGGAAGATACTGAAAAAAATCCAAAGTTAAAATTGCAAGAAGAAACTTCAGAGTACAATAGTGAAAAAACCAGAATATCTGGAAGCGGTAAAGAAATATACATTAGAGAAAATGTATGTGACATATTTGAAATGAATTATTCACAAGAAAATGGTGAAAAATATAAGCATATTATTGAAAATGTAAAAAAATATGTAGAAAAAATGTTAGAAGACTAGAATTATATAGAAGGGAAATAAAAAATGAGAAATGTAGATTTAAGAGAGTTGGCTCTAAAGAAAGTAAAAATAACAGGTAATGTAATAGGAAAGTTTGGAACATTTGAAATTGAGCAAATGTACAAAAATAATACAAAAGAAGTTTTAGAAGTTGGATACACATTTCCAATAGTAGAAACTGCAACAGTTGTTGGATTTGAAATAAAGGCTGGAGATAAAATATTAAAAGGAAAATGCAAAGAAAAGGGCGAAGCAAAAAGAGAATACCAACAAAACATTGTTAAAGGTAACAGTGCTTACATGATGGAACAAGAAACGGCCAATATATTTAAAATATCAGTTGGAAAAATTGATAAGGACGAAGAAGTAACTGTAAAAATACAATACATAGATAAATTCGAAATTATAGACAACCAGATAGAAATATTAATACCAACACTTGTAACGCCAAGATATAAATCAAATGTTACAAACAAATTAATATATGGAAAAACTAATTATACAGTAGATTTTACTATAAATATAGACAAAACTTTAAACGTAGAAAATATAAATTGCCCAAGCCATAAAATAAACATAATAGACGAAAAGAATATAAAAGTAGAAAATTATGATTTATCAAAGGACTTCAAATTAGATATAAAATTAAAAAATGAATTATCATCAAAAGCAATTACATCGAAAACAAGAAATGGCAAAGATATGCTATATCTATCATTCATGCCAGAAATAGACGATGTATACGAAGATAGTGAAAAGGAGTATTTATTTTTAATTGATATATCTGGATCAATGATGGGTGTTAAGCTAGAAGAAACCAAAAGAGCAGTAATCGAATGCTTAAAGCAATTAGACGAAGGAGATAAATTCAACATAATTGCGTTTGACCATGAATTTGAAGTGATGAGTGCACATGCAATAGAATATAACGAGAAAAATATGCAAGAAGCGGAAAGATATATTAACAGTTTGCACGCTGCAGGAGGTACAGAAATACTAAATCCAATAAAATTTGCATTATATGAAAATACAGAAAAAGTAATACTGCTATTTACAGATGGTCAAGTTGGAAATGAAAAGCAAATAATAGATTTTGTAAAAGAACATGGAAAAAACAGTAGAATATTCCCATTCGGAATAGATTCCAATGTAAACTCATATTTTATAAAGCAAATGGCTAAAGCTGGTAATGGTAAAGCAGAATTAATACAACCAAACGAAAAAATAGATGACAAAATAATAAGAACATTCGCAAGAATACAAACACCAATGGTAGAAGACATACAAGTAGATTATGGACAAAACAAATTAGTAGACGAGATAAAAGAAGAAAATAGCCTATTTAACTATGAATTCTTTAACGTATTTGCAAAAATAGAAGAGCTAAAAGATGATATAAAATTAAAAGGCAAAATTTTAGGTAAAGAATACACGTGGAAAATTGCTAAAGAAGAAATAAATAACACAGATGTAGATTTAGAAGTACTATTTGCAAAACAAGAAATAGAACGTTTACAAGATTACATAAAAAATACATACGACTACGAAAAAATAGAAAATTACAAAAAAATGATAATAGACATTGCTGTAAAATACAACATAAATTCTGAATATACATCTTTTATAACAGTATATGAAAGAGAAAATAAGCTACTTGATGTACCTCAATATCAAGAAACAACATTAAGTAACAAGTTCATGTTTGATGCATTTGAAGGAATAGATGCAATGGATTATGAATGTGAAGAAAGCTTTTCGGGTTCAGATCAAAGAATTTTTAATACTTCGAATTTATTTGGAGCTAGTGCTGGTACTCATTCGGTAAAAGGAAGCGCTAAAGGTTCAGGAGCTCTTAATATTCCAAGTTTTATGAAAAGATCTAGAGTAATAAGCCCAAAATATGAAGAAGCATTGCGTTGGGATGCCAAAAATTATAGGACAACAGAACTATTAGATGAAAAAATTAACGAATATTACGAAAAATTTATTAAGCAAGAAGAAAAATCAATATTAACATATTTACTATATGCATTATATGATTTTACAAAAGGAGCACAAAAAATTGATTATGAAAGATTAGTAAAATTCTTAGAAGCACACAAACAAGAAATAAGAAAATCAGAATTATATATGCAATTAATCTGCAGATACTATGAAGACATGAAAATAGATTTTACTGATAATCGAGAAAAATTACTAAACATTATAGACGAAGATTACAAAAAATTAATTTTAACAAATGCAAAAATAAAAGTATATAAAAGTGTAATAACAGAAAAAGAAGTAGAGCAAATTATAAAAGAAAACAAAATATCAGAAAATATAGATAACGTAATTTGGTATTTATATAGCAAAATGGTTATACAATTTTAGAAAAAGTGATATAATGTTGAAAAAATAAATAGGAAAGGAAAAAACTATGGAAACAACAGTATATCTAATAAGACATTCAGTAAGACTTAACATGAAAAACAACATAGAAAGTTACAACACAACCCAAGAAAATTTAATAAAGAGCGAAAAAATAATACTAAGCGTAACAGGAGAAAGAAGAGCAGAAAAACTAAGCAACGAAAGAGAACTACAAAACATAGATGTAGTATACGCAAGCAACTGTGTAAGAACGTTGCAAACAGCAAAATATTTAATGGAGAAACAGAATCTTAAGGCAAATCTTGATGAAAGACTAGACGAAAGAAGAACCGGAAAACCAAATGACAAAGAATATCCAGATTGGTACACAAGACAATTCCAAGACGAAAACTTCAAAACAGAAGGTGGAGAAAGTCAAAAAGATGTAAGAGAAAGAATGGAAGAGGCTTTTAACGAAATTGTAGAGAAAAATAAAGGCAAAAGAATTGCAATTTTCACACATGGAAATGCTATGACTTTCTTAATGATGAAATGGTGCAAGGTAGAAAACGTAACTCCAAACAAAGAAATAACACTAAGCTACAATGGAAAAATCATCTTTAACAAAAGATTAAATTCACCAGAAGTATTCAAGTTGACATTAGACGAAGAAAATAATGTAAAAAATATAGAAAACATAGAATTTGCAGACTTAGAATTTGATGATTTTAATATATAAAAATTGAAATGAAAATTATATACTGAAATTATAAATAATTCCAAAACTAAATAATTTAAACGAGTATATAGAATAATTTGTGGAAAGTTGTCCAAAATTTTCTGATATACTCGTAAGATAAAATGAAAGTTTTTACTGGAGCTAAAAAATAAACTAAATATTAAAAGGCTGAGCTTAATTTTGCTCAGCCTTTTCTCCTAAATCTTGCGTAAATCTTAACAAATATCCATCGGGGTCTTGAATTAAAAACTCTTTATTTCCTAACATTTTATCATCGTGTCTATACCAATTTTCCTCGATATCAAAAGCAATTACGTAATTTTTTTTTTTGAAGTTATTATATATTTCATCAAGGTCGTCAACTTCTAATTGAAAGTTAATTCCATTGCCAAAAGGGTATTTCAATTCTCCGACATCCCACTTATCATTATCAGACAATTCTTGTAGCATAAATTGAATATTACCCAAAGATATGAATGCAAATTTATCCTCAGGTCTATCATATTCAACTTTAAAACCAGCCATTTTATAAAATTTTAAGCTATCTTCCAAATTAGTTACAGATAACTCTGGAATATTTTTATTCCAATTTATATAATCTTTAGGCCTTAGAATTATATTTTTAAAATATTGTTCCTGGAAGGCAGTCAACACTTTAATTTCTTCATTAGTAAAAGTTTTATTCTCTGGAACAACAACTAATTTATCGTCATTGTCATTTGTCCTATGAATTATTGCAATGCACTTTCCTGTAAAAGTTTCTAGCGGTTCATAGATTCCTAAAACATAAGAATCTAATTCTTCACCATCACCGCTTATAGTATTAGGAACATAACCGTAATTTACTGGATAAATAAATCCGTGTTTTGGATGCTTGCTACCCATAGGCCTATCAATTTTTATTGTTATGATTTTACTTAAATATTTTAGATTGTTCATCATAATTACTCTCCTATATTATTTAACTATTCAGAAAATTACTGTACATATTTAATACTAGCACAAATCATAATACGATTTCAACTTGCAAATGATTCAAAAATTAAAATAACGTTCAAAAGGAGTCAGATAGTATAATTATGCTGGTAAAATAAAAAATTAAAGAACTTGAATTACTTATGGGATTATAAAACAACGACAAAAGGCATAAAAAAATCTAATTAGACAATAAAAATTATAAAAGAATATGGTTCGACAAGTTTCGACAAATTTTTCAAAAACTAGGTTATATAATAATAAAGGGGGAGTTTAATGAGAGAAAATAATGAACTAACACAATTCAGTATATACAAAATAAATATAGAAAAAGTAGAAGAAACAATATTATTAAAAGAAGATGATGATGTTAATAGTATTAAAAACAAGATAATTGGGTATTTGAAAAATTATATAAAAAAAGGAAAGGATAATGTATTAATTTCGGACTATGATGAGTTTACTCTAATGCTTATAAAAAGTAAAAGAACCCCAATTTGGAAAAGTATTGTTGAATATATGATTGATAATGGAAAAGTATTAGAAGATATTGCTAATAGGAAAATTATTAATGAAAGTACTTCATATATATTATTTACGGTTATAGACAGTAAAATATATGCAATGACTGGAGGAAGAGGAGCTAATTATATAAGTAAATTTATAGAAAAAAATTATGGGTTATATTTAATACCTAAGATTGTAGATAAGAATAATCCAATAATTAAGAAGGTTGTAGAAAATAATATAACTGGAAATAATTTATCTACTGAAAGAATAACAAAAAATGTAACTAGTGTATCTATGGAAGATAGCTTAGGAAGTATTTATAGGGAATTAAATATACAAGTTTCAAAAGAAATAGCAAAGAAATTAGGTGTTTCTGGAATTGAAGATAACAAGCAAATATCCATTTCAAGTGGAGACTCTGTCGTTATTAGAAAAAGTATTTCATTAGAAGAATTAAAAGTAATTTTGAAAACACTTTCTAAATTAGAAGAAAAAGAAGATAATTTTATTTTAAATTATTTTGTACCAATAAGAAAGAAAGGAATAAAACTATCATATCTTAAAGAAATTATGATACAAAGTATTTTAAATAATGAATTAGATAAATTTCAATTAGTAAGTGACAATATATCTCAATATTATTTTACTTCTTATAAATATATTTTAACTAAAGAAGGGGAAAATATTCTTGCAAAGTCTTCACCTATAGAATTTAAGGATATTATTGAAGTATTAACGGATGACAAAGGTCGATTATACAAAACTAGAATAGAAGAGGCTTTATATCAATATGAGTTGGGTACTATAGATGAAAACGGAGAGACAGTTATAGTTCCAGATAAAATTATAAATTTATTAAGAGGTTGTATAGAAGATGATCAATTTTGCTACTATTTATTAAATGGAACATGGTATGTATTTGAAGAACATTTCTTCAATAAGTTGGATGAAAAATATAAATTACTATATGATAATATACAAACAGAGTCTGAAAAAGTTGTAGAAAAATTTAATTTGTTAAAAGATGCAATAAATGAAGATATATATAATGGAATGTTCGCAGAAGATAATAGAATAATTACAGTACATAAACATGAGATAAAATATATAGAACTTGCTGATCTAATTTTTTATGATGATAACAATACATATTTGATGTGTAATAAGGGAGAATTCAATGGAGAACATGTAAGAGATTTAGAAAATCAAATAAACACATCATCAAAAATGATAGAGTTAGTATTAAAAAATGATAAAGACTTAATAAAACAATATTACAGTAGATTAGATGACAAAGAAAAAAATAAAATTCAACAAGAAGATTTTTTAAAATTATTTAATAAACAAATAGTTTTTATTGCGGGATTTTCCAAAAACTATAAAAAACAAACAAGATCTCCATATGCTAAATATTTATTGTGCGAGTTAGAAAAAAATTTAAAAAAATCAGGTTTTAACCTTTTAATTACTAATTTTACCTCTACTGATAATAAGAAAAAAGCCCAATAGGGCTTTTTAAAGTGCAATTTTTTATTTTCCAAAGTGCAAATTTTGCACTTTAAAATGGACGACTACTATCACAACAGCCTTTAATCAGCTGTACACCGTCAACGAAACCATTTCTATAATACTTTTCAGATATATTCAGTATACTTCATAAAATCGTCATAAATTAAATCTAATTGTTTTTTGGCATATTCCTTCTTTTGTTTAGGTAAATTTTTTTAAATATTCTCTCTATAATTATCAAACTTAAGATTATGAAACTTATCTTGCTCAGTCATATAACACAAATATATTTCATCCATAGCATCATACCAACTTTTTAAAATATCATTTTTATTTACTTCTCTAAAATTTATTTATAAAACCTCCAAAAAATCAAATTGGTTTTCCCTAAAAATTATACGAACATATGTATAAATCAAATTGGGGATAAACTGGTGTGAATCGATTCAAAAAATTACACAAATGTTCGAAAAAATGTATCCAAAATTTTCATTGATAAATCAGCTGAAACCCTTGATTTCACTAAATCACACAAACCTCTCAACTAGCCCTCGTAACCCGAAGGTCGATAGTTCGAGTCTATCCCCCGCAACCAGATTTATCAAGAAATTTAAAGTTCCTTGATTTTTTTATTGCCCTAAAAAAGTGGCGAAAGTTTTTGGAAATACCTGGCAAAATAAAAAAGCGTGATATAATAAGATAAAATATTAAATGATGTGATAAAAAATATGACAATAGATGAATTAGAAAATAGATTAAACAATGAATTTCCTAATGTATATAGATGTATTTTGATAAGTGGAGATTGGAAAATTGGAAAAACATATTTTTTTTAAAATTTTTTTTTAAAAGAAAGAGAATATATTTATATTTCATTATTTGGTTCAAATAGTATAGAAACTATTAAAACTGCAATATACTCAAAGCTTAACAAAAAATGCAATATTATAGGAAAGATAAAGAAGGTACTTCAAAGAGCAGATGAAAATAAAAATAAGTAAAGCAGAAAAAGATATGATGGATATTATGGAAAAAGCATGTATAGATAATAAGGTTAAAGAAATGAAATTAATACCAGATTGGATTAATTATGTGGAATTATACAAAGGATTATGTTATGAAGCAGTAACAAATAATTGATATAAAAAGTAAAGAGGTTATAGAAAGGTTCTATAGAAACAACAAAGAATTACTTGATAAGATGACAATTGGAGAAATAGTTGACGGATTGGATATTCTTGAATTAAAAGGATTAATATATAAAAATGAAGATTTTATAGAACTAAGAGATTATAGATACATTCAAATGCTATACTTTCATAGAAAAAAAATAGAAAAAAATATATTTGGATGGTAGATAAACTACTGGCTTTTTTATTTGAAAAAACTTCTTGAAATATTCAAAAAAATCTTGAATAAAAAGAGGCAAAATGATAGAATATTTTTGTAATAAAAAATTGTTTTATGGAGGAATAATTTATGCAAGTAAATTATGATAAACTATGGAAATTGATGATAGATAAGAAAATCAATAAGACTCAATTAAGCGAGAAAGCGGGAATTACTACAAATGAAATGGCTAAAATGGGCAAGAATGAAATGGTAAAGATGGAAACTTTAGTCAGAATTTGTAAAGTTTTAGATTGTCAATTAGATGATGTCGTTGAGATTTAAAATGTAAATAAATATAGATTAAGCTAGTAGAATGGAGAAAGAATGAGATATTTAGGAAATAAGGAATCTATTATGCCTGAAATAAACAAATTGTTATGTGAAAAAGGATTAATAGGCAAAAAGTATAAATTATTTGATGCATTTTGTGGATCAGGAGCAGTTTCTGATAATTTAAAAGACAAATTTGATTTAATAATAAATGATAATTTAAAATGGAGTGTTATATATACTAAGGGAAGAATTGTTGCTCCTAAATGTACATTTGATAAACTTGGATTTGATCCGTTTGAATTTTTAAATTCAAATAAAAAAATTGAAAAAAATTTTATGTATAATAATTATTCTCCAGGAGGTTCTGCGAGAATGTACTTTACAAAAGAAAATGCTGGAAGAATAGATTATTTTAGAAGCCAGATAGAAAAATGGTATGAAAAAAAATTATTGACAGAAGATGAATATTGTTATTTATTATCTTGTTTAATAGAATCAGTTTCAGATGTATCAAATACAGCAGGAGTTTATGGAGCATTTCTAAAAAAGTGGGATTCAAGGGCCTTAAAACCAATACAGTTTGATAAAGTGGATTTTTTACAAAGTGATGTAAAATCATTAGCTATATATAATGATAAAATAGAAAGAATTATTGAAGATGTTGATTGTGATATATTATATCTTGATCCACCATATACACAAAATCAATACGGGACACAATATCATTTACTTGAAACATTAATATTAAATGATAATCCAGAAATTAGTAAGATTACAGGATCAAGAAGTACTTCACCAATGCGTTCAGACTGGTCTAAAGATTATAAATGCCATATTTTATTAGATGAAATATTATATAAGACAAAAGCTAAATATATCATATTAAGTTATAATAATGATGGATTTATGTCAAAAGAGTATATAGAAGCATGTATGAAAAGATATGGAAAAAAAGAAACATACAAGTGTAAAAAGATTTCATATAAAAAATATCAAAACTGGAAATCAGCTAATACAAATGAACATTTTGAATATTTGTTTTATATTGAGAAAAAAGATAAAAAAGATATTATATATGAGTCTCCTTTGAATTATATAGGAAGTAAATTTAAGATTGTTGGAGAGATGAAAAAATATCTACCAGAAAAAATTAATCATTTTGTAGATATATTTGGAGGAGGTTTTAATGTTGGATGCAATATAGATGCAAAAAATATTATTTATAATGATCTTAATTATTTCGTAAAAGAATTAATACAATCTTTTTATGTTATTGATACTTATCAGTACATTCTATATTTAAAAAAGATAATTAATAAATATAAATTAGAAAAAGGAAACGCTGAAAGTTATAACAAAATAAGAACATACTACAATTCTTTACCTGAAGAAAAAAGAGATCCTAGGTTATTTTTAGCAGTTATAATGTATGGATATCAGCAACAGATAAGATTCAATGGAAATCATGAATTTAACAATCCAGTAGGTATGAGATGGTTTAATGATAAAGTTTTAGAAAAATTAATTAGTTTTTCAAGACATATAAAAGAAAAAGACTATGTTTTTGAAAGCAAAGACTATATTGATATTATTGAAACGATGAGTTATGAATCAGATGATTTTATATATTTTGATCCTCCATATAAAATGACTACAGGTTCATATAATGATGGAAAAAGAGGGTTTAAGGGATGGAATAATTATCTAGAAAAAGAATTATTTCAAGTAATCGATAGTTTAACAGAAAGAAATATTAAATGCATGTTATCATATGTTTTAGAGCATAATGGAAAATTCAATAATGAACTCAATGAATGGATTAATAGTAATGGATATAAATTAATAGAACTTGGAGATGTTTTAGGAATATCTGGAAGTAGGAGAAAGGAAGTATTGGTGATTAATTATGATATATAGAGAAAAACCTTGCTTTATAATAAAGAAAAACTTACAAAAATCTGGAACTACAGGAGTATATTTTTTCGATAGTGTTACAAAACAAGTGTTAAAAGATGTTTGCTACAAAATATTAAAATTAAATGATTTTGAAGTTCAATATGTTGAAAATGATTATGAAGATGAATATATGGAGCCTACATATAATAAAGGAAGATTAGCTATTCTGCATTATAAGGATGAAGTAAATTACATTTCATTTTCAGAAGCAGATATTGGCGGAAGAAATTCAAGTGTTCAAAGTGTGCCAACAGCTTTTAATATTTTTTATAAAAGTACAGCTAAAAAGAAAAATTTATATTACTATTTTTTAAATTATGTAGGAAATGCTGAAACAGATTATCAAATTTTTATATACAGATTAATGAATACTATAGGATTTAATTTTTTAAATGCTGATAAAAAATTAGAAAATGAAATAATACCATTTAATTCAATAGAAGATATAATATTTAGTAGAAGGATTAATGCAGGAAGAAATAGTGGAAATAATTCTACCTATATAAATAAAAGTACTTCTAATACTATAGAAATATATGGAAAAACATATGGAGCTAATAAATATGAGTCAGCGATGATTTGTTATGCACTATCATATTTGTCAATTGCAAAGTATAAAATGACCTTATATGAAGTAATGGATAATACATTAAAAGAATTACCAAAATCATGTAGAGAAGTAATTGAGAAAATGGGCAAAATTGAAATAATTCCAACTGATATTACATTAGAGAAAAAATCATTTGATGAGAATAATAGTTTACGTTCGCCAAGATTTATTTTCAATTTGTTTGATAAATATGGAAATAAAAAATGTATGCTTTGTAATTGCGAAATTCCTGAAATTATACAAGGAGCACATATATGGCCTGTTTCTAACATAAAGAAAAAAGATAATTTAACAATTGATGAAAAATTAAAATATGCTACTGATGGAGAAAATGGTATTTGGTTATGCGAAAATCATCATAAACTTTTTGATGAAAATATAATAGTATTAAAATCAGATGGTAAGGTAGAATACAGAAAAGATTTAACTGAAAAGCAAATTGAATTTTTAAGGGAGATTACAACAATTCCATACATAGATCCAGAAATGCTATCAGAAAAATTTGTTATGTATTTGGAAAAAAGATATAGTGAAGTTGCATAAAAAAATTTAGTGTTGATGTACGAAAGCAAAATAGTTAAGTGTTAAAATACAAGATTATTTTGCTTTTTTTATGTCTAATGTTGTAAAAAAGGAGGAATATTATTTTGGATGAATACTATAACATGATGAGAATGAATGAAGAGATTATGGAAAGAAAAGATGAAGAAGAAATACATAAACTTAGAAATGATTTAAAAAATTATAATATGCTAGACTTTTTGAAAAAAGTATCAGCATTAATGCTATTTCCAATTAATCAAAGTAAATCAGTTATTTTCCAATGTATGATAAGTACAGCGCTTTCAATACCGAAAGATGAAATAAATAATTCAAATAATATGAGTATAGGAAAGTTTAGAAAAATTGTTAATAAATTTCAACGCTTACATAGGAGAGTTATGGTAGATCCTCCAGAATTCCCTTTCGTACTACCAATCATGTATTATGATAATTATCATGTATATATGGGAGCAAATTCATTATCTGCATCAAATTTAAATACATTATTAAAAACATTAATGGTGCATAAGACTGAAATTGATATAGAAACATATAGTAGAATAAATAAGATAATTTTAGGATTATTAAATATCTCAGAAGATATTTTTATAAAGACAAAGTTGGATTTCAAAGAACAAAAATCATACAACAAAGATGAAGATATTTATATTCCAAGTGCAGAGTTGCTTATAGAATATGAAGAATTAATTGAATTTTCGGATGAATATGTATTAGAAAGACTTAATGATACTGTTGATGAATTGACTTGTAAATTTGGTGATATAAAAAAGGAAGATATTTCAGATTTTAATAATCAAATCTTTTACGATAAACCATTAATAAGAACTAATAAAGGGTTCATAATTCTTGATGTTACGACAATCATAAGTTTAATTATGAAAAAGACAATTGAATATTTAATTGAAAATAAAAAGATGGATATAATTAAATTATATAATGAATATACAAAAATAAATTTGACGCATGATTTTTTTAGATTAAAGCATTCTCCAATAGATTCACGAGTTTTTAATTTATCATTAATTAACTCAGATAATTATTGTGAGAGTATGTATACAAATGGAAACGATGGAATTATTATTGATATTATGTTGTTTGATGATGGTAAAGATTTTATGAAGCATAAGGATTATAAGATTACATTAAAAGAAGACTATATTTCTAAAAGGATTAGCATAATAAAAAATAAGTTAATACAAAGAAACATAGATGAAAACAAAATTGTTACAATAGTTACACCTACAACTATAGGTAGAAATATGTATTTTTCAACGTATCAGAGTGAAATGAAGGATATTCTAATTCTATCACCATACGAAATTGAAGCAATATCGATAAATGAAGAAAATGAGAATTTATTTTTGCAAAGATATTTAGTTGCAAGAAAGAAATTAAAATATTATGAAAAAAACAGTTTTAGTGAATTAAACGTAATAGCGTTATATGTAAATAATGGATATAATTTTTATATTAATGATACCGTAGATGTTAAAGAAACATTATTATACTTGATAGGAGAATATAGTGCTGACTATATCTTAAAAGCATATATAAAAGAAGGAAAGCATTTATGTAATGGAATAAGAAATAATACAAAAATGGAAGTAATTAAATTAGATGGAAATATTTATTTTGCACCAGGACAATTGTTAACTAAGAAAATGAATCAAGTATATGAAAATAACAATTTTGTTTTATGGTGCATTACAGACGAAATAAAAGATCAAGAATTATATAATATATATAAGAACTTTATAGATTTAATAATGTATTGGTTTAATCAAATGAATGATATTTTGCAAGAAAAGGAAGCAAAAATAATTATAAAAATAAAAATCGAACAAAACTATTATGATTTTTTGAAAATAAAAAATACAAATGCGGAGTTAGAAAATCTGTTAAAATATGAAAAAGATGGAAATGAAACAATAATATATTTAACTCCTGAATTATTTCAATACTTTGCATATACTGATAATTCTAGAGAAAAAGCATTTATTAAACAACTATTACAAATATTAAATCAAGAAATCAATGAGAATGAATTAGATATAGTATTTAAAGGCAATTACAAGAGAAAAACAATAGCCATAAATTCTATTGAAGATGCATATATGATTCCAATTGAAAATAAAAATCAAATCAAAATATCACATTCTGATGAAAATATAATATTAGATGAAATAGGCAAATACTTATTAAGAGAATTAAAAATCAACTATGGACCTATAGAAGACGACAAAATAATAAATAAGGTTGTTGAAAAATTATATGATGAATTAAAAACAAAAATATCTTCATATAATAAAGAAGTGATAATAAAAGCATTATATTTTCAATATGAATATATTATTGCCAATTTAAATGTTAGAGGAGCATATTACTCAAATGATATAGCATGTTATGAGGAACATGTAGATGAAATCAAAGAACAGTATAATGAGTTGAACAAGATATCTGTAGCATTAAAATTTTTAATAGAATTAGAAAGCTCTTTAAAAAATACGGGGTTAAAGGAAGTAAGCCAATATGATTTAGAATTTATGTTAGCAATTGCTTCTGAAATTATTGAGTGGGCATATATTGGAGATTTAGTACATTATAAAATGTTAGAATCACCAATTGAATTGCTTAAATCTAATAGAATTGGATTTGATCATGAGATCATGAATAGAGCAGGTATGGCAATGGCTACTGCTAGAGAGGAAAAGATGAGCCCTAAAGGTAAAGATGATGCAAGAAAATTAGATAAATATATATCTAATATAATGGAATTTGATAAAGATGAATTCGAAGAAGCTTTTATAGATGAATTTAATTACACGTTTCAAGAATTTCAAGAAGTAATATTATTTTTGCTAGAGAATGCGGAAAAAGGCGATCAGTATTTAGATGGAATAATAGAAATTGATATTAATGAATGTATTAATCATTTAAAAGATAAGGTAAGAGAAGAAGTAATATTAAAAATCTTGTACAGGTTATCTTTGCAAGAAAGAGAAGATTATTTAAAACCTCCTGAGCCATATATTGCGGAGGATGTATATCCTTGGAGATTTAATAGAGAGCTGTCATTATCTAGAAAACCATTAATTATTTATAGTGGAGAGGTAATATATGGGTATAGAATTTTATCAAATTCTATTAAGTTTTTATTTGACTTAATTGGTAGTGCTAAATTTAGAGCTAAAAGTTCAAAAATGAAAGCATATATTTCTAAAATTGAAAAGGATAAAGGAAGAAGATTTAACGATATAGTATACAATGTGATTTCCGAAAACAAGGATATTATTGTTGATAAAAATGTAAAAAAAATAAACAAGAAAAAAATAATGAGCAGTGATAATAATGAGTTGGGGGATATAGATGTTCTTTGCATATCACCAGAAAAAGGAATTATAAACTTAATTGAAACCAAAGATTTATCATTGTCTAAGAATTTTTATGAGATGCATAATGAATATAAAAAAATGTTTGATTTTAATGATGAAAAGAGTTTTTATAACAAACATATGAAAAGAGTAAATTGGGTAGCAGAACATATAGAAGATATAAAAGCTCAATATAATTTACCTAATAAAAGATGGAAGATTACATATTTGTTTGTCGTAGATGACAATCTTATAAGCAAAGATGTATTTAAAGTAAAAGTAAATATAACAACATTAAAAAATCTTACAAGAGATCTATTATTTAAATAGTTGAATTACATATGTCCATGTGGCAGTGGTATAAAATATAAAAATAGAACCCCAGGGGAAACTAATTCCTTGGGGGATTTTGTTGTTTAATAAACTGAATTAATGCTTCTTCTTTAATTCCACAGGTTGGACATATATTGGTTTTATTATCTATTCTAGAAATAGCAGAGTGTTGAGTATATTTTTGTTTACATTTAGGACATACTTTATACTGATTCATACAATCACCTAAGACAGCCTGAAATTAATTCTACAGCATCACAGAAGCCATTTCTATAATACTTCTCAAACCAATAGTGCATATACTCCATAATATTATCATCTAGCTTTTCTAATTGAGATTTTACATATTCAATATTATTGCCAGAAACATTATTTAAAATATCTGTTGATATTTCTTCAAAATAGATAAAATGCTCTTTATCTTCCTTGCAAGTAAGAGAGCCAAGTTCTTCTTCTCTGAAATCCAACCATTCTTTTAAAATATCATCGCCAACTTTTCTATAACTTCCCATAAGATACCTCCTTAAAAATTGTTGTTATTAATCACTTAAAAATCTCTAAAAGTCAAGTAATTTAAATAAATATATGATATAATATGGAAAATAAAAAAGAAAGGAATAATAATTATGAATGAAAACAAAAAAGGATATTGGATATATAGTATTGTAGCAATTATAATAGGAATGTCATTATTTGCTTTTTTAGGATATTTAATCTATGACTTAATATTAAAACTGGCAGATAAAGATTTTTCTAACAATACAGTTATTCAAGCATTAATAACCTTAATAATTACAGTGTTTATTGGGGGATATTTTTCGAAGTGGCTTGAATATAAAAATTCAAAAAAGACTAAATTGTACGAAACAAGAATTGATATTGCATTAAGATTAATTGATTTAGCTAGTGAATATTATAGAAATAGAAGTAATGAGATAAAAAGTATGCTAATATTTGAGTCAGCAAAAGTCAAATTATTTTTTGAAGATGAAACCTTAAAAAGGATGAACAATTTTATTGAATCAGACGACAAAAACATAATAGACAATTATAATGCTCTAATTGATAATTTAAAAGTAAAAATAAAATAAAAATTTAAGCAGGTAATACATCTGCTTTTTTCTTATCCATTAGCTGTATACATGATGTATCAAAAATGTATCTACTTGGTTGCCATTTGGTATACCATTGGTCGACCAGAAATTTAAGAGAAATAATTGCACTTTAAAACAAGCGAACAATCCATTTATTACCATCAAAAAAAGTGGCGAAAAAGTGGCGAAAGTTTCAAAAATGGAAAATAAGAGGTAATATTACAAAATAAAATATACTAAAATAAAACAAGTTTATGCTTAGAGTAGTAACAAGTTACAACATTTTAAAACAAAAGAAAATACTACACAAAAAGAACCAATGTTCGCTCATAACTCTAAGGTGAGTTTGAAATGATTTTGTTTTATAATTTTGATTTAATCGTTACAGCTTGAGTGGTTGTGGCGATTTTTTGTTGCCTTCAAATTGGTTGCTATAATGCTTTAAAATAGTACTATTATGTCAAATTGGGGAGAAATTGGGGATCAACTTCTAAATTGACATAGAACCTCTAAGAAAAGCTCATTTTACAAAAATCCTTAAAGTTGTTTTTGCAACAAAGTAAATCAAAAAAATTTATAGATAATATTGAATTACTAATCTGCCTTGCATGAAATTAACAAATTCTCTAATACATTTCCAGCAGTCCTATCATGAGATTTTAGTGGGTGAACATAGAAATTGTATGTAGTAGTAATTTGTGCATGACCAAGTCTAGCAGATACTGTTGCAACATCAACTTGTTGAGAAATAAGAAGAGTTGCATTTGTATGTCTTAAACCATGAAAATTAATTACAGGTAATCCAATCTTTTTGACAAACTGTTCAAACCATTTACTAATTGTAGATGGATGAATAGGTTTACCATCATCTTGAACAAATAGCCTACTAGATTCGCACCAAAAATCGCCTACAATCGATTTTTGTTCATCATACCATAACTTATATTCTTCAAGTAAAGAAACGATGAAATCAGGTATTGCAACATCTCTTATTGAACTTTCTGTTTTAGGTGCCTTAGTAAAAACTCCTTTTTCAGAAAGATATTGACTAGACTTATTAATATTGATAATACCATTTTTAAAATCAATATCACTACATTCAAGCCCAACAAGTTCACCAAGCCTAGCACCAGTAAAAATATCAAGTAAAATTGCAGTACGATATTTAATTTGATTGCCTTTTAACTTTTGCAAATTATCGACAAGAATTTTAGTTTGTTCTTCGTCATAATGACGTCTTAATGGCTTAGATGTTTTTGGCGATTGAACACGTTCAGCAGGATTGCTTACAATAAGTTGCCAATATACTGCTTTATGAAGCATTGCCGATAGCAAACGATGATGTTCTAATATTGTCTTTTGAGATAATGGCTTTCTTGTTTTCTTTCCATTGTTGTTTTTTCTTCTAATAATTTGAGTATCTTCTTCAAGTAAATCATAAAATCTCATAATGTCTGTTGGTTTGATTTTATTTAGCTTATAATGTCCAAAATATGGAGTGATTCTTGTTTCTAACATACGTTTGTAACTATAATAAGTTGATGGTGCTAGTTCTTTTAATGCATAATCCTTTGTCCATATTTCCACATATTGTGCAAATGTTGGGATGTTTCCGTCTACTATTAGTCCACTTTCTACTTCTGTTAGAAATTTTGCAAGTTCTATTTGTGCTTCTGATTTTTTCTTGCAGTGTATTGTTTTTTGATGTCTTATTGGTCTGCCATCTAGGTCGTATCCTTTGAATACTACTAGCCTGTAACTGTTTTTTCCTCGCTTTTCAATACTACCTGTCACTTTTTTGCCTACTTTCTGTTGTTTTTAGTAATTGTTTGTATTACTATGTTTTTATTGTAACATTTTTTGATTGGAAAACAAAACCCGACAGGGGATAAGAGTGGGAAAATCGGAAAATGTAGGGGAAATATAGATTAAATTAAAAAATATGTTATAATGTTAAATATAAATAGTAAATGAAGGAGAAAAAAATGGAAAAAATAATTGTTATTGGAAGTCCTGGTGCCGGAAAAAGTTCATTTTCTAAAAAGTTAAAAAATATTACTAAATTACCATTATATCACATAGATATGCTATATCATAAAAAAGATGGTACACATATTACAAAAGAAGAACTAGAAGAAAAATTAAAAGAAATTTTTAAAACGGATAAATGGATTATAGATGGAAATTATCAAAAAACATTAGAATTAAGAATAAATGAATGTGATACTATATTTTTGTTGGATTTTCCAACTCAAGTTTGTCTTGAAGGTGCAAAATCACGAATCGGTCAAAAAAGAGAAGATTTGCCTTGGGTAGAAGAGAAACTAGATGAAAATTTTAAACAATGCATTATTAATTTTACTAACGAAAAGTTGCCACAAATTTATAAGTTATTGGATAAATATAAAATGAATCATAGTATATTTATTTTTAAATCTAGAGATGAGGCTGATAATTATATACGTAATATGGAGAAAAAATATGCAAATATATAATTTAAAAAATAAATTAGAATATTTAGATGAAGTTGCAAAATTAGAATATGATGAATGGGCAGACAATAAAGAAGAAAATAGAAAATGTAGAATAGAAAGAAAAAAAGAGAAAATTTATAATGCATTTAATGATGAATTTTTTTGCAAGTTAATTTTAGTAGATAATAATAAATTGATAGGATTTATATCTATATTTCCAAAAGATTGTGAAGAAGAAAAAGAACTAAAGCCGTGGTATGCTACAATGTATGTAAAAAAAGAATACAGAAAAAAAGGATATTCTAAAATATTAAATGATGCCATATTAAAAGAGGCAAAAAATAGAGGATTTACAACAATATATCTAAAAACAGATTTAAAAAATTATTATGAAAAGTTTGGAGCAATTTTTATAAAAAAATTAAAAACAGGTGAAACTTTATACAAATTTGAACTTTAGTAATATTTTACAAATAAAAAAATATATAATATAAAAAAGGGGAGAAAGTTATTTAAAATGAATGATACCGTTATTTATTTAATTAGACATGCTGAAACAGTTGAGGAAAATGGGATTAGAAACACAAATGAAAATTCTCAAATGATTAATGAAAAAGAAATATTGTCTGTAAAAGGAGAAGAGCAATCTAAGAAATTAAGTGAAAATACGGAATTACAAAATCTTGATGTTATTTGGACAAGCAACTATACAAGAGCAAAAGCTACTGCAAAATATATAGCATATAAGAACAATTTACAATATAACATAGATAAAAGATTGAGTGAAAGAAAACTTGGAAATATGGATGATTTAGCAAAATTTATGAATAATAAAGAAACCAGAGATCCATCTCGTGAACAATTAGCCTTTCCAGAATTTAAAACTCGCGATGGTGAAAGCGCAAATGATACTAATAAAAGGATGAATGAATTTTTTAATGAAATACTTGAGAAATATAAAGGAAAGAGAATAGCTGTTATAAGTCATGGTGGAACAATAAAATTCTATTTGTTAAGTTTTTGCAAAGTAAACGAAAGATTAAATCTTGAATACAAGGAAAATGAGTTGGCTATAAAATCTCCATGCTTATTGAAAATGACTTTTAGGAAAAATGAGTTAGTAAATTTAGAACAAATGAAATTATTAAGAACGGAAAATCAGTAATATTTGGAACTTTAATACAATTGTTAGATTTTATTAGAGATTCATATAGCGATTCAGAAGTTTCTGATAAGGATTATTTGAATTTATATTCTAGTGTTGATCTTTTAGTAATTGATGATTTAGGAAAAGAAAAGCCAACAGAATGGGTATTAGAAAAATTATTTTTGATAGTGAATAATAGATATAATAATTATTTGCCGATTGTTATAACCACAAATTATAAAAGAAATCAATTAAGAGAAAGATTATGTATAAATAAAAATTATAGTATTGTTGATTCAATAATTTCAAGATTATATGAAATGTGTGGTGGTATTGAAATTAAGGATGATGACCATAGAATGAGCGATTCCCTAATTAGGGAATCGCTACGAAATAGTTGAGATAACTGGAGTATAAGCTAAATTACTTTAGATGTGAAATGATTAGTGGCAGATAAAAATGTCACTTTTCTTTTTATATTGGTTTAGAGAAAAAAGAACTAAAATAAAAGAAATGTTTTTAGCAAGATTCCCCTTTGTGTATACAAAGGGTTCTTGATAGTTGGGAATGTCCCAAACCCTTTTATGAAATGGAGATGATAATTTGAAGAAAGATAAAATTGTAACAATTAGAGTTAGTGAAAAAGAGAAGAAAAAGTTGATTGAGAAAAGCGAAGTTGCTAAACTTAGTTTATCAGAGTATTTGATTAAACAAGGCTTAGATAAAGAGATAGTTATAGTTGATGGATTAAGTGAAGTTGTATCAGAACTTAGGAGAATAGGAAATAATATAAATCAATTAACATATTTGGCGAATAGTGGAAGGATTTATACTGTTGATTTAAGTGAAGTGAAACAAGAAATAGGAAAGATATGGAATGTAATTAATGAGTTACAAAATAAGTGGTAAGAAAACATTAGAAATTATAAAAACTTTTTCGACAAAATAGCTTAAAATATTGGGATTTTTATTGTTAAAAATTGGATTATGTGATATAAAATAAATAGGATAACTATGAAAATATAGGAGGCAATTACAATATGGATAGCATTATAAGAAGTATAATAGATAGAATATGGACAAATTTTTGGGAAGGTGGAGTAACCAACCCATTGACAGTAATAGAGCAAATTACATACCTTTTATTTGTAAAAGGGTTAGATGATATAGAAATATCACATGAAAAAAATGACGTACTATTAGGAATACAAAGCAAAAGGATATTTGATAATGAACATCAAAATTGTAGATGGAGCAAATTCAAAGATTATCCGGCAGAAAAAATGTTTAAAATCATGAGCGAAGAAGTATTTCCATTTATAAAAAAATTAGCAAAAGATAAAGAATCTGGATATGCTAAATATATGGAAGATGCTATATTTATAATTCCAACACCAATAATGTTACAAAAAGTGGTAACGGCTATGGATAAATTAGAAATGAAAGACAGAGATACAAAAGGTGATGTATATGAGTATTTATTATCGAAACTTAGCCAAGCAGGTGTAAATGGTCAATTTAGAACGCCAAGACACATTATAAGAATGATGGTAGAGTTAATGAAGCCAACTCCAGAAGATATAATAGTAGATCCAGCTTGTGGTACAGCAGGATTTTTAGTAGAAGCAGGAGAATATCTAAGAAAGAATAAAGGAGATTTATTTTTATCAGAAAATTTAACAGAACATTTTAATAATACAATGTTTTATGGGTTTGATATGGATAGAACAATGCTTAGAATTGGTGCCATGAATCTAATGCAACATGGCATAGAAAATCCAAATATAATGTACAAAGATTCATTATCCGAAGACAACGAAGATAATGGAAAATATACATTAGTTTTAGCAAATCCACCTTTTAAAGGTTCAATAGATGCAGAAAGAACATCAAAAGATTTACTTGCAGTTACAAAAACTAAGAAAACAGAATTACTATTTTTAGCATTATTTTTAAGAATTTTAAAGATAGGTGGAAGATGTGCGTCTATAGTTCCAGATGGGGTTTTGTTTGGAAGCTCAAATGCTCATAAGGCAATAAGAAAAGAAATAATAGAAAATCATAAATTAGAAGCAATTATATCAATGCCAAGTGGAGTGTTTAAGCCATATGCAGGAGTTTCTACTGCAATTATGATATTTACGAAAACAACTCAAGGTGGAACAGATAAAGTTTGGTTCTATGATATGACTGCTGATGGATTCAGTTTGGATGACCAAAGACAACCTATAAAAGAAAATGATATTCCTGATATTATAAAAAGATTCAAAAATAGATATTCAGAAGAAGAAAAAAATAGAAAAAGAACTGAAAAGTCATTTTTTGTTCCAAAAGAAGAAATTGTAGAAAACAATTATGATTTATCTATTAATAAATACAAAGAAATAGTTGTAGAGAAAAAAGAATATGAAAAGCCAGAGGTAATATTAAAAAGAGTGATAGATATGGAAGCTGAAATCCAACATAAATTGAAAGAGTTGGAGGAGTTGGTATAATTGGAAATTGTAGATGAATTAAATTTTTATGACGAAAAAATGCTAAGATTGCAATATGAAATTTCAGAATGTTTTAGCCATCAACTTACCAAAGGAGAAATAAGAGAAGAGTTTATTAAGGAATATATTAAAAATAAAACAGGAAATGATAAAATATTAAAAGGTGCTATATATAAAGGAGTTAAAGAAAGTACACAATTAGATATGATTATTTGTAATAATAATGTTATTTATAATAAATGTGGGAGTCACTATTTAATTGATGCTGAAGATTGCAAAATAGTTTTTGAAATTAAAAGTAAGTTAAATAATGAATATTTAAAAAAATTATCAAAAGTATCAAAAAATATTAAAATGATGAATTCAAAAATAAAAGTGGGAATGTTTGCTTATTGCTTAGGGCAGGATCATAAAAGTATACTAGAAAAGTTTGGATACAAATATGATCAGAAATTAGAAATGTATGAATATGATACAAAGAATATTTTACGAGAATATAAGTATATAGATTATGTTGTATGTATAGATGAAAACTATGAATTTGTAATTATAAATGAAAACGGAAAATTTGTATTATATACAGATATACCTATAATAAAGTATTTATGGCCAATATTAAAAAATTAAAGGAGAATACTGTGAAATTAGTGAAATTAGAAGATGTATGTTATAATGGTTCATCTAGTCTTTCTCAAAAAGACATAATAATGTTAGAGGGGAAATATCCAGTATATGGTGCTAGTGGACTAATAAAATATATAAATTTTTATAAATATGATAAAGAGTATATTGCTATTGTTAAGGATGGTGCAGGAATTGGAAGAACTATGATATTACCTGCTAATTCATCTGTAATAAGTACTCTGCAATACATATTTCCAAAAGAAAATATAAACATAAGGTATCTGTATTATGCTTTAAATGCAATGGATTTATCTAAATATTATTCAGGAGTTACAATACCTCATATTTATTTTAAAGATTATAAGAAAGAAGAGCTGTATTTACCTATTATTGATGAACAAATAAACATTGTGAATAAATTAGATAAAATTCGAGAAATAATAGATATAAGGAAAAAACAAATTGAAGAATTAGAGCAATTAATAAAATCTCAGTTTGTTGAGATGTTTGGGGATATAAATATCAATGATAAAAAATGGAATGAGGATATTTTAAAAAATAATTTGTCAGTAGTAGGAGGTTATGCTTTTAAAAGTTCAGAATTCCAAGAAAATGGGATTCCTATATTACGAATAGGTAATATAAATACAGGACAATTTAGACCTAAAGATTTAATGTTTTGGAAAGAAGAAAAATCATTAGAAAATTATGCAATTTATCCTGATGATGTGTTGATGTCGTTAACAGGTACTGTTGGAAAAGAAGACTATGGAAATATTTGCATTATAGGAAATGAATATCCTAAATATTATCTAAATCAAAGAAATGCTAAATTAAATATTAAAGAAACATTAAAAAAAGAATATATTTCTTACGCTTTAAGAGTACCGGAAATAAAAAGAAGGTTGACAGGAATAAGTAGAGGCGTTAGACAAGCTAATATATCAAATAAAGATATAGAAAACTTGAAACTTCCAATACCACCAATAGAACTTCAAAACCAATTTGCTGACTTTGTTAAAAAAATCAATAAACAGAAACTTGGAATACAAAAGAGTTTAGAAGAAATGAAAAAGTTGCAGGAAAGTTTAATGAATAAATATTTTGGAGATTAAAGGAATTGTATGAAAAAACAAAAATTTAGAATAAATATGGATTTAACAATTATAAATAAGCTGCAAAATACAATTAATGAAAATCAGAATATATCAATAAATAAAGAATTTAGTAAGAGGATAGGGAAAGATATTAAAAAATTTAATAGTTGGGATATAGTTTGTGCAATTATGGATAGGATAAAAGATACATGTGAGTATTTAAACACTTTAGAACTTAATACAGGAGAATATACTAGAAGTGCATTTGACTTTATAAATTTTATTAATAATGCAAAGGTGATTGTAGACTGTGTAAATGATTTTGCAAATGTGTATGATGTTTCTTTCAAAAATGAAAATAAAAGTACAGAAATATTTAAACAAATTGGAAAAAAAGGACAAGGTACTGATTTGAAATATTTTAGATATATACGTTCTTTATGTTCTGTTCATCCAAATGATACAAGTAGACATTCAGAATACCAAGATAATGATTTTGAATGTAGTCCATTTGTTCTATGGAACAATGGAATTTACTCAGATGATAATGATATTCATATTGTTGTTTATACAAGTGAAGTTGATAAATTTCCTAAAAATATTAATCTGAAGATAAAAGACATTTTCAATTTTATTAATTATAGATATGGTCTGATAAAAAAGATAATAAGTGCTATTGAGTCATATCAGAAAGAAATTATTGCACAATTTAAGAATAGGAGAATTAATCAACCGGAAGAATTTAAAAACTATATTGAGTATTTAGAATACTTAAAAAAAGAGCAGAATGAACGATTAGGAGATGGAATGAGTGATTTGTTAGATTATGCAATAAAAGTTTTTAAGGTGAAATTATCAAATGAAAAAAATGTAAAGTGTTTGGAAAATATAAAAATGTTATAAAATATGCAATTACTTTCATACATAATGAAATACAAAGTTTAACTAGAGAAGGATATAAAAACAGCGGTATAAAAAATAATATATCTAATGGAACATTATTAGACTTAATTTTGTATGAAAATAACAATACCAAAGAAGCTAATGAATATAGCTATAATATTCAAAAATTAGAACATTTAAATTATGATAGTGGATACCAAAATAGACAATGGGGATATCAAATGTTAAATGAAATGTTACCATTGTTGGAAAAATATGTGACTTTTGAAAATGTATACGATTCGGCTGAGAGCTATGTTTTAGCAAATATAGCATTATATTTTAATAGTCTAGAAGTAGAATGTGAACTAAATGCAAATATACCTAATGATATAATGTATAGATTTAATTTAAAGGAGTAAAACATGTCAAATTTTGATTTTTTAAAACAAAATAAAATATTCAATAACTTTTCAGAAAGCTGTATAGAAGCAGAAAATGGAATAGGCTTAAATACAGTAACATGCAGTATATTATGTAGAAGAGCGCTAGAATTAGGAGTAAAATGGTTATATGCAAATGACAATGATTTAACTATACCATACCAAGATAATTTATCAGCTCTTGTACATGATATTACATTCAAAAACATAATAGATGAAAAATTATTAAAACAAATTGAATATATAATTAAATTAGGAAATTTTGCAGTACATAACAATAAAAAAATATCAAGAGAAGAAGCAATTTTATCTCTAAAATATTTATATAATTTTATGCAATGGATTGCATATTGTTATTCTGATAATTTTGAAGAAAAAGAATTTGACGAATCTATTTTACAAACTCAAAGTGTAAATGTTTTAGCAGTCAAAGAAAAAGAAAGTTTATATGAAGAGTTAGAAAAGAAAGATAAAAAACTTGAAGAAACAAGAAAAGAAAATGCAGAGTTAAGAGCAAAATTAACTGAGAAACGTGCGCTAAAAGAAGAAAATTATAATTTTGAAGTTAAAGATATTTCCGAATATGAAACAAGAAAAAAATATATTGATTTAGAATTAAAACTTGCAGGATGGGATTTTGAAACAAATATTACAGAAGAATTAAAATTATCTGGAATGCCAAATGCTCATCAAGAAGGATATGCAGACTATGTTTTATTTGGTAAGAATGGATTACCATTAGCAGTTGTAGAAGCAAAAAGGACAAGTGTAGATCCAAGAGTAGGGCAAAATCAAGCAAAGCTATATGCTGATTGCATAGAAAATGAATATCATCAAAGACCAGTTATATATTATACAAATGGATTCGAAATATACATGTGGGATGACATGAATTACACTCCTAGAAAGGTTGCAGGCTTCTATACACAAGATGAATTACAATTACTTATAAATAGAAGAAATAGTAGACAAAGTTTGGAACATATATTTGTCGATGACAAAATTACAAACAGGGAATATCAATTAGAAGCAATAAAAAGTGTATGTGAAACCTTTGAGGAAGGACATAGAAAAGCATTAGTAGTAATGGCAACAGGTACGGGTAAAACAAGAACAGCAATATCAATTGTAGATGTTTTATCAGATAAGGAATGGGTAAAAAACGTGCTATTTTTAGCAGATAGAACAGTACTTGTAAAACAAGCAAAAAATAATTTCACCAAATTACTTCCTAATATGTCTACATGTAATTTATTGAGTACAACAGATAATCCAGAAGATTCAAGAATTGTATTTTCTACATATCAAACAATGATAAATGCAATAGACAATACAAAGAACAAAAGTGGAAATAAATTATTTACACCAGGACATTTTGATTTAATAATTGTAGATGAAGCACATAGAAGTATTTACAAAAAATATCAAGCTATATTTGAATATTTTGATGGATTAGTAGTAGGATTAACAGCAACACCAAGAAATGATGTTGATAGAAATACATATAGATTTTTTGAGATAGAAAATGATGTACCGACTTTTGCTTATGAATATGAAAAAGCAGTAAAAGAGGGGTATTTAGTAGATTATCATACAATAAAAACAAGTACAGATTTTATGGATAGAGGAATAAAATATTCTGAATTATCTAATGAAGAAAAAGAAAAATATGAAGATACATTTGCAGATGATGAAGATAACATACCCGAAGAGATAGATGCATCAGCTATGAACAGTTGGCTATTTAATAGAGACACAATTAAGAAACTTCTAGAATTATTAATGGATAAAGGTTTGAAAGTAAAAGGTGGAGATGAACTTGGAAAAACAATAATTTTTGCAAGAAATCATAAACATGCACAAAAAATAGTAGATACATTTAATGAATTATATCCTGAATACAGAGGTGAATTTGCAAAACTAGTAGATAATCAAGTTAAGTATAATGAAACAATTATTGACGAATTCTCTACAAAAGAAAAATGGCCACAAATAGCTGTGTCAGTAGATATGTTGGATACAGGTGTAGATGTTCCTGAAATATTAAATTTAGTATTTTTTAAACCGGTAAAATCAAAAATAAAATTCTGGCAAATGATAGGAAGAGGAACAAGACTTTGCAAAGATCTATTTGGAGCTGGACTAGATAAAAAAGAATTTTATATATTTGACTATTGCAAAAACTTTGAATTCTTTTCTGTAAATCCCAAAGGAATAGAAACTAATAATGTAATTAGTTTAACAGAAAGAATATATGGATATAAATTAGACTTAATTGTAGAACTACAAAATATGAAATATCAAAGTGACGAGAAATATTGTGAATACAGAAAAACATTGATAAAAGAATTTATAGAAGAAATAAAGAATTTAAATAAAGATAGTTTTATGGTAAAAAATAAAATTCATTATATTGAATTATATTCAAAAGAAAAAACATGGGTATATATATCAACAATAGATTTAATGGATATTAAAGAAAATTTAATACCATTATTCACTTCGATTGATGATAATGAAGATGCAAAAAGATTTGATAATTTGATGTATCAATTACAAGTTAAAAGAATTAGACAAGATAAAACTAATAGATGTGAAAATTTAATAGTAGATACCGTAGGAGAACTAGAAAAATTAGGAACAGTTCCTCAAATTAGAGAAAAACAAGATTTGATTTTAAAAGTTGCAGAAACAGATTATATAAAAGAGGCAGACTTCTGGGGTATTGAAGAAGTTAGAACAGAATTAAGAAATTTAATACAATTTATAGATCCTTACAATAGACCACCTGTATATATAGATATAGAAGATACTTTAAACGATATAGATGAAGAATATGTTTATGTAAGTACAGGAAACAATTTTACCAATTACAGAAGAAAAGTGGAAAAATTTTTAACAGGAAATTTAGAAAATGTTATTGTATGGAAAATAAGACATAATATAAGACTTACAGAACAAGATAAAGAAAATCTTGAAAAGATATTATTTGAAGAGCTTGGAAATAACAAAGAATATGCAGAAACATTTGGAGATACTAATATAATTAAAGCTGTTAGAAATATTGTAGGATTAGATAAAAATGTTGTTAGTGATATTTTTTATAAATATATAAATGATAATAGACTTAATATGAAACAAATTCAATTCGTGAAATTGCTAATTGATTATGTTATTAAAAATGGAACCATTGATATGCAGAAATTGACAGAACAACCTTTTAAAAATGTTGGAGAAGTTTACGATTTGTTTGGCAATAATATTGATTTGTTTAAAGAGATTAGAGAAGATATTGAAAGTATAAATGAGAATGCAGAAAAATTGGCATAGGAGGAAAAATATGATTATTCAAAATAACAAACTTTTAAAAAATATTGACTTCAAAAATGAAAAAGAGTTACAAAGTTATGTGGAAAAAAACATGGAAGAAATACTTGGTTATAAATTTATTGCAACAGAATTTAGTGTGGGAGACTCAAGATTGGATTCTTTGGGATATGACAAAGAAAACAATACATTTATAATTATAGAATATAAAAACATAAAGAATAATAGCTTAGTTGATCAAGGATATTCATATCTTGCATTAATGCTTGAAAGAAAAGAAGCATTTGTATTAAAATACAATAATGTTACAAAATCTAATTTAGAAATATGTGATATAGATTGGTCACAATCTAGAATTATATTTATATCACCATTCTTTTCTTCAAGGCAAATAAGTGCAACAGAATTTCAAGGAATGCCGTTTGACTTAATAAAAGCAACAAAATATGAAAATGATATAGTAGAATTTGATAAAATATCTAAAAATCCTAACTTGAAAGCAAGTTTTACTCCTAATACTGAAATTATGAAAGAGGTTGAAAAAGAAATTAAAGTATATACTGAAGAAGATCATTTGAACAAAGCTCCTGAAAAAATAAAAGAATTATATCAAAATTTAAAAGAAGAAATTTTAAACCTTGGAGATATTGACATTGAATATAAAAAGTTTTATATTGCATTTAAGGGAAATACCAATATTGTAGATATAGAAGTATATAGTTCAAAAATAAAATTATTTATAAACATGAAAATAGGAAGCCTAAATGATCCAATGAATATATCAAGAGACATGTCAAAAACAGGACATCATGGTAATGGAGATTATGTTGTAGAAATATCAAATGAGGATGATATAGAAAATGTAATTCCGCTAATAAAACAGTCATTAAAAGTTAATAAAAAATAGGTACAAAAGCAAAATAATTTACAAGATTATTTTGCTTTTTTGAAAAAGAGGTGAGAAAAATTGGACACAGAAGAATTGAAAGACTTTATTGAAGATGTTAATTCGCTAAATGAAGTGATTAAAGCAAATAAATATATTAATAAATTAGAAGATTTAAGAAGAGTAATAATAAGATTAAACGATGGATTACAACCTGGTGTAAGAGCAGGAGCAATTAATATTGTTTTAAATGAAATTAATAGTATATATGGAACTGGCTTTGGATGCAAATGTGATGAAGAATTTTATAGTATATTTGAAGAAGCAAAAGAATATTTAACTAGAATAATAGAAAATAAGATTTCTGAAGAAATAATTAAAAAATGTTTAAATAGTGAGATAAATAAATAGATAGATAAGATAATATAAAAAATAAACAAAAGTAAGTAGGTGATAAAATGATTTATATTACAGGAGATACACATAGTGATTTTTCAAGATTTACAGAAGAAAAATTTCCAATACAATCAGAAATGACGAAAGATGATTATATAATAATATGTGGAGATTTTGGCGGAGTATGGACATTTGAAGAAGAGAGTAGTAAAGAAAAAGAAGCACTAGATTGGTTAAATAACAAGAATTTTACCACTTTATTTGTAGATGGAAATCATGAAAATTATACAAGATTATATAATTATCCAATTGAAGAATGGAAAGGTGGAAAAGTACACAAGATAAGAGATTCAGTATTACACTTAATGAGAGGGGAAATCTTTGACATTGACAATAAAAAAATATTTGCTTTTGGTGGTGCTAGATCGCATGATATTCAAGATGGAATATTGAATTTATATGAAGAAGAAAAAATATATGAGTATCGTAAAAGAGGAGCATATTTTAGAATTAGAGATTTTTCATGGTGGGATTTAGAGCTTCCAACAAATCAAGAGATGGAAAACGGAATAGAAAATCTAGAAAAAATAAATTATAAAGTTGATTATATTATTTCGCATTGTTGTCCAACAAGTATACAAGCATTAATAAATCCAATATATAAAAGAGATATTTTAACTGACTATTTACAGCAGATTTCAGAAAAATGTACATTTAAAAAATGGTATTTTGGACATTATCATGATTATAGACAGGTAAATGCACAGTTTACTTTGCTTTATGAAGATATATTACCGTTAGAATATGAAAGCGTATTTTAAAAATATTGACAAATTAAGAGTAAAATAATAAACTAATATCAGTTAGAAAAAGTTCTAATACTTTTGCGGAGCTATGCTCTATATGAGTGTGGCTCTATTTTTAATTGTGTTATGAATAAAATGAAAAAAGTTCCTAAAATTAACGAGTTTTTTCAAAATTTTGAAAAAAATTTACTACGCAACAAAACATTAGCAATAATAAAAATTCAAAATATCAATATAATTTGAGAAAAAATCTCAAAAATATTGATATTTTTAAAAATTTAGCATATAATATATAAAGTGAAGGAGGAATCATAAATGTTAATAAGATTTAGTTTTAAAAATTTCAAATCATTTAAAAATGAAAACTGCCTAGACATGGAAGCAACATCATTAAAAGAACACGAATATAACATTGCAAAAACAGAAAATGGAGACTATCTAAAAATAGCAGCTATTTATGGTGCAAATGCAAGTGGAAAAACCAATGTATTACAAGCATTTAGCTATATGAAGAAGAAAGTTTTAGTAAGTGACGATTCAAGAATAAACAATAACTTAAGTGAAGAAAACATTTTTACATTTATGATAAACAACGAACCAATCAGTCTAGAAGTAGAAATACTAGCTGAAAACAATAAAATATATAAATATGGATTTGAAGTATTAAATGATGCAATTATTTCAGAATGGTTGTATGAAAAAAGAGTTAATAAATTCTACGAAATATTTTACAGAACAAATAATAACATAGAAGTAAAAGACAATAAAAATAAATTGTTGGGTTTGGCAAACGTAGATGAAAAGACTTTATTTTTAAATGTATTTGCTAAGATAGATAAAAATAATGAAGACTTTAATAATGTATATAATTGGTTTATAGATGCAAATTATTTAGATTTAGGAGAACCAAATTTTGAAAACGCATTAAACAATAGAATATCTTTAAAAATAATTGAAGATAAAAAATATAAAGAAGAATTACTAAAGTTTATAAAAACATTTGATGCAACAATTGATTCAATAAATATATCTCCAAATTCGTTAGAGGAATTAAAAAATACAAATGGAGTAGTAAAAGTTGAATTAGTTCATAATGGAGAAGATGGTAGCAAAAAAGCATTACCACTTGCGTTAGAATCAAATGGTACTATGAAAATGTTCCACTTATTTGACTTTTTAATGGATACATTAAGAAATGGAAGAGTGCTATTTGTTGATGAATTAGATGCAAAATTACATCCATTATTAACAAGATATATTATTAATTTATTCCACAATAGTGAAAAAAATATAGGAAACGGGCAGTTAATATATTCAACACATGATACAGTAAATTTAAATAAAGAAACATTTAGAAGAGATGAAATATGGTTTGTTGAAAAGGATAAGAATGGAGTTTCAGAATTGTATTCTTTATCCTATTATATTATAGAAGATGAAAATGGAAATGCTAAGAAAGTTAGAAATGATGCAACATACAATAAAGATTATTTAACTGGAAGATATGGTGCTATTCCAGTCTTGAAGGATATTGAGCTATTATAAATGAAAAGCAAAGAAACTGAAAAACAAAAAAGAGAGTCAAATCATTTGCAAGTGTCACCAGCAAATGATTTGATAATATGTAAAGTGAAAATATATACAGTTATAAAAATGGACAAGCATCAAGAAGAATCCAATAACTAAAGTTTATAAGATGTTTGATGTATAAAAAGAATGTTTAAAATAAATTTTATAAAAAACGAAATAATATTTGTAGAAGTTTTTTGATAAGAATCCTAAAAGAGTAAAAAAAAATAAAACATAAAAATAAAAACACACAAACTATTGGAAAATCAAAACGAAAAATACCAAATGAACCTTTAAAAAAAAAAAACAATTAAAAAGCATTGACAAATAAAGCCTAAAATGATAATATCTTTCCAAGAAGAAAAAGCTCAATCTGAAGATTGAGCAATAAATACAATGCGAATCATATTTATTGCTTAATTATATCAGATATCTTCTAATTAAGTCAAGTAATATAGAGCAGAAAGGAAAATTTATAAACTTGACTAAATAATATTAAGAAAGGAAACAAAAAAATGGAAGAAAAAGATTATTCAGAAATATATATTAATCTAAAAGAAAAAACATTCAGTATAAAAGGAAATTCAAATTTTGTTAAAGAAAGTTTTGAATCTATAAAAGAAATTGTAATATCATTAAGGAATACACCAGAAGAAAAAGAAGAGAAAATAAATGATGCAGAAATAATAGAAAACAAAGAGAATATTATAGGAGATGGAAACAATAAATATGTACAGGCAGGAATATATACATTAGATGAAAATAAGGTGATTTTTCATAAAAGAATTACAGGAAAAACAAATGCAGAAAAAATGAAAAATGTTGCTTTGGTTGCAATATATGCTAAAAATGGAAAAATACAATCCGGCGAACTAAAAGAGCTTTGTGAAAGACAGTCTTGTTATGATGCTAATAATTTTGCTGCAATTTTCAAAAGAGATATTGAAAATTTCATTGTAAAAGGTAAATCTCAATCACAATCTTGGGAAATAGATTTAACTGTTGGTGGAAGAGAAAAAGCACAAGAAATATTAGAAAGTATGATGAACAAAGATGAAATTTAACCAAATTGAAAATTTATTAGAAATAGAAATTCCAAAAGAATTAATAGAATATTTATTAGAGCATTATCAGAAAGGAAATAATGAGTTTTTAAAAGAAAATTGGGATTATGTAGGAAATGAAATAGGAAAGTTTATTGAAGTTGCATTTCGAATAGTTCAAAATAAAACTTTGAATCAGTATACTTCAATGAATGAAAAATTACCTATTATTAATGAGGGATTTTTAAAAAATTTTGAACAATCTAATAATGCTGATGAAGAATATAGAATTATTATACCAAGAGTATTATATTCTATGTATTGCATTAGAAATAAAAGAGGAATGATACATATTAATAATATAAATCCAAATAGAATGGATGCTTTATATTTAATTAATTCATCAAAATGGATTTTAGCAGAGATTATAAGAACAACATCAAATATTGATTTTGAAATTGCAATGCAATTAATTGATGATATATTACATAAAACAATACCATATGTTTGGAGAAATAATGATACCGTAAGGGTATTGAATACGAAATTAAATGTAAAAGAAAAGATATTATTATTATTATATTCTGAGGATAAAATGAGTTTAGAAAAACTATTTAATTGCATTGAATATAAGAATAAGACTATTTTTAAAAAATATATTATGGAATTACACAGTCTTAGATATATTGAGTTTGATGCTAATGAACAATGCGTAATTTTACCGAATGGAATAAAATATATAGAAGAAATATTGAAAAAAGATTCAAAACAATAGGAAGATGTAGTAGAAATTTCTACTACATCTTCCTATTAGTTATTTAAATTTCGACTAATTAGCTGAACCCAATCCACAAACCCATTTCTATAATACTTCTCATTCCAATAATCCAGATACCTCATAAAATCATCATACAACTTATCAAATTGAGACTGAACAAACTGCATATTATCCTTAGAAACATTACGTAAAATCCTCTCGCAAAACTTATCAAAATTCAAACCATGCTTATAATCCTCATCAGAAAGCTGACAAAGCAAAGTATCCTCTCTAAACATCAACCAATCCTTTAATATATCGTCATCATTAACCTCTCTAAAATTAACCATATTCAAAACCTCCTACACATATATAATCTCATTCAAAACAATTTCTTCAGCCCTATTTTTAAAATTATTCATAGCCTGAACCCACTCCATTTGATGATACTCTTTCAACAACTCATTAACATTTTCATCCTCTGCAAAGCCTTTTATAAGTAAATTAACCTTATTACTAGCATTACTATCTATATCTAACAAATGTTGCTTCAAAGTACCACTAATAAGTAATTCGGTATAAAAAGGTATATCAAAATTCTTTAAATAATTTAACCTTAATTTTCCATATTTTCCAATATGCCCATCAGGCTGTTTAGGCAAACACAAATCAGGAATTAAATAATCTCCTTCTCTATGATAAGTAATCTTATTATTCATATCAAAACCTCAAAAATAAAGTTAAGGTTTCCCATTCTAAATTTGCGATAAAAAAACACAAACTAATTTCGCAATAAAAACTACAAATTAATTTTGCAATAAAAATCATAAAACATGTTCAAAATCTGTCAAAAATAATTGGGGAAAAGTTGGGAAAAAAATTCTCAAAAAAGCACAAAAAATCACACAAATGTTCTAAAAATCATTTCCCCAATTTTCATTGATAAATCAGCTGAAACCCTTGATTTCACTAAATCACACAAACCTCTCAACTAGCGCTCATAACCCGAAGGTCGATAGTTCGAGTCTATCCCCCACAACCACTGAAAAGTCCCATTTTCGTTGAAAAATAGGGACTTTTATGAATTTTGAAGTAATCCATTTAAGTACATTAAAAACCGTTAAAAATCATTAAAATTTGTTTCATAAAGGGAAAATAAAGGGAAAGAAATAATATTAAAGTGAAGTGAAATATACTAAGTAATCTCAAGGCATTTGGGATTATTTTTTTTGGAGGGTTTATATGTATAAAGGGAAAATTGATAAATTAATTAATGAAATAAACAAAATTGCAAGATTAAAAAGAATATCATATAAATTAGAAAATATATATGAAGAATATGATGAATATATTGAAGATTATTATTTTATGGAATGGCTTAGAATATCGCAAGATGGAATAACACAGATAGAAGAATTAAATAATATGTTAGAGTTATTTGAACAAATATTAGAAGAAATTGAAATTGCAATTTATAATGCTGAAGATAAAGTTGATATTATATGCAATTCGATATTAGCATATAACAAGAACGAATTAGGAAACTATATAGATGATTTTGAGCTATATAATGACAATTACATAAAAGATACAATAATGAATTTTGTTGAAAATAATATGTATGAAATAGATGAAAATTACCTATTTCTTGAACTAGATAAATTACTAGAAGGAGGAATAGGGCAGTATGAATAAAACTGAGTACAAAAAGATAGAGTATTATTTATATAACTACAATAATATAGATGAACTAATTGATGAGATAAAAGATGGATTAATAAATAGTGTTAATGTAAGTGGAAGTGTATGGAGAAAAGGAATAACAGTATGCAATAATACTTTAGAAAATCAAGTTATTAAGATAATAGAAAATAAAAAAATACTAGAATTTAAGAGATGGCAAGTACTTATAAAAAAGGTACTTGCTTTTTTGTTGCAAAAATATCCGAAATATTATGATTTTATAATCCAAAAATATATTCAAAAGAAATCTAAGGATGAAATTGAACAAACTCTTAAATTCGATTTTAAGAAACAAAAAATAATAAAGGACAAGTTAATTGAGTTCGTGTATAAAAATGCGAAAATAAGAAATTTGGTTTAAATATGGAGGTAATAAAAATGTTTTGGATAGGATTAATTATAGGACTAATAGTAGGAGCAAATATAAGCTTAATATTATATGCTTGTATAATTGCAGGAAAGGAAAGTGATAGAAATTGTGAAAGATGATGATATACAAAGAATAGGGTATTATGCAGTAATACCTGCTACTGTTCTATTTAATGAACGACTAAAACCCAATGAAAAATTGCTTTATGCTCTTATAACAGCACTATCAAATAAAGAAGGCTACTGTTATGCTTCTAATAAATATTTAGGAGAAAAGTTAGGAGTGGATCCTGTAACAGTTTCGAGATGGATAACTGATTTAAGAAGGAACAATTATGTTTTTGTAGATATAATGAGAAACGAGAAAAAAGAGATAATTTGCAGAAGAATATTTCCAAATGATGTACCCTATAGACTAAATAATCAATACCCCTATATACTAAAAAATCAAGAGGGTATTGATGAAAAAGTCAAAGATAATAATATAATAGATAATAATATAAGTACACACACAGTCAGCAAAGAAAAGTTTAATGAAAATGTATTTCTTTATGATTATGAATATAAAAAATTATTAGAAGAATATGGAGAAAACAAAACTAAAAAATGTATTGAAGAGTTATCTTTATATAAAAAATCAAAGGGAGTAGAGTATGAGAGCGATTATGCAACAATAAAAAGATGGGTAATTATAAGAGTTGAAGAATTAGAAGCAAGAAAAGATAAGAAAATTACTAAAAATAAAGGCCTTAATAATTATGAGCAGAGGGAATATCCTAAAGAGTTTTTAGATAGTTTATATGAAAATAATAATTTTACTTCAGCAAATACTGAAGAAGATGAAATGGATTTAGATATGTAACACAACTAAAATGTTGTGATTTTTTATTTTAGGAGGTACAAAGTGGTTATTAAAAAGGTAAAAAAGATTATTAGAAAAAAATTATATGAATATCCAATATATGATCGATTAATAAATGAGTTAGAATTAGAAAAAGATACTACTGAAGGTAGAGATATAAATTCTTCAATAAGAAGCAAAAATAAAATTAGTAGAGGAACTGAAGGACAAGCAATAAAAAATATTAGTATAGATGTCAAAATAAATGAATATAAAAAGTGGAAGGAATTAATTGATACTGTACTTCAGGATTTTAGAAAATGTGATAAAACTAAATTAAAAATAGTTGAATATAAATTTTTTGGTAATATTCCTGAAGATATTATTGCAGATGAATTGTATGTTTCGAAAAGCACAGTAAGGAGTTATTTGAAAGATATTTATTTTGAGATTGGAATACTTGCAACTTTAAATAATTTAATATCCAAAAATATTTTTTAGTTAAATGATATTTTATAGAAAATATGATATAATTTTCAAAAATAATCTGAAAGTAAGTGTGAATAGTATGGAAAACGATAATTTAAAATTGTTTATGTATACAGTAGATGAGTATAAGCGATTTGCAAAGCAACTAACTAATTATAAATTAACAGATTCTTATGATGAAGCATCATATATTGTAACAAATACTAAATTAATGATATTACGAAAGTATGGTTGCAATAAAGAAAAAGTATATATTAATAAAATAATAAAAAGTATGATTGAAAAATATCCTGAAAATAAAAAAGAGCTAGATATTTTATTAAATGAGTATAATAAAATTGAAGAACAACAATTAGAATATATTTTAACAGATGGCACAAAGTTAAATTTGTATCAAACAATAGAAGATGTAATGTATGGAATGTATTTACACGCAGATAAAGAAAGAATAAATAGATTAATAAAAACAGATGAAAGTTTAAGATTTATATGTGTAAGAAAATATGTTGGAGAACTTGAGAAGGTAGTGCTAAAACTATATGACATTTTAAAAAAGTATGGAGAAAATAATGAAAAAACTGAGACAAAGAGAGCAACTACAATTTATTTAGGAGATACTTCAAAAAATAAACAAGAAATTAATAAGTCTCCATATTGGTCTAATTTATATGGAAAAGATGGAGATGTAACAGAAATTGATGAAATTATACAAAAAACAAAAATAGAAGATTTGGAAATTATTAATAAGTGTACATCTTTTATTGAAGAGTTAAAAAAAGATAATATGTCAATTGCTTTTTTAGAAAGTTTAATATATCCTACAACAAAGAAAGCATGGGGAGATTATTCGGAGGCTAAAAAATATTATAAATCAATTAAAAAACCTGGTTTGAGTTTAAAAGTGCGATATAATGATATTCATACAATGGCATATATTAGAATTATTCCACAAGTTGATAATATATTTTTAATCGATACGCCCCATATAATTAGTGAAGTATGTGAAATAAGTTTAGTAAAATATAAAGAAGAATGGAAAATTTATTCTATGGGAAGCCATTTAGATTCATATATTGTAGGATAGTATATTATTGATTGAATTAATAGAGGAAAAACATTATGGAAAATAAATATATAAGAGATAAATTTAATGGACTTACAGAAGAAGTTTATAAGTGGGATTGTGTTTCAATTTCTCCATTTTTTAAAGAAGAATTTAGAAGTAAAACAGCAGAAAAAGAAATAGCTGATGCATATTTACATTCAGCAGAATGTTTGCATATGTGTTTTCGTAGTGAAAATAATCCTGATGCAAAAATAAAAGTTTTTAGAACTAACCAAATGTGTATGCCATTTCTATTTTTGTGTAGGCACACAATAGAGTTATCAATAAAGGGAGTTTTAAATAATAAACAAGGAAAAATAAAGAAAATTCATAAATTAAAAGAATTATGGAATGAACTTAATAAAGAAATAGAGATAAATAATTCGGATTTTGATATGCTAATAGATGTTCTAAATACAATAGATGATGATGGTTGCAAATTAAGGTACTCAAATGATGGCAATGGAAATAATTATAATAATAAACCTTGTTTTATCAGAGCAGATTTAATATTAAAAACAACAAAAGAATTATATAATTTTTTATTAAAACAAATATAATCAATATAAGCTAGTACAAATTTTGGTACTGGCTTTATTTTTATTTGGTAATTTTTCAAAAAAGGTTTGGGATTAGATATATGCTCACTGTATAATGATTAAAAATAAGGAAAAGGAGGAAAAGAAGTTGAAAAAATTGGACGAAGGATTTTTTGAACAATATACGGATGATTTTGCAGATTATTTTGAAAATCAAAGGGTAATGAGAATAATGTTAGGAACGGAATATAAAAAAATAAACAAAGCTATTTGTGAAATCAAAAATAAATATCCTAATGTAGTAGCTTTATTAGAAGATGGAGAAAAAACTAAATTAAATGATGAAGAAGAAAATGCAATTATAGAAATACTAAAGTTTCAAGAAGAAATTAATTTGATTGAATTAAAAGAGGCTTTTAAATTAGGATTTAAGGAAGCTTATATTTATTTTGAATCAATGGATATGTTAAAAATATAGATGGAGGATACAAATGGGAGAAAGAATCAGATGTAGAAAATGTGGAGATATATTACAAAGTAAATATAGACATGATTTTCAAATGTGTAAATGTGGATCTTGTTATATAGATGGAGGAGATGATTATTGCAGAGTAGGAGGAGAAAAAGAAAATATAGAATGGATTGACAGAAACGATGGAAAACAGTTTAAATATTTATTTGATTATTGTGAAGAAATAATTAATAAAAAAATAATGTCTAATTGGTATACAAGAGGAAGGTTAGATAGAAAAACATGGAAGTTAGAAGATCAAGAAAATGAATTTTTGTATTCAGAAGGAAAATATATTACTAAAATAAAAGAAATAGATTTACCAAAAGATTATATTAAAATTAGAAGTAGAACAACATGGTATTTGACTGGATATCTAAGAACATCAGGAGTAAAAGATTTATATTATACATATATAAAAGAAAATCATTTATTTAAAGATGATTATTTATATATTTCTTATGATAAGAAAATAGAAGGAATCAAAGGAAAATATAGTAATGATGAAGTAAGAAATTTTGATTTTTTTATTTGTGGAGGAGATATTATAAAAGTTTTATATGCAATAGAAAAGAATTCTGATATTGATACTACAGAGATAAGAAATAAAATTAAAGAAAAATTTGAATGGTGGAAAGAAAATGAACAAGAAGACTATAAAAGATCATTTGGTGGTAAAAAAATTGATGATATATTTGAGTATTATGAGAAAAATATTAAATAAGGAAGGAGTCTAATAATATGCTTTGGGATGATTTTAAGAAAAATTACAATAATTATAAGGAACAACCAATAGAAAATCTTGGTATAGATGTTTTAAAAAATATGTATAAGGATTTAGTATATATAGCTACAGAAACAGCATTTGATGAAGTGAATCGCGATACAGAATTTTTATTAAGAATATTATTGTTACAACATAGAATAAATTTTAATGAGGAAAGTAAGCAATATGAAAATCCTAATTGGGACAAAAGTTGCGAAATAAATGGAATAAAATTTGAAAGAGAAAAAACTTATTTAATAAATGAAGATAGAGTTGATGAATATACTAAACAACTTGAATATCAACTAAAAGAGAAAGAAGAAAAAATAATTGAATTAGAAAATATGTTAAAGTCTATATTAGATTTGAATATTCCAACAGCAACATTAGTTAAAGAATTTCAAAGATTAGAAACTTTAGAAGATGAAACTGATGAATTGAAATTAGAAATACAATATAAAGATCAAGAAATTTTTGAATTTATGAATAGTGATAGAGGAAAATTATTGAAAGAGAACAAAGAATTAAAAAAAGAAATGGCTGATTTAAGTGAGTGTTGGCTAAAGAAAGATAAAATAAGAAATAAAATAAAAGAAGTGGAAAATGGAAAGGAAAATTATATATTTGAAAGATTAATAAGTGAAGATATTAAAAGGACAATAATAACTAACTTAAATGAATTATTGAAATAAAAAAGTTTAACAAAAATAGTACTATAAAAAGTACACACAAAAAAGAGTACAAAAAAAAGACCACCTTGAAAAGCTAAAAATAGGTGGTATAATATGTATAATGAAATACTTGTAGAGATGCAGAGAAAACTTTGTATCTCTTTTATTTTGAGGTTTGGAAAACCTGATACTAGTAAAGTATAATATAAATGAAAGAAGGTAGAAAACAATGATTTTTGGAAAATATGGGCAGATGATTTTAAGTAATATGGAGAAAAATTATCCATACAGAAAACAAGAACTAGAATTAACAGGTGAACTAAATACAAAAATATTTGAAAGAGAACAATATATTTTACAATTAAAGGAAAAATTAGAAAAAGAAATAAAAACAAAATATAAAGAACCAAAAACAAGTGAAATGTATGTTGTGGCTAAATACCAACAAATGATTGATGGTTTAGTTGATGAAATTCTAATGAAAGAAGTTTTAGTAAAGATATAAGATGAGAGTTAGTGAAAAATAAAATTACTAGCTCTTTTTTGTGTAAGGAAGGAGAGAGTTTATGCTTAATATATGGGTTGGTAATTTAGGTAAATATAATGAAGGAGAATTAAAAGGAGGATGGTTAGAACTACCAAAAGAAAAAGAAGAGATTGATGAATTTTTAAAAGAAGTAGTAGGACTTAATGAGGAATACGAAGAATATATGATAAATGATTTTGAAACAGATTTACCATATAAAGTTAGTGAATATGAAAGTATAAAGATGCTTAATTTATTAGCGAAAGTATCCGAAAATATTTATAATATGGAGGCAATCGGAGGATATGCAAATTCAGAGGGAAATTTAAGTATTGAACAATTAATGAATATAATTATTCAAGAAGATGAAATACCTTATTATTCTTATCAAATAGATAGTTGGACTATGTCAGCAGAAGAAAAATATGGATATAGATTTGCTAAAGATACAGGTTTATTAGATGTATTAAAACAACATGGAATTGAAGGATATTTTGATTTTGAAAGTTATGGTAGAGATGCTGAAATGAGTGGGTATGTTGAATTATTAGATGAAGGTTACATAGATAAAAGCGAAAGTATAGACCTAAATAAATATTCATTACAAGAAATAATAGAGATGTACGACATGGAAGGAGAAAAAGAAAAAAAGTTAAAAGTTATATACAAACAAGTAGGAAAAGATCCGGCAGTAATGGAGATTGATGATACATTAGAAGCTAAGCAAAAGCTAGTTGGAGGATTAATTGAAGTAGTACCCTATAAAGAAGATCTATTATTAGTTTGTAATGAAGAAGGGAAGATTCTTAATCAAAAACCTAATCTCGATTTTGGATATGATTATATTGTAGGAAATTGTTTTGTTGTAGGAGATGACTTTGAAAATGCGGGTTTTAAATCTGTTAGTGAAGAACAAATAGAAGAAATAAAACAAGATTTGAAAGATAGAAGTATTGAAGTTATTGAAATAGAAAAAATTGAGGAAGATGATATGGAATTTTAAAATAAAAGGTTTGGATATATAAAAACACCATAGTATAATCTTATACAGGAGGTATAAGATATGGTAGAAGAAACAATATTAGAATCTATTTTTTTTGACAGAGAGCAAAGAGTACTTGCGAATGTTTCTGATGAAGAAAAAAATGTAATTTTAGAAATTAAACGAGATGGAAATGAAGATAAATTAAGAGAATTAATAGAGCAAGTTAAAGAAGATAGACTAAGAAATAAAATAGAAGAGATGCTTGATTATGCACTTGAAGATGTTTCAAAAAGATATTGTGCTAGTTTAGAAAAATATTACAAGCAAGGCTTTAAAGATGGAGTTAATTTAATAGTAGAATGTGTAAGTTAAGGGTTAGAGTAAAATCTAGCTCTTTTTTTATACAAAGGAGGGATGAATTGAAAAATATAAGATTATTCATAGAAAGTAATAAACTAGATATGTTAAAAGCTTTTTCAGATGATAGCTATTTATATAATTATATTGTAAATAATTATTCTGAATTACCTGAAGATAATATATTTAGAAATCCAACAATATTAAAGAAAATAAACAATATGATTTATTTTTTAAAAACAGGAATAACTGAAGATGATGAGTTTGTATGGAAAGAAACTAGTCAAGATTTAAAAAATAAAAATGTATCATATTATGCAGTAATTCTAGATCCTAAAAATGGCTCTTTTTTTATATACAACAATTTAAAAGATAAAATACCATATATAGAAATAGATGGAGATACAGATTTATTTGAAGCAATAAATAAAATAGAAAAATTTAATAAAGAATTAGAATATGAAGAAGAAATGGAGCTGTAAAGTTGAGTAGTATCGATGAAATAAGATCAAAATTTGTAGTTGATAAAATATCTGAAAAAAATGAAAGGGAAGAAAATAAAAATATAACTAATATAGAAATAAGTAAGTTAGTTGCTTTTAGAAAAGGGCAACCTTTTTCAATGTATGATGAAAATAAAAAAGAAGAGATGAAAGAAAGCATAAAAGAAAATGGAATTCTAGTACCTATTATAGTTAGAAAAATAGGAAATGACAAATACGAAATTATATCAGGACATAATAGAACAGAATGTGCAAAAGAGCTAGGCTTTTCCACAATTCCATCTCAGATTGTGGATTGTGATGATGAAAAAGCAACATTAATAATGTTAGATACAAATCTAAACAATAGAGAAAAAATACTACCTGTTGAAAAAGGTTATGCTTATAAGCAAAGAAATAATATTATAAAAAATAGGCAAAAAAGTAGTAATATAAACGAATTTAACGATAATTCCACCGAGTGGAATGAAGAAGGAAAATCACAAATTTATAACTATATAAGACTAACGGAACTAATTAAACCTTTACAAGAAAAAGTAAATAAAGAGCAAATGTCGATAAAAGCAGGAGTAGAAATATCATACTTAAATATAGAAGAACAGGGAATTGTTAATCAAGTTATTGAAGATGAACAAATAAAAATAACTGTTGCACAAGCACAGAAGATTAGATTAAAGAAAAATAATGTTAGTTATGAAATTATACTTAAAATTATAAAAAACGAAAAAATTAAAGTAGAAAAGTTTACAGGAAAAATAGACAAAAGAGCAATGAAAATATATAAAGACAGATTTAAAAACGATAAAGAATTTTCAGATTTAGTAATCAAATTATTGGATGAATACTTTAGTAGCGAAGCGATAAGTTAAGCAAGATTCCTATTTGCAAGTACAAATAGAACGAAAAGTATAACTTTTCTTATTTAAGGGGAGGTGTCCCCAAACCCTTCATAAAATTTTTAGGTGGAGAGGAGAGTAATTGAAAAAAACTGAAAGAATTGAAATTAGATTAACTCCTGAAGAAAAAACAATGATTATAAACAATAGTGTAAAAGCTAATACAACAATTTCAGAATATATGATTAAAAGTGCTACAAAAAAAGAAATTGTAGTTATTAATGATCTTGATAAATTAGTAATTCAATTAAGAAGGCTAGGAAATAATATAAATCAATTAACAAAACTAGCAAATGGAAGAGTTATAACTTGTGTTGAATTGGAAGGAGTAAAAAAGGAGTTAAGTAAAATATGGCAATCATTAAATTCATTAATAACAAGGTAGGATTAAAGAAAACTTTAAATTATATTTGCAAAGAAGAGAAAACTAATAACAAGTTTATTTCAGGAAAAGATTGCATGGCAGAAAATGCTTATGAAGAAATGATGGCTATAAAAAATATGTATGGTAAAACAAAAGGTAGAGAAAAATTACATTTTGTTCAAGCATTTAATCCAAATGATGAGTTGAGTTATGAAACAGCACACGAAATAGCAATGAAAATAGCAGAAAAATATTTTAAAGGTTATCAAGTTGTTGTAGCAACTCATCAAGATAAGGAACACATACATTCACACTTTGTTGTGAATACAGTAAATTTTGAAACAGGTAAAAAGATACAATTTTCTAATAAAGATTTAGAAAGCTTAAAAGCATATTCTAATAAATTATGCATTGAGCAAGGATTATTTATAACAAGAGAAAAATCAAGTGTAGATGATATAAGAATTAATGAATATAAAGCAAAACAAAAGGGTATTAGTTGGAAAGAAAAGTTAGAAAAAAGTATTGATATTGCTATGGAAAAATCAAATAACAAATTTGAATTTTTTAAAGTGATGAACGAGATGGGATATAAAGTTACATGGACTAAAGAAAGAAAAAATATTACATATACAACTTCAGAAGGTTATAAATGCAGAGATAGAAAATTGCATAATGAAAAGTATTTAAAAGAAAATATGGAAGCATATTTTAAAGAAAAATATAAAGCAAAAATTAAAGGTGTAAAAAAATACGAAAGGCATACTCAATATAGGGGTATGTCTTTATCTTGGGCTGAATTAATCAAACAATTTCAAAGAAAAGAACATGAAAAGGATATTACACATCATTATGAATTAAATGAAAGTGCTAAAAAACAATATGCAATGGAAATGCATTATAGCTTAGAAGAACTAGAAGATATGGAAATGTAGGAGGTGGTAGTAATTGAAAAGCAAAATATGTATGTTCTTATAGTAGAAAATGAAAAAAATCCTGAATTAAAAAGAATTCCAAACAGACTTGAAACATTAAGAAAAATTGTAGGAAATGAATATATAGATGTTATTAAATATAAAGATGTCTTAATAGTTTTTGATGAGGAGGGGTATAAAAAATTATTACCAATAAATAGGACTATAGATGGTCTAAATATAAGAGGAACTTTTATTATTACGGGTAATGATGAAAAAAATCAGGATTTTAAAGATTTAACAAAAGAACAAATAGAAGAATATACGAAAAAATTTCAATTAGAACAAGAAAATCAAATGGAAGAAGGAGAAGAGCTAGAATGAGAAAAAGAAAAATTGGAATAATAGCTTTTTTATCTGTATTAAATATTCCTGTTAGCATTGTTTTTAGTACAATAATTCATTCAAAACTTTCTAATATAGCAATTTCACAAATAGTAGTAGATAAACAGATTTTACTGCTATTTTTTCTTATTTATATGCTAATTGAAACAACAATTGTAATTCTTTTTGGATTTGGAAGTAAAAATGTTTTTGAGAGTGGAGTAGTAAATATAACGGATAAATTAAAGACTCCAGAAATTATGGGGCAAGGACAACATGGAACAGCTAGATGGCTAAGCAAAAAAGAATTTAAAAAGTTTTTTAAGTGTAATTCACTATCAAATGAAAATACTGAAGAATTTGATTCAGGAGGAATTATTGTAGGATATGAAAAAGATAAAAAACAAGAGAAGATTTATTACATAGATGATAATATTCATAGTTTAGTTGTAGGTGCTACAAGAAGTGGTAAAACAAGAAGTATAGTATTACAGACAATTGGAAATTTAGGATTAGCAGGAGAAAGTATGATTATTTCAGATCCTAAAGCCGAAATTTATCATTACACTTCAGAATTTCTAAAAAAGCAAGGATATAAAATAATAACTTTAGATTTTAAGAATCCAACAAAAAGTACAAGATATAATTTTTTACAACCTGTTATAGATGCAGTAAATAACGGAGATTTTAGAAAAGCTGAAGAGTACACTTGGGATATTACTCAAAGCTTAGTAGGAAATGAAGATACAAAAATGGAAAAAATATGGAGAGATGGAGAGATGTCAGTTATTGCAGGAGCAATCATGAGTGTCGTTTTTGACAATAAAGAGCATCCTGAATATCAAAATTTAACAAATGTGTATTCTTTTATTTCAGAAATGTGTAGAACAGTAGGACAGACAATGCCTATAAATAAATATATTGAAAATTTACCACCTGATCATCCTTCAAGTACAATATTTAATATAGCAAGGATTGCACCTGAAAAAACAAGAGGTTCGTTTTTTACATCTGCTTTAACAACATTAAGATTATTTACAAGTAAAAGCATATATGGAATGACTTGCAAAAGTGATTTTAGTTTAAAACAAGCAGGAGAAGAAAAAACAGTTACTTATATTATCCTTCCTGATGAGAAAACAACTTATTATTCTTTAGCGAGTTTATTTGTTTATCAAAATTATGTATCACTTGTAGAAAGTGCAGATGAACGAGGAGGAGAATTAAAAACAAGAGTAAATTACATATTAGATGAGTTTGGAAATTTTACAACGATACCAGCTTTTAGCAATATGCTTACTGTAGCAGGAGGAAGAAAGATAAGATTTAATTTGTTTCTTCAATCTTTTTCACAACTTGATAATAAGTATGGAAAAGAAGTTGCAGAAAATATTAGGGATAACTGTCAAACTTGGATATATTTAAAAACAGCAAGTAATGAAACAGCAAGTATAATTTCAAAAAAACTTGGAACTTATACAACTTCTAGTTATAGCAGATCTAGTAGTTATACAAAAAATCAAAATGGCAGTAACTCAGAATCAATGAACTTAATAAGCAGAGCATTACTTACAGAAGATGAAATTTTAAGAATAGAAAGACCTTATGTTTTAGTTATTCAAACAGGATTATATCCTATAATAACAAAATTACCTGATATTTCTAAATGGAGATTTAATAAATTGTTTGGAATGGGAACTCAAGAAGAAAATAGGCAATTAAGACTAAAGAGAGAACAAGCAAGAGAGCAAAAAGAAATTGAAGATATAAAACTATGGGGAATATGGAATTTATATAGATAGGAGAATTTATGTATGATAGAAAAGATAAAAGAAAGAATAAAAAAATATACAAGAAAAATAGGAAAAGCAGGACTTGTTATAACAAGTCTTTTATGTTGCACAAGTACTTGTTTTGCAGGAGTGCAAGACAGCAAAATTGCAACAGGTACACAAAATCTAATAACAGATTTAACTAATTGGTTACTAATTTTAGCTCCAACATTAACAATTTTATTAGTAGGATATTATTTGTTAAGAAAATCATCTAGTGATGATATGGATGGAAAGAGATGGGACAATAGAATCAAAATAGCAATAATTTGTTGTGTAGGTGTAGTTGTTGCGAGTGGATTAATCAACTTAATTATAGGATATTATAGATAATAGGAGGTACATTTTTTGGAATCAATTTTAACTGGACTAATAACCAGTATAATTGGTGGAGCAGATAATGTTATAAATTCAGCTTTTAATGGCTTAATTGATATGTGCTTTAATTCAGAAAATTATTTAACTACAAACTTTGGAAGTAGTGTAATAAGTTTTTCTAGTTTAAAAGCACTAATTTTAAGCTTATCAATTTCTTTGATAGTTTTAAAATTTCTAAAAAAAGGTTTTGATATGTATGTAATGTGGACTGATGGAGAATCGGACACACCACCACTTACATATATTGTCTATTTTATAAGAGCAATAGTAGTAGCAGTTAGTTTTTCTGTTTTGTATGATTGGGTTATTCAAGTGGCTACTTCATTTGGAAACTCAATACTGAATGCGATGAATTTTACTGATAATGTATCTTTAACAACAGCTATTGCAAATATAGCAACAACAGGACTATTCACAGCAATAGTAGCTCTAATATCAATGATATTGTTATTTGTTTTATACATACAATTTCTTATGCGAAGTTTAGAGATGTTTGTATTAAAATTAGGATTTCCTTTAGCTTGTGTCGGATTAGTAAATCCTGATGGAGGAGTTTTTAAATCTTATTCAGAGAAATTATTTAAAAGTGTGCTAACAGTTTTAGTGCAAATTATATTATGCAAGATAGCAATAATATTAATTCTAAATGTAAAAATGTTATTTGGTATTGCAGCAATTATAATGGCAATAAAAACTCCTAAATTCATACAAGAATTTATGCTTGGTGGAGGAACAGGAGGTATTAGTAATGTAATAGTTACTACAAGTAAGACAATGGAATTGTCTAGTCAAATAAAAAGAAAGTTTAGTCAATTAAAGAAAGGATAAGTATGGAAATACTAGATGAAATAATAAGTTTATTGAGAGTTGTGATAATACCACTTGGAGTTACATTTCGAGTGATATTTTGTTTAACAAAGATGATATACGATGAAGATGCTCAAGGGACATATAAAAAGAAAATAAAAAACACAATAGTTTTTGGGATTATTGCAGAATTGATTTTTGTAATTTTAGCATTAGTTCAAAATTATTATGGATATACAACTTTACCTGGTCATTTCTCAGGAGGTGGCTCAGGAGGAGGTGGTGGTGGAGGTTGGTAAACTCCACAAACATTGAAATAAGGAGGCTTTAAATGAACGAACATGATAATGAATATAAGCTATATATACCAACTAATGTAAAGACCAGATTAGAATTTTTTAAAGGTTATGGGATAAAAGAACTTATATCAACTGTAATAGTTTTAGTTGCTTTATTACCAATTAGTTTTATAGTCTATAAATTAAAAGATAATTTTTTATTACCAGTTGTAATTGAATTTATAGGAGTAGCAGGAACAATTATTGCAACTACAAAAGATGATAATAACTTATGTGTTGTAAGTCAGATAAAATACATGATTGATTTTAGTAAAATTCAAAAGCAGTATAGATATAAATATTACAATAAATGGAGGGATGATATTGTTTAATTTATTTAAGAAAAAAGATAAAGAAAAAACTTGTAATGAAGAAGTTGGCATATTGGATATTAGAAATAATTATATTTATACACGAGATGGAAATGTAATTTCAGGAATAAAAATATATTCAATAAATACACAACTTTTAACAGATAGAGAAAAAGAAAACTTAATGAATGATTTATCTGCTGAACTATCCTCAGAACAAGAAGATATTAAATATTTTAACATTGCAAGAGCAGTTGATATTTCTCCATTACAAGAATATTTGTCAGAAATAATAGGTACAACTGATAATGCAATTCAAAAGAGATTACTAAAAACACACTTGAAAGAAGTTCAAAGAATGTCTTTAAATGGAGAGATAGTTGAAAGGCAGAGCTTTATAATGATTAATTCTAAAAGAACTGATAATTGTGAGAAAGACTTATTAAAGAGGTGTATGGAATTAAGTAATAAATTTGAAAGATGTGATATTAAAGCAGAAATATTAGATGAAGCTTCACTAATACAGTTATGCAATAGTTTTTTAAATATGAATTATGCACACAGAGAAGATTCTGATATTGAAGATAGAGTAGTAATGCTAAAGCATTGTGAAAATCAATATTAAATGATATAATTGTTTAAAATAATTATAAATAAAGGAAAATGAAATGGATAATAATGTATTAAAAAGAATATTTAATGATAATAAAATAATTGTTTTTATTGATACAAATATTTTTGAAGAGATGGGTTTTAACTTTGATTTAAGAAATGAGATAATAAATCAATATGTTGAGTTGTGTAAAGAAAATAAGATAAAAAATATTATTGTTTCTGTCATTGATAAAGAAATAAAAAAACATATTAGTAATAAAATAGAAGAAAATAGGAGAGCTATAAAAAAGAATTGCAAATGGATATATGATTTAGTAGATAAAAAAGTTATTGAGGATAATTTAAATAAGAATTTAATTGATTATGAAAAATTTAAAAACGAAAATAATTCAGAAATAATTGAAATAGATAATATTAATCCCGAAATAGTAATGGATAAATATTTTAATATGAAATATCCGTTTGAATTAAGTAAACCGTATGAGTTTAAAGATTCGTTTTTTTTAGAATCAGTTTTTGAATATGCAAATAGTCATTTGGAAGTGAATGGAATATTGGTGGTAACTAAGGATAATGGAATAATTAAAGCAGTTAAAGAAAAAGGATTAAAGAGAATAAATTGCTGTTCAAAAATAGATGAAGTAATTGATACAATTTTAAATATTGGTTCAGACCAAAGAAATAAACTTTTAAAGTATTTAAAGTCATACGATTTTAATGAGCAAATTCCTGATAAAATTATAGTCAATATTGAATGTGATGAAGAAAATGATATTATTATAGATGATTATGAGTGCTCAGGAGTTTTGACATTGAATGTTATTAAAGACGAAGAAAATAAAATAATAGTTGCTTGTGATATGTTAATAAATTTATTAGGTAAATTTAAATGTTTAGATATAGATAAATCATACTATTCAGATGAAAAACATGAATATGTATATAAAAATTATAGAAATAAAAACTATTTGGGATATATTTGTCCTACGATTATAGAGGTAACTAAAGATAAAGGAGAATATAAAAATCCACGAATAATGGATATAGAACCTATAGAAATTGATGAAGAATCTTTTTTAGATATAGAAGACTACTTTAATAAAGATTAAAAATGTTTAAAGATTATCAGTAAATGATAGTCTTTTTTTGTTGCAAAAAAGGAGGAATAATTTATTTGAAGAAAAAAGAAATTGATGGAATAATGGAAAATAAAACATTACTTAATATTTTAAGTCCGATAGGTGGAATAGAATATAAGAAAAATTATATAAGAGTAGGAGATTATTTAGGAAGAGTATATGTAATAACAAAGTATCCTCAAAAAGTGAGAGTAGGATGGCTTGAAAACATTGCGAATATACCGAATACAGTATGTTGCTTAAATATTTCTCCAACAGAAAAAGATACGTTAATGCAAAATATAAGTAGAGGAATAAAACAAAATGAAGCACAATATGAAGGAATAACAGATGAAATATTGAGACAAAGAACAGAAAGGGAAATACAAGATGCAAGAGATTTAATTGAAAAAGTAGATTTAAACGGAGAAACTGTAGTATATGTAACAATAGCAATAATGGTAATTGCAGAAGATGAAGAAGAACTGAAACAGAGGTCTAAGGCAGTTTTGACAAGACTGACATCAATGCAAATGAAAGGGCGATTATTAACGAATTTGAGTAAAAACTCATTGAAGTTAATGTCGCCTTTTTCTATTACAGATCCAGTTGTAAAAAGTATTGCAGATAGAAATATGCTAGAGAGTACATGGATTGGAGGACTACCGTTTTCAAGTTCAGGATTTAATGATGGAAATAAATATTATTTTGCTAGAGATACAAAGGGAGGAATTGTAATACTTGATCCTTGGAAAAGAGGAGGAGATAGAACAAATTCAAATTTTGTAATTATGGGTACGGCAGGAGTTGGAAAATCTACAGTTGCTAAACACTTAATATTAAATGAATATATGACCAATACTAAAGTAATTTTGATAGATCCTGAAAGAGAAGAAAAAGAAATGGTGGAGAAACTAGGAGAAAAATGGATAGATGTTGGAAGTGGTAAAGGAGGAATAATAAATCCATTACAAATTAAAAAAGTGCCTTTAGATGACGAAGAAACAGATGAAGTTGAATACAAAAGTAAAGGAATGGGAGCAATGGCTTTACATTTTCAAACATTAAGAACATTTTTTAAATTATTATATCCTGAACTAGATTCAATACATATAGCTCGATTGGAAGAAGCATTAGAAGAACTATATAACAAGTTTAATATTTACTGGGATACGGATATTTCAGAAATACCAAATAATAAATTTCCTATTATGACAGATTTATATAATCTTTTAGGAGATAAAGCAAGTAATGAAATTGATAAGGAGAAACAAAAAATATATGAAACATTAAGAAGTTTATTAAGAGGTATTAGCATTGGTGCTGAAAAAGGCTTATTTAATGGTTATACTTCAATAGATGATAATGCTAAAATTGTATGTTTTGATACCTTTAATTTACAAAATGCAGATGACAAAGTAAAAAGAGCTCAATACTTTAATATTCTAACCTATTGTTGGGAAATAATGAGTAGAGATAAAGAAGAAAAAACGATGCTGGTCTGTGATGAAGCATATTTGTTAATTGATCCTAGAGTTCCTGAAACAACAATATTTTTAAGAAATGTAGCAAAGAGATGTAGAAAATATGAAGGAAGTTTAGTTATAATTTCACATTCTATTGTAGATTTTCTTGATGATTCAATCAAAATGTATGGACAGGCTATACTTGATATGGCTACATATAAAATATTGATGGGAACTGATGGAGTAAATTTAGAAGAAACAACAGAACTTTTTAAGTTGAGTGAGGGTCAATCAGAATTTTTATATAAAAAGAAAAGAGGGTTAGCATTATTTATCATAGGCTCAAACAGAATATTTATTAGGTTTGATATATTCCCTATTGAGTTTGAGTATTTTGGTAAAGGTGGTGGTAGGTAATGGCTTTAGATCCTGTCACAGCAAAATTAATTGCCAAAGTAGTAATAAGTCAAATAACAGATGAAGAAAAAAGACAAAAATTAATTATAGGAATAATAATAGGAATAGTGGTATTTACATTTATAATAATGATACCACTATTTGCTTTAACATCAACAATAGATAAGATAAAAAGTTTCTTTGGATTTGGAGATGATGGACAAGCTTCAGATAGTTCTTATTATTCATTAGTTGAAATGCATGATACCTATGCTCCTACTGTTACTATTGGAGATTTAAAATATAACGGAACATTTCCTATGCCTGTTCAAAATGCAACTGTTACAAGTGAATTTGGATCAAGAATTCATCCTGTAACTGGAAAGCAAAGTTTTCATACAGGAATAGACTTAGCAGGAGCTTGGCACTCAAATATTATAGCGATTGAAAAAGGTACTATTGTATTTGCAGGAGTACAAAGAGGATATGGAAATTGTGTAGAAGTAGAACATATTACTGAAAATGGAGTAAATTATTATTCCTTCTATGCACATTTGGCTAGGATTGATGTGATAGAAGGACAAGAAATACAGCAAGGAACTGTTGTTGGAATTCAAGGAGGAGATCCTAATCGTGATCCGAATCCTGGATATAGCACAGGTTCACATTTACATTTTGAAATTAGAAAATCACAGAATGGAGATTTTGTAAATCCTAGAGAATACTTATTTGGAAGTAAGGAGGTTTAATTGGTAGTAGATATAAATAATACGGAAAATAAATATAATATAATTTATGCAGATCCTCCATGGCATTATAATACATGGAGAGATGGGATGGGAACAGCAGAAAAACATTATAAGACAATGAAAGTTGAAGAAATAGTTAATATGAAGGATACAATCAAGAATATATCAGAAAAAGATTGTATCCTTTTCTTATGGGTAACTTTTCCTTGCTTATTAGATGGACTAAAAGTTATGAAAGAATGGGGATTTAAGTACAAAACTTGTGGGTTTAATTGGGTAAAAAGAAATAAAGTAAGTGATACATGGTTCTTTGGATTAGGACATTGGACTAGAGCAAACTCAGAGCTGTGCTTAATTGGAACAAAGGGAACAATAAAAAGAAAATCAAATAAAGTATCTCAAATAATTGATACTCATATAGAGGAACATAGCAAGAAACCAGCAATAGTAAGAGATAAAATAGTTGAACTTGTAGGAGATATGCCCAGAATAGAATTATTTGCAAGACAAACAGTAAAGGGTTGGGATTGTTGGGGAAATGAGGTGTAAAAAATTTTTGATAAAATACTATGAAAAAGTAGAAAAAAATATTAATTTGTAATATAATTTGTAAAGAATTATATAAGGGGTTTAAAAAATGAATTTACAAGAAAAGGTTATAGCACAAAAATATTTTCAATTAAAAATTTATCAAAAAGATGGATATGAATTTCAAAATTTTTTTACAAGCATAATGAATAAATATGATAGTGAATTTACAACAGTAAAAACTCAAGGTAATTTAGGAGATAGAAAAAATGATGGATATATTCCATCAAAAGGAATATATTATCAAGTATATGCTCCAGAAAAGATAGATGCTAAAGAAGCTATGGACAAAATAGAGAGTGATTTAGATGGATTAATGAACTATTGGGATAATTTGTGCAAAGTAAAAGAGTATAATTTTGTGATGAATGATAAATATAAGGGAGCATATCCAACGATAAATGCAAAAATTTTAGAAGTTGGAAAAAAGTATAATATTACTGCTAAATTATTATTAGCAAGTCAGTTGGAAAATATTTTTTTTCAATTAAAGGATGAAGAAATAGTAGAAATATTGGGAAACATTATAAATGTTCCAATTGGAAATTTATCTTTTTCTAGTTTAAATGATGTGATAGAAGGAATTATGAAACTACCATTTAAAGCAAATGAATCATTGATTAGTCCAGCAGAAATGGATGAAAAAATAAAGTTTAATAATTTAAATGAAGAAGTCTCTAATATATTAAATCAGCATTCTATTTATACAGGACAACTAGAAGAATATTTTTCAAATAAAGGAGACTTTGAAAGAGAGAAGGTTCAACAAGTATTAACAGGAATATATGAAGAAGCTAAAGAACAGATAAAGGATGATGCAATAGATTCGAATTCAATAAGATTTTTTTATATAGTTGATAAGATTAAACCTGAAAGTTCTAATATTTCTATAATGAATGCCATATATATATTAATGTCATATTATTTTGAAGCTTGTGATATTTTTTTAAACCCAAATAGCAAGGAGAATTAATAATGTTAATGCCAAAAAAACATATTAATTTATCAGAATCTCTAATTGGTATAGGTGGAATAATTTTGCAATGCCTAGGTAAGAATAGTAAATCTTTGGATGCAATTATTTCGTATACTGATCAGATAATTGATAATAATAAAAATAAAAAAATATATAATAATACTGATAGTATTGTATTAGCTATAGACTATTTATATTCAATAGGTGCAATAGATATAAATGAAGAGGGAGGGATATATAATGTATTTAATAGAACTTAGTGCAAACAAACCTTCTTTCCAAACGATAAAATTTAAAGATGGATTAAATTTTATTATAGGTGGTATGTCTAGTGAACAAAAAAACAAAAAAAGTACATATAATGGTGTTGGTAAATCACTTATGATAAAGATAATTCATTTTTGCTTAGGATGTAGTAAAATAAAATCATTTGAAAAATCTTTAAATGATTGGGAATTTACTTTAAAATTTAGAATAGATAATAGTAAATATGCAGTGACAAGAAAGTGCAATGAACAAAATAAAATACTATTAAATGGAAAAGAAATGACAATAAATGAGTTTAATGATTTTATGGGAGCAACTTTATTTTTTCTTGACAAAGTTAAATATAAGAATTTAACCTATAGACCATTGATTTCTAGATTCATAAGACCTAATAAGTATAGTTACGATAATTATGATACATTTATTCCAAAAGAGAGTGAGTATGCTAAAAATTTATGTAATGATTACTTATTAGGATTGGATGTCGGTTTAGTAGATAAGAAGAAAGAATTAGTATGTAAGAAGAAAGAAGTAACAGATGCAAAGAAAATATTTGAGAAAGATGAAACAATACAATCATTTTTTAAAAAGAAAGAAAAAATAGATGTTAGCATTATAAATTTAGAACAAAATATAGAAAATTTAAAAAAAGAAATTAAAAATTTTAAAATAGCAGATAACTATTATGAAATAAAAAAAGAAGCTGATGAAGAACAAATAGAACTTAATAGTTTAGAAAATGATCTACTATTAATGAAGAATGCTATTGAAAATATAGATAAAAGTTTAAGTATAAAAACAGATATATCAAAAGATAAAATAATAGCAATGTATGAAGAAGCAAAAGTAGAATTAAACGATATGATAGTGAAAAAATTAGAAGAAGTAGAGGAATTTCATAATAAGTTATTAGATAATAGAGTTAAAAGACTAATAAAACAAAAAAATGAATTGAAAAGCAAAATAAAAGAAGTAGAAGAACAAAAGCAAAAATTATCTCAAGCACTAGATGAAAATTTGAAATTATTAGGAGCTTATGGTGCATTAGAAGAATATAATTCATTAAATTCTAAACTAAATGAATATCAAAATAGATTAGAAAAATTAAATGATTATAAAGAATTAATAGAAAAATATAAGAACGAATTAAATAATGTAAATATTAATTTACAACAAGAAAATATAATTACAAATGATTATTTAAAAGACTCAAAAGATATAATAAATCAAAATATTTTAGTTTTTAGAGAATTAGCCCAAAGATTTTACCCTAATAAGACTTCTGGAATACAAATAGACAATAATGAAAGTGAGAAAAATCAAAATAGATTCAATGTTTCTGTAGAAATACAGGATGATTCTTCAGACGGAGTTAACGGTATTAAGATTTTTTGTTATGACTATACAATAATGTTAAATGGTTATAATAACAATGTTAGATTTATTTGCCATGATAGTAGATTATTCTCAGATATAGATCCAAGACAGAAGAGTGAATGTATAAAGATCGCTAATGAGTATACTAAAAAATATGGATTTCAATATATAGCAACTTTAAATGAAGATTTTTTAGATACAATTAAAGGAGCTAGTACAGAAGAAGAATATAACCAAATAAAAGAAATTATAGACAAAAATACACAACTACATTTGACAGATAATAATGAATCAGGAAAGCTATTAGGAATACAATTGGATTTAAAATATGATGAATAAAATTAAAAAGTATATATGTTAAAGATTATCTGCAAAGATAGTCTTTTTTTGTTGGAAGGAGTTGATGAAATTGATTTTAGCAATTACTAGAGAAAATGAAAAAATAATTTACGAAGTATGCAAAGAAAATGGATTCGAAACACCACAAGTATTAACAGGAGTTGATAGTTTAAAAAGATTTGCAATTCAGGAACTGAAGAACCTAAATAATTATAAACAAATAATTATAGATGTTGATTCAACAAAGGAAAATGAAGATGAAATTATACAATCTATTGTAGCGATAAAAAGTATGTATAATATTAGAGTTATTGTAGTTGCTTTAGGTCATGAAGAAGGAGATAGATTGCTTTCAAAACTATTTAATGAAGGTATTTATAATTTTGTAAATGCAAAAACCTATTATGAACAAAAAGAGCAATTTAGAAATTGCTTAAGTGCTGAAGGATGTCAATACAAAGATGCTATAAGGTTTAGGCAAAAAGTTGAAGAAACAAAGAAAAATAAAGTAATTGTAAAGAAGGAATATAAGACATTAAAGCAATTTGTAAATATAGCAGTAGCAGGAACGGAAAAGCATATAGGAGTTACAACACAAGCTATTTTAATTACAATGTTTTTGAAAAGTTTAAATATGAATGCCTGTTATATTTGCAGTACAGATAAAGATGAAATAAAAAATATTGAAACATTAGAAGGAGTAACTAAAAAAGATAATATGTATTCGCATAGAGGAATTGATCTTTATAGTAATACAAATAAAATTGATGCAATGCAATATGGCTATGATTTCTATATTTATGATTATGGGACTTTAAATGAAAATACACTAGATAATTTTTTGTCAAAAGAAGTTAAAATAGTAGTAGGAGGAACAAAGGCGTGGGAAACAGATGAAACATTTAGAATTTTAAGTTTGTTAGAGAAGATTCCTGAAGTAAATTATATATTCAATTTTTCTAGTGATGAAGAAAAGGCTAAATTTAAAAGAACATTAAGAGGAATAGTGAAAAATATATTTTTTTCAGAATATACTTCAGATACTTTTAATGATAATGTAAATACAGAAATTTATCACGAAATTTTTAAAGATTATATAGCAGAGAAATCAAACAAAATAGAAGTAATAGAAAAAAATAGTATATTTAACTTTTTGAAAAGAGGTAAAAAGTGAGCAAAAATATCTATAAAGAATATTTAAAAAGACAAAAAGTAAGACAAAAATATGATGAAGAAGTAGTAGTTAATGAACAAAAATCGTTTATTAAAATACTACTTTTTTTATTTGAAATAATTATAAGAATATTTCATGTATTATTTTATATAGGAATATTAATTCTATGCTCTATTGGAGCAACTCATATAGCAAATAAATTAGGAATATTCAAATTTTAGGAGGTTAAAATGAAGTGGTTTAAAAAAATATTAGCAGTTTGCAGTTTTTGCATTTTACTTACAACAGTAAATTGTTTTGCAATAACGATGGAAAAAACAGAAATTACTGAAGATGAGTTAAATTGTTATAAAACATATCAAGTTATGGAATCAGAGAAAGATACATTTTTAGAAATGTTATCAAAAGAAATAGAAGTTGATGGAAGCAAATACAAGTATGTAGATTATACTGCTGAAGGAGGAAATATATCAGAAACGATAGATATAAATACAACTAAAACTATATTATCAAAGACAAATGACAAAGATAAAATTATCGAACAATTAGAAAATACAATCAAATACGAAAAAGATGGATATATAGGAGAATATATTTTGAATTCTGATACTTTAAGAATTAAGACAAACTACAATGGCTTTAGAGAAGATTTGATTGAAGAGAAAATAAATTATAATAACCTAGAAAGAAATGATTTAGATTTTATACCAAAACAAACAGTAAAAAATGGATTAACCTTGGATCTTCTAAATGTAGAATGGCAAGTAGAATCTACAAAGATGATTGGAGAATATGAAGTTGCTAATACATATACTGCTAAATGTTATTATGCTACTAAGCAAAGAGTTGATTATCCTAATACATATACAGTAACAGCTGAATATCTTGGAACAGCAACTAAGACTGAAGAAAATCCAATTACTTATGTTATAAAATATGAAAAAGAACAACCTGAACAAGTAGAAGAAAAAAAAGAGAATAATGTATTGCCAGTAGTTGGAGGAACAACAGGAATCATTTTAGTAATTGTATTGTTTTTGACAAGAAATATAACAGTTTATAACTATAAAGATGGAAAATATAAAAAAGTAGGAAAAGTAAGAGCTACAAGAGATGGAAGGATAAAGTTAGATAGATTTAGTTTGTTTGAAACAACTAATAAATACAAATTAAAATTATCTAAGAATTTAACAAAAAAATTGAAGGGAAAAATGATAACTGTAAGTAAGAATGGAACAACTATAAAAATGTTAGTAAATAGCAATGAAAAAGAAAGATATATTATTGAAGTTAGAATATAGGAGGATTCGCGTATGAAAAAAGAAAATAAATTTATAATAGCAGTTGTTATAGTTGCAATTATAGCTCTTATAGGAGTTATTTTTTTTACTTATAAATATCCAATTTATAAAGCTAATAAAGATGCAGAAAGTATTGAAGTTGGTGATAATGAAGAATTAGAATCTACGCCACTCGAAGATATAGAACAAGATATTATACATTATGACGATGAAATAGGAACATTAACAATTCCTGATATTTTACTTGATAATGCACCAATAAGAGAAAGTGTAGAATTAACTACTTTATCTGAAACAATAGGACACTTCCCATCAACCAGTATTTATGAGGGAAATGTAGGTCTAGCTTCTCATAATTCAGGAAGTAATGGAGACTTCTTTAAAAATTTAAAGAATATTAAAATAGGTAGTGAAATTTATTATCAAACAAACTATGGAACTAAAAGATATGTAGTAACAACAAAGAAAATAATAAATGATGAGGACTGGAGTTATTTAGGAGCAACAGAAGATAATAGAATTACTTTGATTACTTGTGTTGCAGGTCAAAAAGATAAAAGATTATGTGTTCAAGCTATAGAATCTATAGATGGAATGAATTATGGACAATAAATTTTAGTGAAATTTCCTAAAAGGGTTTTGGAATCTTCCTATTAAGGTTTTATAATGATAGTAGGAGATGATTAGTATGAAAAAAATAATTATAGTTTTAATAATTTTAGTAGGAAACTTTGTAAATTTATATTATATGGGACAGAATGCAGAAAAAGAATCAGAACAAGAGTTATCTGTAACAAATTTTGAAAATGTTCAAAATGATAATGCTATAATTGAAGAAAAAGAAAAAGACTTAAATATTGCAGATATTAATGAAACAAAAGAAAATAATTCTATAATAGAAGATGAAGTAAATAATACTAAACAAGAAGTTTCAGAAGTTGCTACATATAGTGTAACAAATACAATAAAAAAAGAAGCAAATAATCAAAAAAATATCGTTCAAGAAAATAATAATCAAGTTGTAGAGAAAGTAAACACAGATATAGTAAAACAAGATGAAATTAAAAATGATAATATAGGCTCTGCTATAAATAAAGATATATCGCAAGAAAAGATAGTAGTAGAAGATAATAAAACACCTGTTGAAGAATATAGAATAAATGAAAAGAAGATTGCCGAAATAAGAAATATAATAAATAGCAATCCTTCAGAAGATATGAAACTTTATGGATATGAAATTGTCGTAGATAGTTCAATTACAGAAATTACAACACAATTTACATTTACAGAAAAAAGAGTGAAAGATAAAATAGCTTGGAAATTTGGAATTATAAGAATATATGCACAAGATTACTATAAAAATGGACAATATATAACAACAGAATGTTATTTAATATAAAGGGAGGTGAACATGAAAAGAATTTACAAAATTGAGATTGAAGAATTATTACAAAGAGTTGTTGAAATTGAAGCAGAAAATGTTAATGAAGCAATTAGTAAAGCAAAAGAAAAATATAGAAATGAAGAATATGTATTAGATGAAAATGACTTTAAGGGAGTTGAATTTTCAGAATATGAAGATAATTAATATTATTTTAAAAGGCACTTTTATAGGTGCTTTTTTTGATTGGAAAGGAAAGAGATAATATGATAAAAGTAAAAGGAAAAAAAGTAATAGCAATATTATTATTAATTTTAACATTATGTTCTACATTTAGTGGATTTTCATTTGCAACAGAAATAAGTGAGGCAAACCTTCAAAATAAAGGAGATTGTGGATATCACTTACAATATTGGAATACAGAGAAAAATGGATGGTACTATATAATTACAACTTTTGTTACATATCAAAAAGATGGAGTCGAGTATCCAGCATACTGCTTAAATAGAGAATATCCAGGTGTAGGAGAATATGATGGTTACACAGTAGATATAGATGCAGTATTAGATAATGTTCAAATTTGGAGAACAATAATAAATGGATATCCATATAAGACTCCAGCAGAGCTAGGAGTTGAAAATAAATATGATGCATTTGTTGCAACTAAACAAGCAGTATATAGTATTTTATATGGTTTTGATCCTGCTACTAGATATCGTGGTGGAGATGAAAGAGGAACAAAAATAGCAAATGCAGTAGTAAATATAGTAAATATAGGAAGATACGGAAATCAAACACCTTCAGATGGGACAATTACAATGAGAACTTCAGGAAGCTTATATGAAGAAGAAAATTATTGGGTACAGAAATTCAATGTAAGTAGTAGTGTTGATATGGCATCTTATACAGTTACATCAACAGCCAATTTACCTGATGGATCTATAATAACAAACGGAAATGGAACTCAAACAAATTCATTTACAGGAAGCAAAAGCTTATATTTAAAAATTCCTAAATCTTCAATGAATAAAGATATAAGTAATGCAATTATAAATGTGCAAGGAAAATGCAAAACTTATCCAGTATTTTATGGAAAAACAAGAATTAATGCAACACAAAATTATGCAGTTACTTATGATCCTTTTGGAGATGGAGTAGGTAGAGCTACATTAAATGTAAAAACTAATACTGGAAAAATACAAATAAATAAAACAGATAGCGATACTTCAAAACCAATACAAGGAGTAACATTTCAATTAACAAAGACAGATGGAACAGTAGTCGCAAATGCTACTACAAATTCAAATGGTTTAGCAACATTTAGTGGATTATATCAAGATAATTATAAATTAACGGAAATTTCTACTAATGATAATTATGTTATAAATAAAGCTACTTTTGATGTAAATGTAGAGTATAACAAATCTACTACTCAAAATATAATAAATGATCATAAAAAAGGAAATTTAAAAATATACAAAGTAGATAAAGATAATCACAAAATTGCACTAGGAAATGTACAATTTGATCTATATTCAGAAGAATTTCAAAAAGTAATTGGAACTTATACAACAGATGTAAATGGAGAAATTAGCATTGAAAATTTAAGAACTGGAAATTATAAACTAATCGAAAAAAATACAGGGAAATGGTATAATCTCGCAGAAGATACAACTGTTGAAGTTAAGTGGAATACAACAGAAGAAAATACTATTGAAAATGAATTAAAGAAAGGTCAAGTTAAAGTAATAAAAGTTGATAAAGACAATAACGAAGTAAAATTGCAAGGAGTAAAATTTGATGTTTTAGATGAAAATGGAAAAGTTTTAGAAACAATAACAACAGATGAAAATGGAGAAGCATATACATCAAGATATGCAATAAGAGATTATTCAAAACTAACAATTAGAGAAAAAGAAACCTTACAAAATTATGTATTAAATGATACTCCACAAACAGTAGTATTAGAAGCAGAACAAATAAAAACAGTTACTTTTACAAATGAATTAAAGAAAGGTCAAATCAGAATAATAAAAGTTGACAAAGACAATAATGAGGTTAAGCTAAAAGGTGTAGAATTCAAAGTATATGATGAAGATAACAATTTAGTAGATACTTTAACTACAGGTGAAAACGGAGAAGCTACAAGTAAAAGATTAAGAATAGATAAAAAATACATAGTACAAGAATCAAAAACATTAGAAAATTATGTATTAAATGAAACACCACAAACAGTAACATTAACACAAGATCAAATTACTGATTTAACTTTTGAAAATGAACTAATAAAAGGTTATATAAGAGTAATAAAAGTAAGTAAAGAAGATAATCAATATAATGGAGATGTAAAAGGTAAAAGACTTGAAAATGCTAAATTTGAAGTATATGATGAAAACAATAATTTAGTAGATACTTTAGTTACAGATGAGAATGGCGAAGCTACAACAAAAGAACTACTAAAAGGAAAATATACTTTAAAAGAGGTTGAAAGCCCTGATTATTATATACTTACAGATGAAATATTTGAAGCAGAAATAGTAAAACATCAAGAAATTGTTGATGTAGAAGTAGAAAATGACAATGTAGATATTGATATTGAAGTTAACAAAGAAGGCTTTAAAGAGACTCAAAGTAAAGATAGTATATACTATGATTTTTCAAATATTCATAATAAATCCAATATTGCATTAGACAATTTTACATGGAGTGATTCATTACCAACAAATGCTCTAAGAGCAAATAAGATTTATACAGGAACTTGGAATGAAGATTTAACATATTCTGTATGGTATAAAACTAATTTAAGCGATGATTATATAATGTTAAAAGATGGTTTAAGTACATTAGTAAATAATGAAGTGAAATTTACAGATGCTACATTACAGGAGGGAGAATTCATAACAGACTTTGAATTTAGATTTGGAACAGTAAAAGCAGATTTCAGAGAAGTTGAACAACCTAGATTATACTGTGATATGTTAGATAATTTACCAAATGGATTTATATTTGTAAATCACACAAAAGTATCAGGAAATTATAAAGATATCTATGTTGAAGATAAAGATGATTGGACTACAATTACTTATTATAAAGAAATAGAAACAACGCAAAAACTTCCTAGAACAGGTTGTTAGTATTGATATTTAAAGAAAAAACTATATAATGGAGAAAATAATAATTTAGAGTTCATATATTTATATTGAATTATTATTTTATTTACTAAATGTTTGAGGTATGGAATATTAAAAATTCTGTACCTCTATTTTTTCGCTCAAAAATTATTCTTAAAATCCTGATACTATAAAAGATGTATATTAAATAATTAATAATATACATCTTTTATAGTTCAGGCTTTTTTCTCCATTCATTTGCTTCGGCTTCGTCAAATCTTTCATCTGAAAAGAATTCTGATAATTTAATTCCTAAAGCATCACAAATATATAATAAATTTTCTAATCTAATAGTTCTGTTTTTTCTAGTTAAAAACATTGCAATAGTAGAACTATAAATTCCAGTTAATTTAGAAAGCTGGTTTGAATTTATATTTTTTTCTTTCATTAACTCCTTGATTTTTAAGGCTACTAAATCTGAAAAATCCATAATATTGGCTCCTTTCAAAATAATTTTAGCAAAATATAAATTAAAACATGCTCATCAAAATGAGTAAAATATTAAAAAATATTCATTTTAATGAGTAAATATGCTATAATACTAGAAGAGGGAGGAGTAAAAGTAATATGAGAAAAAATAATAAAGATTATTCAATAACTGAAGAAAAATTTGAAATTATAAAGAAACATATTGAAAAGATAGATAAAATAAAAAATGATTTACAAAAGCATATAAACTTTGAAATTCCTGAATACATTATTCATGACATTGCTGAAAATGAAGAATTTAATCATATTTGCTTAATAATAAATGTTGCTATTGTTAATAATAGATTATCTAGTGAAAATGGTAAGTATTTAAAAGAAAAAATAAAAAGTCTATGTAATATTCAAAATGATAATGATAGAGTTTGTTGGAATATTTAAGTATTTTAGGTAAAAGGTTTGGATATATGGAACTATTCTTATATAATTGTATATGGGAGGTGAAAATGTGCCAAATTTAGAGGGTTACGAAAAGATTGAGAGGACTACTTTAACAATTGAAGAAACTGCAAAATATTTAGGAGTTTCATATTGGCTAGTGGGTCAAATGATAAGAAGAAACGAGATTCCACACTTTAGAGTAGGTGGCAGAGTTTTGCTCAGAAAAAAGAGCATTGATGAATATATGGAACAACAAGAAAAAATTGCATTTGATAAGTTATATGCGAATAATAAGTAGTCATAGTTATCTAAATGAATGGGGAACATTTAGATATTGAATTTTTATCGTGAAAAGTAATTTTGTGAAATTAGAAAAAAGAGTAATACCAGTATGATTTTGTACTGGTATTTTAATTTTTTGAGGTGATGAAATATTGAGAAAATAGGGATTTTGTGTTATAAATAATTAAAAATAAATTTATTATAGGAGAATATATGGAAAAATTTGATTGGATAAATAGCATATACAAATATTTTATCATTTTAGATAGAATAAATAATCAATTTAAGTTTCTGATAAAAACTATGGAATATGAAGAAATTGAAGAACATTTTTTTTATCTTTCTACAGAATTATTAAGATTGATTCCTTTTACAGAAAATAAAAAAGATAATAGCATATTTTTAAATTTAAAAGATGGCATTTGCTTATTAAAAGATTATATTAGTTTTTTAGAAGGCGATTTGGAAAAAATATTGCAAGAAAATTCTAAAACTTTTATTAAAATAAAAAGAATTAGAAATAAATATGAACATGAACCTCACAATGTAAATGGGGCTTTTTCAACAGGTCATTCTTCTTTTAGTGCTATGGGATTTTATTGTAGAAACGAGTTAGTTTCTTTAGATACAATGGAATTAACTTATGTTATTTATGAATTGAATAAATTATTTGATAAAATAGAAAAGGAGATTAATAGAATTGAATTAGAAAATAAAGATGAGTTAAATCAATTTAATAAGATATATATTGAAAAAATAAAAAAGATACAAATAATAAATTATAATAAAGGATATACAAGAATGCCTAAAAATTGGATGATAAATAAAAATAAGTTATTTAGTAAAGATTAATTAAATATTAATAATTTTTTTGTTTGATATTTTTTGAAGAAAATTGCTAGAATTTGTTGAGAAAAAAGCAATAATATGATATAAATAACATGGTATATAATGAACAAAAAGAAAAAATGGAGATAGATAAAATTATGTCGAATAATGTATTAGACTTATTTTGTGGAGCTGGTGGATTGTCAAAAGGTTTTTATGATGCAGGATATGATGTTTTATTAGGTGTGGATTTTGATGATGCTGCATTAAAAACATTTAAAGAGAATCATGGATCAGCAGAAGCAATGAAATTAGATTTATTTAATCATGATAATATAGAAAAAATAATAGAATTTTTAAATAAAAAAAATAAAAAGATAGATGTATTAGTAGGAGGACCTCCTTGTCAAGGATTTTCAGTAGCAGGACCAAGAAATATGAATGATAAAAGAAATAGTTTATATGTTGCAATGGTAAAATTGGCAGAAAGATTGCAACCTCAAGCTATTGTGTTAGAAAATGTTCCGGGAATGTTACAAGTTAATGGTGGAATTGGCGCAAAAAGAATAATACAAGACTTTAAAGAAATTGGATATGATATGGTTCCAAAATTATTATATGCTCCTGATTATGGGGTTCCACAAATTAGAAAAAGGGTATTTTTTGTTGGTTTAAAAAATCATAAGGAATTTAATTTTCCTGACCCAATTTTAAGCAAAGAAAAATATATTACTTGTAAAGAAGCTATTGGAGATTTACCTTCATTACAGACTAAAGAAGGAGAAATAATTTATGGAGATGAAATTCAATCATATATTACAAAGCCTCAAAACAAATATCAGGAATTAATGAGAAAAAGATCAAAGAAAGTTTATAATCATATTGGAAGTATTCCAATTGAAAAAACAAAGAAGATGATTTCTCTTGTACCAGAAGGTAAAAATTATAAAGCACTACCTGAAGAATATAGAGGACTTTATAAATATCATGAAGCACTTACAAGATATCATAGTGATAAACCATCTCTAACTATAAATACAGGTCATCGTTCGCATTTTCATTATAAATATAATAGGATTCCAACAGTTAGAGAAAGTGCGAGATTACAATCTTTTCCTGATGATTTTATATTTTATGGTAATAAATCACAACAGTATAAACAAGTAGGAAATGCTGTTCCACCATTATTAGGATATGCAGTTGCATCTGAACTAAAAAAGTATTTAGAAAATGGAGATGTATAGAATGCAAGAAATAAAAATGATAGATTTGTTTGCAGGATGTGGAGGATTGACAGAAGGATTTATGCAAACAGGGAAATATAAAGAAGTGGCGGCTGTAGAATGGTTGAAGCCACAGATAGATACATTAAGAAATAGATTAGAAACAAAATGGAATGAAAAAGATGCTTCAGAAAGAGTAATGCGATTTGACATACAAAGAGATAAAGAATTATTCGCAGGATGGAATGATGATGAATTTGGAAAAGGAAAAGGTTTAGATTATTTCGTTAATGATGCCAAAGGAATTGATATTATTATAGGTGGTCCACCTTGCCAAGCCTATTCTGTTGCCGGTAGGGTAAGAGATGAAAATGGGATGAAAGATGATTATAGAAATTACTTGTTTGAACACTATTTGAAAGCTGTTGATAAATATAAACCTAAATTATTTGTTTTTGAAAATGTTCCAGGTATATTAAGTGCCTCACCAAATGGGATACCAATTAAAGACATAATAAAAAAAGAATTTAATAATATAGGGTTTGAAATATTAGATAATTTAAAAGATGCCGTAGTAGATGCAAGTGAATATGGAGTACCACAAAATCGAAATAGAGTTATAATTGTAGGATTAAATAAAGAGTATTTTAAAGATTGCCAAAAAACATTAAAAAAATTTTATAATGAAATATTGCCAAAGAGAAAAGTTACAAGGAAAGTAACTGTTAAAGAAGCTATAGGGGATTTACCAAAATGTATGCCAATTTTTGATGAAAAAAATCATAAAAAAAGACAATCACATAATATTCCTGAATGTAATATAACTTGGCATATACCAAGATATGCTAATTTAAGGGATATGGATACTTTTAAAGTATTAGCAGAAGATATTGCTTCAGGAAGAAATGAATATGATAGTAAAAAAATAAGTGAATTATATGAAGAAAAGATTGGCTCAAAATCTCCAATACATAGATATCATGTATTGTCGCCAAATGAACCCAGTACAACTATTATAGCTCATTTATATAAAGATGGAAATAGATTTATTCATTATGATCCCGAACAACAAAGAACAATTACAGTAAGAGAGGCTGCTAGATTACAATCTTTTCCTGATGATTTCGACTTTGTAGGAAGTAGAGGAAACGCATATCAAATGATTGGAAATGCAGTACCACCAAAGTTAGCAAATGCTGTTGCAGAGTCAGTATATGAATTATTAAAGGAGGAAGAAAATGTTTCATTATCTGTTTACAAACGATTTACGAATATCTAATTTAGAAAGTTTTTTAATAGAAGCTGGAAAATGTTTTGTTGAAAATAAAGTACCAAGTGCATATGAAGATAAGAATGCAAATAATAATATGAATACATTAGGATTTTACTTTAATTTAACAGAGGAAAGTAATTGCGCTAAATTGTGTTCAAATGGAAAAATTAGACCAGTTGTATTAAATTTTATAAAAAAATTCCAATTTCCTAACCCAAGGACAACCGACTCTCTTAATGAAGCTATTAATGATGGGATTTTAATTGCTCCCTTAAGAATTATAATACAATCTCTTTATTTTATGAATATGATTAATAAGGATGAAGCATATTTAACGGATAAAGAAATCGCTGATTACATATTTTTTAATGATGAAATAGCTAAAAAGCCAAATCCTAATATATTTAATTTGGTTAATAAAATTATAAGCGAAAGAAACAATGAAAAAAGCGAAGCAATAGAAGATGATGAAATACTTGAACAAAAAGGTTTCTATTGGAAGCAATGCAAAAGACAAATAAGAGAAATGGTAAAAGTTTTATGTTGGTCTGGATGTGCAGTTAGAGATGAACAATCACATATTAGAATTCATCATGATAATTTAACTACAGAAGATAAAGCAGAACTTTTTGAAATTTTATCATATTCAAATTATTGGTACCCTGAAAAAAATAAAACTGCAAATGAAAATAAAGAGTCTTATCAAAGATATATGGATATAAAAAAAGAAAAAGAGAATGAAATCCTAAACATTGAATATTTATTGAGCTTAAAAAATCAAGATTTTGCATTTGAAACGATTAATATCTTAAAAGAATATGCGGATGAAGAATTATTAAGAATTTTATGTTCTTCTGATGAATCCAAAAAATATACTAAACATTTTCGTGCTATATTAATTGATGTAACTGAAGATATAGAAAATAACATTGAATATTATAAAGATGAAATTGCTGCAAGATATTACAAAGAAACAATAGATATCAATAATAGAAAATATATAATATCTAATGATTGGTATTATAAAACTCATAATGATTTAGATAATCGAACACCGTATTTAGATTTTATAAAGAAAGTAATAAATAATGCAATAAAACCATATACTAAAGATGATTTTTTAAATGAAGTGTATATGGATGAAAATGAATATGAAGAGTTGAAAGATCTTCTATTATTTAAAAAGAATATAATACTTGAGGGAGCTCCTGGAGTTGGAAAGACTTTTATGGCTAAGAGATTAGCATATTCAATAATAGGTGTATCTAATAAAGAGCAAATTAAGGAACAAGTAATGTCTATTCAATTTCATCAAAGTTATTCTTATGAAGAATTTATTGAAGGAATAATGCCATCTGTAGATGGAGGATTTATACAAAAAGATGGAATATTTAAAGAATTTTGTAATAGAGCAAGCGAAAATCCAAATAAAAAATACTTTTTTATCATAGATGAAATAAATAGAGGAAATATTAGCAAAATATTCGGAGAACTTATGGTACTTATAGAAAATGATAAAAGAGGTCAAGAAATGGTCTTAACATATTCAAATGAATATTTTAAAGTTCCTGAAAATGTATATATTATAGGAATGATGAATACTGCTGACAGATCATTAGCACTTATGGACTATGCTTTGAGGAGAAGATTCGATTTTTATCCTGTATTGCCAGCATTTGAAAATCCGAATTTTATAGAATATATTAAGAGCTTCAACTCAAAATCATTTGAAAATATAATTGAAGTTGTGAAAAAATTAAATGAAGCAATATGTAAGGATGAAGCTTTGGGCAGTGGATTTATGATTGGACATAGCTATTTCTGCAATTTACAATTTTATATTGGAGACATAAATTTAAAATTAAAACAAATCATCAAATATTCTATTATTCCATTAATAAAAGAGTACTGGTATGATGATGAGAGTAATAAGGTGGAATTATGGGAAAAAGAATTATATGGAGCAATAAATGAGTAGAGATTATAGAGTAAGTAATATTTATTACATGTTAGCTTATGCATTTGATAATAATAATTTAATTGAAAAAGAAAATAAGAATATTAATGTTGAAGAATTTGACAATGTATATAATTTATTATCAGTTATTTTGTGTATATTATTAAATAGATTAATAAAAAGAGGCATTGCTAAGGAATATGTTGAGGTAACAAATGAAACTTTATTAATCAAAGGAAAAATAAATATTACACAGACATTAAAGAACAGAGCTAAAGGAAAGATAAATGTAATATGCGAATACGATGAGTTTTCATCTAATAATTATTTAAATAGTATTATAAAAACAACAGTTTTTTATTTAATAAAATCAAGTAAAATCGATAAAGAGACTAAAAAGGTACTTAAAAAGTTATATTCATTTTTACAAGATATAGATTTATTAGATTTTAAAACAATTGAATGGAAAAAGATTAAACTAAATAAAAACAATAAATATTATAAATTTATAATAAATATATGCTATATGATTCAAAAAGGAATGATTTTGACAGAAGAAGATGGAAATATAGATTTAAAAGATTTTACAGATCGACAATCTTTAAATGTATTATTTGAAAAATTTGTTAGAGAATATTTTAGAAAACATTTTCCTGAATTAAATGCAAAATCTGAGCAAATGTCTTGGAAGATTGATGATAATTATATGATAGATTTTATTCCAAAAATGGTAACTGATATTACTTTAAGATATAAAAACAAGGTTCTTATAATAGATACAAAATTTTATGGAAAAATAGTAAATGATAAAGGTTTTAATGGATTTGATACAAAAACAATAAACAGAGATAATTGGAATCAGATAAATGCTTATGTTGCTAATGAAGCATATAAAAATGATAAAATAGTAAGTGGGATGTTATTATATGCAAGAACTGATGAAGAAATATCACCAGATGTTGAAACATCTGTAATGGGAAATAAGATATCAATAAAGACATTAGATATGAGAAATAAGTTTAGTGAAATAGCCAAACAATTAGAAAGTATTGCAAATAAATTTAAGTAATAATTAAAAGAAAGCATGAATTTTTCTTTTAAACTTCATGCTAAAAATATATAAAAATAATTATAAAATATACGAAAAGTAAAAAAACACTTTTCGTATATTTTTTACACTTTCTTACACAATTCGACAAACTTTGCAAAAAGATTGTGATAGAATCCATAAAACAAAAGAAAAAATCCCTAAACTACCAAAGACTGAAAATAATAAGGAGTTGGGGGAGAAAATGGATATATCACAAAATAAATTGAAAAATATAAATAAATATACTAAGCACACAACTAACCATTTATAAGTTATTTGTGTGCTTTTTCAATTATTTTAATATCCAATAAAACACTACACTAATTTAGAAAAATGATCTAAGGAAAAATGAAAAAGAAGAGATATATGTTAGTGTAGTTTTGAGCATTATTACATAAATCTCATCCTACACAAAGAGGAGTGTAGGTTATTTGGACAAATGTGTATTAATAATGTTAAAAAAACAAAATAGAGAGGTTGAATTTATCCGTAAAGATAGATTTGACCTCTTTTTGTTTATATATAGATTAGTTAAATGCCGATCTCCACCTCACATTCAATTCAAAACAGAATTGAATGGAGGAAAGAAGAATGAAAGAATATTCTAAAATTAAGCGAGAAGTCATAGATACATATATTATTTTTAGTAATAGCGATGAAAGTAAAAATATTATTGTATTCAAAGATGAAAATGGAAAGTCAAGAGTAATTAGAGCAAATGAAAAATTAAGAGACGAATATAAGAAAAGAAAAAGCGAAGAAAACTCACAAAATATTAAATTTAGTAGATATATAGAACATTCAGAACTAACAGATATTTCATTAAATAAGAGAGCTACAAATAGAGAAATTAGTTTAGAAGAACAAGTTATTTCAAATTTAGAATCAGAAAGAATAATAAAAGAAATTTGGAAATTACCTACACCACAAAATAGGCGAGTTTATATGTATGTAGTAGATGAATTTTCATATACAAAAATAGCAAAAATAGAAAATCGTTCTATTCCTACAGTAAAAGAGAGCGTGGACAGGGGATTAGAAAACTTAAGAAAAAAATTAAAAAAAATTTATAAGTAGCCCTAAAAAATGATGTGCTAACTGAAAAAACAAGTGAGAGGAGTTGATCTTTCTTGCTTGTTTTCTTTTGGAAAACGGATAGCACATTGACAAGTAAATATATTAGTTACAAGACTTTAACTAATATAAGGAGCTCCAAGAAGGCGAATGTTATTAAAAATAAATAGCGACTACAATGAGGGAAAAAGCGAACGATGGTAAGTTTGTGTTGGCGAAGATCTATATTAGTAATAATGATACTTCGGCTCGGCTTAATTTATATTGAGGAGTTGCTCGGTTGGATAACGGAGAGGTGTAAATACCTATGTGAAAGATACCAATTTCACTTGTAACTAATTAAAAAAAATTATAAGTGAAAGGATTTGATTAAAATGAAATTAAACAATGTAAAAACAGTAACTAAGAAACAGGCTAAGGCTTATGCAGTTATAGCATTAGATATATTAGGAAGCACGCCAAACGATATTGATGTAAAAATGCTTGATTCAGAAATTGATGTTGCAATGAAATTATACAGTCCACGAGAGGCTACAGAAAAAGCAGAAAAAATTAAAACGAAAGGTGGATTAGTGAAATGGATGAAAAAATAGGTATAAATATAAAAGAAGCATCAGAAATATTGGGAATTAGTAAACAATTAATGGCTGAATTAACAAAGCTTAAAGATTTTCCTTGTATTAAATTTGAAAGAAGAATTGTAATAAACAAGCCACAGATGATTGAATGGTTTAATAAAAATTCAGGAAGAATCATTGTGTAGGGTTTGGATTTACAAAGATAAGGATTTATAATATTGGTAGTATATTTTACTTCTTAATATTATGAATCCTATTTTTATGGAGGAAATAATATGGGAAGAAGAGCAAAAAATGATAATACAAGGAGAGTAAAAGGAGAAGGCACAATAAGAAAAAAAGGTAATGGATATGAAGGGAGGATTACAGTTGAGGTAAATGGTATAAGAAAACAAGTTTCAGTCTATGATAAAAGCCAACGAGTAGTTGTAGAAAAAATGCAAGAGCTTAGGAAGAAGAGAGATGACAATTACTATATTGAAAATAAAAATATAACTTTGGAAGAATGGCTAAAAGAATGGATGAAGGTTTATAAAAAGCCATATATATCACCTAGAACTTATCAGGGTTATGTTGAAAAATCTAAAACAATATTAGAACATTTAGGAAATATGCAATTACAAAAAATAGAATTATATCATTTACAGAAATTTATTAGTGATTTACAAAATGAAGGTAAATCACCTAAATCTTTAAGACATTATTATAGTATTTTTAAAATGTGTTTTGATGATGCAATTATGTGTAGGCATATATCACTAAATCCAACAAGAAATTTGAAATTACCATCAATGAGAAGAAAAGAATTAAATATAATGACAAAAGAAGAACAACTTGTATTTGAAGGATTTATGAAAAAATATAGAATGGGAACAGCTTATATAGTATTAGTTAATACTGGACTTAGAGCAGGAGAATTAAGTGGACTAACATGGAAAGATGTTGATTTTGAAAACAAAGCTCTATATGTAAGAAGAGGTATGCAAAAAATAACAACTTATGATGATGATTTTAATAAAGTAAAAAGAGAAAGAAAAGTTACAGATGTAAAAACAGAAAATAGTTATAGAGTTGTACCAATGCTAGATAAAGTAGTAAAAATTCTACAAGAATACAAGAAAAAAGTACAAGCAGAGCAAGAAGAACTTGCTGAATTAGGAGAAGGATTTAAAGATGATGATTTTATATTTAAAACGAAATATAATCATCCAATAACATCTGAATACTTAAGAAAAACTTGTCAGGGAATATGTAAAAGTAACAATTTTAGAAAAGTAGGAATACATGAACTAAGACATACTTTTGCAACAAGATCTATTGAAGCAGGAATTGATTTAAGAGTATTACAAGAAATATTAGGTCATGCTAGTTATAGCACTACAGCAGATATATATGTTCATATTTTAGGACAAGTTAAACTATCCCAAATGAATAGATTAGAAGATTATTTAACTGATATAAATATGAACTAAATGGAACTTTAAAATGACATAAAGGGAAAATAAAGGGAAAGTCTAAAAAATAAATCTTCAAAGGACTGGAAATAAAGGCTTTCTTAAAAAAACTTTCTGTCCTCATAACCCGAAGGTCATACCAAGAATTGAAAAACCAAGTATTTTACACTATTGTCATAGATAAAATATAAAGAAAAGCGTTAATATGTATTAAAATAATTAACACAAAGTGATATAATCAAAATGGAATAAAAATATATCTTGAATATTAAAATGTGTAGATAGATAAATTATAAATAATATTAAGACAACGAGGTAAATTATGAAAGTTTTAACTATAAAGCAACCATGGGCAACTTTAATTATGCAAGGAGATAAGCGATTTGAATTTAGAAGTTGGCAAACTAAATATAGGGGAGAACTTCTTATACATGCTGGTAAAGGCATTGATAAAGAAGCGGTAAAAAGATTAGCAAATTATCTGCCTCAAGAATTGCCACAAGGTAAAATTTTAGGAAAAGTAACATTAGTCGATTGTATAAAGATGACACATGAATTTAAAGAAAAATTATTAAAAGAAAATAGTGATATTTATACAAAAAGTTCTTTTCAAGAAAATTATGGCTGGCAATTAGAAGATGCGCATGTCTTTGATGAACCAATAGATGCAAAAGGTCATTTGAGCTTATGGGAGTACGACCTTGAAAACGAGAAATAATTACCAGAGCATAAAGAAAGTTTAAAATCGAGCAGTCTCAAACAATTATTTAAATAAAAGAGGAGTATAATTATGGAGGATAAAATACAGCAATTTAAAGAATTAGTAAACAAATGTGATAATATTGTATTCTTTGGTGGCGCAGGTGTGTCAACTGAAAGTGGCATTCCTGATTTTAGGAGTAAGGACGGTTTGTATAACCAGCAATATAAATATCCGCCTGAGACAATACTAAGTCATACGTTTTTTATGAATAAAACGGAGGAATTTTTTAAGTTTTATAAATTAAAGATGAACTCGTTAAAATATCAACCTAATATTACGCATATAAAACTTGCAGAACTTGAAACCAAAGGTAAGTTAAAGGCGGTAATAACGCAAAATATAGATGGTTTGCATCAAAAGGCTGGCTCTAAGGTTGTATATGAATTGCATGGTAGTGTACTACGAAATTATTGCATGAATTGCCATAAATTTTATGATGCTGAATATGTGTTTAACAGCAATGGCATTCCGAGATGTAGTTGTGGAGGAATAATAAAGCCAGATGTAGTTTTGTATGAAGAGGGATTGGACGAGGAGACAATCGAAAATTCGACAGCTGCTATTCAAAAGGCTGATTTGTTAATTGTTGCTGGCACGTCACTTACTGTTCAACCTGCAAGTGGTTTAATAAACTTTTTTAGAGGCAGAAATCTTGTATTGATAAACAGGGATTCAACTCCTTATGATAATAAAGCAAATCTTGTTATAAATGATAGTTTAGGTAAAGTTTTCTCGAATTTATAAAGAATAAATTAAGAAACAACATAGGATAAATTATTTTAAACGTATAAAATGAATCAAAGGAGCAAATTATGAAGACTTTAGATGAATTGGTAGCAGATAAAATATTAGATTTAGTTCATTATGTGTTATCGAAATTTATAAAACCAGATATGACTTTAAGCAAAGTAAATGAATTAGATATACAAGCAATCGAAAAATTAAAACAGCAATATGGAATTGAAGCAATAATTCTAGACGTAGATGATACATTGCGTAAAGAGATGAATGATATTCCAAAGGTTAATAAGGAATGGATTGAAGACTTAAAAGACAAGATAAAAATTATGATTGTAGGCAATGGAGTAGACAAAGATATAGAAAAATATTTCAATAAAAATGGAATAGATTACATAGGATTTGCGTGCAAACCGTTAAAGAAGAACTTTGTAAAGGCATGTGAAAAGATGAATGTAAATTCGGAGAGTGTACTAATGGTTGGCAATAGCTTGTTTGATGATATATATGGCGGAAAAAGAAATAATATGAAAACAGCACTTGTAAAAGAAGTAGAAGATAATGAGAGATAACTCAATAAAAACAAATAATACGCTGAATTGAGCTGTTATCAATAAGCCTAGAAGAAATATGAATTTTACGTGAAAATTGGCACTCAATACTTGACTCTGCTAAAATTAGATGTATAATATATCTGTAAATGGTAAAGAATATTTATCATAAACATGTGCCACTCTCATCAAGTGTCAACACATAATATATTTTAAGGAGTTGATTTTTATGATGATGATACCTAGAAAACATGATTTTGATTTATTTGATGATGTATTTGGAGATTCATTCTTTAATGAGGGAGCAAGTAGACTAATGAAAACAGATATTAAAGAGAAGAAAAATGAATACATTATTGACATTGACTTACCAGGATATGATAAAGAAGGAATAAAACTTGAGATTCAAGATGGATATTTAACAGTACATGCTAGTGTTAATAAAGAAGAAAATGACGAAGAAAAAGGCAGATTTGTACGTAAAGAAAGATATTCTGGAGCTTGCTCTAGAAGCTTCTATGTTGGAGAAAACATTACAGAAGATGAAATTAAAGCTAAATTTAAGAATGGTACATTAACTATTGTTGTTCCAAAGAAGGAAGACAAGAAAGAATTACCAAGCAAGAAATATATTGAAATTGAATAATGAAAAGTCCTACAGAAATGTGGGACTGTTTTAGTTTCAATTTGAACTAAAATTTTATTTGATTTCTATAATATTTTAATTACCAATATTATTGATTGGTCAAATGTGACAAGAAGATTGAATAAATACCCTTTTTATGATAGGATGTAAATGTAAAGGTTTGTTTTTTTTAGATTAACAGTTTTAAAAAATGTGAATATTAGGAGGTATTATGTGTACAGCTACAACTTATAAAACTAAAGATTTTTATTTTGGACGTACGTTAGACTATGAGTTTTCATATGGAGACGAAGTTACGATTACTCCACGAAATTTTAAGTTTAACTTTAGAAAAATGGGAGAGATGAATTCACATTATGCTATTATTGGAATGGCTTATGTGATAGAAGATTACCCATTGTATTATGATGCAATAAATGAAAAAGGGCTTGGAATTGCAGGACTTAATTTTGTTGGAAACGCAGTCTATAGTGATGAAAAAGAAGGAAAAGATAATGTAACTCAGTTTGAGTTTATTCCATGGATTCTTGGTCAGTGCTCAAGTGTTGATGAAGCGAAAAAGCTTATTCAAAATATGAATTTTTTGAATGAGCCTTTTAATGATAGGTTGCCACTTGCTCAATTGCATTGGATTATTGCTGATAGTAACAAAGCAATTACTGTGGAGTCTGTGACGGATGGAATAATAATATATGATAACCCAGTGGGGGTGCTTACTAATAATCCACCTTTTGACAAGCAAATGTTTAATTTGAATAATTACATGCATTTATCAAATAAATCACCACAAAATACGTTTTCTAATAGACTTGATTTAAAGAATTATAGCCGTGGAATGGGAGCAATTGGACTTCCAGGAGATTTATCTTCGCAATCTAGGTTTGTTAGAACAGCATTTGTTAAAATGAATTCTGTTTCTGGAGATGGAGAATTAGAGAGTATTAGCCAGTTTTTCCATATTCTTAATTCTGTCGACCAACAGAGAGGTTGCTGCGATTTAGAAAACAATAAATACGAGATAACTATTTATACATCATGTTGCAATGCTACTAAAGGGATTTATTATTATACAACTTATGATAATCACCAAATTACAGCCGTAAATATGAATAAAGAAAATTTGGAAGGGGACAAGCTTATAAGATATCCACTTATAAAAGAAGAACAGATTAAATTACAAAATTAGAATTTTTATAGAGAAGCATAGAGGTAGGATTGAAAATTTTTAGATTTGTTCTTAAGAATATACGGTATATATTTCACTATAGCGAAAGCTACAACAAAATATGACAAATAAAACAAAAGAAAAAGAAGGCAAGTGCTAGTTGGCATTTGCTTTTTGCATATAAGACTAATGGTATATAGTGCTAATATAAATGCTGATTAATTTTATTATAAATGTATTGCAAATTTTCCATATAACTGGTAATATATTTAATGTAATTATTGATTTATAAGGTAGGTTTTTCTATGACAATACTAGGTTATGATGTTAGAATATATTTTTTGCTGTTTATTATATATGCTGTAGCAGGTTGGATAATGGAAGTTACTTGCAAGCTTATTCAGTATAAAAGGTTTATAAATAGAGGATTTTTAATTGGACCTTATTGTCCAATTTATGGCTATGGAGCTCTTCTAATAACCTTTTTATTGGGAAGATATAAATATGATGCACTTGTTCTATTTGTTATGGCAATAGTTGTATGCGGAACTTTGGAATACTTGACCAGTTTAGTAATGGAAAAAATGTTTAAGGCAAGATGGTGGGATTATAGCCAAAGAAAGTTTAATTTAAATGGACGAGTTTGTTTAGGAACAATAATTCCTTTTGGAATTTTGGGATTAATGGTGACATATGTAACAAATCCATTCTTGCTAGGAAAACTAGAATTAATACCAGAAATGTGGTTAAATATTGTGTCTGGAACATTGTTAGCAATTTATGTGGTTGATAATATTGTTTCTGGAGTTGTTATTAAAGCAATTAAAAAGGCTGATATTACTGCAAGTAAAGAAACTGATAATACAGAAGAGATTACTAAGAAGGTAAGGGAAATTTTACAAAGCAAGTCTGCATTACATAGAAGATTGGTGGATGCTTTCCCTAAATTGCAAGCTGTTAAGATAAAAATTAAAGACCAAACAGAGAAAATAAAGAAAGAAGCAATTAGGCAAAAAGAAGAAATAGAAACAAAGGTTGAAGACACAACTAAGGCGATTGCTGAAAAAGTAAGCAATGTTAGTATAACTGGAAAAAAGAAAAAGCAAATTAAAGAAGAAAAAGAAAAATAGATAAAAAAGATGCCAAATAAAATTGGCATTTTTTTGTGTCTATAAGTTTGAATTGCGAATAATTTAAAATTGCATAAATTTTTCAATCTTGGAAAAAATAGTGTAATAAATGTTTTAGAAGAAGCGGGAGGAAAAAATTATGCAATCTTTTTGGGAAGAGGAGAGAAAAAATTACAAAGAATATGAGAGTATAAGAAATGATATGAAGACCTCTGTTTGTGTTGTTGGAGGAGGACTTACTGGTCTTACAACAGCATATTATTTGAGCAAATATACTAATGTTGTTTTATTGGAAAGAGATAGAATTTGTAGTCACACAAGTGGCGGAAATACTGGAAAAGTTACTAGTCAGCATGGAGTTTTTTACAAATATTTAATAGATTCGCAGGGAAAAGAATTTGCAAAAAAATATTTAAAGGCAAATCAGAAGGCAATAGAAAATATTAGTAAAATAGTGCAGAATGAAAAAATAGATTGTGACTTTAAGAGAGAAAAGGCATATGTTTTTACTGCAAAAGAAACAGAAGTAGACAAATTGAAAAAAGAGCAGAGAGCAGTAGATAAACTAGAAAAAGATTTGTGCCAATATGTTAATAAAATAGAGCTACCAATGGAAATTGCAGGAGCGATTGAGTTTAGGAGTCAGGCAAAGCTTCACCCTGTAAAATATGGATATGGACTGGCAAAATGCATCGTGAATAATAATAGTAGAATATATGAAAATTCGCAGGTTACAGATATAAAGAAAGTTGACGGCAAGTATGAAGTATATGTGAATAAAAATAAGGTTACGGCAGACTATGTGGTAATTGCTACAAGATATCCGTTTATAAAGATTCCGGGTTACTATTTTTTGAAGATGTATCAATCAACATCTTATGCAATAGTTGCTGATGTAAAAAGCGAATTGTTTGATGGAATGTATATAAATTACGAAGTCCCAAATATGTCTTTTAGGGTAATCGAGGATAATGGAAAGAAATTACTATTAGCGGTTGGTTATGATTATAAAACCGGAACGGAGGAATTGAAAAATGGATATACGAGGCTTGAAACAGCTGTAAGAAAAATATATCCAGATACAGAAGTGCTATATAAGTGGTCTGCAGAGGATTGCATAAGCCTCGACAAAATCCCGTATATAGGAGATTTTTCTGTTACGATGCCTAATGTGTATGTGGCAACAGGGTTTAATAAATGGGGAATTACATCATCAAATGTTGCGGCAAACATAATAGCAGATAAAATATTAGGAAAAGAAAATGAGTATGAAGATTTGTTTAAAGCAAGAAGAGTAGAACCAATAAAGAATAGAGTCGAAGTAGGAAATATGTTAAAAGAAGCCAATAAATCAATACTTATGAGTAGGTTTAAAATACCAAAAGATGAAATAGATGATATAAAAATAGGAGAGGGTAAGATAATTGAAATAGATAATAAAAAGGTTGGAGTGTATAAAGCAAATACTGGAGAAATTTTTAAAGTAAAACCTATTTGCACACATCTGGGGTGTGAGCTGTACTTTAATAATATAGATAAAACTTGGGAATGCCCATGCCATGGCTCGAAATTTAGCTATGATGGAAAATCAATAGAAGTACCAAGTAATAAGAATTTGGAATGATTAATTAGGTAAATAATGGGGAAAATCTTTAAGATAGCAAAATTTTATTGACTAGACTATTCTTAAAATGTATAATGTTATTACTAACATATGAAGGGGATTTTTAGAATGCAATCAAGAAGTGAGATTAGAAAAAGAAAGCAAGAAAAACAGAGAATTATATTAGGAATTATAATTTTAATATTAGCTATTTTAATAACGATAATAACTGCAAGTATAATTAGTAAGAATACTGCGAAAGAAGTTGCCACAAAGGAACCAGAAAGTTTAGCGGATGAATTCGTAAATAGCGTAAATACACAAAATTTTGAAGAAGATGTAAATGAAGAGATTATAGAAAATAGTGTAGAAGAGAACGAAGTAGTTGAAAATAAAGTAACTGAAGAAAAAGCTAAAAATACGAGTGGTACAAAATATAGATTAGAAGTAAATTGTAAGCAAAATGTAGTTAATGTATATGAAAAAGATGAAAACGGAGAATACAAAAACTGCGTAAAGGTAATGCTTTGTTCGGTTGGCTTTGCAACCCCAACGAGCGGAACTTATTCACTAAAAAAATATGGTGGATGGGAATGGAAAGGGCTTCAAGGTGATGTGTATGGTCAATATGCAACACAAATAACTGGAAATATATTATTCCATTCTGTACCATATACTGAGAAATATAATAATGCAAGTTTAGAATATTGGGAGTATGATAAATTGGGGACTTCAGCTTCTTTGGGTTGCATAAGGCTTACTGTAAAAAATGCAAAATGGATATATGATAATTGTGTGGCTGGAACAAAAGTATATTTTTACAAAGATTCTAACCCTGGACCATTGGGCAAGCCATCAGAAAGAAAAATTTCTGGAGACAGTGAGGTAAATAGTTGGGACCCAACGGATCCAGCTTCGGACAACCCTTGGAAGGAGTATGATATTGCCAAAAAGAATGATAAAGAAAACACAAAAAGCGATAAAAATAACGATATTGAAAATAAAATAGAAAACACAGAGCAAAATACAGAAGTGCCAGGCAATACGGAAAATACTGAAACCAATACGGAAATAACAAATAATACAGAGAGCAATAAAAATAATGAGACTTTTCAAGGAAAAAACAATATTACAAATACAGAGAACAGAAATACAGAAAACGAAAATTATGAAGTTGGGAGTAATATAGAAAGTGATAATGACTAAATATTGTTGAAAAATAATTACAATTTTGACTACGTCAAAGCCCATTTAAAACGCAGTTACATACAAAAAGTATGCGTCCTTGCCTTTTAAATGGGACTTTTTCTTGCCAAAATTTAAATCTTTTCCAACTGAAGCTTTAGCTAAAAGCAAAAATTAAAAATATAAATTTTTTAATATAAAAGTTTAATTTTATTACCATCACGGCTTATAAATCCCTCATCTACCAAACATTTGAGTTCACGCATCATTGCACTTCTATCTACGCTTAGGTAATCAGCGAGGCTAGTCATTGAAATTGGAAGTGTAATATTTTTAGAGAAGGTTTTACTAGAAAGAATAGAAAAATAAGTAAGTAATTTATCTCTGATAGACCTCTTTGAAAGTATTTCTATTCTAGTATTTTGATGTACTGCTTGTTTTAATATAAGCTCTAGTAAGCTAGATACGAGTGTTGTGTGAAATTTGCAGTTGCTTCTACATTTTTCGTGTATGTCATCATACAAAAATAGAAGAGCCTCACACTTATCCATTGCTAAAACAAAAAGTTCGTGGTTGGTATGAACAGGGTAGAAAGCTTCACCAAAGATATCTGACGCAACAAAACTTTCTATTATATCCTTGTTTCCGTTTAAATCATATCTAATTAAATCCGCTTTCCCAGAAAGCAGTATGCAAATTTGTTTTCTTTTTTCTATGTAAGTTGTAATAATACTGCCTTTTTCAAAGGTCTTACGTTGAACCTTAATACAATTACAAGAAATGTTTTCAATTATATCTGATATTTCCATTAACATTGTCCTTAAATTTGTAAATAAAATTTACTCAATTATACTTCAAAAACGTTGCATTTGCAACAGAAAAAATAAATTGTTAAGGTATAATAGTTATGAGATAATGTTTTTTAGGTAAGTTATGTCGATGTGGGCAGAAAAATGTTTTACAAATAATACTGCCTAGTTATATTGAAAAAATATTATTTATAATGAAACTAAAGAGGCAGTAATTTAGATAAATCCAAGGAGGAATTTATGAAGGTTATTAAGAGAGATGGACGTGTAGTAGATTTTAATAGAGAGAAGATTGCAATTGCTATTGAGAAGGCAAACCAAGAGGTTACAGAAAAGGAAAGAGCAGACAAGCAAGATATTAAGGATATAATAAAATATATTGAGTCACTTGATAAAAAGAGAATTTTGGTTGAAGATGTGCAAGATATAATAGAAGAGCAACTTATGGATAAGAAAAAGTTTAAGCTTGCAAAGAAATACATGATTTATAGATATAATAGAGCGTTGGTTAGAAAGAAGAACACCACAGACGAATCTATTCTTGGACTCATAAAAAATCAAAATATGGAGATGTTGGAAGACGGAACACGTAAGAATGCTGTGCTTGCGTCTTCACAAAGGGATTACATAGCTGGAGAGGTTTCTAAGGATTTAACGAAGAGACTGTTGTTGCCTGAAAAAATAGTAAAGGCTCATGAAGAAGGAATACTATATTTTCATGATATGGACTATTTTTTACAACCAATTTTTAATTCTAGTGTGATTAATATTGGAGATATGCTTGACAATGGAACAGTGATAAATGGAAAATTGATAGAGAGCCCAAAAAGTTTTAGAGTTGCTTGCACTGTGCTTGCACAAATTCTTGCAACAGTTGCGTCAACACAATATGGTGGACAATCAGTAGATATCAGCCATTTGGGCAAGTATGTTAGAAAGAGTTATGAAAAATTTAAGGAAGAGTTTGGAGGCGTGCCTTCAAAAGAAATATTAGATAAGAAGATAAAAGAAGAAGTAACGAGTGGTGTACAAACACTTCAATATCAGATAAATACACTAATGACTACAAACGGACGTAGTCCACTTGTTTCATTATTTATGTATTTAAGAGAAGGCGATGAATACATAAAAGAAAATGCACTTATAATAGAAGAAATTTTGAAGCAAAGAATTGAGGGAATGAAGGATGCAGAAGGAAAATATATTAATCCGGAATTTCCAAAGTTGATCTATGTAATTGATGAAAATAACTGCTTAAATGGTGAAAAATATGATTATTTAACACATCTTGCATTAGAATGTGCAAATAAGACACAAGAACCAAGCTTTATATCGGCTAAAAAAATGCGTGAAAATTATAGCGGAAATGTTTTTTCACCAATGGGCTTCAGAAGTTTTCTAACTCCATGGAAAGATGAGAATGGAACATATAAATTTGAAGGAAGATTTAATCAAGGTATTGTTAGCATAAATTTACCACAAATTGCAATCGTGTCAGATGGTGATGAAGATAAATTCTTTAGCTTGCTAGATGAAAGACTGGAATTGTGCCATGAGGCTTTATTGTGCAGACACTATGCTTTGCTTGGTACAGTAAGTGATACGAGCCCAATACATTGGATATATGGTGCGATAGCGCATTTAAAATCGGGAGAAAAAATCGACAAATATTTGAAAGATGGTTACTCTACAATTTCGTTAGGATATGTAGGAGTATATGAAGCAACAATGATGGTGAAAGAAGTTTCTAACACTGAACCAGAAGGAAAAGAATTTGCTATAAAGATAGTAAAGCATTTAAAAGAAACTGTTGAAAAGTGGAAGAAAGCCTCTGTCTTAGGTTTTTGCCTATATGGAGAAACAAGTCAAAAGGTATGCAAAACATTCGAAAGAATAGACAAAGAAAGATTTGGAGTAATAAAAAATGTAACAGACAAAGAAAAATATACAAGTTCGTACCATGCGAGTGAAGATGAAAAAATAGACTATAAAGAGAAACTAGCATTCGAAAGTGTATTTCAAAAATTATCATTGGGAGGAGTTGTATCACAAATTCCGAGTAAATATATTGGAGAATTGAGTGATAAAGAAGAATTCATAAAATTTGTGTATGATAATGTACAATATTTGGAGTTTACAAAAGAACTCAAAAAATAACTGAAATTAATATGTTGATATAATAAACAGACTGTAAAAAAGTACTACAAAAAAATGAGTGAAGAAATTCGCTCATTTTTATTTCAATAGATTTTTCAGGTTGTTCTTGAGTTATACATTTTTAAAATTAGGGTCATCTAAAAATAACATCTACTGAGCCATCTTATCATGCTTATTCTTATAGTATGTATTTTTAACAATATCTAATTCTAGTATACGAATTTCGATTGAGTCTATCGATATAAATCTGGGTAACTTATATGAAAAAAATTTTCTTTAATGAATGAAATAGAAATTTAAAAATGTCATTTATTTGTCACTTTGATGATGTATTATAATTTCAGTAAAATAAAATGTGAAAAGAAGGGAAAATGTAATGGAAATTTTAAGAGTTGAAGATTTAGTTAAGACTTATGGAAAAGGTGAAAATCAGGTTAATGCAGTTGACCACATTTCTTTTTCGATAGAGAAAGGAGAATTTGTTGCGATTGTTGGAGCTAGTGGAAGCGGAAAATCTACGTTACTACATTTGTTAGGTGGAGTAGATAGACCAACATCAGGCAAAGTGCTCATAGATGGAAAAGACATTTATTCTTTAAATGATGATAATTTAGCAATATTTAGAAGGAGGCAAATTGGTTTAATCTATCAATTTTATAATTTAATACCAATATTGAATGTAAGAGAAAACATAACATTGCCATGTGACTTAGACGGACAAAAAGTTGATGAGAAAAGATTAGACGAACTAATAAAAACATTAGGGTTAGAAAAAAGAGAGAAGCATCTGCCAAACCAATTATCTGGAGGACAACAACAGCGTGTATCAATAGGAAGAGCAATGATAAATAATCCAGCATTAATGCTTGCGGATGAACCAACAGGAAACTTAGATTCAAAGGCAAGTGACGAAATAATATCATTATTAAAATTATCGAACAAAAAGTTTAACCAGACTGTTGTAATAATTACACACGACTTAGAAATTGCAAAAGAAGCAGAGAGAGTTATAACAATAGAAGATGGAAAGATAATAAAGGATGAGAAAAATTTCGCCCAATAGGGACGCACTTTCTTGGGTGAATAAGAAAAAATAATATAAATTTTGTCCAGTAAAGGAAGCTGTTGGGAAACGAAAAGTTAATTTCGCCCCCAAAAGGGCGTCCCTATTGGGCGAAAAGATGGAGAATATATAATGAATGTTTTAAATAAATTGACTAAGAAAAATTTATTGCTTAATAAGAAACGTACTGTTGTTACTATTATTGGAATTATGCTTTCTACTGCGCTGGTTTGTGCGGTTGCAGGATTGGTCACGAGTGCACAGCAGACGTTTGTAAATCTTATTAAGAATTCTGACGGAGATTATCACATTTCGTTTTCGAATGTGCCACAGGAACAGCAAAAGTATATTACGCAGAACAATGCGGTTGATAGTTATTATACTACAAAAGAGCTTGGATACAGTAAGTTTGAGAGTATTCAAAATGAGGATAAACCATATATTTATGTGGTTGCTATGAATGAAAATGCTTTCGAAAAAGGTGCATATAAATTGATAGAAGGTCGAATGGCTCAAAATGAGAATGAGATTGTTATTCCACAACATTTAATTGATAATGGTAGAGTTAAGATTAATATGGGAGATAAGATTACTTTACATGTTGGAACAAGAGAGCTAATGGACGGCAGTAAGCTTAATCAAAAAAATCCATATTTAGCAAGCTCATCAAAAGAATATATATATCAAGAGACTGGAAAAGCCGGAGACAACGAAGATTATGAGGAGCAAATTGTTGATGGACAGAAAAAAGAATACACTGTTGTTGGAATAATGAAAAGACCTAATACGGGTGTAGAACCATATACAGCACCAGGCTATACGGCAGTTACATATTCAAACGATGAGAAAAATGCAGATGGCACAGACAAAATAACATCAATAGGCACAAAATTAAATACAAATGCTTCAAATGAAATTTTATCAGCAGAAGAAAATGAAAAATCAGTGACAGCTGATGCTACAATAAAAAACTCACAAACAGCCAACTTCTATGTAACTCTAAAAAATCCAAAAGAATATGAAAATGTAAAGAATCAAATAAAAAACACAATAGAAGCGGAAACTAAGAATGAAATTGAAGTAGAAGTTAATGCAGATTTATTAAGGTTCGAAGGAGTTCTTAGTGAGAGCACTTTAGGAGTTCTATATGGAATTGCAAGTGTTATTATAGTAATAATAATCGTAAGCAGTGTGTTTGTAATAAGAAACAGTTTTAGTATTTCTGTATCTGAAAAAACAAAACAATATGGAATGCTAGCATCTGTTGGAGCAACTAAAAAACAAATAAAAAGAAGTGTTTTACTAGAAGGATTATATATTGGTATAATTGCAATTCCACTTGGAATCTTATTAGGAATTGTTGCAATAATAATTTTATTATGGATAGTAAATTTATTAATTGGAGACATGATGGAAGGTACAGAATTTGTGTATAATGTACCAGGAATGGCAATTTTAATTTCAGTAGTAATCTCTGGCATTACAATATTTTTATCATGCTTAATTTCTGCAATAAAAGCATCTAAAATTCCACCAATTGAAGCAATACGTGGAACAGATGATATAAAGATAAAGACGAGAAAAATAAAAACATCAAAATTAACGAAAAAATTATTTGGAATAGGCGGAGTAATTGCAAGCAAAAACTTAAAAAGAAATAGAAAAAAATACAGAACAACAGTAGTGTCGCTAGTTGTAAGTATATCAATATTCATAGCACTTTCATCATTTTTAACTTATGGACAGATGATGACAGGTTCATATTATACAGATTTGAGCTATAACATAGCCGTAAATGGTGGAAATGAAGCATTATATGAAAAAATTGCGACATGGAGCGGAATAAATAGCTACAGTTATTCATACCAGACTAGTGCTGAGATAGACGTAAACAAATATGGAACAGACTTTGCTAAAGAAGAATTAGAAAATAAAAAACAGATATATGAAGAAGACTTCCAAGAAAATGTTGGAAAATATGAATATAATACTCTAGGTTTGACAATTGTTATGGTTAACAATGACTACTTCAAGTCATATGTAAAAAGCCTTGGAATGAACGAGAAAGATTATTCAAATATAGCAATACTTGGAGACGACATGATGCATTATCTAGGGCAAGGAAAATCTAAGGTTGAGCATTATTTTAATGTTAAAGCTGGAGAATCAATGGAAGTTACTATGGATGATGAGCAAAAGCAAATAAAAATATCTAAAATTACAACAGAAAGACCAATGGGATATGAAAGTTGTTATACAGAGGGAGGCTACTTGTTTGTATCTGAAGATTATCCAGTAGTTACTAAAGATAAGAGTGAATTAAATAGTGGAAACCTATGCATAGATGCACAAAAACCATCAGAAATAGAAAACAAGCTAACAGACCTTAAAAAAGAAGGCGAAGACTTTGAAGATATAATGATAACAAATTTAGCTGAGTATGCAGATCAACAAAAAAGGATAATAATACTCGTATCAATATTCTTGTATGGATTCATAGCAGTAATCACACTAATTGGTGTAACTAATATATTCAACACAATAACAACAAACATGATACTACGCTCAAAAGAATTTGCAAACCTAAAATCAATAGGAATGACAACAAAAGAATTTAACAAAATGATAAGACTAGAAAGCGTAATGTATGGAACAAAATCACTATTAATAGGAATTCCAATAGGGCTTTTAGGCTCATATGAAATATTCAAATCGTTTACAAATTCGATAGACTTTGGATTTATAATACCATGGCAAGCAATAATAATTTCTGTAATATTTGTATTTATAATAGTAGGACTAACAATGAAATATTCACTAAACAAAATAAACAAGCAAAACATAATAGAAACAATAAGACAGGATAATATATAAAATTATAAATATTAATAAGTTGTAACTAGCAAAAGACTGGATTGTAATTAATCTGGTCTTTTGGTTTTCGAAAAATTTTATATAACTGATGCTATTCGTAGTTTTGTATGATATAATGTAATGGAAAATAGAGATTGGGAGAAAATAGCAATGAAAAATAAGAAGATTATAATTATTGTAATAAGCATTATTCTAATATTAGCGATATCTGTGGGAATAGGAATAACGATATATTTTAACAATAAACCTAAAAATAAACCGGAAGACGTATTGCAGACTTTTGCTTCATATATTAATGATAAGAAGTATGAAGATATGTATTCTTTGTTGTCATCAAAAAGCAAAGCTAATATTTCGGAAGAAGATTTTATTAAGAGAAATAAAAATATTTATGAAGGCATAGAGGCTGAAAATTTTAGTGTTGACATACAGAGTATAGAAAATGAAAATAAATTAGCAAAAGTTACATATAAAAATAGTATGGATACAATGTCTGGACATGTTGACTTTACAAATACTGTAACTCTTGAATTGAACGAAGAAAAAGAATATAAAATAGATTGGACGTCTAACTTGATTTTTCCAAAGTTGAATACCGAAGATAAGGTAAGGGTAAAGACCATAGAAGCAAAGAGAGGTAGTATTTTAGATAGAAATGGAGAATACTTGGCAACAAACGGAGTTGCTTCAAAAATAGGTCTTGTTCCTGGAAAGATGAGTGATAATAGGGAAGAAGATATTGCAAAAATTGCTGAACTTTTAAATATGACTTCAGATGGTATAAATAGCGAGCTTTCGGCATCATATGTCAAGGCTGATACTTTTGTTCCGTTAAAGACTGTGGGAAAGAATGAAATGGAATTAAAGAATAAATTACTAGAGATAAAGGGAATAAAAATAATTGATGCAGATGAGAGAATATATCCACAGGGAGTGTCAACCTCTCAATTAGTGGGCTACATCCAACCAATAAATGCGGAAGAGCTGAAAGAAAAGGCAAAAGATGGGTATACTTCGAGTAGTAAAATTGGAAAATATGGATTAGAACGTGCTTACGAGAGTACTTTAAGAGCAGTAAACGGTTCAGAAATTTACATAGAAGATGCAAATGGAAATAAGAAAACATCTATTGCAAAACAAGAACAAAAAGACGGTCAAGATGTGAAATTGACAATAGATAGTAAATTACAACAGACTGTATATGAACAGTTTAAAGATGACAAGAGTGCTGTTGTTGTTATGAACCCGAAGACGGGAGAAGTGCTTGCACTTGCAAGTTGCCCATCATTTGATTCTAATGATTTTAGCTTAGGAATGACAACGGCAGATTATAAGAATTTAACGGAAAACCCAGATAATTTATTATATAATAGATATTTGGCAACATATGCTCCTGGGTCATCGTTTAAACCGATAATTGGCGCAATAGGGTTAACTACTGGTGCTTTTTCAGCAGATGATGACTTTGGAAGAAGCGGAACAAAGTGGCAGAACGATAGTTCTTGGGGAGATTTCTATATAACAACACTTTCTACGTATAATGGACCTGCAAATCTGAAAAATGCATTAATACATTCAGATAACATATATTTTGCTAAGGCTGCTTTAAAAATAGGAGGCAAAAATCTAATAAATTCACTAAAAAATATAGGGTTTGGACAACAAATAGAGTTTCCACAAACAATAAGCAAGTCTTCATACTCAAACAGTGAAAGCTTTACAAACGAAACACAACTTGCAAATTCCGGATATGGTCAAGGAGAAGTCTTAGTAAACTCAATACATATGGCAATGATGTACTCAGCATTTGTAAATGAAGGCAACATGATAATGCCATACTTGGAGTATAAAGAGAATGCAAGTTCACAAACGGCTAAATACTACAAGGAAAATGCATTTTCAAAAGAAGCTGCAAACGAAGTAAGAGACGGCTTAATACAAGTTGTAGAAAATCCGAGTGGAACAGCACATACAGCAAAAATTGAAGGAAAAACAATAGCAGGAAAAACAGGAACAGCAGAAATAAAACAATCAAAGGACGATACCGAAGGCACAGAAATAGGCTGGTTTAATGCATTCAACGTAGGAGAAAGTGATGAGAGCTTATTACTAGTAGTAAGCATGGTAGAAAACGTAAAAGGAAAAGGTGGCAGTCATTATTTATTACCAAAAGTAAGAGCAATTTTCGCCCAATAGGGACGCCCTTTTTTGGGCGAAAGTCACTTAAAAGTCACAAATGAATGATAAATTTAATATAGAAAATGAGGATAACATGGAAAAAGAGAAGAAAAGCAAAATAAAAAAGATATTAGTTAATTTAACAATATTTATATTACTTATAATTTTAACATTTTCATTAGTGTTGAAAGACCAAGATGTTTCACAAATATTTAGTGTTGCTGCCAAGGTAAAAAAGCAATATATTTTATTTGCTGTGCTTGCGATGAGCATTTACATTTTGGGAGAAGCTGTAAATATTACGAGAATTTTGAAAGAACTTGGCGAAAAATCGAAGTTTATAAGTAATATTAGATACACACTAATTGGATTTTTCTTTAGTGCAATAACTCCTGCTGCTAGTGGAGGACAGCCAATGGAGATATATTACATGCATAAAGATGACATTTCTGTTGCACACTCTACTTTGGCGTTGTTAATGCAACTTTGCAGTCTGCAAATAGTTACAATAACAGTAGGAACTATAAGTGCTGTAATACATTTTGAGGTACTAAAAAGTGGATTAATTTATTTATTAATACTTGGAATCATATTGAATTCAAGTGCTTTAATGTTATTGATAATTGCAATTTTCTCGAAGAAACTTTCGGAGGGATTAATAAAGTTTGCAGTGAAATTACTAAAATTCTTTAGAATTCCAAATGTGGAAAAAAAGCAAGAAAAACTAGAAAAAGAATTAGAATCATATCAAACAAGTGCAAAATACATAAAAGAGCATAAAATATTAATGTTAAAAACTGTGATAACAACTGTTGTACAAATGATAGCATATTATAGTGTGCCATATTGGATTTACTTAGCATTTGGATTAACAGAATACAACATATTTGAAATATTAACATTGCAAGCAGTGCTATATGCTACAGTGTCCGGAATTCCATCACCTGGAGCTGTTGGAGTAAGCGAGGGTGGATTTTTAGGAATATTTAGAAACGCATTTCCAGAGACAATAATTAGCAGCGCAATGCTTCTAACAAGAGGCGCAAATTTCTATTTATTTATTATAATAAGTGCGATAATTGTTATGATAAGCACATTTAGAGAGAAAAGAATCGAAAAAAAGCAAATGCAAGAAACGGAAGTTTTAACAGAGAAAAGTGAAAAATAATGAACATAAGCTTTACATTCACATATAATATAAAAGAGGTGTAAAACTTATGGCGTATTCGGAAAGAGAATTAATTGCAAGAATGATACAATGTGAAGCTGGCGGTGAAGGAGACAATGGAATGAAGGCCGTGGCAAGCGTTATAATGAATAGAGTAAATGTCCCAAACGGCGAATATGCAAGAATTTCGCAGGGGGGAAATATTAGAAACATATTATTTCAACAAGGACAATTTGACTGTGCAAGAGAAACTATACGTGGAAGCTATAACAGTCAAAACATATACAACATGACTCCGACAGATGTGCATTATAACATTGCAGATTGGGCATTATCAGGTAACAGGCTAAATGAGATAGATAACTGTTTGTGGTACTTAAATCCATTTAGACCAACGTGTGGAAGCACTTTCCCAGCAAATGGTTCAGGAAGTTTGCATACAAGGCTAGGCAAACATTGCTTTTACAAGCCAACACCTCTATATAATAACACTTAAAAAGAGGTATTGTTGAAAGATTATGTGGATTCAATTTTTTTCAACTGACAAAAGTACCTTGATGGAGGAATGGTAAATGGAAAATAAAGAAATAGAAAATAGACAGTTGCTAAATCCAAACCAGCAAGATAATTGGCCAGAAACCTTGAAAAATCCAATATATACACCGGCATTTTTACGTGAACAAATAGGAAAATTGATGCGTGTTGAATTTTTAATTGGAACAAATAATTTAGTTGATAGAATTGGTGTACTAGAAGATGTTGGAGCAAGCTATATTTTGCTTCGTTCATTTGAAAATGATAGTTTAGTTTATTGTGACATATATGCAATAAAATTTATCACAATATCAACAACAGGAATATATGCAAATTATCTGCAAATGAGCAAATATAATAGAAATACGTATTATTAATAGTAGAGAAATAATTTATATTTTAATATAAGTTATTTCTTAAAATTTATAAAAGGGGAAATGAATGAAAAAAATTTTATTGGTAGAAGACAATGAGGCTATTCAGAAAGGGCTAAAATATTCATTAGAGCAAGAAAAATTTGTAGTAGAACTTGCAAGTGATGTAAAGACTGCTAAGGACAAGCTTGTCAAAAGTGAGTTTAACCTAATAATATTAGATGTAATGCTTCCAGATGGAAGTGGTTTTGAATTGTGCAGAGATATTAAGAAAAATATGACGACTCCTATATTATTTTTAACAGCAAAAGACGAAGAACAAGATGTTGTAAATGGGTTTGATTTAGGAGCAGACGATTATGTCGTAAAACCTTTTAGACCACGAGAGTTAATATCAAGAATAAATAATATTTTAAAAAGATATGAAAAAGAAGAAAGCAATAAACTACAGGCAGGAAATGTAATAATAGATTTAGATGCATCCAGAGTATATGTAGGACAGGAAGAAATTGTGTTTACAGCGCTCGAATACAAAATTTTAGTACTGTTGTTCTCTAATATGGGAAAGACTGTAACAAGAGAGAATATTTTAGATAAAATCTGGGATGTGGCAGGAAACTTTGTAAACGATAATACGCTTACTGTTTATGTAAAAAGAATAAGAGCAAAACTCGGAGAAAATGATGTAATTAAAACTATTAAAGGAATTGGGTACAGAGTTGAAAAGTAAGCAGGGAGTGAGAATAAATGGAAAAAGTTAAAATTGCAATATGCGGAGCATGTTTAGTAATTGTTGCAATATTGGGATATTGTTATATTTCAGAAAAGCAGAATGAAAAATATGAATATATAGTAAATTCAGCAATATCGAATATAGTTGATACAGTAATAGAAAAATATCCAGATGTAAGAGAAGAAGAAATATTGAATATATTAAGAAACACTAAAAATAACAAAACCAATATATTAAAAAAATATGGTTATTTAGATAATGAAAATTATATAAAAAAATTAGAAGATGAAAAAAATGTAGACAGAAAAATAAACATATTATATATTTCAATATTTGGAATTGTAATTATATTAATTGTGATATATTACAATAATAAAAAAGAAATCAGAATAAGAGAAGTAAATCAATATTTAAATGAAGTAAACAGAGGCAACTACAAGCTAAAAATAGAAGAAAACGGAGAAGATGAAATATCAAGGTTAAGAAATGAATTGTATAAAACTACAATATTATTAAGAGAAACTGCTGAAAATAGTGAGAAAGAAAAAGTGAGCCTAAGTAATTCTTTGGCAGATATATCACACCAAATAAAAACGCCAATTACATCAATGAGAATAATGCTAGATAATATAGAAGACAATCCAAACATGGATAGTAAAACTAGAGTAGAGTTCATAAAAGAAATAAGTAAACAGGTTGACTGGATTTCTTCTTTGGTAGTCTCATTACTGAAACTTGCAAAATTTGATGCAGGAGCTATTGTAATGAAAAATGAAGAAATAAATGTAAGGAACTTAATAGATAAAGCTGTATCAAATTTAGCAATAATATTAGATGTAAAAAATATAAAAATAATTTCTAATATAGACGAAGCGGCTACAATAAATGCTGACTACAATTGGCAATTAGAAGCAATTACAAACATAATAAAAAATGCTGTGGAACATAGTAGTGATAATTCTAACATTTATATAAATGTGGAAAATACGAGTGTGTTTGTAAAAATACAGATTAAAGATGAAGGAGAAGGAATAAGTAAGAAAGACATAAATCATATATTTGAAAGATTTTACAAATCAAAAAATAGTTCTGAAAATAGTATTGGTATTGGACTTTCGCTCGCAAAAACAATAATAGAAAAAGCAAACGGATATATCAAAGTTGAGTCGGAAGAGGGAAAAGGAACAATGTTTGAAATAAAATATTTGAAATAATATTTATAAGTTTATATCAGAAAACTAATTTTAATAAAGCCTATAAATTTGAAATAATGTTAATTCAAATTTATAGGCTAATTATTAATCTATATGTTTAAGAAACAAGGCTAAATTTTCAAGCGTTGCACAACCTAGTTTTATTTCTTCATCAGAATAACCTGAAAGTTTTTTAGAAAGGTTTAGAGTAGAATTAAAATCTTTACCAAATAGAATATAATCAGCAGATAAACCAGTCATATCACAAAGTATCTTCAGTTTATCAACAGACAGGGTGCCTTCACCACGTTCAATCATGCCAAGATATTGTCCAGAAATACCGAGCAAATCTGCCATTTTTTGCTTCGTCATATTCATATTTAAACGTATATTTTTTACTCTTAATCCTATTTCTTTTCTTAACATAATAAAACATCCTTTCTTTCTCTATTTTAATAGATTTTAGTTTGAAAAAATTAAAAATAGATGACAAAAAGCAGATAGAAGATGTGGTAAAACATGACAATATATGATAGAATATGTCGAAAATAAGAAGTAGAAGGTGATGTAGAAATGAAATTGATATTAATTGAAGATGAAAAGAAGGAACAAGATAAATTTAAAAAATTAGCCGAGAAAATGAATGATGTGACATTTGTGAAGATAACAAACTCAACAGAAGAAGGCATTAAATGTCTAAAGGAAAATGATATTGATGGAGTAATCTTAGACTTAGAGCTAAATTCAGGTACTGGAAATGGATTTGAGTTTTTAGAAAAGCTTAAAATTACGAAGCTAAGTAAAATTCCAAAAATTGTTGTAACAACAAATGTATATTCAGATTCAGTATATGATTATTTACATCAAAATAAAGTTGACTTCATTTTCTATAAGAAGCAAGAAAACTATAATGTGGAAAATGTAATAAACACGTTACTATTACTTAACAATTATACAAATACAGCATCTACAGATATAAAAGAAATAGAAGAAGAAAAGGAAAAACAAGAAAAACTAATAGCGGAAAAGGTAAATTACGAATTAGATTTAATAGGTATAGCATCACACTTGCAGGGCAGAAAATATTTATTTGATGCAATAACATATTTGTTATCTGAGGAAGGAGAGAATAGTCAGGTTTCTATAAATCAATACTTGTTATCAAAACATAAAAGACCTACAAGTACTATAAATAGAGCTATGCAAAATGCGATAGTGCGTGCATGGAGAGTAACTGCTATTGAAGATTTAGAGAAACTTTATACAGCACACATAAATTATAATACTGGTGTACCAACACCTGTAGAATTCATTTACTATTACGTAGAGAAAATAAAGAAAGAGATCTAAAAAAAAGAGTGAGTTTTTATATAATGTACAAAGTGGAGTTGACACTGAAAAAAAGTGTGTGTTCCAATAAGGACTTTATATTAAAATTACACTCTTTTTTAGATTAAGTTTTATCTATTGGTAAAAAAATCCATAAAATTTAAGAAAAAAGTGAAAATTTTGTGCGAATGAAATTGTATAAAATGTTATAGAATTTCAAAATTTACACATGATGTTCGCCTCTAAAAACCACTCGTATCAAGGCACTCGAGTGGTATCTTTTTATTGTAATAAATAAAAAGATAGGTGGTGAACGCAAGATGACTTGGGATGAAATATGGGAATGGGTTAGATATATAATGGGATTATAGTAACTAAAAAATAAGATGTAATTAATAAAAAAATATTGATTGCATCTTATTTTTATAATATAATCAAAATAAAAAAGGAAGAAAAATGGAAACAAATGTGATAACGTTGATATTGAAGATATTATTTATAAATATTATTACCTTTTACGTAAATCAAAAGATTGTCTCAAAGAACATAAATTATAAGAAAGTGTGTAAGCTAATAATATGGAGTTTAGCAATAACTTTAATATATATAATATCTGCAAAGTATATTGATAATATGCTTAATATAATAGTTATGTATTCTTTGCAAGTAGTATCTCTAAAATTTATACAGAAAAATGACAATAATAATTTAATGGTTACAAATTTAATAGCAAGTGCAATAGTTTATACTTTATTTGGTATATCTGTGATGTTAGAAATACCTTTAATTTTACTTTTTAAAATTAAAGAAAAATTGATAAATACTGTATTAGTTATTTTGATACATTTAGTGCTTGTAGAGATATTTTTTAATATAAAGAGATTTAAAAAGGGATTTGCATTTGTGAAATATAAGATTAATAATGAATATGCGAGTGTTATTCTTATAAATATAAGTGCAATTATATTATTAATATATTACATGTCTGGCAATTATTATGGAAATTTAACAAAACAGATAATTGTTAGTCTTATAGTCCTAGGAGTATTAATGCTTTTTACAATGCAAAAGGTTTTAACCTTGTACTACAAACAAAAGCTTTTAGCTAAGAACATTGAAGATTATAAATCTGAAATTGCTTTGAAGGATGCTCAAATAAAATCTCTATCTGATGAAAAGTATAAGATTAGCAAGTTAAATCATGAATTTTACAACAGACAGAAGGCTTTGATACATAAAGTTGAAGAAATAACGAGTATGAATACCGAAATAGCAGATGAGTTAGATCTCTCTAAACAAATAAACGATTTAACAAAAGAGTACACAGATAAAGCTCAGGAGATTAAAACTTTAGATAAATTACCAACTACAGGAATAGTTGAAATTGATGATATGTTTAAGTATATGCAGTCAGAGTGCGATAGCAAGAAAATTCAATTTAATCTAAAAATTAATGGAAATATTTATCATATGATAAATAACAAAATTCCACAAAGTAGATTAGTTACTTTGATTGGTGACCATTTAAGAGATGCGATTATTGCAATTGATTTTAGCAATAATACTTTCAAGAGTATATTAGCGGTGCTGGGAGAGAACAACGGAGTTTATGAGTTTTGTGTATTTGATACAGGTATAGAGTTCAAAATTGATACATTACTAAATTTAGGTTTGAAACCTGCAACTACACACAAAGATTCTGGTGGTACTGGCATCGGATTTATGACTACATTCGAGACTATGAAAGAGACTAAAGCGAGTCTTATAATAGATGAAATGCGTGAGATGAGCAATACCGATTATACAAAATCTGTAACAATTAGATTTGATGGAAAGAATGAATATCGTATAAAATCATATAGAAGTGATGAAATAAAAAAGAAAATGAAAGACAATAGAATTATAATTGAAAATAAAAAAGGAAGTTCCACACAGTGGAACTAAAAAAAGAAGTTACCTTTCGCTATAGCGAAAGGTGGCTGAAAAAAATATTGAAAAACAGGCAAATGTGTAATAATTTGTTGCACGATTTTGCTTGTTTTTCTATGTTTTGAGATATATAATTAATGAACTTACAATAGATAAGCATCTATTTAAGGATTAACGTTAATATATTAGAATTCTAAAAAATTTTATCAAATTATTATTAAATCTAAGAATTTAATTTCTGCTTTCGCTATAGCGAAAGTCAAAAATCCAAATTAAAACAACCAGAATCCAAAGAAAAATATTGCATGGGGAACTTCCAGAAAAAATATGAGAGAGAATACAATGAAATTTTACTTATCGGTTGAAAATTAATGAATAGAATGGTAAAATGGAAAGGAAGTCAATGAACGATTTAAAAGAAAATAATATTGGAACAAAAGATACAAAGATAACAAGGTTACCACTAACATCAGATTACGTTTTTAAAAGAATATTTGCAAGAGAAGAAAATAATTCAATGTTAA
>UMBI01013543.1_pt1 | contig 45929 bp, 68 predicted proteins | sample 1963911 | NCBI WGS metagenome assembly UMBI01 (sample SAMEA4835936, study PRJEB28245) | human gut metagenome | biome: gut microbiome; material: fecal sample | place: Denmark | collected 2008
TAGCCGGAGCCGGAGCCGTCGCCGTAGCCGTAGCCGGAGCCGGAGCCGTCGCCGTAGCCGGAGCCGTTTACTCCTGCCATACTTCCACCTCATCGAGAGAGAGCTTTGCCTTTTCAGTGAGCGGAAGCACTTCGATCACTTGGGTCAGGTGAACGGCATCGACCGGAGCGGGAAACTTGCAGTCATCCGGGTTACTCGTGCCGTCCTTGGAAAGCTGAGAAAGGCTTGCCGCTCCAGCCCAGTACCAGACGCGGCGGGCATTCGTGACGACGGCTTCCTGACCGTCCATGTTTTCGAGTTTTCCATAGAAAACCCCGGCGCTGTAGGTTCTGACGATGACGTTCTGTCCGATGAATGGGGAGAGCGTAGGCATAGTGTCCTCTTTGGTTGGTGTTGATGAATGTTCCCAATCCCGTTTCCTGCCCCGGATTCCGGGGCAAGTGCGGGGCTAGGCTGGATTTCACGGCTCCAATCCTTCTTGTCTTCGCCGTGTGTGCTCCGCCCATGCTTTCGCTACCAGAGGCCAACGCCATGCCGCATGATGCGGGTACAACGTCGCGCTTGGGGGCATCGTCGCGCTGATTGTCAAAGAACCGTGCTGAGCTACGGGGCTACCAAGCCCTGCACAGTGTCGCCGGGAAATCGATTCCGGGGCGCACGCCGAAGTATTCCGGCGTCCATTCGGCATCGTCATCATCCCAAGGTTCAGCCTGAGCCTCTTCTTCGCCGGTAAAGTCGCTGATGTACTGCCGGGCATCTTCGAGGCAGTCGAGATGTTCGATTTCGATTGCTCCGGTTGGTGTCGCGGTCAGAACCGTGCAGGGCGTAGAAAAAGCGGTCATGGCTGTTCTCCTTTGGTCTTTCGGGCTTGAATCCCAATCCCGGTTGCTACCCCGAAGAATCGGGGCAGGGGCCGGGGCTAGGCGAGGCATCGATTTAATATGGGCAATACCGATCATCCCAAGTTACTTCACGAATGAAGCGAACGGCCTCATTATACGATGTGAATGATTCCCATTGTCCCTGAACCGTCGCGTTCCACACGAGATATATGGTCGATTCCGTTCCGTCCGGGTGCTGCTCAACGATGTCTTCAATCCAGATTGTATCGGTCATGGCGGTCATGGCTGTTCTCCTTTGGTCAGGCTAGGCGGCGAGAAAGAAACGGCTGGGCAGGTCGACAAGCTCAAGGTCTTCACAGTCGATCCAGCGGTCGAAGGCTTCGGCATCCCTCTTCTCCAGTTCGTCCATGATCCAGCCGCGAACCATCATTTCTTCCAGCAGATTTTCCCTGCTCGTGCAGTTGGTGGCCTCGAACATCTCGCAAAGTTGAGCCGTCGAGCGGTTGGCGATAATGGCGCGGGCGATATTTTCCTTTTCCTGAGCGTTCATTCTGCTTTCTCCTTTTGGCGGGGTTCGTTCCCCGTCTCGTTGAAAACAGAATAGGTAAATTTTACCTTTACGTCAAGTGAAAAAGCAAAATTTTCTCCTAAAATTTGGCAACAAAAAAGCCGCCAATTACGGCGGCTCAAATGAGTTATGTTTTGTCAGTCTGTTACATCATTTTTGTGTTGCCAAAAGAGCTTTGATTTTCTCTTGTTCCTCTTTTTGTGCTCGATCTGCCTCAGCCAAGGCTTGTTTGATTACATCTCCCCAAGGCAAGCCCAAGGCGGCGCAAAGGTTCATCACGTCTGTCATCCTCAATTGTTGTGGCTTTCTGTTTTCTCCAGATCCTTGCCCCTTCCTGATTGATTGAACCTTTCTCCGAGAATCAGCAACGTGAGGGAATGCAAGCGAGCCAAGGGCTTGTTCGGTCATGCCTATGACTGTGCGGCGTTCCTCAAGTGCTCTTCGGATGGATTCTTCAAACGCGACCATCCCGGTTTCGTTTAGCACCTGCATTTCTCCTTTTCCCTCAGTCATAGCAAAAACTCTCCTTTTACTCTTGGCGTATTTTTTTGCATTGACAAAGAGGTAAACTTTACCTAAAAAGAAGTCAACAGGGCACGCCCAACCGCCCCGCGAAGAAGCGAACAGGAGGGAGTAGGCCACCGCTCAAGGGGCATTGTCTGATGGACGGCTAGAAACGGTGGCGTCAGGCTCTACACGGGAACCACGGCCCCATGCCCGAAGCGCAGCAGCGAGACGAGAGAAGACGCGGGGAAGACGGCGCATCAGCCGGAAAGCTCTCGACCTGTAGCATGATGCAGTGACTACAGGGGCCATGAAGCGACGGCGGCTCCATACCGGAACCACTTAGCGGGAAGGTCTTAGCGCCCCTCAATGGGAAAGGGGCAGCTTTGGCCTTTCGCTCAGGCTCACCACCCGGAACTCATGGGAAGCCCGAATGCCTTTCTGCCTTTCCTCTTCGGCATATGCCTTTCCCCTCTTCGCCTACCGAGAGCCAGGGTCAGGGCGGGAACCGCCCTCTTGCCGGAATGGGGGGACGGGAAAGATGAAAAAGGGGCACGGAATCTCAAAAGCCGTTTTCAATTCTTTTTGAGATGCTGCGAAGTGTGAAAAAACGCTAAAACAGGACATTTTACTCTGTGCGTAGCCTGTCCACGAAGTTTATGGGCAATTTATAAGCGATTTATGGGATTTTATGAGTTTTAAAAATATCAACTTTTTCAATATGATACACTGTTTTATCTTCTAAGTAAGCTCATTTTAATAATCGTTCTTTGACAATCAGCCCCCATAACCCGCCCAGTCCGGTGGTAGTGTCATCGGTGGTATGGCGGATAGGGAAAACTTCATGGGCGGGTGGTTCGATGCCGGATACAGTACACCGGGAATCACCACGCCCTAGACCAGCGACTAGTGAAAACAACCTTATCCACGCTCTAGCATGGTTCGGGAGTACGATTTCTCGCGCTCCCTTTCATGCTGGCGGTCGAACTGTCGAAAGGTCAACTGACCGCCCGGATATAAAAATTCGTATTTCATCACGTTTCACGGCCCGATCTTTGTGTCGTAACCGTGGGCCCTGTTGGTCGGCTCGGCCCCCGTCGCTTCGGTGCGCTTTGCGCTTCGGCCTTCTTTTCAGCCGTTTTTCCGTCCCGCCGTCCCTGCGCGGCCTGTCTTCACCTCGCCAGCCTGTTGCCCTTCTTTTTCGCGTCCTACTGGGGAGCCTTAGCACTGGGGGTCGGCATCGTTCGGTTGCTCCATACTGAGCGGCTGGCTTCCTCCGCCCGGGGTTTCGGCTACTTTCCGGCTAGGTGCCTGGCGTGTTCGCCTTCCCCGTTCGTCGTGAAGTTACAATACCAACTGGTAAAAAATAGGTCAAGAATAAAATTCCCAATAGGTAAAGTATGAGGTTTGACATCCTCCCCCTGAAGGGAGAGGTTTTACGGCGCGTTGGATAAATATTCAACCCTTGAATATACAATAGGAATTACAGCGGCACCATTTAATGTTGACTATAATTTTACCTATTGGTATTTAGTTCCCATGAAGAACGAACTTTCCCACCCTAGTTTTTACGGCTTCACAATTACTGACGCGGCCGCACGCTCAGGGCTTCCTTATGTGACGGTGTGGAGGCATTTCAAAAAACATCGCGCTATAAGCCCTGAAACTGCCATTCGTTATAATCGTTTTTTGGGTATCCCCCTTTCATCTCTCAGGCCTGATCTGTGGCCTCCAACCCTCCCCAGCACTCCCACCGAACCCGAAGAGGTAGACCGTGCTGGATGAATGGGGGCTTGCTCGCTTCATCGGGTATCTCGGCGGGGCTGTTGCCTTTTGTTTTTTCACGCACCGCCGAGAGTCCCTCAATGCACCGCTGGGCCACGGCTTCCGGCGTCGGGTAGTCCTCGGCACGGTGCAAGGGATGCTTTCCGGCGTGAAGATCATACATCCGGCAAATGCTCGTGAGATCCGTTCGGCGCTCGGTGACGTGATCACGGCCTGCCGCCGGGTGCAAACACAGCTTCAACCTGTAGCCGCTTCCCGCGATCATACAGAGTGCCTTGCCTGTGTGAGGCCTGAAGCAAGAAAACCGTGGTGGAAAAAGATCAGGGGGGAAAGATAATGCCGATCTTGATCTGCCAACAGTGTGGTCGGATGTTCGAGGTGAAACGGTATTTTGCCGAAACCGCAAAATATTGCTCGAAAGAGTGCAAAGACAAGGCTGCACAGACGCGCGCCCCGCAAAAATGCAAGTCTGCGGGAAACTCTTTCCCGCAAAAGGACATGCCGTTTTTTGTGACAAGGCTTGTAGTTATGCTTTTAGAGCCGGGGTAAGCCGTGAAGAATGGATTGCTGAACACCCGCAGAGTGACCAGTCAACGCTTTTCAAGCGTAAGTGCCATGACTGCGGGAAGCCCACGAACAATTACAGATGCCCGGCGTGTTGGGAAAAGCTCCGCAGCAGTTCAGAGATAGACGGCATCCCGGAATACGAAGTCATGGGGCAGGCATGGGTATAGATCCGTGCCGCTTTGGTCGGCTTTACCGCGACGGGCGCCGCGTCCTGTGCTTTGCGGACTGGTCGAAAGAGTACGGGGTGCCGACGTGGACGTCACGGAACGGGTTCGTCAAAGACGTGAACTTCTGCCGCCTGTACTGCGAGAAGCGCCCGAATATTGTTGAAGTGGAACTTGAAGGTTGCAAGGCATAGGCGAAAGAAAAGCCCGATGCGGGAACACCGGGCCAAACCAAAAATAACCAAAACGTGAAAGCAGGATACATATGGAACACGGATATGTCAAGCTTTGGCGGAAATGTTTAGACAGCGGATTGCTTCAAAATGGCCCCGCATGGCAGCTTTTTGGGTACTTGCTGCTCAAGACTACGCACAGGCCGCATCGCCAGATTATCGGTGGCATGGTTTTTGAGCTTGAGCCGGGGGAAGTCATCTTTGGGCGAGCTAAAGCAGCCTCTGATCTGAGGCTGAGCGAAAAGCAGGTAAGAACAGCTTTTGAGCTGCTTAAAAAACTCGAAATTGTGGCCAGCCGATCGACCAACCGCTGTACGGTGGTTTCTTTTGTGAATTGGCATAGATACCAAGATGAAAGGCCAGCCGAGGGCCAACCGGAGGGCCAGCCGCAGGGCCAACAAACGGCCAGCAACGGGCCAGCAGAGGGCCAGCAGAGGGCCACAAACAAGAATGTAAGAACAAAGAAAGAAGAATATATAAATACACTCCCCCTTACCCCCTCAAGCGAGGGGGAAGCTGATTTGTGCGATGAGCATACTCCTCCCACGGAGTCCCAGAGTTCGTCACGGGGGGCACGCAATGACGGCACAAAACCACGAGCTGCGGGAACGAATCCCAGAACCAACGGCACAAGCCCTCGGAGCACTGGGGACAACCCCCGCACAAGGGAGCCTGCCGGTTCCCGTGCCGGGGGGAATTCCGCCGCAGACCTGAAAGCCTTTGCCGACGAGTACACGCAATGCCCGGAACTCAGGCAGGCATTGGAGGATTTTCGCGTCATGCGGGAACGTTTGCGAAAGCCCCTGACGGCAAGGGCATTCCAGCTCACCTGCACGGAGCTGGATAAACTGGCCGGAAATGACGACGTGCTGAAAACAAAGATTCTTGACCAGAGCATCCAGCGGGGGTGGCAGGGGATTTTCCCGCTCCGTGAAGACTCGAAACCCAAAGTAGACCAGTGGGCAGGCGCAATATGAGCAGCATGAAGCAATACGACATCCGGCAAATTTCTGAAATGCTGGCGGCGAGGGCTGAGTCCGTTTGCGAGTGGCTGTTGCCCGGTGGAAAGCGTGAAGGCCGGGAATGGCGGGCCGGAAGTATAACCGGGGAGACGGGGAAGTCGCTTGGAGTCAATCTTTCCGGGAAACCGGGAGTGTGGCGGGATTTTGCGGACGATGCCAAAGGCGGCGATCTTATCGACCTCATTCAAGCCGTGCATGGGATCACGAAGGCGGATGCCGTCAGGGAGGCGAAAGAATTCCTTGGCATAGCCTCAGAACGCCCACAATTCGCTCCTGAGCGCAAAAAGTACGTTAAGCCGACTCGTCCATCGGGATTGACGAAACCGAGCCCTGAAATGCTTCTCTGGTTCGAAAAACGGGGCATCAGCAGAGAGGTCGTTGAAGCGTTCAAAATTGGGCAGCTAAACCATGCCCAGAAAGGGCCTGTCATCGTGTTTCCGTATCTGCGCGGCGGGGAACTTGTTTTTATCAAGTATCGCCCGCTGCATGACAAAAAAGACATGTGGACGAGCAAGGATTCTGAACCCTGTCTGTTCGGCTGGGATTTGATGCCGGAGAATGCGAGGACGCTGGTTATTTGCGAAGGGGAACCGGATGCAATGGCTTTTCGGCAAGCTGGAATCTGCGCCGTATCCGTGCCGCGCGGGGGTGGTGAGGGGGATAAGCAGGACGGGTGGATCGATGCGGAGTGGGAGCGCCTCCAGCTTTTTGACACGATTTACCTTGCGCTTGATCAGGACGAACAGGGCTGTAAAGCAATGGAGCATATTTCCCGCCGTTTAGGGCAGCATCGTTGTTTCATCGTCAGTTTTGGCGGGCACAAGGATGCAAATGAAGCTTTGGTTTCCGGGGTTGACCTGAAATCCGTTTTTGAATCTGCAAAGACTATCGATCCTGTGGAACTGCATTCCGCTTCTGACTATCTCGATGAAGTATTTGCATATTTTAGTGACGCTCAAGAAGCCGGGGGGATCAAGCTGCCGTGGGCGAAGACGCAGACCACTGTCGGTTTGCGCAACGGAGAAACGACAATCTGGGCTGGCATAAATGGACATGGCAAAAGCCAGATTATCGGGCATGTTGTCGTTGATTCACTGGCAAAGGGAGAACGCTGGTGCGTCGCCTCCATGGAGTTCAAGCCATACAAATTCCTTGCCAGAATGGCACGACAGGCCTGTGCCACGAACAGACCTGAGCCGGGCGACAAACAGGCTCTTGACGCTTTCTGGAATGGTTCCCTCTGGGTGTTTGATGTGCAGGGTACAGCAAAGGCTGACAGGATTCTTGAAGTGTTTGAGTATGCGTATCGCCGTTATGGTGTCAGGCATTTTCTTATCGACAGTCTGGCCAAATGCGGATTCGGCGAAGATGCATACAACGAACAGAAAGCCTTTGTTGATCGACTTTCAGACTTTGCCAGAAATAATGACATTCAGGTGCATCTTGTCTGTCACTCCCGCAAACGAAATGACGAATCGGACCTTCCTGACAAGTTTGACATCAAGGGAACAGGCGCAATCACGGATATGGTTGATAATGTTTTCATTGTGTGGAGGAACAAGCCAAAAGAGCAGAAAGTACAGGAAGCGACAAGCGATTGGGGAAAGCAGCAAGCTCAGAATGAAGGGCCTGACGCCATCCTGTATTGCTGCAAGCAGCGCAACGGAGAATGGGAGGGGAAAATCAAGCTCTGGTTTGACCCAGCTTCTTTGCAATACCTGGAATCCGCAACTTCTTCTCCTGTGAGGTACTGCTGATGCTTATTCGTCTTCGGTGGATACTGAAAGATTGTATTGTAACAGCGGCATGTCATGGGGTCATTGGTCCGAAGACAGCTCACTGTTTTATATGGTCTGGGTTTGATTCATGTCTGATTGCCCACGATACTGTGAAATTTTTGGTCCCGGTGCGTGTGTTGGGGTATTTGATGAAAAGGAGTGTGTGATGAATGCACCACAAACTGCAATGGAAACCTTGCGTCTTGAACTTCCCATTCCGCCGCTCGTCAACCACTACTGGCGGCACATTACAATCAAAGGGACCCCTAGAACGCTCATATCAGCCCGTGGGCGCGATTTTAGGGAAAATGTGGTGCGGATTGTGGGCCGAGAGAAAAAGGCCCTTAAAATCGATTCCCGCGTCAAGATCAATGTGCGGGTTTACCCGCCGGATAGACGCAAGCGTGACATAGACGGGTATCTGAAAGCCCTTCTTGATTCCCTTACTCACGCCGGGGTGTGGCTGGACGACGAGCAAGTGGACTCGATTTACATCACACGCGGCGAGGTAGTGAAAGGCGGAAAGGCCGTTGTCGAAATCTTGCCGATGGGAGAGTGAGCATGGCTGATAAAGAACGCAGGCTGTTGTGCGGCTGGAAGGCCATTACGGCCTATACTGGAGTTAGCCGTCTGCTCATGATCCGCTACGCCTATCCCGTTCATGACTGCGATAGAGCCACGCATCGCGGGTACGGCGTCTGCGTCTATACCGACGAGCTTGACGCCCACAAGGAGGCTGTCAGTGCATAACATCGACATCACAATACTTGGTGAACAGGCTCTTGCGGCACTCATGCAGCGGCTGTCGGAAGCACGCGGGAAGCACCCTGTTTTCGCGGAGGGCAAATACCACGCGCTCGGCGTTATCGGGGAGGAGTACCGTGAGCTTGTACACGCCGTTGAGCACGAAACCCCGGAGCGTATCTGCGACGAAGCCCTCGATGTAGCTGTGACCGCACTGCGGCTATGGCTTGGGGAACACAAGGTTGGTGCTCATGAGTGACGTGTGGGTGAGCCAGTTCGAACTGTCAGAGGCCATCGGTGACGTGGGGGCGGTCATCCTCTGCGCACAGTGCGGTGGCCGTTCATACTTTATCCCCCGGAAGCCCACAGGTTTTCTTCTGGAGTTGCTTGGTCGGCAGCGTATGGCGGCCCTCTGTACAGAATTTGGGGGGATGCAGATCGTCGTGCCCAACCTGCGCCGTGGTGAACCGTTCAAAGGACGTATCCTGTCCCGTCTTGAAGCAGGGGAGAAGCCGGACGCCATCGCCGAAGCCCTTGGCGTAACCACCCGGTACGTCCGTCGGCTCAAAAAGCAGCTTTGCGGGAACTCGGAACCACAGCAGCAATATCGGTTGCTGTAAGTCCGAACCTTGTTCACGGTGCCGCCTCCTCCCCCTGCCGTGGCAGAAGTGGACGCAGGAGGATTTTATGCACATCATCAGATACCGCAAGGTTCCCGGAAAGATCGTCGCAAGTGCGGCGCTCGTCGCGCTTCTCGGCGTCGGGGCGGCCACCCTGTCCGTGGATATGATCGCGGATTTTGAAGGCTATGTGCCCGAAGCCTATCAGGACCCGGTCGGTATCTGGACCAAATGTTTCGGCGACACCGAGGACGTGGTGCCGGGTGCCCGGTACACGTTTGATCAGTGCGTGGACTCCCTGAATGCCGCCGTCTATGCCCACGCCGGGCCTGTCCTGAGCTGCGTGCCGGGGCTGGCCGAGCAGCCGTACAAGGTCAGGGCGGCTTTCGTCTCGATGGCCTACAACATCGGGCCGCATGGCTTTTGCACGTCATCCGTGGCCCGGTACGCCAATGCTGGAGAGTGGGAACGCGCCTGCACGCGTATGGCCGAGATATACAAGACGGCCAAGGGGAAGGAGCTTCCCGGACTTGTGCGGCGTCGGCAGGCGGAATCCGCGCTTTGCCTCCAAGGGCTGCGAGAGGGCCGATGATGTTCTCTTTTTTCTCTAAGCTCCTCCCTTTCCTTAAGCCCCTGACCGAGCGTTTGTTTACTGATAGCGCGCGGCGTGCCGAGCTTGAGGCTGAAAAAGAGCTGGTCGAGGCCCGGGCTTTTGCCAAGGGCAGGATCAGCCCGAAGTATCTGCTCAAATACGTGCTTGTCGCAGCCTTCGCCCTCTTTGCCGCCATAACCTTGCTCCATTTTTTATTTCCGCAGCACTTCGCCGTGTCACCGCTTGCGGAGTTGAAGGACCTCATTGACGTGGCTGCGGAGATTTTTGGTATGGGGGCAGGGCTATGAGCGGCGAGGAGAACATCCAGCTTGTGCGCGAGATCGGTGCGGTCAAGGCGGAACTGGCCGGGCTGACCGCCGAGGTAGCGGGTATCAACCAGCGGCTCGACGACATCGTGATCACGCAACTGAAGGATCACGGCAAACGGCTGGCCGCGCAGGACGCCCGCATCGCCGCCCTTGAAGCCGCCGAGAACAGGCGGGCGGGTGGTTTGGCCGTCCTTGCGGGTGTGGCCGCAGCCGCGGGCAGCGCTGGGGCTTTGCTCATGAAGCTGCTGGGCCCCCTGTGATCTGAGTTTTTCGGAGCTATAAAAAATGGATTTGAAAGTCGAACAGTGGCCTATTGATCGCTTGATCCCCTATGCGAGAAACCCGCGCAAAAATGATGCGCAGGTTGACCGTATGTGCGCCGCAATTCTGGAATTCGGATTCCGTATCCCTATTGTTGCGCGTTCTGACGGTAGTATCGTTGACGGACACCTGCGTCTGAAAGCCGCCCGGAAGCTGGGCTTGAAAGATGTTCCCGTAGCTCTTGCCGACGAGCTGAGTGATGTGCAGGTCAAGGCTTTCCGACTGCTTGCAAACCAATCGGCAAATTGGGCTGAATGGGATAACGAACTTTTGGCCCTTGAGCTTGAAGAACTCAAAGCATCTGATTCGGGCATTATCTCGATGATGGAGTCGGATAGCTATGTCACTGGTCCCGTAAATATCGGCAACCCTGAAGAAATCACGATCTTGGAGCTTGCCAAGACGATAATCGAAAAAGTGCGGTCCTCGTCAAAAATTGTATTCCGGCCTATCCCTGACGATGACCCCACGCGGCGCGTCCCCGACATCGGCAAGGCGTCCGCGTTTCTGGGGTTTAAGCCGACAACGAGCTTGGATGAGGGGCTTGAACTGACGATTCCATACTACATCAACCTGCGCAGAGGCGTTCAATGAGTGGCGGCAGGCCTGCGATAAAACGATGCAAAGAAAAGGCCTCGCTTGTAGAGGTGATGGCTCAATACGGCGTACCGCAGGATGAAATTGCCGCAAAGATCGGCATGTCTGCTGATACGATGGTGAAGCTCTACAAAAAAGAGCTACTTTCCGGGAGGACAAACGCTAATTTCAAAGTGGGAAAGCGACTGTTTGATAAAGCCATGTCGGGGGATACAACGGCCCTCATTTTCTGGGCAAAGACCCGGATGGGGTGGAGAGAGACGCAAAAAGTCGATCTTTCCAGTTCCGATGGAACGATGTCGCCTGTACCAGCACTTGAACTTTCCCATCTTTCTCCCGATGATCTGCTCAAGCTGACGCGGGAAGCCTTCAAAGAGACGGAGAGGAATGGCGGGTGAGACGCTTGCTGAAATCCGCCGTGCGCTGGCCAGGAGCTGCATGGCGGCCTTCGTGCGCCACACCATGCCCGCCTACCGCATGGGCTGGGTGCATGAGGAGGTTTGTGCCGAACTGGACGCCTTTCTTGCCGATGTCGTAGCCGGGCGTTCCCCGCGTCTCATGCTGACCATGCCCCCGCGTCACGGGAAACTGTGCGCTGATGATACTCCTGTTTTGACGGTTGATGGGTGGAAAACTCATGGTGCGCTTAAGGTTGGTGATTATGTATTTCACCCAAGTGGCAAACCTGTGAGGGTTGTTGCTGTGGGCGAGAAAAATTTTGCCACTCATTCTGTTGTTTTTACCAATGGCGACATAATAGATGTGCACCTTGATCATGAGTGGCGGGTGTATGACAGGACTAAACCCGGATATAGAACAGTTGAGACACGATACTTTGTGGAGCCAAGCAAAAAAACTAAGGCGCTTAGGAAGCTGGATAGCGGTATCCCAGACACCAGAGGGCACAGGTATTTGTATCAGGTGGACACAGCTGATGCTCCCCAATGGCCTGCCGTAGAACACGTTATCCCGCCATACGTTTTGGGCGTGTGGTTAGGTGATGGAACGTCAATCGCGCCCAGAATAAACATGGCTCCTGATGACGCTTGTGTCGTCAAAATGGAGTTTGAACGACTAGGTGTGCCAATAACTGGAACATGGGTGCATAGAGATACTGGAGTTGAAACTTTTTCATTTGCCAGCGGCGTGAAAAATAGAAGAAATATATTTTCGCAGGCTCTAAAAGATGCTGATCTGCTAAAAAATAAACATATTCCTAATGAGTACAAGCATGATAGCCTAGAAAACAGGCTTGACTTGCTTGCTGGACTTATTGATACGGATGGTCATTTTGATAGAAAGACAAACAGATATCGTTTTACAACATCCAATGAGCTGTTAGCGCATGATGTAGAAGAATTGGCCATGCTATGCGGGTTTGTAGCGCATACAAATATCCCAGCACTAGATAATCGGGAAAGAACGATTAAAAATAAGTCACAGGTTTATGTGGTGTCATTTTTCTTTTCCGGTGTAGTTGTCCCGTGCAGACTTGAACGGAAAAAAGTTAATAAAACGTTTTCTTCTCTGCGTCGGCGCGTATCCATCAAATGTGTACGAGCGCTAGAGTCGCCTAAAATGGGGAATTGTATTCAGGTGGATAGTCCAGATGGCTTATATTTAGTTGGCAAACACCTTACGATAACCCACAATAGCGAGCTGGCCTCCCGCCGCTTCCCGGCCTACGCCTTGGGCCGCTACCCCGATCTATCCGTCATTTCAACGAGCTACGCCGCCGACCTGTCCTCGCGCATGAACCGCGATGTTCAGCGTGTCATCGACAGCCCGGAATACCGGGAACTCTTCCCGGGAACAGCCCTTTACGGCAAGAATATCCGCACCGTCGGGAACGGCTCTTATCTCCGCAACTCGGATATCTTCGAAATCGTGGGGCACGCTGGCTGCTACCGTTCCGCTGGCGTGGGCGGCGGCATCACGGGCATGGGTGGGCATATCGTCATCGTCGACGACCCGTTCAAGGACCGGGCGTCCGCCGATTCCCCGACCATCCGCCAGAACGTCTGGGACTGGTACACGTCCACGTTGTACACGCGCCTCGCGCCCGGTGGAGGGGTGCTCATCATCAACACTCGCTGGCACATGGCTGACCTTTCCGGGCGGCTGCTTGAGGCCGCCGCACGGGGGGAGGGCGACCACTGGCGCGTGGTAAACTTCCCGGCCATCGCCACGGAGGATGAGCCGCACCGCAAGGCAGGTGAAGCCTTACACCCTGAACGCTACCCGTTGGAGCAGCTTCTTGCCATCAAGAAAGCCCTCGGCACACGCGACTGGGAGGCCCTGTACCAGCAGCGGCCTACGCCAGACGGCGGCGCCATCTTCAAATCCGAGTGGCTGCGGTTCTGGCTCCCCAAAGACCTGCCGGAGCAGTTCGACCAGCTCCTTATCTCGTGGGATATGACGTTCAAGGACGGCGACGATACCGACTTTGTTGTGGGGCAGGTGTGGGGCCGCAAGGGGGCAGACCGCTACCTCCTCGATCAGGTCCGGCGGCGCATGGGATTTACGGACACGGTCGCCGCGTTCCGAGCGCTCGCCGCTAAATGGCCCGGCGCAACCCGTAAGCTGGTGGAGGATAAGGCCAACGGCCCGGCGGTCATCGACGCGCTGAAACACGCCGTGCCCGGTATCATCCCCGTGGAGCCGGACGGCAGCAAGACGGCTCGCGCCCATGCTGTGACCACGTTCTTCGAGGCCGGGAACGTCCTTATCCCGCACCCTGAGCATTGCCCGTGGGCGCGGGAGTACGTCGCGGAACTGACGCAGTTCCCCGGAGCGCCCCACGACGATCAATGTTTTGCTGCAGGCACTTTAGTTGCGACTTTGCGAGGGGGTATCCCAATTGAAAAAGTAAAGGAAGGTGATTTTGTTGTGACTCCTCAAGGGTTTAGGCGTGTGTTGTTCGCTGGAAAAACCGGAGAGTCTGTGTTATTGTATCGACATGGAATTTTTGCAACTGCGAATCATCCGTTCATGAAAACCAGTGGAGAAGTTTGCAAATTTGCAGAAATAGAAAAGTCTGAACTTGTTCACATGACTATAAGGGAGTTGCTAGTATGGATATTCCGAAAAGAGTTGAATTTAATGGCGTCACCTATGCCCTCATGGCAGGGGGGAAATACTATCTTAGTCAGTCAAAAACAAACGCAGGTAGGAAAAATCCGAAGGGGCTTCATGTCGCTATTTGGGAATACTACAGTGGCAAGAAAGTCCCTAAAGGGTATGAGATTCATCACAAAGATGGTAATACACATAACAACAATTTTGACAACCTTGAGTGTTTATCACGTTGTGAACACCGCAAAACGGTTAAGCAAAACAAAGAAAAATGCCGTAAGCACCTTGAAGAAGTACGCCCTCTTGCTACTGAGTGGCACAGGAGCGAAGAAGGCCGTGCATGGCATCGAGAGCAAAGCAGGAAGGCATACGCAAAAAGAGAGTATACTGAGCATGTTTGTGAGTACTGCGGCAAGACGTATAAAACGCGCCATACGGGAAAAAACCGCTTCTGTTCCCATAATTGTGAAATCAAATGGCGATATCACAATGAATACGAGCTTGCCGAGGGTGTGTGCCAATGGTGCGGCAAACCGTTCACATACAAGACCGGAACCTGCAGAAAAAACAAAGTACGTAAATTCTGCAGCAAGTCTTGCAGCACAAGCCACTTCAACGCCCAACGCCGTGCCAGTGTATAACCTCACCGTAGAGGGCGAGCACCTTTATTTTGCTAATGGGGTGCTCGTCCACAATTGTGACGCCACCACTCAGGCCCTCCGCGACTTCGACGCCAAACGCCCCATGTCTATCAATCCTGCTATCCTCACTCAACCACGTATAGGGTATCGCTTCCGGTAAACTCCGAACCTTGTTCACGGTGTAAATTCTTCTTCGCTCATAGCATGATGCCCTCATGAGCAAGAAGCGCACTTATCGCCACGCTACCTCCATAGCCCCGCAAGCCGTGCAGCCGTCGCGCCGTCTGAATCTCTCCCCGGACGTGCGCGGCGGCCTTGCTCAACCTTTGCCACCTACGCCCGAAGACATCAGCCGGTTGTACGGTCCTGCGAAGACGCTCGGCGCGCCCGAAGATGTGCAGCTTGCGATGGATGCGCGGCTTGCGGATTCCGGCGTCTATTCCCTGCTCCAGCACTCGCTTGAGCTTGGGGTCGGGATTGCGCCGCAATTCATGGGCTACGGCGTCCTCCAGAACCTTGCCCAGAACGGCCTGATCCGTGCCTGCGTCGAGACGGTATCCGACGATATGACCCGAGCGTGGATTGAGTTCAAGCGCGAAGGGGAGGGCGGCGACGAATCATTGCTCACCGACCTTGCGCAGGCGTGCAAGCGGTTCGCCCTGCAACGCCTTTTCCATGAGGCGACCGAGCTTGTGGGGTACGAGGGTGGGGCCTTCCTTTTCATCGACACCGGGTCCGTCGGCCAAGAGCTGGAACGCCCGCTGAACGTCAGCCCGTATTCCGCCGAACTCAGGCCCGGCGGCGTGCTGCGCTTCGTCGTCATCGACCCCGTGAACGTCTTCCCCGGCGACTACAACAGCCTTTCGCCGCTTGAGCCGGACTACTTCCGCCCGCGTTGGTGGTGGGTGCTCGGGAAGCGGGTGCACGCCTCTCGCCTCATCCGATTGGTTGCGAACGAATGCCCGGTGCTGCTGCGGCCCGCCTACAATTTCCTAGGCATCCCGCAGGCCCAGATCCTCTGGGATTACGTCCTGCATTTTCAGGAATGCCGCGCCGCCGAAGCCCGGCTACTGACCAAGTTTTCGCTGACCGTCTTCAAGACGAAGATGGAAGACATCCTGTACGCGGCCGGGGGCACGGCACAGATCGATACCCGCATCCGGTACATGATTCAGACCATGACCAATGACGGCGTGCTTGCCGTCGACAAAGAATCGGAAGACGTGGTCAAGCTGGAAACCCCGCTTTCAGGCGTGACCGACATCGTGCGCCAGTCCCTTGAAATCCTCGCCGCCCTGAACCGAACCCCGGCGGTCAAGCTGCTCGGCATCAGCCCGTCAGGGTTCAATGCCACGGGCGAATCGGATATCCGTAACTATTACGATCATGTCAGGAGCCAGCAGGAGAAAGTCCTGCGCGACGGCATCAAGAAGGCGCTCGACTGTATCCAGCTCTACCTGCGCGGAACCATCGACCCTTCCGTGACTTTCGACTTCGCGCCCCTCGGCGAAGAGGATAGGGCGGCCCTTGCGACGCTCCAGAAGACCAAGGCCGACACCATCGCCGTCTACATGGATCGGGACATCATCTCTCAGGAAGAAGCCCGGCAATCCCTTGCCAGTGACCCGGACAGCGGCTTCTCCGACATCGACCCGGCGGAAGTGCCGCAGGGCAACGGAATGCCTGACGCCCTGCCGGAAACCGGGGAAGAGGGATTGATGCCCGACATCGACGATGTGGACAAGGCCGGGGCCGTCTATGGCTAAGGTCATCCGCGCCATCAAGCCCAACGCGGGTATTCGGGCGAAATACCGGAAGCGGCTGGTATCTCTCCTCGACGAGATGCAGCGTTCCGTCGTGTGGTGGCTGCGCGCTGAGTATCGGCAGCAGGAAACTCGGATAGCACAAGATGCATCCCCGGCGAGTGACCTGCAAGACCGCCTCAAGCGCCTGTTTCGGTACTGGACGAAGCGGTGGAGGGAAAGCGCGGAGAGTTTCGCACGGGAGTTCGTGGGCAGTACGAGGCGGCGCACGGAAGCCAGCATGAGGCAGGCCCTCAAGGATGCGGGCTTTACGGTGAGGATGGATAGAAGCAGGGCCATGAGCGACGTTGCGCGGGCTCTCTTCGAGGAAAATGTCAACCTCATCAAGTCCATCCCGCAGCACTATTTTACGGAAGTGACGGGGCTAGTACAGCGTTCAGCCAGCATGGGCCGGGACGTGGAGTTCCTCACCGACGAACTGCACAAGCGGTACGAGATTACCCGGCGCCGGGCAGAATTCATTGCCCGCGACCAGTCCAATAAGGCGACCGAGGCCCTTAAGCGGGTACAGGACAAGGAACTCGGCATCACCGAAGGCATCTGGGTACATGTGCCGGGAAAGAAAACGAGCCGCCATACCCACCAGCTCATGAATGGGAAAAAGTTCGTCATCACGGAAGGTCTTTACGACTCTGACGTGAAGCGCAAAGTGCTTTGCGGTGAGCTTCCGGGGTGCCAATGCACGTACCGGGCCGTTATTCCTGAATTTGGAGACTAGTCTATGTATCAAAGTAAAGGCGTCACCTTCGACGCGGCTCCCTCACAGCGGGAAACCGACGAGAACGGGTTCCTGCACGTCGGGGCGTCGCACATCACGAAAGCGACGGTGAACCCCTATTACGGGCGGGAGATTCCGGGCTGGCAGGAAGCCGGGCTTGACCCCGAGGCTGTCTATTACGGGCTTCGGGACCCGGAAGAACTTCAAGCATCGCTTGAGACATGGGCCGGGCTGCCGCTGCACATTGAGCACCACATCGACAGCGCGGAAGAGCCGCAGAAGCTCACCCGCGTGGGCGCGGTGGGCACAGGCGCGGTCTGGAACCCGCCGTATGTGGATGCGCCGTTGACCGTGTGGGATCGGGCCGCCATCGACGCCATCGAAGACGGATCCTTCCGGGAACTCTCCTGCGCCTACCGTTACGACCCGGATTTCACGCCGGGCAGCTACGAGGGCATCCCCTACGATTTCATCATGCGGAACATCCGCGGCAACCACGTCGCACTGGTCGAAGAAGGGCGGGCCGGGCCGGACGTGGTGGTGGCGGATTCTCATCCAACTTCAACGAAAAAAGGAACGCTTATGGGCACGTTTAAGAAATGGTTCCGGGGCGCGCAAGACGACAACCCGGACATCGAAAAGCAGGAAGTGGAGCTTGCGCAGGCCATCATCGACCTGCACAAGGTCGACCCCGTGACAGGCGAAATCGTGGACGTCACCGAAGACGAGGACAAGGCGGAGGAAATCCGCAAGCTCGTCGGTGAACTGTCCGCCAAGCTCGATCCTGAAGATGTCAAGAAGCTGACGGACTCCCTCTCCGATCTGGCCTACTCCAAGGCCACGGGCGACGAGAAGCCGGAGAAAAAGGAAGCGATGGACGAAGAAACCAAGAAAGCTATGGACGCCTGCGGGCTTGATGCGGAAGACCCCGCCGAATCCCGCGCCTTTGCCGAAGGCGTGAAATACGGCGAGGAACTGGAGCGCAATCCGGACGAACGCAGGAAGCTCGACCGCGAGCATGAGTCCGAGGGTATGAAAAAGGCTATGGATGCCTGCGGCCTCGACGCTGAGAACCCGCAGGAGAGCAAAGCCTTTGCCGAGGGCGTCAAGTACGGTGAGGAGCTGATCCGGAACCCCGAGGAACGGCGCAAGCTTGACCGGGAACACGAATCCGAGGGCGAACGCCGCGAACTCGGCAAGGACGAGGACAAGGACGCGGCCATTAAGCGCATCCTCGCTTCCGTCCCCGACCTCACACCGGAGCAGAAAAAGAAGCTGACCGACTCCCTTGCCGATCTCGCCTATTCCCCCGCGACTGGAGATGAAGCCCCGGACGACAAGGGAACCGCTCAGGACAGGGCGTTCCGCCGCCGTGGTCCGCGTCTTCTCACCGCAATGGACGCCGCCCGCATCAAGGCATCCGCAGTCGCCGAAGCGCAGGAGCATATGCGGAACCTTACCCGTGCCGTGCGCGACGTGCGCGGGCTGGTGGGCGAACTTGACCCGTTGTCCTTCGACTCCGCGTCCGACGTCTACGGCTACGCGCTGGAGCAGCTTGGGGAGAATCCCCGCAAGTATCCCCGGCAGGCATGGCCCGGTATGATCGATATCCTCCGCAAGCAGAAGGCGACACCTTCCGTTGCCCGTGACGCGGCCCCCGTCGGGCGCATGTCCGGCAGCTTCGCCGGGCTTTCCAATATCACCATTGCCGAATAGGAGGCACACCATGCCTTTGCAGTCCCAAGTCAATCTCTCCGTCGCTCCCGGCGTTGCGGGCGATAAAGCGACGCCCGACCAGAGCATCTACACCCCGCTCAACCCTCTGGCGGCGGTGGCCCTCCCTGTGGGGCGCTTCGTCTTCCCTGTCGTGGATTCCGGCGTGATCGACAACACGCAGGCCACCAACGTTGCGGGCACCGCCACAGCCGTGCTCGGCTTCGTGGAGCGCGTCATCAACTACGTGAACTATGAAATTTTTTCTGACGGCACCCTGACCGTCCCGGCAGGCTCGAACCTCACCGTGGCCGTGAAGGGCGACTATTGGGCCGTTTCCACGACCAAGGCCACGGTGGGGCAGGCCGTCCTTGCCTCCACCGCTGACGGTTCAATCAGCACCGGGACCCCCGACGGGACGCACCTCGATACGGGGTGGGTCGTCAAGACGCCAGGTGAAATCGGGGAACCGATCATCATAAGCAATTGGGGACAGGCCGCAGCGTCGGGATCCGGCGGCGACACCTCGAACCTGATGCAGAAAGATTTCAGCAACGCCACCGGAGCGCTCGGCGCAGCCGCCGCCGGAGCGTAGGAGGTACTACATGAATCCGACTTTTGAACAGGCCAAGCGCTACGGCTTTATCTTCCCGGGCGCCCGCATGTGGGCAACCCCGGAGAACCGCGCCCGCATTGCGCAGGACGCCGCGCTCATCACTACTCCGAACACGACCGTCCCCGCCGAGCTTCTGGCGTATATCGACCCGATGGTCATCGAAATCCTGACCGCGCCCCGGCGCGCCCGCGAAATCTTCGGCGAAGAGAAGAAGGGCGACTGGACGACCCCGTACATGAAGTGGCGCGTCGACGAAATGACCGGAAAGACCGAGCCGTATTCCGACTATGCCAACGGCACGACTTCGGGCGTGAACTCAGAATGGCAGACCCGCGTGCAGTACGTCTTCCAGACGTCCATCACCTACGGCGATTTTGAAGTGGACATGTCGAGCACGGCGAAAGTCAACCTGGCTGCCTCCAAGCAGCGCGCGGCGGCCAACGTCATCGACATCGACCAGAACCGTTTCTACCTGCTCGGCGTCGCCGGGAAGGAAATCTACGGTATCCTCAACGATCCGAACCTCCCTGCTGCGATCACCGCAGGGGCCACGGGCACGGGCGGCTCCACGAAATGGGCCGACAAGACCACGGTGCAGATCTACAATGACGTCCTCGCCCTGTTCGCGCAGCTTTCCGAGCAGTCCAGCGGCCTTATTGACAAGGACACGCCCCTCAAGCTCTGCCTCTCCCCCGAACTGGCCGTTCGCCTCGGCGCGGCTACCGATTTCAACGTGTCCGTGCTGGATATGTTGAAGCGGTACTTCACCCGCATTGACATCGTGACCGTACCCGAGCTGCATAGCATGACCGCCGGGGAAACCATATTTCTCATCGCCCCCGAAGTGAACGGGCAGCGATCCGGCACGCTGGCCTTCGGAGAAAAGATGCGTGCCGGACGCGTCGTGCCCGACCTGTCCAGCTTCCGTCAGAAGTTCGTCGGCACCACCTACGGCGGTATCGTGCTCATGCCCTTTGCCTTTGCGCAAATGACTGGAGCCTAGTCCCATCCTTCCCTCCATGCGAAAGCCCCAACCGCCTGTTTAACGGTTGGGGCTTTCTTTACGTATCAGGCGTCATTTTCCAAGCTGCTGTATATTTGCGTCCAGCCACATCTCGACTGCTTCCCGTACTACCTGTGAGCGTAGGATACCCCTATCCGTACATATATCGTTCAGCCGTTCCCAGACATGATCCGGCATAGATACAGTCTTTACTGTTGCACGATCTTCAACCTTTTTTTTACGTCCAGATCCTTTGCGGCGGCCTCCGTGTTTTTTTTCTTGCGCGTCACTCATCCGTTGCGTCTCCCTTCATCAAAAAGCTATCTCCTTCCCATTGGCTGCGCCAGAATTATCCTTATTGAGTTGACTGTCTTCGAGCTGAAATCGATAAGATCGTCGATGTCTATCTTAGTCTTCCTCTTCATCGTCTGCCTCCGTTGACGCTTGCAGCTTTATGAACTCGGGAAGAACCGCGATACTTCCACATTCGTCATCCATTCCAACAGCCTTGAAGCCCAACTTACGGGCAAAGGCGATACGCATGGCCTGAGCCTCCCAACCCGCGTCGTCCTCGTCCATTCCGAGAAGGTCTGCCCAGTCTTCCCGTTCTTGAAAGTCCAGTTCTTCCGAAACCACGGCTTGCCAGCATAGATCAAAATGGATTTCGTCTATCCCGCGCTCTTCCATAATTTCACGTAGAGCCGTTCCCGCAGCACCGTCATCAAGATACGGAAGGTCTTCCGTAAAAAAGATATCCTTGACGTCTACTTCGCACTGGTAGACGTAATCTCCGTATCCCTTTGCTGTTCCATACGTGCGGGCAAAGAACATCGCTCCGAAGTTATACCCTAACCCTGTTCCTGAGTTAGATATAGCCAAATGTTCAATCATGCTTCCGTGGTACAGCTTCATGGTGGCTTCTCCTTTACCCTTTCGTTGAAAATACAATAGCACCATTTTTTGAAAAAATAAACAATTTTTTCAAAAAAAGTTTTATCTTTTTTAACTCGTCAGTAACAGAAGGGAGAGGCAGAAAAACAAAAAGGGGCGGCTCTTAAAGCCACCCCTTTTCTACGATATTCTTTCTTTATTAGAATCCGAGCCAGCCGAAGCCCTTGGCCATAACGGCGACAAGTGCAAACCCTATGGCGATTTGCCATTTCAAAAGATCATACTTGACCTTCAACACTTCAGCACGAATTTTTTCGATCTCCGCTTGCACTTTCAGGTCCAATTCCCGAATTTCTTTTTGCAACCGCAGTTCCGTTTCGCGCAGATCTCCCTTGGTGGCACTGGCGTTCCTTTGGCTCTCGTCAAAGCGTTCCAGTACTTCCACGATGGCTTTTGCGGCTTCCTCGCCGACGGCCTTTTCAAGCTTTTTTCCATCATCGAACAGCAACATGGGGGAATCCCTCCGTTGGTGAAGTCTTATATGATTCATGCAGGCTTGCCAAGGATTACCCTAGCATCAACCTGTTTGCCGTCTTCGCGGCACGGATTGCCGCTCTCATTTCCGAGATTCCCGCGTCAATCCACGTCTGGGCGTTGTACGAGTTGGATTGCAGGATGCCGAGGAGCGGGTCTTTCGAGATGTTCTGCCGGGAACATATCCGGTTCAGCAATTCGGGATAAGTGCTCTCCTTGACGCGCAGGAGCTCGTTGACGAATTGGTGCAGCCGGGAGCGGGTTTCCCCCGCGAATTCGATCCATTCCTCTTCGAGGCGGTCGAGGGCCTTCATGCGGTCGGCGTAAATTGAAGAGGCGGGAAGCACCGGGGTACGGGCGGGGGCGGGCACAGCGGGGAGAGCGTCAATCTTTGCCTGTACCCACTGAATAGCCTCCTTAACCTGCGCTACGGTCAGGGCGTCCACAGAAGTGACGCCGAAATGGGCGTTTACCTGCGCACGGGCCGAGGCGTAGTGAATCGGGGCCATGCCCACCCATGTGTTGATGATGGCGGTAAGCGCCTTACGTTCCGGGTCGGTACGCTTGGAAATGGGAGAAGGGGTGGGGAATGGAACGGGCTTGACTTCATATCGTCCCGTCTTACGGATGGATGGCACGACTTCCGAAGCAATCCAGTTGGTGAAAGCGTCCGCTTCTGGCTTATTGGAGCGGAAGGCCAGTTTGTACACAGCGGGCTCAATTATGGCTCTAACCTGTTGATTTCCTGAGGGGGTGGTAAGTTTTACCAACCCTTTCCAATCAGCAGGAATGGCATCAAGGGTATGCCCTGTCCAACCGATATTGAGCGCAGAGCAAATATCTCTGGCGACGAACCAGAGCGTTTCGCCTTTAAGTTGGGTACGGATAGGGTGATTTTGAAACTGAAAGGGAGGTACGGGGGATACTTCGGAGAGAAGTTCGGCTTGAGACATGGTAAAACTCCTATGTTTGATCTGAATTGCGCTTTTCAAAAAAAGAAAAGCGCCGGGTGTTCAGAACGGCCATAGGAACCGCTGGCGGCCTTTAGCTTTCGCTTGGACATATCCGCCACACCCGGCAAACATTGGATGCAATCATAGCCCAAAAGACAGCCAAGAAAAATCTTGACTTTCATAAAAGGGCACAAAAAAGCGCCATGCTGTCGGGTGGCTTACCGCCTATGGTCGGGGTTCTGAAGCCCGTGCACAAAAGACAGCACAAAACTCTGAAAATGTAAAGAGAAAAGCAGTGGCGTTGCCCGCATCTGGATGTTCTTCATCTGCATTGGCGGACAACGCCACGTTGGAAGTTTTACTTGTTATCGTATTTCAAGGCCGTAGCCCGGATTCGATCCGCAAAGGGAATAATATCTTCCATCCCAGATTCTTTACCTTTTTCGACAATTCAGCAATTCTTTCCGAAAAATCCATGGTCCTCTCTCCCTGTTCGGATTCAAGTTAATATATTAAGATTTATATATTTTCTTATAGGTTTTCCAAGAATACAGTCCGGAAAGGATAGTGAGGATTCCCCATAACAAGGCCCCATTCGTATTGGGCGGCGTTTGGAGGGCACAACTCAGCCACAATACGGCTAGCACTACTGTTATCAGCACTCCAATGATAAGGGCAATTTTTTTAGGGGGCGTCTGAGAACGTTCATGATGTATAAGCGGGTTTGGTTCTCCACGCTCTTGGGCCAATTGGTCATCAAAAAGATAGGCACGGATAACCTCCATCATGGGGCTATTTACTTTTGCCAATGCCTTATTTCCATTTTTGAACTCAATAATGACGGTAGACTCAGTTGTCTTGCCTCCAGCTACCGCACCCGCAACCGCTCCGATGCCTCCAAGCAAGACGCCGCCGACAAGCGCGCCCCCCAAGGTCCCTCCGAGTTTTTTTACCGATTCCTCGTTGGCTACTTCACAAGAGGCAATACTGGAAAGAAAAAGTTCCTTTGCTCCAAACATTTTTGAAGAGCAACGCAACTGGTTTTTATTTTTAATGTAAATATATTCTTCTTTCCCGTAGTCCCCTGCCAGAAATTTGATGTAGGTAGCCATACATCATCCCCCTTATATTATAGATGAGGCTATCATGGCATAGGCCGTTCCAAAAATCCACCGCCGCCGCCCTCCGCCCCGAAAGGGGCTTTTCTTTTGCCTGTACGAACCTTGTTCACGGTGTGCCCCCACGCCGCCATGCGGCATCATCTCCAAAACACTATGGAGGTGCAGCGATGGAAAATTCCCCCCCTGGCTCTTTTTGAGCATGAAAAGTTCGGTTCCCTTCGCGTCGTCAGAAGCGATCAGGGGGCCCAGTGGTTCGTGGCGAAAGACGTGTGCGGGTGTCTCGGGCTGGATACCAGTAACCTTTCAAAAATGTTGGATGAAGACGAGCTTTCGACCTACCCCGTACAGTATACGGATCAGGTCAGGAATCTTTCCGTCGTATCCGAACCGGGCCTGTATTCCCTCATCCTGCGTTCCCGCAAGCCCGAAGCCAAGGCGTTCAAGCGGTGGGTGACGCATGAGGTCATCCCTTCTATCCGCAAGACTGGCGCGTATGCGACGAACAATGCCCTGACCATGCCGAACTTCTCCAATCCGGCGGAAGCCGCGCGTGCGTGGGCTGACGAATACGAAGCCAAGCAAAGGAGTGCTCTTATCTTATTGAAGAGAATGAGTAAGCCCCCGTTCCTTGACAGGTTCGGGGGCTCATGCTATCGAAAGGTTGTCACACCAAGAGCCGATAGCATCGGTCTGGTCCTTCAATGAGGCGAATGTGTTGGAGCCTCATCGTCGGTAGAACCAACCAACACAAGAAGGATAGATGATATGAATGATTCTGTCAAGTCTCTCGTTGAAGTAAGCACTCGCACCATCAATGGCAAGGAGGTCCTCGCCGTAACCTCGCTTCAGGTGGCGGCGCACTTCGGGAAGAAACACAAGGACGTTTTGAGGGACATCCGTGTAACCATTGAAAAATGCTCACAGGAGTTTAACGAGCGCAACTTTGCGCCCGTTGAGTACACGGATGCCAAGGGCGAAAAACGCCCCATGTATCTGCTTTCCAAAGACGGGTTCATGATGGTCGCGATGGCGTACATCACGCCCGAGGCCATGCGTATCAAGGAAGCCTATATCGCCCGCTTCAACGAAATGGAAGAACAGCTTCGCACCACGTCGCCGCTTCTCCCCAACTTCCGCGACCCCATCGCGGCAGCCGAGGCGTGGATTGTGGCGGAACGCGCGCGGCTGGCGGAACAGGCTCGTGCCGACTATTATTACCAGCGCACCAAGGCCGAAATCGGTTCACGCCGCGAGGCCACCGCGATGGCAACCGCCTCCGCAGCCGTACGCAAGGCTGCGGCTCTTGAGAACGAACTTGGGCGGGGCAGGGACTACAAGTCCGTGAAGGGCATCCCGTGGTTCCTTGACATCTTCGCAGATACGCCAGCCGCGTACTCCGTCGCGGGACGCAAGCTTTCCGATATGTCCCGCCGTATGGATTACGAAATCCGGGAAATCGAGGACAGCCGTTTCGGGAGCGTCAAGGCGTACCACGTCGACGTGATCGAAGCCTTCCGGCTGGCCCTGAAAAATGACTTGAACATGCTGGGCAAGTATCGCCTTCGCCGGGCGGCATAGCCTCGAACCTTGTTCACGGTGATTTTTCCCCGTCCTTTTTGCCATGATGACCAAAACAACGGAGGACAGATATGGCTAGACCCAAAAAGAATACCGCCCCGGAAACAACGCAGGCGACGAAGACGGATACAGTGATGGTTGCCCTGAACCGGACGACCGGGATCACGTTCCCCATGCCCGACGGACGCAAGGTGCTCATCGAAGGCAACGCCGCCAGCCTGCGCGGAAAGGAAAAGGGCGTGCTGCCCGTGGGCGCGTTCGGGCTGACGCGGGTGAACGCCGACGATTGGGCGTACATTGAAAAGACCTATGGGCCGCACATGGAAATCTTCAAGTCCGGGCTTATCTTCGCGCAGGCGCGCAAGGCCGACGCCGTGGACGAGGCCGACGAAAGGGCGGAACTGCGCAACGGGCTGGAGCCCGTGGATGTGGAGAACGACCCCAAGGCGCAGACCGAACCGCTCCAGAGCAAGGCGGGGTTCTAAACCGTGGCTGTTGTTGTCTTTGACCCGCAGGAGTTCCGGGAGGCCTATCCGCGCTTCGTCGATACGAAGACCGGGCAGCCCCTCCTGACCGATGCACAGCTTCGGCAGGCATTCGACGTCGCCTGTCTGCTCTTGGACAACACAAACTCATCCCCGGTTCCTTATGATCCGGCCCACGGCGTCATGATCCGCAAGACGCTTCTGTATCTCCTCGTTTGCCATCTGGCGACGCTGGCCTTGTGGCCGATGGGGCAGGCCGGGCCAGTGGCCTCGGCGACGGAAGGAACTGTCAGCATCAGCTTCTCCGTGCCCCAGAACACCGGGAAAGCCTTTTACGCGCAGACGCCGTGCGGACAGACGTTTTGGCAGGCCATCCAGCCCTATGCCGTGGGCGGTCGCTACTATGCCGCCCGGTATTGGCATCCGTGGGGGTAATGGTGTCCGGAGAACTCGAAAAGCTGCTCAAGCGGTACATCACCCCCGATATCGTCGTGAAGGCCGGGGTGCTCGAAAATGCGACGCGGGGCGAAGGTGGTACTCCCGTCGCAGAGTATGCGGCGTACAACGAATACGGCGCAACAATCGAAATCCCTGAGCGGACGCAAACCTTGTACTTCAAGCGGAAGCGTGACGGCAGCGTCGGGAATCGGTTCGTGAAGAAGGGCAAAAGTGATTTTGCGCAGGATGCGACGGTCAAAGCCCACACCGTCACCATCCCCTCTCGGCCTTTCCTGCGCTCAACGCTCGATGCCAAGGCGGATGCATGGTGCGATAACCTCGCGGAAGCGTTGGAAGCCGGACGGACGCCGAAAGAGGCGATGCGGCTTGTGGGACGCCGCATGGCAGACGACATTCAAGCAACGATCAAGAGCAATATGCCCCCGGACAACGCCGAATCCACCAAGCGCCGCAAGAACGCCAAGGGCGCGGGAAAGGGGACGCTCATCGATTCCGGAAGCCTGCTCAAGTCCATCGATTACGAGGTAGTCAAAAGATGAATCTCCATGAACTTGTGCGTCCGCTTATCAGCATCGTGAACCCTTTCCAGTCGGTCGTGATTCTCGTCTCCACAGGCTTCACCATAACCGCGCAGTATGAGCAGGTCCCGGCATGGGCCCCCGCCGTTGAAGTCATGGCGCAGCCTCAGCCTGTCGCCGACAAGACGCTGCAATTCCTCGTGCAGCAGCGCCAGAACACGATCTGGCACGACTTTTATCTTTCAGGGGACTGGTCGGCCCTTGATCGTCCGGCGGAGCAGGGCGGCGATCTTCTCTACTGGGATGGCGCCGAGTGGCAGGTAGATCAAGTTCTGGAGCGCTGGAATCCCACGGCAGGCTGGACGAAAATCCGGTGCGTGAAGCTCCGGGAAACCGCGCCGCCGGAAGTCGGGGCCACGGAACCGCCCAAAGGGGGAGACGATGAGTGACGGCATCCTCGTGCAGGCCCTCGGCGATTTTTGTAAGCGTTACCTCGGCGATTCCGCCGTTGTTGTGCGCGGCTACGTCAACCGCGTGAGCAAGCCGAAGACGAAAAGCTACGTGCTCGTTACCCCCATGACCATGACGCGCCTCTCGACGAACCTGCATCAAACGGAGTGCGGCGGGACAGCCATCGTACAGCCGCAGCGCCGCCGGGTACAGCTCGACGTCTATGGGCCGACCGCCGCCGACCGCGCCCAAACGCTCGCAACGCTCCTGCGCGACGGCGTGGGGTGCCGCTTCCTCCAGACGTACGGGATTGCCCCCCTGTACGTCGAAGACCCGCAGGACATGACACAGGCGGAAGGTGACGAGCAGTACAACCCCCGCTTTATGCTCAATGTACTGATTCAGGCAAACCGCGTTGAACACGTTGAGATGGATACTTTTACCGACGCGGAACTTTCCGTGCATCCGCTGGCATAGCAAAAGGAGGGCGCAATGAGCGTCAATGCCGACAAACTGGTTCAAATCATCCCCCGCATTATCGAGGGCGGCACGCCGGGCCTGACCTTCGCCGGGCTCCTGCTTTCGCAGTCCGAGCTTTTGCCCGCAGGCAGAGTCGTGCAGTTCGCCAGCGCGCAGGCCGTGGCCAATTATTTCGGCTCGCTTTCGGAAGAGGCAAGCATGGCTTCCATGTACTTCTCCGGCTACGTGAACACGACGAGCCTCCCGGACAAGATTTTCTTTGCCCGGTACAACGGCGAGGCCGTGGGCGCATGGCTGCGCGGCGCGAAGTATACGGGCAATCTCGCCGTGTTGCAGGCCGTCACCAACGGCGCGATGGTCATTTCCATCGACAACACGCCGCACACGCTTTCCTCCGTGGATTTGTCCGCTGCGACCAGCTTCTCGCAGGTTGCGGAGGCGATCCAGACTGCGCTCACGACGGCGGGCGCGACCGGGGCGAAGGTGACGTACTCCAGCCAGACTGGGGCGTTCCAGATCGACAGCCCGACGACCGGGGCAAGTTCCGCCGTGGCCTTTCCGACGCCGCCGGAAGCCGGGACCGACCTCGGCGCGCTGCTTCTGCTCACCGAACAGTCCGGTGCCGTCCAGTCCGTAGGCATGGCTGGCCAGACGCTCCCCGACTGCATGACCAACGTGCTCCTGTACGCCCGCGATTGGGTGACGTTCGGGACGGTCTGGGAACCCGAACTTGACGATAAGATCGCGCTCGCACAATGGTGCGCCGGGTATGACACCCGTTTTGTCTATGTGATGTGGGATACCGACAACGCCGCGCAGGTCGCGGGCTCCACAGCCTCGGCGGGGTATCAGATTGCCAAGGTGCTCGAACTCGACGGGACGGTTCCCGTGTTCAACACGCCTGAACTCGCCGCGTGGGTCATGGGCACGGCGGCCTCCATCAACTTTGAAGAGACGAACGGACGGCTCACCTTCGCATTCAAGCAGGGCGAAGGGCTTGCCGTAACCTGCGACAACGACGAGAACTATGACGCGCTGATCGCCAACGCCTACAACTGCTATGCGGACTTCGCCACGGCCTCCAGCCAGTTCAAGTTTTTCCAGAACGGGCAGGTTTCTGGCAAATGGGGCTGGCTCGACACGTACCTTGACGCCATCGCCATTAAAGACGGCCTCCAGTTGAATCTTTTGGACCTGTTCAAGGCCGTAAAGTGCATCCCCTACAACGAGAGCGGCTACGGCATGATCCGTACGGCCTGCCTCGACACCATCACGCGTTTTCTCGACTTCGGGGCTATCCGCACGGGCGTGACCCTCTCGAACACCCAAAAGGTGCAGCTCCTCGCGGAAATCGGGCTGGACGTTTCCCAGACGCTTGAAACGCAGGGCTGGTATATGCAGGTCAAGGACCCCGGCGCGACCGTACGCGGACAACGCCAGTCCCCCGAATGCAAATTTTACTACATGGACGGCGGCAGCGTGCAGCAAATCGTCATGCCCGCCACGGCCATTCAGTGATGAGGTAAAACATGGCTGACAACTTCGGCAACATGACGATTACAGCGGCAAATTGCACGCTTTTCCTGACGGTTCCCGGGCTCTACGACAGTCCCGTGCAGATCGAGGGGTTCAGCACCGACGCGATGGTCAGCGTCGCCACGAATACCCCAGTCGTCGCGGAAAAGGGCGTTGACGGGCATACCTCTTTTGGTTGGGTCCCGACCAACAAAGAAGTTACGATTACCCTCGCTGCGGACTCGCCCAGCCGCCAGATCATGGAAGATTGGGCCACGTATCAGGAAACCGCCCGGGAAGTGATGCTCTGCAATGCCGAGTTCGCCATGCCGAGCATCAACCGGAAGATCACCGGGAAACGGGGCGGCCTCACCTCCGTACAGTCCAGCCCCAACGCCGCTCAGACCTTGCAGGCGAGCGCCTTCGTCATCACCTTTGACCAGTGGACCGCGAGTCCGCTTTAAACCGTGGAGGCCGTCATGCTCAACGAAAAAATTATTGCCATCGACAAGGGCCGCGACGCCGGGAAGACCTTCAAGGTCAAGGAAATGCCCGTCACCAAGCTGGAAAAATGGGCCGCCCGTGCGCTGCTCGCCGTCTTCGGTTCCGAGATGCCCGCCGACATCCGAACGCTTTCAGCGTCATCGAACACCGCCGCGCTGCTTTCCGCCGGGCTCCGGGGACTCTCGGGGCTCCGGTGGGAACAGGCAGAGCCGCTCTATGACGAGCTTCTCGGGCAGATCTATCGCGTCCCGAACCCCCACAAGCCCGATGATGCCATCAGGCTTACTCCGCAAAACCTCGACGCCCATGTCGAGGACGTGGGCACGATCTATCGTTTGCGTTGGGAGGCCATCGCCGTCTGTCTGGATTTTTTGCAGGGCGGCGAGGGCTTGACCTCCCGCCTGTCGCAGATCCTCAACCTCTCGGGCTCCGGGACTACGCAAACTTCCCCGGATGCGTCGGAATCCCGGTAAGCCGGAACCTCGCGACGTTGCACGAAATGCAGACAGTATACGGCCTGTCCGATGCCTACGAGATGCTAGAAATCATCGCCGTGGACGGCCACAACCAACGCCTCTGGAGCAAATTCCATGAACGCAGGTGAACTCGTCGTCAGCCTCTTGCTGAAAGCAGGGGATTTTAAAGCGCAGGTGCAGTCCGCACAAGAGCGGCTGGACGGCGTGCAGGCCGCAGCCGTTGACGTGGGGCGCGCGACATATGACGCAGGCGTCAAGGGGGCCCAAGGGCTTGGTCAATCTGCCGATGCCGCCTCTTCGTTGCAAGCCGCTTTTGATGAAGCCGTGCAAAAAGGCCGCGAAATCAGCGAGGTCACGAAAGAGTATCAGCGGATGCGCGAGGAGCTTATCCGCACCGGAGCGACAAAAGAACGTCTTGAGGCCCTTGATGATGCAGCGAAAAAACTGGGCGTTTCGCTGGAAGACGCGGCGGACAAAGGCGCGTTTGGCTTTGAACGGCTCAAGAGCGTGGCAGCGCAGGCCCTCGCCGTCATCGGCGGCGTTTCCATCCTGAAAAGCTCCATAGCGCAGTATTACGAGCAGGCTCAGGCTATTGAGAAGACTTCGGACGCGCTCGGCATGAGCATTGAAGACTGGCAGGCATGGCAAAGGACGGCAGCCTCCGCCGGGGTTGACGCCGAGGAGCTTTCGACCCGGTTCATGGATCTGGGCGACTGGATGCAGGATCTCATCTTGCACGACTCGGGGCCGCTCAAAGACGCGACCAAAGACTTGGGGGTGAGCTTCACGGATGCGAAAGGGAAGGCCGTTTCCTTTGAAGAAGGACTCCTTCGTCTCTCCGACGCCACGTCAAAAATCGACCGCCAGAAGGCGACCTCGATCCTCACGCAGATCGGCTTCGACGAAAAAACCATCCCGCTCATCCTCAAGGGCCGCAAAGGGATTGAGGAGCTTCTGAAAGTCCAGAAGGCTCAAGCCATCTACAGCAAGCAGGACATCGAAAACGCGAAGAAGCAACGGGAGGCGCAGCAGCGGCTCAATGACGCATGGGAGGCCATCTCAGCCCTTTTCGCCAGCACCGTCTCCCCTGCGATCACGTTTTTGACGAACCTGCTCGGCGATCTCCTCGGGTGGGTGAAAGAAAACAAGCAGTTCGTGATAGTCTTCTTTACGGCGTTAGCCGGGGTCATTACGACGCTCATGCTCCCGGCGTTGAGCGCGATGGCGACGGCGGCATGGGCTGCGATTGCGCCGTTTACGCCGTTGATTGCGGGCATCGGCGCGATCGCGCTGGTTGTCGACGATCTCATTACCTACATCAAAGGCGGAGAATCTGCACTTTCCGGGCTCTGGTCGATGTTCGGAACTGGCGATGAAATCGGGGCTCGTTTCAAGGCTATTTGGGAAGGCATCAAAAGTATTCTCGGGGGCGTCTGGGATGCCCTTTCGGGGGTCGCCAAGCTCTTCAACTCCGTTCTTACTCTGGACGGAAAAGGCGTTATCGAAGCCCTCAAAACGATCTGGGGAGGCATCTCCAAAATCAATGATGTGCTTGTCGAAATGCTGAACTGGGTAGCCCAGAAGCTCTACAATTTGCTTCCCGACTGGATCAAGGACTGGCTCGGCGGCGATGAGTCTTCGCGCCCGGAAGAAACGAAGGCCGAAGCCAAGCCCGGCGGCGTCGCCGATTCGATGCGGGTTGGTGATGTCCGCCCGTCTATTCTGCCGCCGCAGGTGCGCGCCGGGGATGCGCGTCCGGGAAGCGTGAGCAATGTCAACAATTCGCGTCAGATGACGTCAACCACCAATGTGGGGGAGGTCAAGGTCTACACCCAGGCTACGGATGCGGAAGGGATGGCCCAAGGAGTGGTTCCGGCTCTTCGTAATCAGACCGCGCAAGCAGACAGCGCATTCGGGTACTGACATGGCATTCGGAGCGCTCCCGCCGGGACAGCCCGGAAACTGGTCGATTTTCGATAAAGACGGCAACAAGGGCCTCGACTTCGACACCTTTTTTTCATGCTCAATCAAGGCCGAGAACAAAATCAGCTCTAACCCTGTCGAGAAAGGGAGTTTCGCGGATTACAACAAGGTCGCTTCTCCCACGGCGATATCGGTCGTGCTGGGCCGCACGGGGAAGAGCGACGAGCTTGCGGCGTTTCTGACGGCGCTGGACAAGCTGGCGGAAAGCACCGACCTCGTGAGCATCGTCACCCCGGAAAAAACGTTTCTCGACTACAACCTTGTCTCCTACGACTACGACCGCAAGGCCGAAAACGGTGTGGACAGGCTGCTTGTGGGGATCATGCTGCAAGAGATCCGGCAGGTCGATCCGCAGTACAGCAACGAAACGATAAAGCCAATCAGTAAAGCGCAGGCAAAGAATCCGACCGACGCAAGCACCACGGATGCCGGGAAACAACAGGGGCAGACGACGCAAAAAAGCACACTGAAAAAGCTAGGCGAGGGGATTTTCGGATGATGACCGTACCGCTCCGACAGGAGCCGAACCAGAGCCTCCAAATTGTGCTTGGGGAACAGAACTGCACCCTCCGGTTCATCTCCCGAGGCGTGAACCTGTACTGCGACCTTGCTGTCGACCAGACGGTCATCTGGTCTGGGGTCATCTGCCGTAACCTCGTCGGCTTGAAGCTGTACGACTATCTCGCCTTCCGGGGGCAGCTCTACTTTGTCGATATGCAGGGCGAAGATGATCCCCGCTGGTCTGGCCTCGGTGACCGCTTCCAGCTCGTTTATGTCGAAGAAGGGGAAACGCTGTGAACACGAGCTTCACCAAAAAGCTGCTTGAAGCGCACATCACGCTCGCCGAGGGCGGCTTCAATACGGCCACCGGGCAAGGGGCGAACACCAAGATCATCAGGCTCGGGATGGACGTAGACATCCAGAAACCTGGCGGGAAAGAGAAGAACAAGGCCAAAGTCAAGATTTTCAATATGCCCTTGGCGGATATGGAGATGCTGACGACGCTGGCGTTCAAGCCGTTGCAGGCGTCGAAAAACCGCATTGCCGTGTACGCGGGCGATGAAGAGCACGGGATGTCTCTGGCGTTCTCCGGCGACATCGTGAGCGCCGTCCCGAACTTCAACGCGGCGCCGGACCCTTCTTTCGACGTCGAGTGCATCACGGGATACGTCGCCAGCATTACGCCCGTGCCGCCGTTGACGGCGCAGGGTGCGCAGGACGTTGCCACGCTCATGCAGGGGCTTGCGAAGCAAATGGGGCTCGCTTTCGTCAACAGGGGCGTGTCCGTTTCCATTCGCAATGTCGCCATCGTCGGGGGCCCGATGGAACAGGCGCAGCAGCTTGCCCACGATGCCCGTATTGACCTCATCGTGGATGATGGCGAGATGGTCATCTCCCCGCTTGCGACGCTTCGCAGCGATGACGGCGGCTCGACGCCCCTCTGGTCCGCGAAAAGCGGCATGATTGGCTATCCGAGCTTCGATAACGAGGGCGTGACGGTGAAAGGCATCTACGAGCCGAAGCTCCAGCTTGGCGGCCCGGTGCGCATCGAGAGCATCGTCCCTCGCGCATCAGGCCTCTGGCAGGTCGTGAGCCTGAGCCACAAATTGCAGGCAGGCTATCCCGGCGCAACGCAGTGGGTGAGTCAGGTCAAGGCAAGCTATCCCGGCGCGAAGCCGAAGAAGGACAAGAAATAATGCAGGGACAACGCGGCCTCTCGACAAATTCCAGCGAGTACAACGCGCAGGACTTCATGATCAGCCAGATGCTCGGACGCATCGCAACGGCGGAACCCGTTCGCGTGGTCGCCGTCTCCGGCTCGGGCGTCTCCCCGGTGGGCTTCGTCGACGTGCAACCCCTCATCAACTTGGTGACGGGCGAACAGAAGGCGCAGGAGCAGAGCGTGCTCTTCAAGCTCCCGTACCTACGCATTCAAGGCGGAAAAAATGCCCTCGTCATCGACCCGCAGCCGGGCGACATCGGCCTCGCCGTCTACGCCATGCGCGACACTGAATCGCTCAAAGAGAGCCGGGGGAAGGACGGGAACGTCAATCCGGGTTCCGCCCGTGCCATGAGCAAAGGCGACGGCTTCTATCTCGGAGGCTTCTTGAACGCCGCGCCGGAACGCTATGTGCTGGTCGACGACGAGGGCGTCACCATCGAAGGAGTGGCCAAACTGACGATGCACGGGGAAACTTCCGTCCTGACGGCGGAAAACGGCCTCACCATCAACGCCGATGTGCGCATCAACGGATCCTTGACGTGGACGGGCACGGCGCAGGGCGACGGCGGCCCGGCCCGGTTCTCCGGCGGACTCACGAACATGGGAGGGACGGTTGAGAGTAACGGTAAGGTCTTGGAAACCCATGTTCATACCGGGGTCAAGCCCGGTTCCGGCATATCCGGACAACCACAGTAACGGGGAGGTGTTATGCCTGATTTTCAGTACCAGCCCCCGACAGGGCCGCTTTCCGGAAGCGAATTCGAGAGACAAACCACACAGTTCTTTCAGCAAGTATCGGCTGCGGCTGGTGCAGCGTCGACGGCGGCAAGTGCGGCACAAACCACGGCAAATGAGGCACTTGAGCGTGCTCAGGCGTCGAACTTTGTCGACGGGAAGACCACGCGGGCCGCTGCGGACGGCGCGATCACCGTGAAAGATGTGGCGATTAGTGGAGACCTTGAGGATCTTGCGAGTGCGCGGGGGCAGATTGGGGACAATATCCGGATCAATACAGCTTCGGATCTGAACGCGTATACCAAGGCTGGCAACTGGCTTTTTTCGGATGCCGCCGCAAGAGAAAATTTTCCAAATATCGGTAGGGGTGGAGAACTTAACTGCTACGTTTCAACCACGGCAATATTCCAATTTTTTACTGAATTTAACAATAACAGAAGGTATATTCGATACGGAATCCCCAACAGTACGTGGACGAACTGGATACAATTTATTTCTGTCGCTCAGCTCGGTGACGGCATTCGTAACACAAACGGCATCATCTCCGTCCCCGAATACGAAGGCGCGACGGCATCGACCGCCGGAACGAGCGGCCTCGTCCCGCCCGCAGCCGCCGGGCAAGCCACCTACGTGCTCTGTGGCGATGGAGAATGGCGGGACATAGCGACGCTTGTCGCCGCTGCATCTGTAAAAGCGGAAGAAGGGACTTCATGAATTTCCGAGCAGTTCTGAATATCCGCGCGCTCTCCAATATTCGTGAAGCACAAGCATCTTCCGAAGGTGAGGTAGATTCGGGGCTCTTATCCTTACGGCTTGATGATATGTGGGATTTGACGCTCTCCGCAGGGGGCAATCTTGCTTCGACAGGGGGGACTGTGCGCATCGTGCAAGACGTCGCGTCGTACGTGCGGACATTTCAGGGAGAACCGTACTACGCGCAGCAAGACGGAATCCCGTACTTCATGCGCGAGCTTGGTTCCCTCCCTCCCGCCGAGCTCGTGCGGGCGCGCTCGAATGCCCGTGCGCTTGAAGTCCCCGGCGTAGCGCAGGCTGATACGCAGCTTTCTCGGCTTGAAAAACGCATCTTGAGCGGGACGATCCGCATCACTACAGAGACGGGGGAAACCGCAGATGTCGCAGTCTAGTATCGATTTTACCGAAAACGGCCCGGTCGTACCCGATACCGCGACCGTCCGGGACGCTGTCGAAACTGATTGGCAGGCGGCATTCGACAATCGGCTGAACCCGGATCCGGCAACGCCGCAGGGACAGCTCATTACCTCAGAAACGGCCATCGTGCAGGACAAGAACAGCCAGCTTTTGTTCCTCTCGAACATGTTCAACCCCGAGACTGCGGAGGGTATCTATCAAGACGCGCTCGCCAAAATTTACTTTCTGACCCGGCAGGCCGCCCGTTCCACGGTCGTCCCCTGTACTTGTACGGGACTTCCCGGCACCGTCATCCCCGGCATCGGCAGCGAAGCCCCGGCGCTTGCAAAAGATGCGGACGGGAACATCTTGGTCTGTCAGACGGGAGGGACGATCCCCCAATCCGGCAGTATTATCCTTGATTTTGCCTGTCAGGTTCCGGGGCCTATTGAAATCCGGCAGGGAACTGTGACTACGATTGTACGAACCATCCCCGGATGGGACACGATCACCAATGAAGCCGGGATTACTGGGCAAAACGTCGAGAGCCGGGCCGCGTTCGAGTCCCGGCGCTACGCCAGCGTCGCGAAGAACGCCCGGAGCGTTGCAGCCGCCGTCTATGCCAACGTCGGCGATCTGGATGGCGTGCTTGATGTCTGTGTGCGTGAGAACAAAACCAGCGCACCGTTTGAAGTACAGGGCGTCACGCTCAAGCCGCACTCAATCTATGTTGCGGTCGTCGGCAGCGCGACGGATAGTGATATTGCTGAGTCAATTTACGCCCGTTGTTCAGCCGGATGTGATTACAACGGCAACACCAGCGTCACTGTGACTGATCCGGTAACCGGAGCGGTCGAGACGGTACTCTTTGAGCGCCCGGAATCGCTCCCGGTGGGCATTCAGGTGACTATCCGCAAAAATGCCTCAATGCCGAGCAACGTCGAAGAACTCATCAAAACTGCCGTTGTCGCCGAATTCTACGGAGAAACCGCCGACGCCTGCGGAAATACGGGTCAGCGCGTTCATATCGGGGATACCGTGTATGCCAGCCGCTTTTATTCCGCCGTGCTCGGAACTGGCGTTACCGACTTGGTGAGTATCGAAATCGCGGCGCCCGTCGGTGAAGGTTCGCCAACGTGGGGCGACTACATCACCATTAATATAGATGAAGCCCCCATGCTCGTCTCCGATAACGTCACTGTAACCATCATTGAAGCGAGGTCGGGCCGTGGATAACTGGCGCGAAACGCTCCTTTCGCAATACGACAACTCTGAACGGCTGCTGGCGCTCATCGAATCGATGAATGCCGTCATTGCGCCTACGGCGGATATTGCGGCGTTCTATGAGTCCGTCTTTGACCCAGAAACGGCATTCGGATGGGGGCTTGACGTGTGGGGACGCATCGTCGCCATTCCGCGTACGCTTGAAGTAGAGGCGACGGACATCAAGACGTTCGGTTTCTCCGGTTCAAACCTCAGCAACTTTGGGCACGGTCCTTTTGCATATGAGAGCAAATCGAACACGTTCATACTTCAAGATAACGCATATCATCTTTTGATCTGGATGAAAGCAGCTTCGAACATCACCGACGGCAGCCTCCTAGATTTGAACAAGATCGTTCATTGGCTTTTCTCGGATCGCGGTCATATTGCCGTCGTGCATGTCGGAACGATGAAAATACGCTACGTTATCGGCTTCAAGCTCCAGCCATACGAGCGTGCGCTTCTCCTGCGCGATGACGTTCCCCCAAAGCCTGCGGGCGTCGGCTATGACGTCTATCAAGTCATCCCGAAACATACCTTCGGTTTCGCCGGATCCGGCGGTCAGAATTTCAACAACGGCGTTTTTCAGCCGTATGGAGGCCCTGTAGATGCCTATTCCCTCAACGCCTAGCATCATGCCCAACGTCTTGGGATATGCAGCGGATACCGTGCAGATCCCTAAAACGACCCCCACGGGTCAAGGTATTCCCTCTTTCCGAGATCTCTTTCCGTTCATCACGCAGGTCGACCCGGACGCGGGCGGCGTCATGGTTGAACGTTCATGGATGAACGCGCTTTTCAACCTGCTTGGTCAACACGCCTTTTTCCAACAATCCGGATGCGTCTACCCGTGGCAAGATACGCTGAACTATATCACGGGCTCTCATGTCAAAGGTAGTGATGATGTCGAGTACATCGCGTTGCAACCTTCCGGGCCAGATGTGTCCGGCGTGGGAGCAAAAGACCCTGCACAGCAAGCAAACCGCGCGTACTGGGTTTCGCTTGCATCTTTTGTCTCCGGCGACTTTGTTCCAGATTCGCGGCGGGTCATCGCCGGAACGGGGCTCACTGGCGGCGGGCCGCTCTCCGCTGACGTGACTCTCGCGGCGAAGCTGACCGACAGCGTGAGCTCGAGAGATTCGACCACGGCGGCGTCCGCGAAGGCTGTGAAGACGGCCTATGATCTGGCGAACAGCAAGCAGGCAAACCTTGGTTTTACGCCCGTGCAGCAGGGCGGCGGAACCGGGCAAGGAAGCGATAAGATCTACATAGGGTACAGTAAGAGTGGACTGAAGGCGCAGGCGGATGTCCTCGATCTCGGATATATCGTCACGACATCCGCCGGATGTACAAAAGCCCCCAGTGCCGCCAATGCGGATTATGCGACTTCGGCAGGTACATTATATATAGGGTGGCCCTCCACTTGGCACTGGATTGGTCAGGCGGGTCAACCGGAATGGTTGTGGGGAGGTAATGAGGCTACCCGTGGTAGTATGTACGTCTACAACCCCGTCAATTTCAGAGTGAACTATGCGAACAGCGCGGGGACGGCGACAGGCCTCACTTATGCCTTTACAAAAAATAGCTCCCTTGTACTGCCGCCGGGGGGAACGTGGTTTGTTCTGAACTGGTGGGATGGCGATGGTGTCACCGCGAATGGTAACTGGTCAGGTGGTCAAATAGTCGCCGGAGGATCTAGTGTAGGCGTAAGCAATGGGGCGTTTGCCCTGAGGGTTGCATGATCGAAAAAACATACGGACAAATTATCCACCGGGCATCTGATGATTCTTATGTCATCACGAAGAACGGAATGCCCTACCACGTCTATCCCTACGCCGCCGAGTTCGCGGAAGAATGGGACGCCGTGTTCGCCTACGCCGAAGCACACCCGGAGATGGTGACGGAAGAGCAGCCCTACGTCCCGCCCGTGCCGACGACCGAAGAACTCGCGGCTAGCGTACGCGCCGAACGCAACAAACGGCTTGCTCTCACCGATCATCTTGTCATGCCAGACTATCCGCTTGATACGGATAAACTTGAAGAGATCAAGGCATACCGCCAAGCTCTCCGCGACATTCCGCAGCAACCGGGCTTTCCGTGGGGTGGACCTGACGATCCTGCGTGTCCGTGGCCTGTCGAACCGTGATTTGCAAAAATCGTAGGCATGGCTAGACTCTTTAGAAACAAGGAGGAAGGTCATGCCGCTACCCATGCCCGAAGAAGAGGAGCACTTTCGTTGTCCGCACGGTGAACGTGTTCAAGCACTGATGCTGTGTTCTCTGGACTGTGCTGAATCTGGCGCGCATCCAGACAGAAAAGGAAAAGCCCCTTTCGGGGCTACTTCGGTTCGCGGGGTTCGTCGGGAATGGGCACCACCGCCACAAGTTCGTCATCCCATGCTCGCGCGTGCTCCCAACTACACAGATCACTCTCGTTCGTGCATGGAAGCTTGCGGCACAAATACCGCCCATCCCCGTCTATGCCTACGGCGATGCGCGGCACCCAAAATTTCATGCCGGAATCGCGCACAGCCACACTCTCTCCACAAACCGGCATATACTTTGACTCGGACCACGAAGCGGGGGCGTCAGCCGTGCCCGCCACATGACTGTAGAAACCCGGCACCCATGCAGTGTCGTCGCTATCCCGCACCAGTACCCTGTAGAACGGCTTGAAATCAGACATCGTTCTTCTCCTCTTCTCCCACCGGTTCGTGGGGGCGGGGTTCGGGGATGGGGCCAGCCCATTGTCCGCCGAGATCTTGATAGGATACACGGTCAATCTGCATAGCGATATCGACGGTTCCATCTTGGTAGACGTACCGAGGGATGCGGCTATCTTCATCCCTCCACCAATTCCATGCTCCCAATTGTGGATCGCGCGTCCACGTCAGCGCTCGGGGCAGGGCGTTCCATTGCCTGATCGCATATTCCGTATCGACCTTTGGGGAGCAAGGCCCGCACATCCCGCACGCGGGACAGAATCCGTAGGCTCTCGTATCTACTCTCATGACCACATCGGAAGCCCCACACGCCGGGCACGGTAGCAACGTCAGTTCTTCGGGCATGATTCCTCCAGCATTTTTCTGATTGTCATAAGTGAATCATCAACGTAGAGAAGCTCATTGACAGCGGAATCGAGCAAGCATTGATACCGCTCCTGTCTACATCGTTCCTTCATTTCTCTCAGATGTTCGACGATTGCCCCGATTTCCCATTGCCGCTGCTCAAGTCCCGCATCAAGTCCGTTCAGCGCGTGCTCGTTCATCTCCCTTCCTCCACGGCTTTGCGGGCGGCTTCACGCATACACTCCATGCACGAACTATCTTGGCATTTAGACATATCTACATTGCGGGGGCACATTCCAAGCAAATCAACAGCGTTAGTGTATCCGTGTGCCAGCCAATCCGCCTCCCGCTCCAGCCGTTCCAGTTCCCGGCACAACCTGAAAATGACGGCGGACGGCCCCATTTCGTCTAGCGCCTTGGAGTCTCCGAGCATATCGCCAACGGCGGCGGAACGGATGCGGGCGAGTTCTTCGGTGGTGATCATTCTTCCGGCTCCACAAGTACCTTTTCCCAATCCTGTGGTGTCACTGCCCAACAAAGACCTCTTCCCATCACACACGACCCGTTGAAACATCTTTCAGGACATTTTTGTTGTGCCTCAAACGTTTCCCGGCACATATAGGCCCGCGCGATTGCCTCTTTCGAGCACTGCATGATTGATTCAAGCGTGGTTTCGTTCATTGGTCATCTCCTGTTCGAGCATTTTTTCCACTGTACGAATTTTTTCAGCCATTTTCTTTGCCAACTTCCAACGATAGGCACGGATGGCTTCCAACCTTGTTGCATAGACATCTACCCCTTCCATCCTGCTCCAATACTTGCTCCCTGCTTCCCTTTTTCTCTCACCCTCAGCATCAACCATCGCTACAGATGGATAATATTCTCCGTAAGAAACCCACCCTCTAGTGATTTTACCGTGGGGCGTTTCGATGGGCATCGGCTCATCAAAGGAGGGCCATAGGCGAGTTCCTGTCAATCTGATTTCTTCGATTTCAGCCTGAGCCCACTTCGGTAGGTCGTTAAGCGTCTTTGCCATTATCCATCTCCTCTTCAACGGCGATGCGTGCTCTTTTCAGACGGCACCATCTGCACGAAAATGCGCTTCCATCGTCTTCGGTAAAGTATGGACAATCACTAAGGTTAGCGTTTTCGGGAAGAGGACAAGGCTCTTCCAGTGTAAGTTTTGCCGCCACCCTCTCGGCAAACTCGGCGGCGTCGCAATAGTCAGGTTCCTTCATAAGCGCCCTATCCTTAATGGGAAACCCGATATCCCGGCAGATTTTACGAAGCGCCGGACTGCATGTCCTCTTATTCTTAGAGCACCGAAAGCACACATCATCGCGGTGCTCCAGCCACTTCCTTTCCTGTTTTGTCAGCATATTTCACCCCGCGCGTTGTTCAGGCAGACGCGCCCCTGCCAAAACATGTTACAGGGGTTCCATTAGGATATGGATTCATCGGCATCACCCCCTTCCGGGGCCAGTTGCCCAGATCAGCCAAAGAAAGAAGGCGACCCACGCGAGAGTGAGCCGCCTTTCCCATTTCGTCATTCCGCCTTTTCCAATAATGCGGTATGGGGTCGGTAAAACTTTCCTACCCCACCCGTTTTCGAGGGGACGCGGACAATATACGATACGTGATCCCGAGGATATCCAAGGTGGGGTGTCCTTCTCCCATATTTCTCAGCTACCCTCGTAGCATATATCTGAGGATTCCCGCCCGCAGGTATGACTGATTCAACAATGCCCTTTTTTTCTTTCCAAAACCCATTTGCGGCAGAAGCCCACTGTACCGTATCGCCAACTTTGAAATTTTCCATATCGATCCCGCGTGCTTCGTATGCGCGGCCCACGGTTGAGAGATGGATTACTCGCTGGCGTCAACCGGATAGAGGCCGATGACGGTTTCCGTGAACGCCTTTCCTTCGGTGTCTTCGCAGCCGCATTCGGTGGACTGTGGGTCAATGTCGAACATGCCCGCTCCTTCGCTTCCGTCCAGCGTGATGCAGACATCCTGCTCAGGATCAAAGGCTTCAAGCTTCTCGATCAGTTCTCCGATGGTCATGTTGAATCCTTGGGTTAGAGTTTGGGGTATGAAAAGCCCCGCCGGGGAGGGCGGGGCGTGGGGTGCTTCAATATTGAGGTAACTGTCCGATCTTTTGGAGATAGTTATATCGAGAGCAAACAGTATGCAGATCGTGTGCGGGAATATACGCTGCACATCCTTCGCGTTTTTCTCCGGTTGCTTTCAACGGACAATCTGCGAAATATGTACCTTCACCATCGCAGTGTTCGCAACTTGTGCACTTCCCGATAATACTGTCGATCTCGTATCCGTGTAGGTCTTCAAAGTTACATACAAATTCTTCCACAGAAGCATTGTCTTTACAGTCATCAAGGCATCTTTCAGCTTGCTGATATGTAGGATACTCTTTATGACATATCGGACAAACATATTTTTTTACTTTCATACTTTCTCCGCAATCCTCAGCTTGCTTGCCGGGACCGTCCATTTCCCCTCGTAGCCGTACACGGTGACGTACATAGCCTTGCGTCCCTTCCCGAAATCACGGAGATACGGGGCACAGGATGCCGTCACGGTGACGGTTTGACGTTCGCCGCCTACCTTGGCTCGGTATAGAAAACGGCGTCCCGGAATTATCGATGCCAAATCAGGACATTTTAGTCTGATGTCTGGGAGGGCGTCGGTGTCGGGCATGGCGTTACTCCGTTGAACTCTTTCAATGTTCCGTCGCTCCATATAACTCTGTGAGTGTTGTTCTCAGAGTCTACAATGACGAACACGATATCCTTCTTCTGCTTCTCTGAAAGTATCCCGCTCATCTCACCAGACCTATACGCAAGATGCATACAGAAAAAAAACATGATGAGCGCGTAAACCATCCCCATAAATTTTGAGTTCATGAATCTTGTAAATCCGTTACCCACAGTTCACCGCCTCCCGCAGTTCCTTTCCCGGCCTGAACTTCACGGCCTTGTGCGCGGGGATGGGGATGCTTTCCCCGGTGCGCGGATTGCGGCCTTGACGTTCGGGCACGTCCACGACTTCGAACACGCCGAAGCCCTGAATTTTCAGGAAGCCGTGTTCAACGATAGCCCGTTGGAGCGTATCTAATACCTGATTGACGACACGTTCGGTCATCATGATCGAGTTCATGGTGCCCATGGTGTCTGAATTTCGAAGCATCCTGACAAATTCGGATCTGTTCATGGCGTTACCTCAAAAGAAAGGCCCGGTGGTGAGCCGGGCCGGGGTGGTTATTCTGCCCACGCGGGGCATTGGGCGTGCTGGTCACATTCGGAACACTTCAAGTCGTTCACCTGCTTTTCAGTTTTCGGACAGGTGATCAGATTGACGGCGGGGGCGGGCTGAGCTTCCGGCTGCGCGGGTACTTCCGATTCAGAGCTATCGGAGTCCACAATGTCGGTATCAACCACGTCCCCAAACGAGCCGATGTCCTTGATGCTCTTCATGTCAGCATCCATGGCCTGCTGCATTTCAACGGACATGACGCCCCACTTGCTGATGAGCTGGCGGATCATGGTTTTGAAGGCCATAGCGTCGAAGTCCTTGCTCCAGAACGAGTTGTTCCATCCCTTGTTCAGGTCATTCTTGTAGGCCTTCGAGTAGCGCAGGGCGTGCGCCTGCATCTTTTCCTTGCTCCAGTACAGGCACTTCCGAAATCCGTTCAGGTACTCGAACATGGCGTAATAGCCGGTGGTTGGCGTCTCTTCCCGGAGGGCGTCATCCTGAATAAGGTCGATTTCCAGCTCTTCATTCAGCGGGTCAAAGAACTTAAGTTCTCCCTCCTTGACGGCAATGACGTTTAGTTTGCGGTAGTTTCCGGAACGGATGGCAAGCTGGACATAGCCCTTGTAGCCAAGTTGGAACGTCGCCATGTTTCTGTTGTTTTTGTTGTCTCGGTAGGAGACTACCCATGCCTGCCCAAGTTGGCGGTTGAGCGAAAGGTTCAGACTCTGGGCTTGCAATGCGGAGGCGATCAGACTCATTGGTTCACAGTCTCTGAGCGCAACATCCTGATTCATAAGGCTGATCAGGCTGGTTACGAAATCATCGGCCTTCTTGCCTACAAGAACGGTGGAAATCTTGGAGCGCACCAGCTCGGCGAAACTCTTTTTTTGTTCCTGAGCCGGGGGCATGGGGCGGGTGAGATCAAGCTGTGACATGGTATTGGCCTTATGCCGCCCACTTGGGCAGACTGATGGTTAAAATGTCTCTGGTGTAGCAGGGAAAGGTTCCCGAGTTCAGGCAACGCTTGAGGCTTTCGACAGCGGACAGACACTCGGATAGCCCCTTTTGCAGGGCATCCTCGTCGAGCTGGCACATGGTGACGAGGTGCGGGAATGTTTTTTCGACAAAGATGAAGATGAACGCCTCGCAGGGTTGGCCTATGGCTTTCATCCCATCGAGATACCAAGCGGCCTGCCGATGGTAGCCGTATTTCGCGATGGTGCGCTGGATGGCCTCTGGGTTCGCGCTCTCCGTGGTTTTGAGGTCGGCACAGAAGCGTTGCCCGAAAACGGTAGAAACGATGTCCGGCTTGGCCTTGCATTCGATGCCGTCGCGCATCCAGTAAATGGGCTGTTCCGCAGTGTAGTGCCTAAAAAGGCACTTGGCCTGTGGGTGCTCCCGGACTGCCTCGGACATGAGCAGGGCCTTTTCGTAGTCCTCCTGCTTGACGATGGTCACAGTGTCCGGGATGCCTTTTTTCCACTCCCGTCCTGCCTTCGTGGAGAGATTGATGTCGGTGACGGCGAACTCGTTGGCGAACAGCTCAGGTTGAAGGCAGAGAAGATGGAACATACTGCCGAAGGAAAGGGCCTTGGATTCCTGCTCGTCGTCCACGCCCTCCAACCACGCTTTGTAAAGAGCAGGACATTCAAGCAACAGGTCGATGGCACTTTTGGAAAGAGCTTTGTTGGAGAAGTATGCTGCGTCAGCCTTATTCATCGCATGGCCTCCATCCCGTACAAGATCTGTGGAAGAATGCAGATCCCAAGCATGACCGACATAAAGATGATGACCGCAGCAACTCTAGCCCGGTCAACCTTTTTAGGCCGTTCCAAAGATACCTTGGCGTGCTTCATGTAGACGTTGGAAATCATGCCGCCGCCCTCCGTGCCATGATTTTGAGGTAGTTAGCCTTTGCCAGAAACGATCGTGCGGCGTTCTCGCACGCCGTGACCAGCGTCTCGGCGGTGTAGTATTCCGCGCAGGACGAGCAGATCCAGAAGTCGCGGTGCCTTCTGAGCCTCACGGCCTTGTCGTACTTGAGCTTGCAGTGCGGGCAGAAAATGGTGCCGTTCATGCCGCGTTCCTCCTCTTTTCCAGCTTATCCTGATACAGAGCATACCTGTCGTGAAGTTCTGCGCTTACCCATCCCTCGCAGTCGGTGATCTTCTTCGGGTCGATGGCAACCTCAGCATCGGCAAGCATGATGCCGAACCGTTCCTTGATGTCCTTCACCATGTCCGAAGAGATATTGCACAGCTGGTCGCTCTCGAAGTAGCGGGCGCAGGTGGCGCACACGCGGGGCTCATCTTCCGGTTCATATTCGTAAGGGTTACGCATGGCTGTATCCTCTCGGTTGAAGTTCGTTCCGGCGTCCCAATCCCGATGAAAAAGCCCCGATTTCTCGGGGCTTCTACGGGACTAGGATGATTTAATCGTCGCCCGAGCCGTAGCCGGAGCCGTCGCCGTAGCCGGAGCCGTAGCCGGAGCCGGAGCCGTAGCCGGAGCCGTAGCCGG
>UMBI01031266.1_pt1 | contig 45709 bp, 46 predicted proteins | sample 1963911 | NCBI WGS metagenome assembly UMBI01 (sample SAMEA4835936, study PRJEB28245) | human gut metagenome | biome: gut microbiome; material: fecal sample | place: Denmark | collected 2008
TCGGGGTAATCAGGGCCTGTTCCAATACCAGTTCCTTGTGTTTCTCAAGGGCACGTGCGTGTAACTCCGCAATATAGGTATTCAATGCGATGGATGCCCTGTCCCTGCCCTTGCTGCATCCTTTGGCCGCATTCCATAAGTTCAGAGGCACGCTTCTTTGGATACGGGCATCGTCGTAGTCTCCCGTTGATGGTTATCCGCATCAGTACGGGGGCCTCACCGTTTTTCAACAATTTCGTTTTGAGCACGAAAAAAAGAATGTTCATTGTTCCTTGTTTCATCACTTTTGTTTTTTTAGAGGTGTTACATCCAATTGTTTCGTCAAAACCGGATGGCATGAGGACGTGAAACGAAATGTTAAATTCGGTGGCTTTTTTGAGGGACTTGTGGAATAGCCATAAAAATCCCATTTTTATCAGGTTCGAATTGCCTTTTGTATCCCGGGTTCGATTCCTTTTTTTATCCCGATGGGAAATACCGAATTTTTAAATTTCTTTCACATTTCTAACTCCATCCGGTCATGTGTGCAAAATTACTTTTTCACACCGGAGATTGGAATTGTCAAACAATTGAAAAACAATGAAGTATGGTACATATTTATGGCTTTTTCAAAAGCCTTAAAAAAAGCCACTGAATTGGCGAAATCCAACTTCACAAATATGTAGCGGAATGCGTAGTGAGGGTAAAAAAAGAACCCTTGAACTATCTCTAATTCAAGGGTTTTCTAAAATTGAAAAGCTTTTTGGTGGTGCCACCAGCACCATGCTATGCCTTATCTTATCTATTTTTGTTTTCTCTCAATTTCGCTATATTATTAATAATCATATATATGTCAAGAGTGATTAATTAAGTAAGATAAGATAAAATCAAAAAATGAAGCGTCAATGTAGTATCAACAAGAAGATTTTATTATATTTGCCATGTAATTGATAAACATCCTAATACCATGAGCAACTATTTTTTACGTACCAAGAAAGTAGAAGGTACGGCAAGCGTTTATCTTCGTGTGCAAAAAAGAACCCCAAAATTAAACATCACAGTTTGCACCAGAGTCTCTGTGGATATCCAACAATGGAACAAGGCGACGAGAGATGTCGCCAAATGGAATGAGTATTGTAGGACACAAGACGGAAGAAAGGTTAAAGAGGCTCTGGAGTTGATCTCTTCGGCAATAGCCAATCTCATTTCACAAGGTATTTATGACAAGAAAAAGATTGATGAGGTGGTTGAGGCTGTCGTTTTCAGGGAAGAAAGGGAGAGACGACGCGTCCAAGAGGAAGAAGAGGCGAAAGAGCAAGAAAGGCTAAGACAGATCAAAGAACGGGAGGAGGAAGCTAAAAGGGCGGATGTCATTCTTTTCTTGGAAAGCTTCTTGAAAGGCATAAAAAACGGTCAGATCAAAAATGGTGCCGAGAACTATACGCCTAATACATGTAAGGTCTGGAGTAACTTTCTAGGCATCCTAAAGCGTTTTATCCAAATATATCCTTTTACATGGGAGGATATAAACAAGACGTTGGCCAACCGTTTCGTCACATTCATGGAAGAGGACGGCTATATGACAACCTCTATCAATAAATACATTATCTGTTTTAAGGCCATGATTCGCAATGCGATGTACCAAGAGTTACACAACAACCCTGTCGCATTGGGAGCGTTCAGCAAGAAGAAGGTACAAGAAGCGGATAAGGCCAAAGAGATTTATCTGGAAGAAGCAGAGCTACAATCCCTATATGAAATGCGGTTAGAAGGACTAAGAGACAGGGTTCGCGATGTTTTTCTTGTCGGATGCTACACTTGTCAGCGTTTTAGCGATTATAGCCGTTTAAGACGGGAGAATTTTACGACTACGGCCAAGGGTACCAAAGTGGTTCGTATCGTCCAAGAAAAGACCGGTAATAGTGTTGTAATACCTGTCTTGAACGACAATCTACTGCATATAGCGGAAAAATACGATTATAATATTCCCAAAGTTAGCGATGTCATATTGAACCGCTATATCAAACAAATATTGAAAGACCTATCTTTTTCGGTTCCATCTCTAGCTCGAAAGGAACGTACCCTTCTAACGATGAAGGAACGTGAGAAAGAAGAACAAGAACTTACCTTTTTTGAACGAGATGATAAGGGGCACGTGATCAAGCCGAGATATGAGTTGGTAAGTAGCCATACGGCGAGGCGTAGCGGAATCACGAACCTGTATCTTAGCGGATCTTTCGACAACTTCCAGATGATGAGTATATCCGGCCACAAAGATGAAAAAACGTTCAGTGATTACATAAAGCTAAGCTCGGATGAGCTAGCGGATATCATTGCGAAAAAAATAGACGAGCGTAAAAAGACCATGAATAATGAAGGGTTATTCTAAATCGTGCTCTCGTGGATTACCCAGTAAGTTTCAAATGTACGTGTAATAATTAGTCTTGCATTTACTAAATTAACAACCATTTTTTATATCTGAAGGTATGGAAAACATAACAAATTATTGTGATGAAATCTATGAGATATTATGTTCTCTTGACGAAAACCCCAATATAGAAGACGGAGATCAGTTCATATGGAATGATCGACTGCGTGTTATTGAATTGTCCGAATTGATGCCCTCGCAGCCGATCTATCTTAGTGAGGAGGATCTGAAGGCTCCCCCTATAAGCGAAGAAGAAGAAGAATTATATGACCAACTTACACAGTTTCTTCAAACAGATTCTGATTTAGGATATATAGGAAAAAGATGTGAACGTATTAGGAGCAAATGCGTTGATAATGTCATAGGTAGACTCTTATCTTTAAATGCGAAAGAAAGAGATTTATATGTTAGAGATATCTTTGAAAAAATATCATACTTAAATCAGAATCATCCTCTTACGGATAGATATGCGTTTAGACGAGTCGTGGTTCCAGGACTTTTTCAAAAGCTGATAGAGAAATTTCAATACTATGATATACGGCTGAATAAAATATTATCGACATTTGGCCCTTATGAAAGAGACGGACTTTGTTCTTTATTGAACATAGCATATGAGGAACCATTGAATGAGAAGCAACTAAATCAATCGAGACATCAAACGATTGAAGCTCTTTTCGATCCATATTATCAACCATTTATTCCTCAATTTATTACACGATTGAAAGAGGAAGGGATCATAAAGAATGGCAAATATAATTATGCGAAGAAGAATTATTTAGCGAGGCTGGTAACTTATATGCAGAGTAAGGGTTTCGTCCGTAAAGGAAAGATGAGAACCATCTGGAAATGCTTTTACGAACATTTTGGAGTGAAAGTCGTAGCTAAAAGAAATGGGAGCGTTGAAAAAGAAGAAGGATACACAATAACCGAAAGCAATCTTTTTAAAAGCAAGGATAAAAACATCTCTGAGGAAGAAGAGAGGGACTTTGATCTTATTTGTCGTGTTTTTCCTTCCAAATTGTAGGAATTGGAAAAATTGGAATCTGGAACTCGTGATCTTTGTGGCATAATTATAAGTATTATGAACAAGAATTTATTTTTATCAGGGTTAACACCCCAAGAGTTTCAAGAGATGCTCATCAATTCGTTGGAGCAAGTTATTAAACCTTTGGTATCCGCTAAAGAGAGTAGGTCAACGGAATTACTTACACGCAAGGAGGCGGCAAGACTTTTGCGTATATCCTTGCCCACTTTGGCTGATTGGACTCAACAAGGTATCATACATGCGATTCGTATGGGAAGACGGGTATTTTACCTTGTATCTGATATTCAGAATGCACTGAAGAAGCGGGAGGGGTAAATTATGTATGATACCTTAAAATTTCGATTAAATTGTTTGGAGAGTGAGAAGAGAGATCTCCTCTCCAAATTTGATTTTCAAGAAGGAAGATACCCCGGACACTGGTCTTGTCAATTGGATAATTTAATAATTAAGGTTCATGGTTCAATTATTACCGTGGAAGGCAGTCTTGTTAAATTCCATGAGGGGAATAACCTATGTTCATTAAACAGGGAAACGACCAAACAAGCCATAGACTTACTTGGTGACAGATTACATCTGGATGTAAAATCAGCCCATGTTACACGTATAGATATAGCGGCGAATTTTGAGATGTCTCATAACGTAAGGGAGTATTTACCATTCCTAGGCTACTATCCTCGACACAAGCGAGACTTAAAATATAGAACCTCGCTTTATTATGGAACGAACGGCCATACTTGTCTCTTCTACGACAAAGGAAAAGAATTGCAGGGTAAAAAAGGAAAGGAGAGCTGTTTACTAAGGTTTGAGAGTAGATGGTTTAAGTCCTTATCCGCACAGTTGAAGTGGAAAAACATAACAGGTGGGACTTTATCGGATCTTGACTTTTATCGATACATTATTCAGCTATGGAGCAAGAACTATTTTGATATCAAAAAAAGAAATATCCCGCTTCCTAAGCCTAATGTTCCTATAAATACTGCAAAGAAGGCGAAGGATTGTTTATTCAGCGCCTTATTGTCCTCGTCAATGAAATCCACAGAGGAGCTAAGGATGTTTTTGATAGAGCAGCTAGACCCCCAAAACAAGAGCCGATTTAACAGGATGCTAAATGACCTCAATGATGACTTTACCATAAACGAGATGTCTCCGCTTATGGAAGAACTTGATAGCAAGATCATGGATCGCGTCTCATTGGAATTAAGTATTATCTAATAATAAGGTAAACTTATAATCAAAAAATGATATATGGGATATATACTACACTGTTCTTGATGGGTTATAACCTACCTACCTCATATAACCCTATATGAGTGCTGTTTCCTCGGCCGTATTGGACGAAAGGTAGCTCGTGGAGAATTATAAGGAAACGTATGTAAATGGCTAAAAACGCCTTTTCCTTAACTCAAAATCATGAGGAAGGAAAGGCACAGGATAGGGCTGGAGGTTATACGGAGATACATGGTTTTGATAAATAGGGGAAGACGGAAAACATGGTTCCTGAAAAGCCATAAGACGTTCACTTGCGGAAGGAAAACAATGACGGTAGAACTCGTTGGTTAAGTACCATCATTTTGTCCATATTCAAGGTACATAATGTATATGTGCTTAGTTCTTTCTTCCTAAAACGTAGGAAATAATACCCTTGTCGGGGATCTGTCAAATAAATTTAGAGAGGTGGGGGATATTTCCGGGGAGGTGGTATCTCTCGCTTCTTTTGGTTTTGAGGATATGTTCTGTAAATGATTTTCCAAAAAAGAATCACGATAAAACGGAATTTAGAAAATGTTCGTTATATTTGCGTGAGGTAATCACTAAAAGATGAAACAACAGATAATTAATAAGCTAAGAGGCTTTTTCTCTTTGCAACCAATAGAGAAAGCATGGGTGTTTGGTTCCTGTTCACGTGGAGAGGAGACGAAGGATAGCGATATTGATATTCTGGTTCGTTTTGACTCCCAAGCTCGTATTACATTATTCAAGTATGCGGGTATGGTGGAAGCTCTAAGTCAATTGTTGCATCGTAAGGTTGATTTGGTGGAGGAAGGACAATTGAAAGATTTCGCCGTTTCTTCTGTAGATCGGGATAAAATATTGGTATATGAGAGAGAAGCCTAAAGACGATACACGTCTACGGCATATGCTGGAGGCGATAAATAATGTCATTGAGTTCACGACAGATGTGACTTTTGAGGAGTATTCCAGGAACAAGATATTGCGTTTTGCTGTCATCAAGAATTTGGAGATTGTAGGGGAGGCTGCTTATTTGATTACAAAGGAATTTCGGGAGGAACATCAAGAGATCGCATGGAATGAGGTCATAGGCATGCGCCATGTGTTAGTGCATGGATATTATCAGATTCGGGATGAGATTGTGTGGGGAACCATTCAAACAGATTTATTTCCGCTTAAGGATAAGATAGAACGGTTGCTCTGTAAATAACTCAATGTATTGTTTTAGAAAATAACCCTTTATTGGGGGGTATATCAAATAAATTTAGAGAGGTGGGGGATATTTCCGAGGAGGTGGTATCTTTCGCCTCTCTCATTTTTAAGACGATCACTATCAACCAAGTTACCAATCTCGTACTTTTCGGCAAACTGCTATACGATAGTGCATGTTGGCGTATAAGGCGTTTTTAAGCCCGTTTTAGGCTATATAACCCCGCCCCTATATTTCTCATGTGTTTTCTTGAAATGTTTTGTGAGTAGCTTTAAATAAGATTCTCTACGATTTTCTTTGCCCTTTGTTTTATATGTAATACATTTGCGGTGTATTGAAAATAACGTAGAAGCGTTAAGATATTATCTTGCATTGAAACTTGGACACTTTCATTCGCACAGGATAATGGACAAAATGCTCCTACGTCTTTGTTGTCGTATACTTACCTATCTATAGATAGGCAAATTATATGTACTTATAAGGCGTGGGGCTATTGTTTATTATTGTGCGAAGGGCAGTCCAAGGCCTCAATGCAGTAGTATCCAATAGTCCCCACGCTTCTTTTATTTAGAAACCACCGAACGAAGGGGACAGGGAGGAGTAAATATTTTTATCATGAAAATATTGAATTATGTATTTGTCATAACTCTCTTTATACAAACATCTTGTATGGATAAGAATAAGTTTGTTGTGTTTGATAATACTCCTCATAAGCAATATATGGGATTAAAAGAAAAAGTTAGAGATGTTCAAATTACTTTTTTCAGGGAAGAAATTGAAGAACAGGGATACAAATTATCAGAACCCGTGTCTTTGATTCAGTTTCCTTTCGATAATAGGTTGAATCCAATATACAATATGTTTTTTTGGAATGTTATTCCGGATCTCAAAGAGAATGTTGATATATATTTTCCACCTATACAATTTATTCGGCATAATTTTTGGACTACCAATGTTGTTAATGGTATATCTTTCACTTTCGATGAACATGGTTTTTTAGATAATACTTCGTGGTTTTATGATAATCAATTAATTTCCTTTGTTAATATAAAATATAAGCAAAATAACTTAGTGAGCAAAATAACAAAAAAACAAACGTTAGTAAATGGCTTGTATACACCGGGAGATAGTCCTAAAGGTGATCCTTATGATGGTGCATTTTCTTTGACGCAAGAATATGAATATGATTATAAAAATTTAGATTCGCTATTCAAGGTTACAATACATGGGTATCTTCCGGAAAAAAAAGATCCATTTTGGTTTGAGTCTATACATGAGTATAGATTCAATGATGATCATTTGGAGATGAATGTAAAGGATAATAAAAATATATTGTATTGTATATACTTAAATTCAAATAATAGAGCTTCAAAAATAGATGTATACAATAATGGAGTAAAAGATAAAAGTGTATTATTAAAGGATAATTTTGTGTATAGTTCTATGCCCGTAGGTGAATCAGAATTGATTAATATAGAATATGATGATCTATTTCGTGTGATAAAATGCAAACGATCTTTGCCTGAAGAATGGCGTTTTGAGTATGACAATAAATTGGGCTTGATGACAAGGATGGTGTATTCAGGGTTTAGTGAAAAAATTGTTTACTATATTACTTATAATTATGATGAATATGGGAATTGGATACAAATGAATATTACAGCGGATAGGAGTATATATGATGAGTTAGAAGCAAACTTGTATGATATAGAAAAGAAGATGGATAGTATTCGTAGAAAAATGTCTTATAAAGAATATTATGAAGGTTGGCCTATTAATGCATACGAACTAAATGATGAGTATCGTGAGTTAGAATCTGAACGTAATAGAAAACAAGCTAGTAGAAACTTTATTAAAGTACAAACTAGTAGATATATTATTAAAAGAAATATATCATATTACTAATTTGAATATTGATTAAAGTATACAAAAATAAGGTATGATTAAACTTGATGAAAAATACTCTAAAAGTATTACTTGGATTGTCTTATTGGTGTTTCTCTCCTTTAATAATCTAAGTGATAGTATGGCCCAAGAATTATGGAAAAGCGATAAATACGCTTACTCTGTAGAGATCCCGAGCGGCTACTCGATCCGGAAGCCAACAGGAAAAAATATTGATTTAAGTTTACAATCAGAGGATCATGCGATAGCCTCAAATATAAATGTGGTCGTAAGAGATATCTCTTTGGAAACGGATGACTACGATTTTTCAATATGGGATACCGATTTGAAAAGGATGTTTTATGAGATGGAAGTAGGCGGGAGGCAATATGGATTAGATATAAAGGTTATAGACTATGGGAAAACGATGGTAGCGGGTCATGAGGCTCTTTGGTATCATCAAGTAGATGGTTCTATATTTACGATGGTCTATGATATAAAGGTGAATCAATATTATTATCATTTGGCATACGCTATGCCAATAGCGGCTAAAGAGAGACTGATGCCCGTTTGGTATCGATTTATAAACCAATTGAAATTCATGAATAAATAAGGAGGTTTTTATGAATATATCGAACGTTTGGAACTCTATTGTAGAATGGTTCAGTGATCGCTCGGATCGTAACCGATTGATCCATGATTTTAACAGAAATGCACGGGAAGCTTTTATTTACGGGAGTGTGCCGGTCTTATTAAAAGCAAGTATCTCAAAAGGAGCTAGCGAATACAGGAATGAGTTTTCTAGTTGGATAAACAGCGGATTCCGTGTTCAAGCCTTGTCGGGGCGGGCTTTAAGTAAAGAGGAGATGCTCGTAATTGGTCAAGTAATATTGGCATATACTCCCTTGGTAAGAAATCTGGTCTCTTTAGGCTGGGATACGCTGGAGGTGCACGATGATACCGGAACTTACGGATGTCGTTGGAAATTGATCGAATATGCCCGCATGGGAGATATTTTCTTGAATGAGTATAATGTATAACGATTGAATATAATAACCATGGATAGTTTAATGACTGATAGTATCGCTATAAATGGGCAGATGTCTCAAGCGACAAGCGTATGGTTATGGGTCGCTGTTATAGAGCTTCTGGTAATCCTGTATTTAATAAACCTGTTGATGAGGCGAGATCGGAAAAAGAGGAAGGAGGTCAAAGATAAATTGAAATCCGGTCATATAGATTTTGAAAATACGATAAATAGTGCGTTCAACTCGAAGCCTCTATATGACAAACTGAAAGTCTTGTGTCATCCGGATAGGTTTGCGAGTACCCCTTTGGAGAGAGAGGCCAACGCTATCTTTCAAGAGATACAGGTAAATAGATATAATTATAGTAAGTTGATGGATCTGAAGGATCAGGCTATTAAGACATTGCATATTAACTTTAAATGATAATAGAATATGGAGAATCTAGGATTGATCGTATTACAAGCAAATGGAAATGATATCTTTTTCATGCTCTTTTTCATCTGTGTAGTGATAGTGTTAGCCTATGGTATAGGTTGTTTGGGGCGTAAACGTAAAATAGGCTTTGGCTGGGCTTTCGCTATTTCGTTATTCTTGAATCCCTTGATTGGCCTTATAGTCGTTCTTTGTTCTAAAGAGAAAATAGAATTTATAGACGTGGATAAAAAATAACTCATATGAAAATAGCGGGGTTTATATTGTTGGCTATAGGGGGATTCTATTCCCTTGGTGCTTTGGCTAGTGGTTATAATCCGTCTGGGGGAATTATCTGGATTGTTATCGGTGGATATCTGGTATGGTCTTCCAATAAGAAAAGACAAGATAAAGAGGATAAGGATAAGTGGTTGAATGGAAATTCTTAGGCAGACGAGATAATGGAACACGGGGAAGAGAATATAAACTGGGAAGAGATATCCAAGGTGATGCGAGAAGGAAAGAAATCTTCGGAGGCCGGGAGTGGTGCAGATTCTTCGAAAATACAGCATTCGAAGATTTATGATTCTTTATATGAGGAGCTTTTGGATAAATGTAATCCTAAGAATTTCATGGAACCTTATGATAAGAAGAAAGTTGATGCGGCTAATCTTATTTACAAGGCATTGTTGGAGAGCAAACCTAGTTATGGGTGCTACAGTAATCAAGAAATTCGCAATATAAAGGATCAAGCTGTGCGGGAACTTGGTATTTCTATCTCTGATAGTTTGTATCGAAAACTAATAAATTATTGTGATCCTAAACGATTCATGGAACCATATGATTTTGAGGCGGTACAAGTGGCGAATGAGTTTTATTCTTTGGTGGAGAAGAGTAAGGATGATATCGTTGAGCTGGAGGAATTGCAGCATAAGATTTTGCGGAATGAGGTAATAAAATCATATCGTGAAAAGGAACATGACAACGTGAAAAAGAACGTTGAAGTTCCAAGTAATGATGATAATAATATCTATGCTTGGGCTTTTTTGGGGGTAGTAATAATCCATATACTCTTGGCGTATTATTTACTAAGATGAAAAAAGAAGATATATCAAACATTAGGTAAATGTTATTGTATATGTTAAAATAGTGTTATGAAAAACGGTGTTATTTGTTTTATGTTTTTGCGGGAGGTTTATAGGGCTTATTTTATAATCATATTGTTATTTATAGGGAGTATGATGAATACTAGTTATGCTGTATCTAAGTCCATCAATAAAACTCTAGATCAAATAGATGATAAATATAACTCTTTTGTCATCTATTCTGGGGATGGTTATTCGATTGGTTATCCAAAGATGTGGAAAGTCGTACATAATCCAGACCCAATATCAGATGTGTATATTGGTGATAGTATGGGGCATATAGGTTTTACTGTGTTATATTTTGAAACAAATCAATCTGTAACGGAGATTAATAAAATAGCGAATAGAAATGCAACACAAACAGGGATGGAAGTTTGTGAAAATGAATTTGTTACATTAAAAGGCTTGGAAGGATATAGAACTATCTATCTTTTTTCAATGGGAGGAATAAACCAGACACATATCTCCTATCTTTTAAAAAGAGGTAATCTAATTTATAATATCAAGTTTGGAGGACAATCCAGATATATAGATGCTAGTGTGGTTCTGATAGATAAGATTATCCAAACCATTAAGATAAAATAGCATTAGGTACAAATGTACTACATAAAAGTAGCCAATATGAAATAACAAAGAAATATAAATAATATTGTATATGAGTAATATGGGATTTATTTTATTGATGTCCGATGTGGATGGAATTGTATATATGATATTGGGACTCTTCTTTATATTGACGATCTCTTATGGCATAGGTTGTTTGGGACGTAAACGTAAAATAGGTTTTGGCTGGGCTTTTTTTATCTCGTTGTTCCTAAATCCTTTGATTGGATTAATCGTAGTTCTTTGTTCTAAAGAGAAGAGAATGGATGATTGGCAGGAAAGTGATTCAGGGATAGATGAAGCAGTGATGCATCGGGAAGGTAATATAAAATGGGAAGAGATATCCAAAGTGATGCGGGACGGAAAGAATCCTTCTGGGACGCAAGAGGCTATTGAAGCTCATAAAATATCACATTCAGAAACTTATGAATCGTTATATATGGAGCTTTTAGACAAATGTAATCCTAGGAATTTCATAGAACCTTATGATAAGAAGAAAGTTGATGCGGCAATCCTTATTTACGATGATTTATCAAGAATAGACAAGACAAACGAGAAACACATACGTGTGATTAGAGATAGGGCGACATTGGAGTTAGGTATCAATGTTTCTACTGATAGGCTATATAAAGAACTTATTGACTATTGCAATCCTCAAAACTTTTTAACAACAGTTCCGTTTCAGGCAGATTTGTTACAGGCTGCGAATCATTTTTATGCTGAGGTAAGGGCGAATAAGAATGATATTCATGAGTTAGAAAGACTATCTTCTCAGATATATGCGAGTAAAGTAATATCTCTTTTTTATGAGAAGAGGAGAAGAAAGGAAGAGGAAGAAAGGAGAATAGAGGAAGAAGATTTGAAAGAGAGAGAAGCGGCGGCAAATAGAGCGATGTGGATTATTGTATTTTTGGTTCTGATAATAATAGGGGTAGTAGCTTTGGTAGGTATGATCTTTGTTTGAATGAAGAAAAAGAGTTGATAACGGATATTAGTTTGGTATGAAAACAAGTAAATGCTTTGATCGTGCTTCTTGTAGCTGGGATTGTAAACCTCAAATTTCCGGTTTAATACATGATCCGGTTGAGGAATCTGAGGCCTATTTATCTATAGAGACGGAGTTGGAGGAAAAGCTACGATCTTACTTCTCTGATAAAAAATTTGATTCTGGTAGCTGGTTTCGTACTCCGGTCTCATGTTTCGAGTATTGGCAAGTGATGAAACGTTTTTTATGGGAGGACTATCGAATAGAGTGGAGATCCCCGGTTGAATTGAATCCTACTATATTCAAGAATGACCTATAATCGGTAAAAAAGGAGATATGGAAGATTTTTTAACCTTCTTTTTCGTTTGTATTGTTGGTGGGGTGGTTGGATTACCGGCCTTCATAATCCTTCTATTTTGGGCAAGGCCGGAGCGATGGACGTTTAAGTCTTTTTGCCTTTGGCTGGCTACTTGGGTCTCATGGGGATGTTGTCCGCCTTTGTACGTGTGGATTGAGCGGAAATGGCGGCGGGCGAGTTGGAGAAGGTGTTCTTATGCGCTGTTATCCCCTATCTCTCTTATTAGCTTAATATATGTTTGCTCGTTTGTATCAGATATCGTCAATAAGCCGTATGGGAGCCGTATGGAGATCTCATACAAGGTAGGTGTAGGATTGCCAGCGTACGAGGTTATAGATCGCACCTATGGAAAAAAGTCGTTCACTTTGGACTATATTGATCGGATAGATATTAAGTTTGAACCGGGTCGTGAAACGGAGAGATTCTATTGGTGGATGAAGACGAATCCCCCGGCTCATTGGAGCGTGTCGGAGGACGGTGGTTTTTACTTTAATGAGATTTCAGAAGATGGAACCTTCTTCACAATGCGTATAGATCCCCAAAAGGGTACGGCACGTATAGAATATGGAGCGTGGTAGATAACTGGGGTTCGATTACCGGGGGAGGCCTTGTGTTCCGTGGATGGCGGCGGGATCCGTAGTTCCTACCCTTTCTTCTTGGTGCGTAAAAGCCAATTTATTACTGTTTGGGTGTCATAAAGTGGGATATTGTTAGCTGTTTTGCTCTTAGGATATACAGAGTTGGTAAGTGATTTTGCATAGATCAATCCATGCAGGCCAACAAAGGCTGTTTTAGCCATATTGAATAAGGTACTAGGGAAAAGCACTAAGTGTGACTAGAAAGCCTTTCCTGTGGCTTAAAAGTGAGGATATATCCATACAACACAGATGCACAACGAGGACTATCGTTCATAGAGAGAAGTTGGGCTGTAGAGGTCTTCGGAAGCTCCGGGTGCCCTTTCCATGGAATATAGGAATTATTTTGCTTCATAACGGAAAAACACTTATATTTGTACATCCTCATAGCTTATGAGGTTTATCAATTACAAATGAGGCCTTATTGCCGGTTCGGGCAATAAGGCTTTTATTTTGTGCAGCGTCAAAGTAGCATCAATTCTCGAAATCTTAGATAAAGCAAAAATGCTAATTGCTTTATTATCAGCAATTAGCATTTTTACTAAGTGGTGCCACCAGGAATCGAACCGGGGACACAAGGATTTTCAGTCCTTTGCTCTACCAACTGAGCTATGGCACCATCATGTCGTTTTGTATATCGTTGTTTCGATTACGGGTGCAAAGGTAGGTATTATTTTTAATCCAGCAAATGTTTTGAAAGAAAAATTCACAGGACAGTAAATTATCTATTTTTCCTACAAAAAAATCCACTTTTCTCTTGCAGGTTCAAAAACAATGTGTACCTTTGCACCCGTAATCGAGACAACGATACAAAAAAACGGGATGTAGCACAGTTGGCTAGCGCGCCACGTTCGGGACGTGGAGGTCGGAAGTTCGAGTCTTCTCATCCCGACTCATCAAAAAGGCAAGAATCTTGAAAGAGATCTTGCCTTTCTTTTTTCAATCCTATTAATATCTAATGAATAACAAAAGGTATCAACATATATTGTTCGATCTGGACGGTACATTAACCGATCCTATGATTGGCATTACCAGTTCTGTAAAGTACGCCCTCTCCTATTTCAATATAGAAGTAGAAGATTTACGATCTTTATGCCCTTTCATCGGGCCACCATTAAAAACATCCTTTAAGGACTTCTATCAGTTTACAGATGAGCAAGCAGATGTAGCCATTGCTAAATACCGGGAATATTTTTCAAAACAAGGTATTTTCGAGAATACCCTGTATCAAGGTATTGATGAATTACTCCGTTTGCTTACCGAAAACGAAATGAAAATCTACTTAGCCACCTCAAAGCCGCAGCCCTTCGCTCAACAAATTCTAGAATATTTCCACTTAGAATCTTATTTTACATTTGTTGGAGGAAGCACATTCGACGGAAACCGTTCCGAAAAAGCGAATGTAATACAATATGTATTAGACAGCACCGATATAAAAACACGGTCTGACGTAGTCATGATCGGTGATCGTAAATATGATATAGAAGGGGCCAAAGCGAATAACATAGATTCAATAGGAGTCCTTTACGGCTACGGGGATGAAGAAGAACTAGCGAATGCCGGAGCAAACAAAATCGTTACTGATATAAAAGAACTATCATCTTTCCTTCTAACAGGGAATATCCCCATATAGAAAGCTTAAGCAGATCTATAAATCACATTAAAAATAAACATCAGCAATAAAGAGAATGAAATATTTGGGAAGCTCGGCTTCAACCGGGCTACCAATTTTTCTATAGCGATCTTCATCTGTACACGAACCGTACTCTCTTGAACCGATAATATTTCTGCGATCTCCTTCGTTTTCAATCCCTCCTCACGAGACATCAAAAACACAAGACGGCATTTCTCAGGAAGTTCGTCAATCGCTTTATCAAGCATCTCTCTCATCTCTTTTAACTCCAAATGCTCCTCCGGAGAACCCTCATCTTCCTCTTCCATTAATGGCAACAACTCATTTAAAGAAACCCTATTCAAGTCTTTATTCCTTGCTTGAAAACGAAAAGACTCGTTACGTACGGAAATATATAAATAGGTATCTATATTATCAATATCCTTTAATCGTTTCCGGGATTGCCAGACCGAGAAAAAAACATCTGTCACAACTTCACGGCATGCCTCCTTCTCGCCTAAACAATAATAAGCGAAGCGAAAAACCTGATCATAATATAAATTATAAAAACGTTCGAAAGCTCCCCTGTTATCTACCGACACAGATTCAAGCAACCCTTTGATATCTCGCACAAAAACTCCCACTCCTTTTTCTTTGATTTGGCAAACATACTAAATATAATCTAAATGCCTTTTTAAAAAGCGGACTATTTTTTCTCATATTTTACTTGCATATTCAAATTATTAAACTACTTTTGCACCCGCAATACGGAAGTAGCTCAGTCGGTAGAGCACTGGTCTCCAAAACCAGGTGTCGGGAGTTCGAGCCTCTCCTTCCGTGCGTGAGCGGCAACACTATGAATATGTGTTGCCGCTTTTTTATTATTCTCCTTCTCTTCCCATTGCGATAAAAAAGCGTAAATAAGACAACATTTTTCGTTAAAGAGACTATTTTTTCTTTCAATATATAAAGGAATATACTACTTTTATTGCCGATTTTAAATCTAATTGAGACTTAGTGTAAATCGTATACCATAGAAACAGATGACAACTAACAAATTTTCAAATCGATACTCGTCTGAGAGGAAAAAGTATTTTTTCAAAAGTAAGGCGTTTATCCTGTTCCTCGGATTATTTTTGGGAGCTGGGATTATGATCGCCCTTTATAAAACATCTGTATATTTCTCGACAGATGAATCTTGTATGATGTGCCACGTGCATCCTCACGTAGAAAACAGTTGGAAACTTTCCAAGCATGTAAATAATGGAAGTGGCGTTAAGACACATTGCGTAGCTTGTCACCTCCCACCTCAAACAAATACTTGGAAACATTATAGCGCAAAAGCTAAATTGGGTATGAAAGATGTTTGGTCATACTTGACTAAAGACAGTGCGGATTTCAATTGGGAAACTAAGTCCGAGTTGGAACACGCCGTTAAATATATCCCCAATGAATCTTGTAAGGAGTGCCATCAGAACTTATTCCCCGAAGGAATTACCGATGATGGTGTAACAGCACATTTATATTATGATGAGAATGAGAAAAAGCTAGATCTACAATGTATTAGTTGCCATTTGGATGCAGGACATTACAATCCGAACTACAATCACTCTAAGATGGTTGGCATACCGGGACAAAACACATCCGGGGCAACCTCAATAGATACCAGCCTGTTTTTTAAGGAACCAACTACAGTAACCTCTTTTACCGATTATGTAGAACAAATTCCCGGAACAATGGTCTCATTCAAGATGATTGCCATTCCCGGAGGTTCATTCAAAATGGGTAGTGAGGAAAAAGAGGCGTTTCATAAAGCAGATGAGTCACCTGTACACAACGTAACCGTTAGTCCATTCTTCATGGCTGAGGTCGAGGTGACTTGGGATCAATACTGGGCTTTCTATGGGAATACGATGAGTGAGGGCCGTACCCCGCCAGAGACCGTGTACGCAAATAACAGTAATCCGAATGTCGATGCCATCTCCGGTCCGACACCTCCGTTCGGTTTCCCTGATCAAGGCTGGGGTGGCGGAGATCGCCCGGCTATTACAATGACTCATTATGCGGCCGAGACTTTCTGCCAATGGTTATCCAAGAAAACAGGAAAGACTTATCGTTTACCGACCGAGGCGGAATGGGAATATGCGGCACGTGGCGGCACGGAAACGCCTTATTTCTTTACGGGTAATCCAAAAGACTTCTCCGATCAAGGCTTCTGGCGTAAATTTTTCGACGCTAAGACTGATAGTATAGGTTCTTATGTGATTTATAGCAAGAACAGCAAAAACAAGACGCAAGAACCGGATTTAGTAAAAGCCAATCCCTTTGGTTTAAAGAATATGTTGGGTAATGTAATGGAATATTGTGCCGACAAGTATGATCCTGAAGCTTACGCTAAAAGCGGAAGTAGCGCCACAGATCCATTGGTTACTGAAGGTACAGAATGGGTAGTGAGAGGCGGTAATTACACCTCCGATGCGGCAGATCTTCGCTGCGCTTCCCGTGATTATACCAAACATGAAGCTTGGTTAAAAACCGATCCGCAACAGCCGAAGAGTATCTGGTGGTACTCCGACATCAGAGGAATCGGTTTCCGTGTTGTATGTGAACCTAATAAATAGTATCTAAAAAAATAATATCATGAAAAAAGAGAACAGCATTAGCAGAAGATCATTTCTGAAAAGTTCAGCCCTAGCGGGTGCGCTTGGAGCAATTGGAACAGGTAGTACAGTTGGTGTATTAACTTCTTGTGGTGGAGGTGAAAGTGCGAACGCAATAAAGCCTTTGAAAGAACCCGGTACTTATTACGTGCCCGAATTACCAGATTTGGCGACTGATGGAAAAGAACTAAAAGCTGGTGTAATCGGTTGTGGCGGACGTGGTTCCGGAGCCGCTTTTAACTTCTTGAACGCTGCGAACGGCGTTACGATCGTGGCTTTAGGCGATACGTTCCAAGAACGTGTCGATGATTTGGCAAAGAAATTAAAAGATGAGAAAGGAATTGATGTACCGGCTGATAAACGTTTCGTCGGCTTGGATGCGTACAAACAAGTGATTGATAGCGGTGTAGATGTAGTGATCGTCGCCACTCCTCCCGTATTCCGTCCAGTTCATTTCCAATACGCCACAGAAAAGGGCAAACATTCCTTCTTAGAGAAACCTATCTGTGTTGATCCGGTTGGTTACCGTACCATTATGGCTACCGCAAAACAAGCTGCGGCAAAGAACTTATGTGTCGTAACCGGTACTCAACGCCATCACCAACGCAGTTATGTCGAGTCTTACAAGAAGATCATGGAAGGATTGATCGGTGAGATCACGGGCGGTACGGTTTACTGGAACCAGAATATGCTTTGGTATCGGGATCGTCAACCGGGATGGAACGATTGCGAATATATGATCAAGGACTGGGTAAACTGGAAATGGCTTTCCGGCGACCATATCGTAGAGCAACACGTACATAATATAGATGTATTCACTTGGTTCAGCGGATTGAAACCAGTCAAGGCTGTAGGTTTCGGTTCTCGCCACCGTCGTATCACTGGCGACCAATATGATAACTTCAGCGTTGATTTCACAATGGAAAATGGTATCCATATGCATAGTATGTGCCGCCAGATAGATGGTTGTGCAAATAATGTAAGCGAATTCATCCAAGGAACCAAGGGATCATGGAGCAGTGACACGATGGAGATCAAGGATTTGGCAGGAAACGTTATCTGGAAATATGATAGCGAGGCCGAAAAAGCGAACTTCAAGCAAACTGACCCGTATACATTAGAGCATGTAAACTGGATCAACTGCATCCGTGGTGGTAAACAAATCGAGCAAGCTTCTGAGACTGCTATCTCCAATATGGCCGCAATCATGGGTCGTGAGTCCGCTTACACGGGTGCCGAGACCACTTGGGATGCCATGACTGCCTCTGCATTGGATTATACTCCGAAAGATTTGAACTTAGGAAAGATGGATATGAGCGGCTTCGTCGTTCCTGTTCCGGGTAAACCAATCGACAAGAAATAATCCAGACTGTTTATGACATTAAATAGAAGAAACTTTTTAAGAACCTCCTTATCCGGCGCTGCTTTAGCGGTAGGAAGTACGGCCTTGACTTCCTGCTCTTCCAAGCCGGCAAAGACTGCCGAAGGAGAAAAAGGGAGCGACAAGACCGGCAAGGACCTTGAATTAAAACTTTCTTTCCAAGAGGGAATCGCCCCGGGTGAAAGTTTGAACGAGAAACTTGATTTTATGGAGAAGTTGGGCGTTGTAGGTTTTGAGCCGGGTGGCGGAGGATTAGCCGGCCGGGTAAACGAGATCAAGCAGGCCTTAAACGGACGTAATATCAAAGTGAGTGCCATTTGCGCCGGCTTCAAAGGCTTTATTCTTTCTACCGATCCAGCCATCCGCAAGGAATGCATGGACACGATGAAAGAGATCATCGCCGCAGCCGGTGAATTAGGTTCTACGGGCGTGATTATCGTTCCTGCCTTTAATGGTCAAGTCCCCGCCTTGCCTCATACGATGGAGACACGGGATTTCCTTTGCGAGCAATTCAACGAGATGGGAACTTTCGCCGCCCAGCATGGGACTAGCGTCATCTTTGAACCTTTGAACCGAAAAGAGTGTTTTTATCTACGTCAAGTAGCCGACGCCGCCTCTTTATGCCGGGATATCAATAATCCGGGTGTACGTTGCATGGGCGACTTCTGGCATATGACATGGGAAGAGACCTCTGATATGGGAGCCTTTATCTCCGGTGGAGAGTATCTCCAACACGTACACGTGGCCAGCCGCAAACGTCGCAGCATGCCGGGTGAGGATGGAGATGCCGATAACTATATCAATGGCTTCAAGGGATTGAAAATGATTGGTTATAACAACTACGTAAGCTTCGAGTGCGGATGTCAGGGAGACCGTAACGTGGTAGTCCCCGCCGCCGTCAAGTTATTACGTGAACAATGGGAACAAGCTTGATAAGATGCCTTTAGTATATCCAAATATGCAATTGAGTGAGGTGGTGGAAGAACACCCCTCACTCATTCCCGTAATCAACCGGTTTGGGATTCGTCTCGGGCTTGGCGACAAATCGGTGAAGACGCTCTGTGAAGAACATTCGCTGGATACGGACTTTTTATTGACAGTGATCAATACCTTCCTCAACGAGGAGTATTTTCCGGAGAAGAAGTTACAAACTTTCCATACATCGCAGATTATTGATTACCTGACAAAGACGAACCAATACTATTTACGTTATCAGCTCCCCAATATAGAACGCCATCTAGGTTCCTTTATCTCGATGAGTACGCCCGGCAATCCTACTCTTGGATTGATAGGACGCTTCTTCTCCTCGTTCAAGGAAGAACTCATCGCCCGCATTGAGAAAGATGATAAGATATGGTTTCCCTACTGCATGTCGTTAAGTAAAAAGCTGGGAAAAGAACCGGCGGGAACGATCGATGGATTGCAAATCACCTCCGAGCAACGTACGGAAGATACCATCGAGGCCCTTTTAGCCGACTTAAAAAGTATCATGGTCAAGCATCTTTCGGGAGATTACGACGAGAATTTATGTTATGCCGTCCTCTTCTCCATCTGTAGTCTGGAGAAAGATATCAAACAACACAACCGGATCCGGTATCGAATCCTTACCCCCATGGTCTCGGCCATGGAAAAATTATGTATCTAACGATCTGAAATGCATCGAAACAAACAAATAGCGATCATACTGTCTGATACCCTAAGAAGTATTGGGCTGCAAAGCTTGCTGACCGACTACTTCCCCCCGGTAGAGGTTTGCTATTTTCCAAATTTCGAGATGCTTTCCTCCACAGGAAGCGACACCTACGATTACTATTTCACCGATTCAGATACCCTTGTGCTCAATGCGGATTTCTTCCTCCCGAGAAGAAACAAGACCGCCCTCCTCATCGACAGCACCGAAGAACACGGGGCACTCTCGTCTACGAACCGTATCACGTTACGTTCCTCCCAAGAGACCATTATCGAGCAATTGCAACAATTATTTACGAGCGACAGCTCCGGCAACACCACTACCGAAAACAACAAGGACCTATCCAGCCGTGAGGTAGACGTACTTCAACTGATCGTAAAAGGCATCACGAATAAAGAGATCGCCGATAAGCTGAACATCAGCTTGAACACCGTCCTCACCCATCGTAAGAACATCACCGCCAAGCTGGGCATCAAGACCGTATCCGGCCTCACCTTCTACGCCATCATGAACGGGATCATCTCCGGCGACGATATCGAACTATAGCGAAACCAACAAACCAGCTTTCAAAATCACTACATCTAGTGATTGACCATCCTGTTTCTTTACCGTTTCTTCGCGATTGAAAAAATATACTAACAAAAGAAATTCGATGAAGAGACACTACTTAGGTATCATCGCCCTAGGTGCGTTGGGGCTGCAAAATGTATACGCCGAGGACATCAAGGCTAACGAGAACGACACGATAAAAACCTATAACATGGGTGAGGTAATCGTGACCTCATCCACGAAGGAGACGAATAACCTCCGTACGTTACCCGGTTCCGTATCGATCCTTTCCCCACAAATGATCTCCGGCAGGCAGATCGACGCATTAAAGGATATAAGTTCTTTCGTCCCGAACCTATACATGCCGGATTATGGGGCAAAACTAACCTCGGCCATCTATATCCGCGGTATCGGAGCCAGAAGTAGCGGACAATCCGTAGGCTTATATGTAGACAACGTGCCTTATCTGGATAAAAGCACCTTCGATTTCGAGCTGACCGATATCCAGCGCATCGAGGTATTACGAGGGCCGCAAGGAACCTTGTATGGTCGTAACGCCATGGGGGGCATCGTAAATATCTATACCATCTCCCCGTTCGATTACCAAGGAAAGAAACTCTCCCTATCGGCCGGAAGCTACGGGCAATATAAAGTCAAGGCCTCCCATTATGCTAAGTTGAGCGAGACCATCGGATTTACCGCCGCCGCTTACTATGACCATAGCGACGGCTTCTACACCAATGCCTACGATGGGAAAAAGATCGATAAGGAAGACAACGTTGGCGGTCGCTTCAAGTTGGAAGGTCGCTTCAATCCGAACTTCCGTGCCTCCTACTCCCTTTCCGTAGATTATACGGATCAAGGAGCGTTTCCATATGGCATGTTCATCGGAACCGGAAATACCGATCACAAGTATGTAAATCCTATCAATATCAACGATCCCAGCTCTTATAAACGGACGGTCATCGCCAATAACCTGTCCCTCGAATACCGGAATGAGCACGTGATACTGAGCAGCATCACCGGTCATCAATATTTCAAGGATGACATGAAGATGGATCAAGACTTCTCCCCTCTCTCGATCTTCACCCTCAACCAAAAGCAAAAGCAAAACGCTTTCAGCGAGGAATTGGCGATCAAGAGCAACACGAGAAATAATTACCAATGGTCCTTCGGACTCTACGGTTTCTACGATGATCTACATACAGACGGCCCGGTCGATTTCAAGGAAGACGGAATTAAGACCGTCCTCCAGCCCGTATTCGATCAATTGAAGAAAGATCACCCTAAGATGCCCTATCTAAAAATACTGGACGATCATCTTTATATTCCGGGTTCTTTCGACACCCCTTCTTATGGCCTTGCTTTGTATCACCAATCCACTTATAACAATCTGTTCACGGAAGGCCTGTCAATTACCGCCGGTATCCGCTTGGATTACGAGAAGCAAAAGATGGATTACAATTCTGAGGCTAAGATGAGAATGGGGTTCGGCTTCGTAGAAAACGGACCGGTTATCGACATAGAGAAACTTTTCCCGATCCCAACCACCGTGATGGACGCCAGTGTCTCCCAAGACTTCTGGCAAGTACTTCCGAAAATATCTTTAAAGTACGAATGCTCACCAAACACGTTCACTTACGTATCGGTAGCGAAAGGTTATAAGACCGGGGGCTACAACGTACAAATGTCGGCAGACGTGATGCAAAGCCAGATGCAATACGATATGATGAGCGCTTTCAAGGACATGATGCCGATCGAGGTCAAAGAACCTACCCCCATCGAGGAAGTAGCCGCCTACAAACCGGAGAAAAGCTGGAACTACGAGATCGGTATCCGTAGCGAGTTGCTATTCCAACGCCTAAGCGCAGAATTGACAGGTTTCTATATGGACATTAAAGACGTGCAGCTGACCAAATTCGTAAATAGCGGAAACGGCCGTATCCTCACCAACGCCGGGAAAGCAAAAAGCTACGGTATAGAGGCCTCCTTGCGTGCCCGCATCATCGATGGGCTAACCGCCGACGTTAATTACGGTTTCACCCATGCTACGTTCCGGGATTACAACAACGGGAAAGAGGATTTCAAGAACAACTTCATCCCATATACCCCACGTCATACCCTCAACGTCGGACTGCAATACACCCGCCTGTTCCGTAACGCATGGATAGACCAATTCTCCGCCTCCGCCCAATTCAGCGGTGTCGGAAAGATCTTCTGGACCGAGCGAAACGACATCTACCAGAAATTCTACGGAACGGTGAACGCAAAGGTAGGCGTACGCAAAGGTATCGTCAACGTAAACCTATGGAGCCGTAATATAACGAACACCCATTACTCTGCATTTTATTTCGAGTCATTCGGGAATCCGTTTATCCAACTGGGTAAGCCCTTCCAGATTGGTGCGGAGGTGGCGATCGCCTTTTAAGCGCAAGCATTCAATAGAAATAAAAAACGGGAGAGCCGGTTCTTATACCAACTCTCCCGATTACTTTATTCCGACTTTCCTATATTCGGTAACTTACTTCAAAAACTATAATCCTTCGATCTCCTCTTCCGGTAAACCGGTGCTCTGGGCAATCAAAGATTTAGATACCCCCGACTCTTTTAAATTCTTGGCGATAGCATATTTCTCTGATAGGCGACCTTTCTCCAGACCCTCCCTCAAGCCTTCCTCCAGGCCTTCCTTCATCCCATTCGCCTTTGCTTCCGCTATCGCTTTCTCTTTTGCTTCCTCTACTTCCTGCAAGAAAGTCTCTTCCGCAAGACGGTTGACATTGTAGCGATCCACGGCACGGTCATAGGCGAGACGATTCTCCGGAGAGAGATTCGCCACGGCGGCCAAACGAGATAGATGAGCGAACACCTGTTCTTTCAAGGCATCCGGCATTCGAATCCAATGTTCCATATTCTTTAACGCATAAAAAAGTCTTTCTAATAAAGTTTCGCACTCATCCAGTTCCTTCGTAAAATAAGGGAACTGCAAATAGATCTGCCGGAAATGAGGGTTCAGCGTCTCATGACTTTCTAGATCCAGAATTCCAGAATCCACACGGAAACGATCCGGTAAATCCGGCTCCTTGAAATTCATGAAAAAAACACCATACACCGTATGTAGCTTATAGATTGCGCCATACGACATCGAAGGTTCCCGCACCTCCAGCCCTTCCTCCCCGTCATCCGGTGAGTGTACTTCCACCGCTAGCGGGGCCTCAATCTGACGGCTCACCGCACGACACATATAATATAATGTTCGGTCCACGAAATCCAGATGCTTGCGGTTCTGCATCTCCACGATGATATATTCTCCCGTGGAGGTACGGCAATAGAGGTCGTAAATAATCCCCTTGTCACGTACATGCTCCGCATGATCCTCCTTGTCGAGAAACACCAGATCCTCAATCCGATGCTCACCCGCCAACAACTCGTTCAATAACGTGATCAAGAACGGCTTGCTAGCCGGCTGACCGAAAATAATCTTAAAACCAATATCCGTAAACGGATTCACGAACTTTCCCATAGCTAATTATTTTTAGTTAAACCTATTGTTTATTCTACACCGCAAACATACGGAATTTTTATCAAAGAATAAAGCGCAAGCGTTCAATTCTTTTCAACATAAACCAATGGAGCCACAATATAACGAAATCGGGAGAGCCGGTTCTTACACCGACTCTCCCGATAATATTATTCTGACATCTCTGCCTTCGACAGTTTTCAGGAAAAAAACTATAACCGCTCGATCTTCTCTTCCGATAAACCGATGCATTGAACAATCAAAGATTTAGACACTCCCGCCTCTTTCAGGTTTCGAGCGATAGCATATTTCTCTGATAAACGGCCATTCTCCATACCTTCTACCATTGCTTTCTCTTGCGCTTCTTTTGCCTCCTGTAAGGAAGCATCTTCCGCAAGACATATCTACATTAATACAATCTACACCTATTCCCTCGTCCAAATGTCAGTTCCCAGAATAGGCTCATCCCCCCATCCTTTGCCTCTAAGATAACTGAAGGTTCCCGAGGGATCAGCATATGCCACTGCCCGGCAGGAATCTGTAGAACCATATTCCCAATGGCAGGCGACAACTCATAACGGCCGCACTCCACCCCCTTCTCATCATAGAAGATCTCCGTGACCGCCCCCCGCAAGATAGCGACCGTCTCAGACGTATTCGAATGACGATGGATATCCACTAACGATCCCGACTGCAAGGCGTTCAGCATCCGCTGGGAAGTATCCTCGGAACTATTCCGCAAATCCAAGTTCACACGCAAACGAGGGCTATCTGCCGTTTTAGCCAACAAATCATCCAATAATTCTTGATTAATCAACATAAGCTATACCGTTCTAAAAGGCCAGAGAGCCTTGAATACCAAATAAGTTGTATTGCTCTTACCAAACATCAAATTGATGCAATAAAATCCAGCTATTACCATCCACTCAGGGAAATATAACACATGCTTGGCTCTGCCTTCCGCCTTTTCAACCTTAATGAGGTTATTGATGTCCAGCAGCTCGGGATTCTTGATGATATGAATTGTATTATCAACCTCTTTATCAACCCAATCTACCATGGCTTTAACAGCACCACTCATCTCTAGCACCTCAAATTTACCACCATTACCTATCTTATATGCCCAGTTAGGATATTTCAGATAATAGCGCTTCTCAATATCACGCTTCTGCGTAGCGGTATAGACAGGGGAGAATCTATATATATTCCACTTTGGGCAAATCTCTTTAAGCCTGCCTTCAGCCATTGCCTTGCTCTTTCCATAGTTCGAGATAGGATTCAGCTCTGTGCCTGAATTTATTAACCCCTTCACCATGCCAATGGCATCCACAGTACTGATAAACAACACAGACACATTATGGCTAACACAAGCTTCAAACACATTCTCAGCACAAGTCACATTCAGAAACTTGAACCTCTCAAAACTAAAGTCAGTTTCACCACCTCCAGCATGTGCCAATGCGGCCAAATGAATGCATCTATCCACCTTCTCCGCATCCAATAACGCCTCCAACGCATTTTTGTCAGCAAGGTCAAGAACCACTTGTTTCAAATGCTCATGCGTCCAATCTGATACCCTGCGGTCAACACCCACTACAGTGCAACCTTTAGCTATCAGATCTTTCACCAGATAGCAGCCAATCATCCCAGCTGAGCCTGTTACCAGTATTGTTTTATTCGACATATCCTTTTAATTTTTCAAGTATCCAATTCTGCGGTTTACCAGCCACCCTACCTAAAATGCACAAAAACGTCCAAACGATCATTTTTAAGTCAAAACCGACATTCACGTGATGAACATAAAACGCCTCTAATTCCCTACGGGTAGGCAACACTTTTTCCATATACTCTGCAGGATCTTCTACAGTGTCACCGTATAAATAATCATATAATGCGGCTGGACCTGTCAACCCCGGACGCACTCGGGCAGCTATACCATATTTACCCTCACGCATAATCACCACTTGATCTTGTGCGGCTGGACGAGGTCCCACTATCGCCATATCCCCCAATACACAATTCAGCAACTGAGGCAATTCATCAATCTTTGTAGCGCGCATAATGGCACCCCACTTGAAGATACGGTTCGTATCCGCCTTGAAACTCTTCTCATCCGCATCTTTGGCGATCGTCATGCTTCGGAACTTATACATCCTAAAAGACTTGTTATCTTTTCCAATACGATTCGCACAATAAAAAACAGGTCCCCAATCAGAGATAAGAATACCAATAATAGCTATCAAGAACACAGGCAATAAAACGATCAACGCACCACCACAAGCTATCACACAAAAAGCTCTTTTTACAAACTGATACATACAATCAAAGTCTTCTTAAAGTACACTCAAATGCCTCCGCATAATTCGTTCCACTTTGAGCGCCCCGATAAGCCGCTAACCCCTTGATCGCTTCCGCAGAGCGAGGATGAGGAAAAGGCCGCATTACACCCCGATAGGTAGCTAAAGCATTTATTTTAACCTCTAAGCAGTTCTCACCAACCTCCACGAATGTATTTGGCTGAAATCGGTTCATGGATGTATTAACTGACCATTCAGTAGAAGAGAGTACCTCCATAAACAGGAACTCCTTTAAAGGTTTCACCTCCGCACGGCGTTGAAACAGACGGATAGCAGCTTGACAAGCCATAGAGGTATGCATATGATCATTATTTGTGTCAGAAGGGTGATGCGTGATAACCACGTCACAATTCGATGCGATGATCGCCTTCTCTATAAACTGTACCAAACTAAGATGCGTAGCATTATTCATCTCTATATTAGGGAAGTTCCCCGCATACTTATTACGTATGCCAAGCATCTTTGAGCTAGCATCTAAATCATCGTTCAGTTCATTGTCGTCAGGGCGAAAAGCACGTGCTTTAGCCTCTGAACACATAATGCAGATGTCTACTGAATGGCCATCCCTTGTAAGTTTTTTAATTGTTGCACCAGCACCCAACACCTCATCGTCAGGATGAGCTACTACGACTAAATAGTTCATACTAGATTGTTCCATTATCTACATGTATATTCTGTCCAGTGATACTACATGCTTTCTCACTAACAAGAAAGGAAACAGTTTCCGCTACAGAACGAACACTGGTAGCCGCCTTCATAGAAGTACGTTTGTATATCCTATCTTTTTGGTCGTCTGTAAGAGTTGAGCTCATGGCTGTCTCCATAAATCCAGGCACTACCACATTGGAGCGAATGCCCATCCCCCCCCATTCACGAGCCGTATCCTTTGAAAATGCTTCGAGTGCACCCTTTGAAGAAGCATACATAGCAAGCCCTTTGTAACCCGTATGCGCACTAATACTTGAAATATGCACTATAGAACCACGGGTATGGTGAAGAAGCATATTACGTATTGCGTATTTTGTCATCATCATCGGAGTAAATACATTGACCGCATACATCGCCTTCAGTCGATCCAAGTTTAGATTTGTCACTATATCATCATAAGCCATCGCAGCATTGTTCACGTAAACGTCAAGTACGACTTTATTTCCCACAAATTCTTTAAAAACCGACTTTCTTATACTCTCGCTATCGCTAAGATCAATACTCTTGAAGAAGAGTTTGCCCGCATATTCAGCTTCCAATGCTTTAAACTCATCCGTATAACTACGAGCGACACCATACACAGTATTACCCTGCTCCAGCAACACTCTACAAATTTCCAAGCCCACACCACGTGAGCAACCTGTTACCAATACGTTCATGATCGTTTAATTTTACCAGTTCTTGTTAATGAGAAAGAATCCACAAACTTAATTCGACGAGGAATCTTAAAGTCCTGCAACTGTTCTTTCAAATAGTTACGAATCTCCAATTCCGTAAGGGTTGAGCCTTCAACTAATTGCACTTCCGCACAAAGCACATTACCCAAAATAGAGTTAGCCTTACCATAAACCAAAGCCTGCTGTACTCCTTCGATTTCAAGGATTACTTTTTCAGTTTCGCCAGGGTTAACCTTATAGCCGCCCACATTGATGAGTTCATTTTTGCGACTCCTGAAGCGGAATAAACCATTGGCTTCGTTCACCCATTCAATCAAGTCACCTGAATGATAGTAATCACCATCGAACTTAAAGCTATCCGACTGACCAAGCAGCGACTTGTGAATAAGCAACTCCTCCTCTTGAATCAAGAATTTGTCCCGAATAGCAGCTGGAATCTGGAAGCTATCGCCTTTAGCGGCAAATAAAGTTCCAGCTTCCGTGGAAGCATACACATTATTTATTTTAGCGTTAGGAAAAATCATCCCTATTGACTCATAAAGCTTCTTATCAGATTTCTCTCCCCCAAGTGTTACACGCTGTACGGTCTGATAAACTTTTTCGAAAGGCAATAGCAAGCGATAGAAAGTGGGCGTAGCAGACATATGAGTAACGCGATTTGTCTCAATTAGCGAATAAACCTCAGTACGGCTCTTATTAAACACATTCACCAAGAAGTTCAGATTCATAAACGCCTGGAAGAACACCTGCAAGCCTGCCATATGAGTTGGATTATATGCATACGCCCAAACCTGATTTATATATTTTTCGCCAAAACGTACCGCCCGCATAAGAGTCTGCACGCAATGTACCACTTTCTTAGGTTGACCGGTCGTTCCAGAAGTAAAGATCGTGATTTCAGATGTAGAGTTCTTAACCGCCTCTACAACAGCCTCCATGTTAACAAACGTAGTGGAAACAATTTTTGTTGGCACATTTATTTCAGCTACGTTTACACCATCGATTTCTGTCTCGTTTAGGTCAGCGTCAAGTAACACTAACGGAGCATTGTTAGCCAATGCCTTGATAAGATTAACGAAGAAGAGATACAAATCTAGCTGTTTGTACAGAAGGTAGTACTTGTCGCTCTCGTTGAGCGAAGCAAGCAACTGCTCATAGCTGTACTCAGAGCCATTATTCAAAAGGAATCTTTTCATCTGCAATTAAGAGAGTTTCGCATAGATTTCACCAATCGTATTAACTAGTCCATCCTCGAAGATGTCAATGTCAAACTCATCCTCAATCTTAACAGTTAATTCTGCAAGATCAAATGAAGTAAAAGCAAGATCTTCGCGAAGTCTTGTTTCTGCCGTAAGTTCAGCTACTGTATTCATATCTTTAGCAGCTCTAATCTCATTAATTATATCAAAAACTTTCTTTTCCATACTACTTTACTTTTAACAAGTTATACATTTATAATAAATCATACGAAGACAGATCAACCTCCCAATTGTCAATATTGAAAACATCTACCTTTGATAATTTTTCTTTATCCAAAATTCTGCAATCAAAGCGGAAGGCTTTAGGTTCAAATCTTCTTGGGATCTTAACCATTGATAGCGGAGTGAAATGGAGATGACCAACATAAAGAAACAATCCACACTCTTTCTTAACATCGCTCACCATTTTTCTAACAGCTTTATCGAAATTCCTTGCAGTAAGCGGATATACATCCATCAGAAAGCAAGCCTTGACTCCCTCAAATGCAGAAATTTTCCACACGCACTGCATTTCATTATTTTGATACAGATGATAATCAGTAGGGTTGAACCATTTGAAACGGGTCTGCTCAAACTGAGGCCTAACTTTCCTGATGATTGTGTCGGCAATATTGTTAGATGATGACAAATGCGACAATCCTAATAAACAGTTTGAGAAAAGTATCGAGAATGGATTCAAAAGCTTCATCGATGCTTTATAATCACCAATCTTATACGGCAAGATATAGGTATCAAGCAAACCTATTCTCTTTTCTTTCAAAAATGCACGGCTAACCATTTCAGAATTATCATTAGGAAAACCAAAACAGGCAACCATTCCTACTTCTTCTGCATTTTTAATAGCAGCATTCAAGACACTCAACAAATTACTTACATTATCCCGATAACTATCTTTGATAAATAAATCAGATCCCAACCCTACAAGAACTTCTTCTCCTTTAACAGAATAGATAAATGGAATTAATGAGTAACTACCACATATTTCATCAAATTCATTATATAATAGCGTATGAAAAGAATGCTCTAAACAAGTAGAAGTATATTCGTTTTTAAAATAAGTGATAGACCTCTCTTGATTATATACCTCTCTGAAAGCACCAAGAAACTTACCGATTTCACAATCTGTTAAATCAGTTGTCTTTAATGTTACTGTACGCATAAAAATAATATTAATTATTTAAAGCACCAGTTTCTTCAAAAGGTTTATTATAAATCATCTGTTCTAATATTTTAGAATCAACCAAAGATCTATACCAAAGATGATACATGTAATGCATAACATACCCTTCCTTACCATCAAGAAAACCTAGCTTAATGATATAATAATAGAAAAAAAGAATCCAACTTCGAAGAAAAATAGGTAATTTGTAATAAAGTCCAAATTTCAATCTTCGTGTATTTCCTATTGTTTGATCTTTTGAGATTTGATTTTTATTTGTGTTTCTAGACTGAATATATTCAAAATAATCTTGCATCTCACGGGTTGCATACCAATTCATTTTATTTACCCAATGGGTCATATCTTTAAAATCATAATGAATAAATCGATGTTTGCAAAAAACAGATCTACCATGTGATAAAATTGTGTGTTCATCCATTTTTCTATCTTCAATGCGACCTATTCCTGTCTTAAACATCATCAATTTTCGCTTGGTATGGCAACCGTGTTTAATTTTATGACCAAGAAAATATAACCAAGCTTCCATAGTAAAACCATTAACTTCATCATCTGATTCATATTTTTGTACAAGTCCGGACAGCTCAATCTTTAGTTCAGAAGTAAGTCTTTCATCTGCGTCTAGCCTAAAAGTCCATTTTGTTGTTATATTTGTATTATCTAATGCCCAATTAAACTGGCGAGCATAGTTCTCAAACGGATGCTCGTAAAAATCCGCAGAGAATTTCGCTGCTATTTCTTTAGTTTTATCAATGCTACCACTATCTATTACAACACATCTGGTGGCAAAATCTTTAACAGATTCCAAACAGTCAGGTAAATTCACCTCTTCGTTTTTCGTAAGTATAACTACAGTAACATCTAACATACGCTTATAAATAATCAGTTAATTCACAGAAACAAATCCGTTAACATAATCATAAATCATATTGTCTGATTTTATAGTATCAACTTTTGGATGAGTAACTGCAAATGTTTCCGTTTTGTGATTAATCAGTTTTGTTGTAAATAAAACAGAAGAAGAGAATGAGTATATTTTCATATTATATATAGAAGATAAAACCTCAAGTGTTAATTGTAAACTGGACATATCAATATGCTCACAAACAACATTCTCTTTCTTCGAAGACATGGTATGAGACAAGTAATAATCAATTGCATATTGTGATATACAATTATTGACTATAGTAGAATATTCATCCACACTCATATTATTCATTAAATACAATGGCTGTCCCACAAATATAGACTTCCCTTCTAAATTCATACTTAAGGGAACTGATTTGAGAATGTGATCTGCATCTATACGTAACTGCTTTTTTAATCCAAAATAATATTTTGCACGATTAGGTTCTAACAAATAACAACTTCCTATTTTCTTATAGACTCGATCAACATTAATAAATAACAGCTTCATAAGCAATCGCTTTATACGATTATTTGAAGGGACAAAATTGTAATAATTCATAAACCCATCTTCAAGCATGATGATCTTTGCTGTTTTAGTATGATTCAAAATATACAAATTGGCAACAGTAACTATATTTGAAATAGTAACGAGATTATAGTCTAGCTGATTTAAAATCCTACTCAATATAAAAACCTGCTTAAGAATTGCTACATGCGACAACTCTGCATGAACAGACCAGACCTTATCAAACAAATGTTGCATAGGATACTCATTCTGATCTAAGCGATCTGTAATCATTAATAGGTAATGCTTTGAACATTGACTCCATTCACTAGTAGAAATGGCATAAAAAATATCATTATATTTTCGTGCCACTACCAGTATTTTATCTGACGAATTATTCATAATCTAATTATTGGTTGTTTTTTTATAATCAATATAAACAAATAAGGAAGAAGCAAATAAGGCAAAAACAGCATATTATGCAAAGCAAAAGAGCAGTATCCTAATGATATAAAAATAAATCCAAAATCAAAACATTTTCTCTTTTTTAAATCATTGAACATAAATAGAATCAATAATAAAAAAGCAAATCCCCAATCATAATAATAACGCAGGAAATCATTATGAGGGGTTAATGATTCATCATTAAAAAAAGTTTGAAAGAAATCAGTAGACTTACGAGCTCCATGAGGAAAAATGAAATAATTTTCTCGTATTCCATCCAATAAAAATATAGACAAAGATTCTCTTGTTAAAAAAGAGGCATCTTCATTTATGCGCAAAACAACTTTCAACTCATCGAACATTGAAAAAGAAACAAGCGCAACACAAAAAACTGACATAGCAAAGAAAATCCTTTTTCCACAAAAGAGATATATTTGATAAATCCAATAAGGCAAAAAGAATAGTAACGATCGGGTTTTACATACAAATATGTAAGAAACAAAAAAGCATATTAAAAAGAATAGAACGACTGTCTTTCTTTTTGCATTTTTATACAGCAAATTAAAGGTTTCCCAATATAACACACACAATATAGAGACTATACTTGCAGAAAGATTACCATATTTAAAAAAACCAATAAAACGAATATCTCCACCTATGTCAATATAGTTAGCAGGAAACAGCATTGCAAATAAACTCAATATGAATACGATAAAAGACAATTTATTAAGCAATTTCAAATTCTGACAAACAAGAGTTGTGCTATCATATACCAGAATAGATGCAAGAATGAAATAAGCAATTGAAACATCAATAAGAATATACAACATACCACTCCCATTAGCATAAGAAAAAATAGAAATTATCAACAAAATAGGCAATATTTTCAAACAGAAAGAGAATGAATGTTTCAGTAAAAAAAAGTACAAACAACAAAACAAGGCATACACTATAGCATTAATTGATGAAATATTCGGAAGTATTCTTGTCATAATTAACAAGATCATGTAAGCATACACCAAAATATCACCCTGAAATTTACTTTTATTTATCAACATACTTATATTTCACAAAGAAATTGTTAGTTCCTAAACCAGAAGAGAATTTCTATCAGAAATTATCCTTACACCTTCCTTGATTGAAATCCTTAGATTTTTATAATTAATAAAAAGATATATACCTACTCCAATCAAAATAACATGCCACTGGTTAATAACAAAAGCATAAATCAAGACAAGTACACAAGGAAACCATTTTTTCAGCGCAAATATCTCCTTCAACACATCAGCTATCGCATGATTCTTATTCATGGTTGCTAAAGATTCTCGAGTCGTCATGAATGTATAAAACAAAGAACTAATAGGAACAACCAACGACAAAGCATATAATGAATTGAAATATTCACCACATAAGATTCCCAAAACCAGCGTCAACACAACAGATTCGAAACCAAAAACAACTAATCTGAATTCTTTCTTTTTTGACAGCAGATAAGCTGAATGCCCAGTAGTAGAACTCATAATTATTTGCCCCAAAATAAGAATAGGGAATATAATAGTGATATCATTTCTATATTGAGGTAACAAATAGGACAAAACAACCGCAACAAATATAGACAATAAAGACACCAAATCTATAAATAGAATATAAACACCTCTTATCCTGCTTATCAACTCATAAGCCTTATCTTCATCACAACTATAGAGTCTGTTCAATATTTTAGGATAGAATATGAACAAAAATGCTCCACAAGCCATAATTATACCATGAATCAAGGTATTAACAAATGAGTAACACCCAAACTCTTCTAAAGAAAAATAAGAACTTACTAAAGATGATGCCACTAACGTAAGAAGATAAAAACTCAAATTATAGAGTAATAGAGTAATACCCCTACGTAACAAAACAGATGCGATCGATCGATCAATTTGAAAGGAAGGAGGATTGGGCAAATCCACCCTAAAAATGATCAATGCTATCACATTACTCACAAAATAAGAAACAACAATCTGTCTAACAGTAAGTTTATTCCACATAATTAACACCAATACAAGTAGTACAAAATGAGGAAGGAACTGTTGGATATTCAATTTAATCAGCTTTCCATGTAGTTTATAATATGTTATATAAATTCGAGACAGATTAATTACGATACATGTCATTAGCAATAACATACCATATGAATCGAACTCATAGCGACTAAATAGCGAAACTATTGAAATTAAAAAAGCAAACACCATGAACAGAAAAGTATTTATCAATAAATTCAATGCCCATGACGTATTCCATATTTTACATCTATCACCATCTTTACTTACCGCATATTCCGTATTCAAGGACTCATTAATTCCCAGATTTGAATACGACATATATTGCATAATCAAAAAGACAAAGCTATATATTCCATATTTGATATCACCTAGAGCTTTTGCCAATAATATGGAATTCAAGAATTGAACTATATACGTCCCATATCGAAAGATTACATATACGGATGAAGGAGAACGTAACAGACCTAATATATTATATCTAGTACCCATTGCAGAACTTTACTTTCTCACCACATTAAGAACTTGATCAACAAACTTGCACTTCGCCACTATGGTACATAAAGCAGCCATATCAAATCCTTTACCAATTAAATTTTTTCTAAAACGAACTCCACTCTTTATAAAGGATTCAGAACTCTGAAGCGATGCAACACTCGTTTGAAACAAGATCTCATTATTTTTATTCTGCGGACGATAAACCGGTTCTATAAGTTTTACATATAAAATATCATAAAGCTTTGATCTTAAGACATAGGGCTTAATTCTCAATAGCAATGAATATCTCCAATTCTTCTTCAACACCCCCTTCTGACGATTATATATACCATAATGATGATGAGTAAACACTGGTATATTCAACAGCATAGGGCACCAACTATTTATTAGACGCAATGAAAGTTTACTATCTTCTCGATAATCATATGGAATATTATAGATTATATCCCATATTCTTTTACTGTGCAAAAGAGGATATGAGAAGAAACTTTCATTCAACATATTTGAAAAATAGCATCCCATATCATGTCTAAAATAATTAAAAATATTAGCATATTTAGTTTTTAGATCATTCTGTAAATCTAAGTTTACCAATTTAATTTCATCACAGATCAATTTGCACACATTAGGTAAATCAAAAACATAATTAAATAAGCCTCCTCTCAAGCAGCCTTTAATTGCAAATTTCGAATTATCATAATCTTCATCAAATGAATCATCCAGACTTCCTATTTCTCTTAAAAGATCTGTATCCATTCCAAATTCTACTTCATCGATATTCTCTTTGTGTAAATCATCAAACAAAGTCAACCATTTTTGATTATGCGCATAAATGCTAATGTATTCACCATATCGATCCAATTCATCTTCATCTATAGTTCTCAAACACTCTCTAAAATGCTGACTTACATCGAATATTTTAGTTTTTAAAGAAAACTCAGAAGCTAAAAGTTCATTAATTTTCGCATCTTGTAAAGTTCCATTTGTAATTGAATCTTCACCCTTCCAATATCCAATCATAACTTCCTTACTATGGAATAGATCTAAAGCTAGTTTTACTCTAGAATCCAATCCTCCCGTAGCAAAGAGAAATTTTTTATGCACTCTTTTATTAAGGACTGTAGTCTGCAATTCTATTTCATCCTTTAACACCTTCAAGGCCTCCTCCATTGAGCCAAAGGAATAGGATGTAGTATGAACGTCACACTTTTTTATAATTGCCTGATGGATAGCAAAATCGTATTCGATATATTCATTTTCTAGTAACCTATATATATTTTTGAAAGGAGTTCTATTGCTACACAGTCCAACACTCGCAAGCATTGTAGCAAAAACAGTTTCGTCGAATTCTTGTTTTGAAACTTTTTCTACGTGATAATATGTATTAGTAACAACCACACCTTCTCTACCTATATAATAATAAAGAGCGTATGTATGGCACTCATCCACAAATATTCTAAGTTTATTATCTTGAATATAAGCTAAAGCATAAGAACCTATCAAATGTTTTCTTACATAATCAACACCTTTATCTTCTGACTTGAGATCTTGATAGATTACATTCAAATTAAAGGGATTATCATCATTTAAATACGCCCAAGTACCTATAATCGCAACTACCCCGTCATTATCAAAGTAACAATTTTCACTGTCTACATATCGCTTCGCATAACAAGTTAGTCCATTTGAACTATAATTTTTATTTAATTCATTTTTGGAATAAATACCTCTAAGAATATTTTCCCAATCCTGATTATTGGTAAATAATAATTTTCCCATATCAATTAATATTATTTCTAATGTAAGCACTCAATTGTTTCCACTATGCTATTCTAGTGTATATTATACCCCTTACCTGATTCAATTAATATGTAGAATAAAGTAGGCATTTTCATTCCACGTTCGTTACTATCATGAAGGCTATTTTGAGGAAACTATCTCCTTCCTAAAACAATCTTATAGATTTATATAATCTAGATTTATCAGTTGAAACAAAAAGAATAGAACCTTCTGTTGCAAAATATTAAATCATATCCCATGTAAGGATGGTATCTTCTGTTAGATCTGCAAGTACTTTACGACCTATAACAATATCTTCAAAACGTGGAGCGATACCAGTGCCCGGACGCTTTGGCATAAGGTCTTCCTTTTTGATAATCTCGCCTGCTTTCATGCAACGAGTAAGCACCAATGAGCGACGAGCCTCGCGACGAGGAACCTGCTCACAATCGAGAACAACCTTCTCTGGATTACCTAGAATTTTGTCAATCCATTGGAAGTTGGCAATAGCCTTTTTGAAATCCTCTGGATCACCCGCATGATAGTGGTCGTTGCCAGGAAGAGTCTTGTCGAGAGTGAAGTGCTTCTCGATAACCTCTGCTCCCAATAAATAAGCTGCAGCAAGAGTCATCATATTGTCATCAGGGGCCACATGATCACTAAATCCAACACGAACGGATGGAAATGTCTTCTTCAATGTATCAATTACACGAAGATTTGCATCTTTAGGATTAGTAGGATATGATAACACACAGTGAAAAACAACGATATCTTTACATCCTGACTCTTGTAACGCACGAATAGCTTCATCACATTCCGAAAGATAAGCTGCTCCTACAGACACAAAAACAGGCTTACCTTTTGCTCCTATATGATGAATAAATGGCAAATTAGAAAGATCGGATGATGAGATTTTATAGAAATCTACCATGTCATAAAGATAGTCAGCTGAAGCATAGTCGAAAGGAGTAGATGTAAAATCCATTCCCTTGTCATGAGTGTATTTACAAAGCTCACGGTACTCACATTCACCAAAAGAGTCATGCTTTAAAAACAACTCATATTGGGTCTTTGTCGGCTCCTTTGTCAAGTCCCAATAAGCTGGCGAATTCTTAGATACGATAGTGCCAGCTTTATATGATTGAAATTTAGCACAATCAATACCAGCTTCAGCTGCAGCATCGATATACATCTTTGCTGCTTCGAGCGGATTGATGTTGAGTTTCTTAGCGGTATCATAGAAATTGACACCCATTTCTGCTATTACATAAGGTTTCATAATACAAATGAGTATGTTGTTTATAATCCACGAATAAGCGACATCACACGCTTACGGCCATCACGAAGGTTGTGCGAGAGAAGTTTTCCATGTAACTTCTCTCGTGCTTCCTTGGAAAGATTCATATACATTTTGAGAATACCTTCGATAATTTCATCGCTTGGGTTAAGACCAATGTACGAGAAACCATTCTCATTGCAAACAAAGCCATGCTTCTCCTCACGCTGATTTTGTGCCATTGCGATTGAAGGAATGCCAAGGAGTGCAAGCTCGTAACCTGTGCGTCCACGAGAAGTAATAGCAATATCACAGGAAGACATGAGTTCAGGCATATTGCTAACATCATAAAGAACCTGAATATGTTCATACTTATTATACTCAAGTAAAGCATCAACATTGTACTTAGCACGCCCAACAACTACAACAAACTCATATTTCTTATACTCATCTTTAGAGATGATGTCAAGCAAACGGTCTGTGTAGTTCTGCGGGTCAGCACCACCAAAAGCAATGAATACACGATTAACATCTTCCTTTATCTTGATTGGTTCGTAGAACATAAAGATCTTACCACAGATATAGTATTTCTCCCCGCCATAAACATTAGGCAATGCATGCTCACTATAAAGTGCATTGAAAACAAGGTCAGCTTTAAGAATTCCTTCACCATCATCCTCAAAGTTGATAAGTTTAGCGTTTGGCAAAACTGAACGCAAACCAATCATATAGTCAATGGACGTAGTGAGGATATCGTTGACAAATAAGCTGTACTGCTCACGTTTACAGATCTCGTAGAGTTCCGCAATGCCATTGACAGGGATAAGATTATGAGTAGTGTTACCAAAAACCTTAACATCTGTCTGGTTTACATCGTAGTAGACATCTGGCTTAACATAGAATTCATCAGCGATTTCAAGAGCACGATAGATGTGTCCAATACCACGCTTGTTATTACCATTCACATAGATAGCTATCTTCTGAGCCTCAAGTAAAGCAGCTGCACTACAGAGATCAGCGAAGGTATCAATATCCTGCGACTCTCGCTCTGGAATCTCGTAAACATCAACATTTACACCAATACGAGTACTCTCTGTTACGATATCTGCCTTTGAGATAACAAAAGCACCCGTCTCCATGTAACATGGTGGAAGATACTGACGGTTAAGACGCTTTTCATAGTTCGGTATCTTCTTTCCATCCTTTTCTCCCCAAGAGAGGTGAGGTGCATTGATTGCAGAGATAAGAGTGTCGAGTTTGCTTTTTATTGCGTATTCAATGGCACTATCTAATGTACCAACAGTGAGAGTTGGCGAAGTGGGCTGCATAGTGATGACATAATCCCACTGCTTATCCGTCGGAATAGCGTCATAGATAACCGCATCGAGAGTTACCTCATCGCCAGCAAGCTCCGCATCACGCCAATGCACCTTCGCTCCCATTTGCTGCGCAATGATACGTACAGGGTTAGAATCAGTCGAAATAATCACATCGGTAATATACTTTGACTGCAATGCATTTTTAATTGAGTAATATACTAAAGGATGCTGCCCAAGCAATCGGATATTTTTATTGGGAACTCCTTTAGATCCTGCTCTTGCAGGAATAATTGCTAAAATGTTCATGTTTATCTACAATTAGAATTTCTCTTCACCTTCAATGTTAGCACTCAATTATCCCATCTTACTATTTACCAGCAAGATAGAATAATAGTTTTTTTATATTAAGTGATTTCTGTTTGTATTACTTGCAATAAACTCCATTTAGGAGACCTTCATAATAATTATTGCCATATATCATTTCACGGATGACACTACTCATCCAACTCTTTAGTTGTAGGTCATAAGACTTGCAGGTTCAAATGAACGTATGAAGATAGTCTACTTGCTGTTTAAGTTTTGGTAAGTCCTTACTGATAACACCTCAGATAATCACATTATCTTCCTTATCATAACCATGTATAACAAAGTCCCTCAGACCAACGACCCTCCTCCCATTATCAATTTATATATCCGGATCTATATCCAAAAAATGATTGGTGGCTTCCCCTATAATCTCCAGTTCACGTTCTACTACCCAACGCAACAACTTATTTTACTCGTAAGCAATAAAATCCCTTTCCTCCCCAAAATATTCCTCAATGGATAAAACGGATTATTGGATATCATAGAGATATTTCCGAATGCTACAACTGAATTCATATCTTTCCTCTTACGATTCGATCACGAGCATAACTTATTTTTTCTTATAACACAAGCTTTTTCCGGTAAAAGAAGTAATCACCTCAAACCCGTTACGAACCTAAAACGTTTGTTTTTTATAATTACTTAGACAAATTACTATCGATAACCCAATCCCCCAGCGTATGCCGCCCACTATCAAAATTAATCCCAACCTTTACGATCGGCAACCCACAAAGAGCGAAGCGCTCCGGGTAATTGCGCAAATTGATTTGCTCGAGGGCTATATCCGCGGTCTTGTTTAACTTCAATTCCACGACATAGAGTGTTGTCGGTGTGCGCATCACCATATCCACACGGCCTTTCGGGGTACGGACTTCCACGTCCACATACATTCCTAGCAGGCTGAAGATCGTGTAAAGCAAGGACTGATAATGGCCCTCGTAATCCGTATTGTCACATTGGGGGATGGTGGACAGGAAGGTCTGCAATAAACGCAGGGCATCGTCCATCCGCTCTCCAGCGATCGCCTCGAAAAGAAGGGCTACCGTAGTAAGTCCATCCGCTGTGTATTGATGCAAATAATTGGGCAATAAACTCTTCATCAATCCCATACGTACCTCCTTGTTTGGGATGTCGAGCGTGTACAAATTCGTGAGCGAGGAATAATCCTTTATCGTGATGTAACCACTCTGATAGAGCAATGGCGTAATATCGACCATCCGTTCCGTGGGGGCGTCAAACGACTCTGCCAAAACCTTGCGTGCGCCTATTTGCTGGGGTTTCACGTGATACTTGTTCAGCATCTCGATCAAATAAGTGGGCGTACCGCTACCGAACCAATAGGAATTTAGTTTACTGTCGGCCAAGGCGTTCAACAGGCTGAACGGGTTGTATATATCGGGCGACGGCCACGTGAAATGGTAACCGTCATAATTCGATTTCAAGGCACCCAAGGCACCCTCCGGAGAAACGCCGAGGTTGTCGGCCAAACGACCGATACCCTCACCCATATGCTCACGCATCTCCTCCTCCGTGATGCCACAGAGGGCGGCGTACTCCGGGAGCATGCTGATATTCTTGATATTGTTCAACTCGCTGAAGATGCTCAATTGAGAGAACTTCGTGATACCTGTCAAGAATACGAAACGCAAATAAGGATCGCAGGCTTTCAGCGGACTATAGAAGTTACGCATCACGTCGCGAAGCCTCGGCAGCTCCTTCTCCTCATGCACCACGTCCAGCAAGGGAGCGTCGTACTCGTCGATCAAGACAACCACCTTTTGACCGGTCTGGGCGTAGGCACGTTTGATGAGACTTTCCAGACGTTGGTTCGTATAAATAGCGCTCTCATCACGTCCGTATATCTGCTCGTAACCATACAATTTCCTCTCCAGCTCACTCAGAAGCCGATCCTTGTCCATATGCTTCGCCGTGCTCATGTCGAAATGAAGCACCGGATAGCATGTCCACTCCTTCTCCAGACACTCGATAGCCAAACCCTCAAACAAATCCTCTCGCCCCTCGAAATAACTATGGAGCGTAGAAGTAAGCAACGACTTCCCGAAACGGCGGGGACGGCTCAAGAATATATAACCAGACGCACCGTGTGTCATTCGATAGACCAATTCAGTCTTATCTACATACACATAGTTCCCCTCTCTCAATTTGGAGAATGTCTGTATCCCTATCGGGTATAATCGCCGCCCTTCCATCTTCGTCTCTGTTTATTGGTTCGTCAAGACAAATATAACGCTATTTCCCTAAATGATCAATTTTCAGCCCTCTATTTTGGCTTATCGTACCATAATACTCAAAGCACAAAAGTTCGCTTTTCGCTTTTCGAAGAAGATATACTGACTTGTCCTAATCAGTATATCTCCTCAAGGCAAGTCAGTATATCTTCTCAGAGCTAGTCAGTATATCTCCTTTTAAAAGTCAGTATTTTTGATAACTTAGTTATTTTCTATCCCACACATCAATATCCGGTTCCCTATTTATCCAACACCTCGTACTTGGAGTGCCGGCTTTTGAACTCGGGGACGATCGCCTTCATCTTGCCTACGATAGCCATATCGTCCCTCGAGCGGCCTAGGCCGACGAGTTCATCTATATCTTGGCAAACCGTATCATAATCGTACTCCCGTACCTTGGCGATCTTGATCTTCGGATGGAAGGTAGGCAGCGTGATCTCCTCGTCGTTCAGTACCTCCTCGTACAGTTTCTCACCGGCACGAAGACCCGTGAAACGGATCTCTACGTTCTTGGCGCCCGAAAGCTGAATCATACGTTTCGCCAAGTCGATGATACGCACGGGCTTGCCCATGTCGAAGACGAAGATCTCCCCACCGTTACCCATCGTACCCGCCTCCAATACCAACCGGCAGGCCTCCGGGATCAGCATGAAGAAACGGATGATATCCGGATGCGTCACTGTCACGGGACCGCCCTTGGCAATCTGTTCACGGAACAATGGGATCACGGAGCCGTTAGAACCCAGCACGTTGCCGAAGCGGGTCGTAACGAACTGCGTCACGCCTTCCACATGGCCCTCCTTGATCGCTTTGTCGAGGCTCTGCACGTAAATCTCGCAGATACGTTTCGAGCAACCCATCACGTTCGTGGGATTCACCGCCTTGTCCGTGGAGATCATCACGAACTTCCTCGTGCCATACTTCACGGCCAAGTCGGCGATCACACGGGTACCGTCCACGTTGTTACCCACACTCTCGCAAGGATTATCCTCCATCATCGGAACGTGCTTATAAGCCGCCGCATGGAACACGTAGGCGGGGCGATGCTCCGAGAAGATCTCCTCCATGCGAGACTTGTTAGCGATGTCCGCCACCAAGGTATAGGCGTTGATATCCCGCCAATCCCTCGCCATCATCAAGCGGATGTCGTGCAAGGGAGTCTCCGCCTGATCTACCAAGATCAAGCGATCCGGAGCGAATAAGGCGATCTGGCGCACCATCTCGCCACCAATGCTGCCGGCGGCTCCCGTTATCAGAATGCGTTGACCACGAAGCAAGCGGCCCACCGCCTCCATGTCTATCTCTATCTTTTCCCGGGGAAGCAGATCCTCGATCTCAACCTTCCGGAGTTGTGTATGCGTCAAATCGCTCCTGCCATCCCATTCTTGCGCCGCCGGGGTCACGTAGATCTTGATCCCCGCCTCCGCCAAACGGGCCACCATATCCGGCTGTTCCCGGATGGAGTCGCTCTTCAAGGGGGAGACGAAAAGGATCGTCGCCCGCTCTCGGCGCATGACATCGATCAGCTCCTCATCGAAAGGGTACACACGCACTCCCATCAATATACGATTCTGCATGTTCCCGGCCTCCGAGACGAAGCCTGCCAGCACATACTGTGCGGAATCTTGGTTCTGGATGCTCTTCGCCAGACTGATACCGCCCTGCTTCACGCCGAAGATAAAGGCACGCTCAGCCTTCGACTGGCGAAAGGTCGTCACGTAGAAATACTTCACGAACACACGCATCGCCCACATCAAGCTCATCGCCAGCAGGGAGGATAGCACAAGGTCTCGTTTACGGATATACACCAAGTAAGGCGAAAAATCCGTAAGCTCTTGGAAGGTCACCACGCAAACCACACCGAACAGCACGGCGAAGCCCACCCGTTGCAAATCCACGAAGGAAGAGTAACGAATGATGCCCGAATACGTACGGAACAGCCTAAAGCCCACCAGATAAGGCACCAAACAAACACCCCACGTGAGCGACAGGTGCCAAAAGATGCCCATCGTGGCGAAGATCCCGTTATTCAAGGCATATACAAGCAAGCCTGAAAACAGGATCACCAAGCAATCCAACAGGATAATGCTCCAATACGGCAACACTTTCCTTGAGAAATACCACGTTGAGAGTTTGGAAAAAAGGTTCATCATGAATAAAATTTTTGGTTCATGTAAGCTGGGGCAAGCCCTCCACCTCACCGGCATGCCATCTTCGGTAGTCAGTCAAGGAGGATTCGGGGACGGTCAGCACCACGTAATCCGTCTCGTCCCGCCTCAAAATATGTTTACGGGCGTACGAACGCAACGAGCGATCCGTCACGGACACCATCACGATCGGGAACGGGTAGGCGAACAGGCGCAGCGGCGTGATCTCGCTATCCGGGAAGGTGAGACACAACTGATAGGCAGAACGCTCGAAAGCTACCCAATAAGGACCCGTACAATATAAATGGATCGAGGTACGGTTCGTGCGCTCACGATCTATGATCTCGTTCAGATGCTCGTTTAGTAACGTAACTAAGCGAATGCCAGAAGGAAGAGAAGGCATGTTTTGAATTTTTAATTTTCAATTCCCACGTGTTTTAGCCAGCGGTCGTAGTCGGCTAACCGACGGATCAAGGATAATTTACTCTTCTTCGGGGAGGATTCCCGGCTCCACGGATCGATCAACTCGTGCGCACGATAATAATAGATACTGCTATCCGTACAACCATAAAGCGTAAGTAGTAATAATGCCAACGACTGCTCCGCACGGATCAAGGGTAAGAACGAGACGATCGTTCCGATCAACGACTTTTGCCGCTCCTCGTCCCCTAGTATCGTATAGGCGGGCAACAAGAGAGAATAGAGCTTGCACCGCATCACGGCAGAATCCAGCAGCAACTCCCCATAGGCACGCAAGGTCTCCGTCGCCAGCTCACGATCGGCAACCGTAACGCCACCATCCCCCCAATGACGGCCCAACGCCTCATGAAGACCATTTTGTATCCGAGGATTGTCCAAACGGGTATACACATGCTTGCCCTCCTCGGCCAAGCTGATCACCTCATACTCGCCCGGCTGAACACGCAATAAAGGAACCCACATCCAGTTGTCCACGCATACCATTACCTCCCGCTCGCCAACACCGGGCTGTATTACTACACTTGCCTCAACACCTTTGAAACGGCCATCCGTGATGCGTATCCGGTCACCTTTACGCAAATAACCCGCTTCCGGCACATACACCGGAAGCTCATCCGAATAAGAACGAGCCACCCAACGCAAGTTTTCCATCTCACGATCGGAGACAAAAGGATATGAGCCACGGCCATCCACGCTAGGCAGGAAATTATACAAGGGAAAATCTCGTTTCAAACGAAAGATCTCATACACAGAAGAGCGGATAAACACATAATTGTAGAGCAACGGACGGTGAGTCTCCACCAAACGCCCCTCACGGCGATGCATCTCCACGAAAGAGGGGGCGAAAAAATCGAACGTAGGCTCGCCCCAACGCACCCTGCGATCTAACTCCTTCTCCAAACCCTTGGCTGGACCTTTGTGACAAGCGGGAAGAGATAATACATACCATCTTACGGTGTGGACATCACGCAATGGTAAAGGGGGAAGATCATGACCCATAGATACTTCAATGCCATATCAGCACATTCTATTAATACACTGATAATCTAATACTTAAATCAAATATTCTTTTCTATTCCCGAAAATTTTAAAGCAATAGAAACCATGTCAATATCTCTTCTATCGGGACGTGGAAGATCGGCTACTTGGGAAGTAGCGTAA
>UMBI01012228.1_pt1 | contig 43477 bp, 39 predicted proteins | sample 1963911 | NCBI WGS metagenome assembly UMBI01 (sample SAMEA4835936, study PRJEB28245) | human gut metagenome | biome: gut microbiome; material: fecal sample | place: Denmark | collected 2008
CGTTGCGCAGGCAGTAGAGGACGAAGTTGCGCAGACAGTCCATGACGGCGACCGCCCCGTTGTGGCGGCAGCGGTGGGCGGTTTGCAGGAAGAGGTTGAAGCCGTCCAGAAACTCGTAGTTCATCCGCTCGACGGGAATGTCCTCGGCCTTGCCGCGCTGGGCGAGGTACTGTTTCAGGTAGCGCAGCAGCCGTTCGTACTTGTCGGCCGTGCGCTGCGTGATGCGCACGCCCACCTCGCCCTGCCGCCGCTTCGCGTAGTCGGCGAGGCCTGCGATGAGCATCATCGTGTTGCAGGTCGGGTTGAGGTAGCGCTGCTTGATCTGCGCCGCATTGGCCGCATAGCCCTCGGCCAGCAGCTTGGTGCGGATGTCGATGATTTTGACGCGGAAATCGTTCAGTCGCTCGTTGACCTGAATGGCCAGCTTGTTCGTTCCCATCGCGCGCTCCTTGTGCTGGTTCCACGTTTCGGGATTGCTGTCGCACTGAGTGTAGACCTCTTGCCGGAGCCCTCCGGTCGTAATGCGTGCGAAGATGGGCGCCAATCCGTTTTTCTTCGGTCGTCCTTTCCGCATCAAGAAAAGAATGGCAAATGTCTCTTGTCTCATGACGTTGAAATTTTTTGGTTAACAAAACGTCCGCAAGAGAGAATTATTACGACGTAAAACGCAGCGAAACAGTGCATTGCAAACGTACTCGGGAGCAAATTCCGTCGCGCAGCCCGTTTTTCGCCTCCGCTCCCTTTCGTGCTCCCGCGAGTTTGCTGCGAAATGCTTTCGGCTTCCGGTTCAGAGAATTTGCCGACACCTTTGCAAAACGATGATATACAATCAATTTGCACTTGTTTGCACCGAACGGGCAACGAAAAAGGAGCCCTTCGAAAAGGCTCCTTTGTGCGGATAAAGGGACTCGAACCCCCACGCCCTGAGGCATCAGATCCTAAGTCTGACGTGGCTACCAATTACACCATATCCGCAAATATCCGAACAGGAATTGCAAAAGCCGGGAGTAAAACCGGATTTAGGCGGTGCGTGAAACGCGTCCTGTCCTTTGCAAAGTTACCGGAAAACGAGCGCAATCGTGCGGGATTGTCCGTAAAGATTGCCGGATCGGTTCCTGTCCTTTGTAAGGATAAGGAAAGCAAGCGACAAGCCGAATAAATTCGAGCATGCCCGAGCCGTATCTTATCTGCTGCAAAGATAACTAAAAAACCTTTTTCTCGAATGGATGCCCGGCGATTTTGCCGATTTTTGGTTACTTTTGCAAACTATTTCAATCGATTATGCCGTATAAACTGACACTGGTTCTTACTCCGAAGCAAGCTGCCGACGTAAAATACTATACTGAACAGGCAGCTCGCCGTGCGGGTGTCGCGGAGCAGGATGTGGCTTTGGTGCGGGTCGTCGGACGTTCGATCGACGCCCGGCAGCGGCAGCCCAAAGTGAATCTTACGCTCGAAGTTTATGCCGATTGCGAACCGCAGCCCGCACCCGTGCATTTCGACTATCCGTCGGTTGCGGGGCGTACGGAGGTCGTGATCGTCGGTTCGGGCCCTGCGGGGTTGTTTACGGCTCTGCGGCTGATCGAACGGGGATATCGCCCGGTGATTCTGGAGCGGGGACGCGATGTGTCGGCCCGCAAGCGGGACATCGCGCAGATCAACCGCAACGGTGCGGTCGATCCCGATTCGAACTATGCCTTCGGCGAGGGCGGAGCCGGAACATTCTCCGACGGCAAACTTTTCACCCGCAGCAAGAAGCGGGGAGACTACAACAAAGCGCTGCAAACGCTGGTTTTTCACGGCGCTACGTCCGAAATTCTTTACGAATCCCATCCCCATATCGGAACGGATAAACTGCCGAGGGTGATCTCCAATATCCGGCGGACGATTCTCGAAGCCGGCGGATCGTTCGTTTTCGATGCGCGGGTTACCGATGTCGAATTGCACGACGATCGCGTAAAAGGGGTGTGGGTCGGAGATACCCTTTATGAAGGAGCGGCTGTGGTTCTTGCTACGGGACATTCGGCCCGGGATATTTACGAGTTGCTGCACCGGCGGAGCGTGCGCCTGGAAGCCAAACCTTTCGCAATGGGCGTGCGGATCGAACATCCGCAGGCGCTTATCGACTCGATACAGTACCACTGCGAGTCGCGGGGAGAGTATCTGCCTGCGGCCTCCTATTCGTTGGTCAGCCAGGAGGGTGGGCGTGGCGTCTATTCGTTCTGTATGTGCCCCGGGGGATTCATCGTTCCGGCGATGACCGATGCGGCCGAATCGGTGGTGAACGGTATGTCGCCCAGCGGCCGGAACTCCGTTTTCGCCAATTCCGGTCTGGTGACCGAGGTGCGGCTTGCGGATTTCGAGCATCTGCGGGCAGAGTGGGGCGAGCTGGCCGGGCTGAAATTCCAGCAGCAGTTCGAGCGGCTGGCCCGGCAATACGGCGGCGAGCATCAGATCGCTCCGGCCCAGCGTGTCGCCGATTTCGTGGCGGGACGTGCGAGCGGTTCGCTGCCCCGGACCTCGTATATACCGGGCGTTGTGCCTTCCCGGCTGGATAAGTGGATGCCCGGATTTATCGCCTCTTCCCTGCGGGCGGGTATCGCCACTTTCGGGCGGCGGATGCGGGGATTCCTGACCAATGAAGCGTTGGTCGTGGGCGTCGAGTCCCGCACCTCGACCCCCGTGCGCATTCCGCGTGATGCGCAGACGCTGATGCACCCCGAGGTCGCCGGGCTTTTCCCTGCGGGCGAAGGGGCCGGGTATGCCGGCGGAATCATTTCTGCGGCGCTCGACGGCGAGCGTATCGCCGATGCCGTTGTAAATTACTTGAAAAAATAGCGTATGGATAAGAAGGAAGTGGTGGTCGTCGTTCCTGTTTACCGGCCGGAATTGACCGTCTGGGAACGGGCGTCGTTGAGGCAGACTGTTGGGGTGTTACAGGAAAATTATCCGGTCGAACTCTTGGTTCCCTGCGGTATGGATTGCTCGGCGATCCGGCGTGAGTTCTCCGGACTGCCGGTTCGGGAGGTGTCGGACGAATGGCTGGGCCGCAAGAACGGGATTGCGGGATACAACCGGATGATGCTTTCGGCCGGATTCTACGAGTTGTTCCGCGATTACGAATATCTCCTGATCTGCCATACCGACGCCTGGATTTTCCGGGACGAACTCGCCGACTGGTGCCGTAGGGGATACGACTGTGTGGCCGCTCCCTGGGTCCGCCGCAAAGTGTATGATCTGCCGATTCTGAAGCAATACCTGCGGTGGAGGCTTCGCCGTGCAGAGCGGGCGGGCCGGATGATCCGGCAGTCGCTCTACGGGAAGATCGGAAACGGAGGTCTTTCGCTTCGCCGCGTGGAGAGTTTTCGGGCCGCGTGCGAAAAATACGGCGACGAGATCGAGCGGTTTTGTTCGATGGGCAACCACCTGGGCAACGAGGATGTTTTCTGGGCCGTCGTTCCCGAAGGGTTTCGTTATCCTTCGCAGGAGGAGGCGCTGCGGTTCGCGTTCGACACCAATCCCCGCTATTGCTACCGTTTGTGCGGCAGTCGCCTGCCGATGGGGTGCCATAGCTGGTCGAAGCCCCGGATGTGGCGCTTCTGGCAGCAGATTATTCCGCTGCCCGACGCGGCGAGCGGCGCCGCAGCGGATAAGTGATCCAGTACGCCAGAGTATTGACCGTCGTATGGAAAAGGTGCTTGCCCAGCCCTTTTCGCTTCTGGTCATTGACCATCAGAACGGTTTTGTAGCAAATCTTCAGCCGGTTGTGCCGGACCCATACCGAGAGCAACCGTTCGCTCAAATACCCCATCACGCGTCCCTGCACGGGGTCGTCCTGAATCTCGATCCGCCGCTCCACCTCGAACAGAATATCGAACAGCCATGCCGAGTAAGCCTCGAACCGCTCGCGCGGCAGGACGAACATGTTGAAATGCGAGAGGCGGTTGTTGCGGAAGAACACCCGGTCGAAATCCGGCAGGTAGGCCGGATATTTTTCTGCGATCACCTGCCGTGCGGTCAGCAGGTCGCTTTCGATGTGGCACTTGCAATAATCCGTGTAGAGGTTGTAGGGATAGATCTTCGGCCGGGCCATGACGATATCGCAGCGGCTGAAAAGGCGGTCGAAGTCGGGGACCGGATGCGATGCCGAGAAGAAGGCTTCCGAGCGAACCGTCCGCAGCGAGCAGGCCGAACCGCCCTCGAAGTCGAAATAGCGGCGATAGTGGTTCAACCCGATGTAGTCTGCGTCGTGCAGGTTTTTCCAGGCCCAGTAGTGGGCCGTGAGTTCGCAGTAGTGGCGGTTGCGGTCGCTGATGTTGTCGCCCGTGTCGTCGCCGACGGCGAACGGAAGTTCCGTTTGCGAAATGGCCCGTCCGACCTGAACGGGCTGGTAGGGCGGGGTTTTGAGGCATGCGTCCTGCTTGTGGGCGCAGACCAGGATGACGGTTTTGCTCATTTTTCTAAAGGGTAAGTTTGAGAGCGCTTTCGATCACTTTGTCCATGTCGTAGTAGCGGTATTCTCCGAGTCGGCCGCCGAAGATGACTTTCCGGTCCCGGTCGGCCAACGCCTTGTAGCTTTCGTAAAGTTTCGTGTTGCGCTGGTCATTGACGGGGTAGTAGGGCTCGGCTCCATGTTCGTACGGGGCCGGGTATTCCCGGGTAATGATCGTGCGGGGCTGATCGCCGCCCGGTTCGAAATGCTTGTGTTCGATGATCCGGGTGTAGGGAATTTCGCGCTCGGTGAAATTCATTACGGCGACGCCCTGATAGTTGGGGGTGTCGAGCGTTTCGTGTTCGAAGCGCAGCGAGCGGTACTCCAGCTCTCCGAGTCTAAAATCGTAGTATTCGTCGATGCGGCCCGTGAAAACGATGCGGTCGCAGAGGCTTTCCCAGTGCGTGCGGTCGGCGAAGAAATCGGTGTCGCAGCGCACCTCGACGCCTGCGAGCAATCCGTCCACGAGTTTGTTGTAGCCGCCGATGGGGATACCCTGCCAGCGGTCGTTGAAGTAGTTGTTGTCGAAGGTGAAGCGCACCGGCAGGCGTTTGATGATGAATGCCGGCAGTTGGGTGGCGTCGCGTCCCCACTGTTTTTCGGTGTAACCTTTCACGAGCCGTTCGTAGATGTCGATGCCGACCAGCGAGATGGCCTGTTCTTCGAGGTTCCGGGGCTCCGAAATGCCTGCTTCGTGACGCTGACGGTCGATCATCTCCGCTGCCTGGGCGGGCGTGGTAACGCCCCACATGGCGTAAAAAGTGTTCATGTTGAAAGGCAGGTTGTAGAGCTTGCCCTTGTAGTTGGCCACCGGGGAGTTGATGTAGTTGTTGAATTCGACGAAGCGGTTCACGAACTCCCACACTTCGCGGTTGGAGGTGTGGAAGATGTGGGCGCCGTATTTGTGGACGCGGATGCCTTCGCGCTCCTCGCAGTAAGCGTTTCCGCCCGTGTGGGGCCGTCGGTCGATGACCAGCGCTTTCTTACCGGACCGTGCGGCCCGGTAAGCTGCGACTGCGCCGAAAAGTCCGGCTCCGACGATCAGGTAATCGTATTTCGACATGATGCAGCGGGTTTATATGTGAATCAATCGGGTGAGGCGTCGAAGCAGCCTGCCGGAGAGAGCTCCGAGGGCGAAGACCCACCGGCTGCGGGCTGCGACTTTCCGATCCCGGCGGTCGGTGAGAAACGCGGGGTCGAAGGTCGAAAGATACTCTTTGCGGGCATTGCGGGCCGCTTTCGCGGCAATATGCAGCTCCTCGTTCGTTTTCGACGCCGCGACCGCTTCGCAGCATTGTTGTAACCGGATGCGGGCTGCGACATAACGCCCTTCCGGGGTAGGTGCGGCCTGTAGGAAAAGGTCGTGTAGCTGGCGGGAAACACGGAGAATCAGCTCCGTCGGCTTGCGTTTTTTGGAGAGGCCGCTGCCGAGGACTCGGTAGTGGTAGGGCGTTTTTTCGTTGATGACGATGCGCGAAACGTGGGGAATGTATTGCAGGAGGAAGATTTCGTCTTCCCGGTGCGAGAGCCCCTCGATGAAGCGGAGCCCGTTCTCGTCGATGATCCGTTTGACCAGCAATTTATTGACGGTGAATCCCAGCATGTCGTGCCGCCGCAGGGCGACGATGGCTTCCGTGCAGGCTTGGCCCTGTACGTCCATGGCAGGCGCTGTCAGCCGCCGGTCCGATTTGCCTTCCCGGTGTTGCAGGATGCCTGTCACGGGCAGCGTATGTTCGTCCATGCCTGCTTCGACGAATTGTTGCAGGTAGTCTGCATCGACCCAGTCGTCGGGATCGCAGAAGGTCAGGTATTCGCCCCGGGCGTGTTCGATACCCGCGTTGCGGGCCGTGCTCAATCCTCCGTTGGGTTTGTGGACGACCCGGATCCGGGAGTGTTCCCTGGCATAGCGGTCGCAGATTTCGCCCGAGGAGTCCTTGCTGCCGTCGTCGATGAGCAGGATTTCGTAATCCTGGAAACTTTGCTGCAACAGGCGGTCCAGGCTGGTGCACAAGTAGGCTTCCATGTTGTAAATCGGAACGATGACGGTGATGAGCATTTGTGTCGGGGTAAAGGTTAAACCTTACAAAAATAACTCTTTTTTCCCATTTCCGGTGCAATTTGCATCCGGAAATGGGAAGTATCGCTCCAATGCGGTATTTTTAGAGGGCTGTCCGGTCGTTGCCGGATCGATTCCCGGCGAATTTAGCGGGAGAAACTGCGGGGAAGATCTTTGAATACCTTGTGCCAGAACATTATCATCCGGGGATGACGGTAGCGCTCCCGCCAGGCGAGGCGGACCGAGAGATAGGGCTCCTCGTTCCAGTGGCTGCCGGCGGCTTTGCGGATCCGCAGCAGGTGTTTGCCCGCGATCGAGAGGCGGCAGATCAGGGGCGGGTCTATGAGTCGGAAGGTTTCTTCGAGGATGCGGAGCGTTTCGATGTGCTTGCGTCCCGTGACGATCGATTCTGCGGTGGTGTTGCTGTCATGTACCCGGTAGTAGTTGAGGGGTTCGGCAAGATAGACGACATTTCCCCCCCCCGATACGATCTGTATCCAGAACAGCCAGTCGCCGCAATAACGGTATTGGGTGTAATTGTCGTCCGCAGGGAGCGCACTGCGCCGCACCAGTGCCATTCCTGCGTTGTAGATGGTGTTCCTCGGGCAGAGAAAACGGTAGAGGAAGAAACGGCTGCCGAATCGGATCTGTTTGTGTTTGGGATATTTGACGGGCGCCTCCTCCCGTATGGTCCGGGAGTGGGAATCGACGATATAGCTGCTGGTGAAAACTATGCTGCAATCCGGACGGGTGTCGAGAATCCGGACGCACCGTTCCAGAAAACAGGGAGAGGAAAAGTCGTCGCTTTCGGCGATCCACACGTAATCGCCCGTGGCTTTCGACAACCCCTTTTTCCACTGTTTGAAAGGTGATCCGCTGTTCCGTTCATTATAGAAAATGCCGGAAACTTTGGGGTGATTGCGGTATCGTTCGAGAATTTCACGGCTGCCGTCTGTCGAACAATCGTCGAGCAGAATCAGTTCGAAGTCCTGAAACGTTTGTTGCAGAATACTTTCGATACGCTGCTCGAGATAGGGAGCATGACAGTAGTTGGGAACAATGACCGAAACGGTGGGCATGCGAAAAATATATTATGTATTTAATCCGCTTGCAAAGATAGCGGTTTGAACTGAAATATTGCTTGTGCAGGTCATTAATCTTAAATTTATGATTTTTGCCGATCGGATTTCGGAATGTTTTTAATTTCGGCGACTTTTGGGCAGGAGTTGTGGGCGAAGGACGGCAAGGTGTGCTTCTTCTATATCGGGAGTCGCTGCCTTGCGTCGAGATAAACGGTCTTTGCATTGCTCCGTTGCGCATCCGGTTCGAATCGGGATTCCCGGTCTTTGTACCGGAGCCGTGGAGTGCAAAATAAAAAGTGACCTGTTACAGTTGTTTTCGGTAGTGGATAGGGAATTGATTTCGCTTCGCCTGTCTTCAAACGTCACGACTCGGCGGCTCGAACGGAGTTCGTCCGGGTCTCGCTGCTCCGTTTGTTCGAATGGGGTTCTCCTCCCCTTGTCCCGTTGCTCCGGAGAGTCAGTAATAAAAAAAGCGACTATTACAGTCGCTCTTGGTAGTGGATAGGGGATTCGAACCCCTATGTCGTGCGTGAGAGGCACGTATCCTAACCCTTAGATGAATCCACCGTTGAAATTTGGTGTTGCAAAGGTAATACGATGTTTTGAATTTACAAATTTTTTTTCGTGAAAACTGTTGTTTTTTTCTCGGGCCGTTTGTTCGTCCGTCTTTTTATGTACATTTGTAGAAGATAGGATGTACTTGGGCATAACCCGATTATATGCGGTTCTGCATGGGACATTCGTTATATCTTGTTTAGAAAAAATTTCGGATTCGTATGAAACGTGTGATTCTCCTTTTTCTTGTTTTTGCCGGATTGACTTTCGGATCGTGCCGCCGGCAGACCGTGATGCCGCAATTCGATATCGTGGTGACGGATACCGTAGCGGTACGCGGCGGAATACCCTGTCGCTTCCAGTATGCCTTTACCTCGATCGCCAATGCCGACGAAGCTCCGGCATTGCAGGCGATCCAGGAATCCAATATGCTCTATTTCTTCGGACTGGAGCATTTCCAGGGCGGGGTGCAGGAGGCTGTCGATTGGTCTATCGGGCAGTTCATGGACGAGTATATCGGTACCCTGGATGAGTCGGTACCCCAGTGGGAAACCGAAATGGAGATGGCGGTCGAGTCCGAGGCCCGTGTGGTGGATACGTTGCTGGTCTATACGATTTCGAGTTCGAACTATACGGGCGGTGCGCACGGTATGTACAGCATCAATTGCCATAATTATTCCATTGCGGGCGGTTATGAGCTGGCTTTGTCCGACTTGTTCGATGCGGCACGACAGGAGGCTTTGATCGGGTTGATCCGCAACAAGCTTTACGAACAGTTCGGTGTCACGGGGGACGAAGGTCTGGTGGCGCAGGGATTTTTTCCCGAATACATTTCCACGACCGAGAATTTCGAAGTGACCGAGGACGGCATTACGTTTTACTATAATCCTTACGACATCGGATGCTATGCCCTGGGCGGTGTCGAGGTGCATATCACGCGCGAGGAGATGCAGGGGTTGTGACAGGATGTGGGCGTGCGGCTCTCCGGCGGTAGTCGTCGGATGAAACCGGTATAAAAAATGGAGGCGACAAGATATCTTGTCGCCTCCTCCCATCAAAAATTAACCCTAAAATTATCCCTTTCCAAGAATGTCCGAAAGATAGCAATCGAGATAATACAGATCTGCATCGTCGCCGATCACTTCGTTCTTCATCAGTTCTTCGTCGGAGATAGACCTTGATGTATCCGTTTTGTCGTTTTCAGTCATAGGAGGCCTTTTAGTATTTCTTTTTTAGTTCATTACATTAAAGAAACGGATGGCCTCCGGGCTTTATTGCATACGGATTAAGATAAAATAAGTTCTTTTTCCCTAATCATGCGCCGCAGGTTGATAAGTGCATAGCGCATGCGTCCCAGCGCTGTGTTGATGCTTACGCCGGTTTGCTCGGCGATCTCCTTGAAACTCATACCGGAGTAGTAGCGCATCATCACCACCTCGCGCTGCTCCTCCGGAAGCAGTTCGATCAGGTTGCGCACGTCGCTTTCGATTTGCGAGGAGATCAATTCATCTTCGATCGTCTTTTCCGCGAAACGCAGCGATCCCAGTACGTTGTAGCCGCTTTCGCTTTCATTGACCTGCTTGTTCTGCTTGCAGGCGCGGAAGTGGTCGATCACCTGGTTGTGCGCGATACGCAGAACCCACGAAAGGAACTTGCCGTTGTCGGTGTAGCGGCCTTCGTCGATGACGCGTATGACTTTGATGAATGTTTCCTGGAAGATGTCGTCCGCTACGTCGTTGTCCTTGACCATCATGTAAATATAGTCCCGAACCCGACGCTTGTGGCGCTCGATCAATTTGGAAATGGCACTCTGATCACCCGAACGATAATTATTAAGCAAGTGCTGGTCGCTTAATACTTGAATGTTCATACTCTTTTCTCCTGAATTAGTTATTAAGAGTAGAATGTTTCGATAGGCAATCCTTTAAGTTGTTAAATTACTGTTTTTTGATATACCGAATACTTGTTTCGGCATCTTTTGTGTCGGAAAGGTAGAAATAATTATCCAAAAAAACAAACTTTTTAGATTTCTATTTTTCCGGCAGGGTGTCGATGAATTAACAATAACTATGCCAAAAATAAAATCTATCAGATATTTTTATCTTTCTCCGAGTCCGAAGATGAAAGTTTTTCAGTTTCGATCGGTTCTACATGAATGGAAATGAGCGTATTGGGGCCGAATCGCTCTTTGAGCTGGCGTTCGATATCGACGGTCAGTTGATGGGAGCGGAGCACGCTCATCCGAGGATCGACGCGGATATGGGCTTCGATGGCGACGGTGGCTCCGATACGGCGTGTGCGCAGATGGTGCGGTTCGGTCACCTCCTTCGAGTGAGTCAGGATGTTCAGTATCTCCTGCTCGGTTGCGGCGGGAAGGGCATGTTCGAGCAGTTCTCCGAGGCCGCTTCGCAGCAGGTCGAACGCGATCTTGAAGATGAAGACCGAAACGACGAGGGCCGCCAGCGGATCGGCGATGCGCCACTTGTCGCCCAGAAAATAGGCGAGCCCGATACCTGTCAGGGTGCCGATCGACGAAAGTGCGTCGCTGCGGTGGTGCCAGGCGTTGGCTACGACGCTCGGACTGTCCGTCTGACGTCCCACACGAACGGTATAGCGATACAGGACCTCTTTGGCGACGATCGAAATTGCGGCGGCGATCAGGGCGATCGCGCCCGGTCGTCCGATTATTTCTCCGGTCAATACCAGACGGATGTTGCGGATGCTGTCGGCCAGGATGCCTCCGCCGACGGCGATCAGGGTCAGGCTGATGAGGATGGAGGCGAGGGTTTCGTACTTGCCGTGTCCGTAGTTGTGGCCGGCGTCTTCGGGTTTGGAGGAGATCCGGGCGAAGATCAGCACGATGACATCGGTCGCCAGATCCGATATCGAGTGCACGGCATCGGCGATCATGGCTCCGCTTCGGCCGAGGATGCCGGCCGCGAGTTTCAGGAGGGAGAGGGCGATATTGACGACCATTCCGATCCAGGTTGCCCGGTAAATTTTTCGGGTGCGTTCCGTGGGTTGATTCATGTCCGGTTGCTGTTTGCTCCGGGTGGTGTCGTACCCGGATGTAGGTTATCCTTGCATTTTCCGCTCCACGACAGGATGTCGAGCCGGATAATCTCTGTCCGGTGGAAAGACTTTTCGACATATTGCCTGCCGATTGTCTTGTACTCCGGGGAATATTTGCCGATCAAATGGTTCAGGGCCCTCCGACGCTCCTCCGCTGTGAGCCCCGTGCGGGCCCGGCAGTCGAGCAGGATGCTTTCGTAGAAGGTCGTAAACCGTGCGGGCAGCACCTGCGTTTTGCCGACGATGCAGAAAGTGACGCGGTCGCATTCCCGGAGGCAGTGCAACTTGCGTCCTTCCGGGGCACAGTGGATGTAGATCGCGTCGGCTTCGTCCCAGACATAGTTGAGGGGCACTCCGTAGCCGCCGCCTTCAGGACGCTGCATGCAGAGTATGCCGTATTCGCCCCGCCGCAACAGCTCCGTCGCCTCCGGTTGGTCGAGCAAGCGGTCCTGCCGACGGACTGAATCGTTTTGATAGTTCATGACCTGTTTCCTGCAAAAACGAAGACGGACACTTCTCTGAATGGCATCCGTCTTCGTTGTGATAATTCGGTATCGACAGCGTTTAGTAGCTGCGGGCGAAAAGTACGCGGCGATGCGACGGTTTGCCGCTGAATACGCATTTGCCCTCCTCCTCGACCGCATCCATCGGGATGCAGCGGATCGTGGCTTTCGTAGCGTCCTTGATCGCCACTTCGGTTTCGACCGTCCCGTCCCAGTGGGCCGAGATGAAGCCGCCCTTGTTTTCCAGCACATCGACGAATTCGTCCCACGTGTCCACTTTGGTAATCATCGAATTGCGGTAGTCGAGCGCCTTGCGGAAGATATTCTGCTGGATTTCGTCCATCAGGGCCGCCACCCGGTCGGTGAGTCCCTCCTGGGGAACGGTTTCCTTTTCGAGCGTATCGCGCCGGACCAGTTCGATCGTGCCGTTCTCCAAGTCGCGGGGGCCGAGAGCCAGACGTACGGGGACGCCCTTGAGCTCGTATTCGGCGAACTTGAAGCCCGAGCGGACGTTGTCGCGGTCGTCGATCTTCACGGAGAGTCCCTTCGACTTGAGCTCTTCGGCGATGGTGCGAAGACGTTCTACGATCTGCCGCATCTGCTCCTCTCCTTTATAAATAGGTATCAGGACGACCTGAATCGGGGCGAGTTTCGGAGGCAGCACCAGGCCGTTGTTATCCGAGTGAGCCATGATGAGCGCTCCCATCAGACGGGTCGAAACACCCCAGGAAGTGGCCCATACGTATTCGAGTTTGCCCTCCTTGTTGATGTATTGTACGTCGAATGCCTTGGCGAAGTTTTGGCCCAGGAAGTGCGACGTGCCGCTCTGGAGGGCCTTGCCGTCCTGCATCAGCGCTTCGATCGTGAGGGTATCGACCGCACCGGCGAACCGTTCGTTCGGCGATTTGTGACCGACGATTACCGGTACGCCCATCCACTCCTCGACGAATTTTTGGTAAACGTGGATCATCCGGGTAGCCTCCTCGATGGCCTCCTCCTTCGTGGCATGGGCCGTGTGGCCCTCCTGCCAGAGAAATTCCGCCGTGCGCAGGAACAGGCGGGTACGCATCTCCCAGCGTACGACGTTCGCCCACTGGTTGCAGAGGATCGGCAGGTCGCGGTAGGACTGGATCCAGCCCTTGTAAGTGTTCCAGATGATCGTTTCCGAGGTGGGACGGACGATCAGCTCCTCTTCGAGTTTGGCATCGGGATCGACCACGACGCCCTTGCCCTCGGGATCGTTTTTCAGGCGGTAGTGGGTGACCACGGCGCACTCCTTGGCAAAGCCTTCCACGTGGTCGGCCTCTTTCGAGAAGAACGACTTGGGGATGAAGAGCGGGAAATAGGCGTTCTGGTGCCCCGTGTCCTTAAACATCTTGTCCAGGGCCGCCTGCATTTTCTCCCAGATGGCATAGCCGTAAGGCTTGATTACCATGCAGCCGCGTACGGCCGAATTTTCGGCTAGACCAGCCTTGACCACCAGGTCGTTGTACCATTGCGAGTAGTTGTCCTCGGCTTTGGTTACGTCTTTAAGTTCCTTTGCCATATCTTATTTATTTTTTAACTTCCGGGAATCGTGTCACCGGCTTCGGAGCCGGCGTATGTCGGTTAGTCGGCAAAATTAACGATTTATGCAGAAATTCGCAACTGCGCTCCGATAAATCTTGAATTTGCCCGCTGCGAGGGGCCGCTTTGCCCCGTCGGTCGAAGGTGCCGATGGCTCGTTTTGCGTTTTTGAAGTCGGTGCGTTTTCTTCTCTGGCCCGAAATCCGGTCTGTCCCGGATAAAAAACGACAGGACTTCCGGTACGGGAGGTTCTGCCGTTGCGATATGTCGTGCGAAACTAAAAGCGGAAGCTGAGGCTCAGGGCCGCGAAGTGGCGCTTGAGTTTGGTATTGTAGATGCCGCTGCCGTTTATGCCGCTCGGAGATTCGAAGTAGTAGAGGTTGTAGTCCGTCTGCTCGGTCGAGGAATAGTTGTAGGCCAGGTCCAGTGCAACGCCCGGAGAGAGTAAAAATCCCAAGCCGGCCGAATAGTAGAGCATCTGCTTGGTCATGGGGGCCGCTGAAACTTGCTCTTCGTCCTGCAGCATGGACCCCATGTAGCCGAAACCGCCCCGGATCGCCAGGAACGGCAGCGGTTTGAACTCCGCGCCTATGCGGACGATATTGGCGCCTTTGTACCAGGATCGGAACGTGTCGTTATAGATTTCGTTGCCGCCACCCCCAGGATTGTTTTTCATCCGCATCCCGTTGTACCAGTCGCGCTCGTAATCCACGGAGATCAGACCCCGGTTGCCGAAGGCGTAGGAGATGCCGAACATCAGGCGGGCCGGCGTGGTGAACTCCCAGTTGTAACCGCCCGTATCTTCTAGTACGGGAGATAGGGCATTCGTATATTGGTTGCCGTCGGGACCGGGTTTGAGGCCGTCGGGGTCGTTCGGGTTATTGACATGCACCCCGGAATCGGTGTAGGCCTGATAGGTACGGTCGATCCAGTAATAGGTCGGGGTGTGGAAAGCGAAGCCGATTCGCAGATTCTGAATGGGCCGGTAGATCATGCCGAGCTTGAAATTGACCCCTGCGCCGTCCAGGATGACTTCCTGGTTGAAGTTCGAATAGAGCAGTTGGTAGTCCAGGTTCGGATCGGTGCCGTTGCCGGGATAGACGTAATCTTCTCCGTAATAGTAGGTTTTGCGTTGATACAGGGACTGAATGCCGAACGTGGCCCCGATATAGAACTTGTTGTTCAGGTTGAATCCTGCCGAAATGTCGTATTCGCCTATCGAGCCATTGCTTACGACGGTCGTGTAGTTGCCGATATCGACGTTGTTGCCGATCCAGGTCGGCTGCCACTTGCCGCCGATTTGATCCGTAAATCCTGCCTTGTATCCGAGGATCGAACCCCAGAGGCGGGGATTGAAGTTGCTCCAGTTGAAGCCGCCGGTGATCTGATCCCTGTTGATGCCGCTGTATTGCAGCATGTCGGAGAAAACGTCGGCGATCGAGCTGACATTGCCCTGTGTATAATAGGAGTATTGGTAGTTGAGGTCCTGCAGGCGGTTGTAGCCGAACCCGATATTGACGCTCACGAGCGGTCCCGATCCTTCGTAAACATTGGCCGTAAAGCCGAAGTTGCCGATCGAAAACCGGTTTTTACTGTTGGAGTTGAATGCCGGAGCGTTGTTTTCCGCCCGTGCGAAACTCATCAGAGACGTGATCGAAATTTCGTTGCGCCGGTACATGCCCAGGCCCGCCGGGTTGATCGCCATGGACGTAAGATCCGCTCCGAGGGAGGTGAAGGCGCCTGCCATGGCCATCGACCGCGCCGTTCCGAGGCTGAAGGTCGTTTGCGAGAGTTCGAAGAGGTCGGACGGGGTGACGATGTCACGGTCCATCAATAAACCTCCGGAGCTTTGAGCCGACGCCGGGGCGGTTGCGAACAAGGCCGCTGAAAGCAGCGCCAAAATTCCGAGATGTTTCATAACAAAAATCGTTGAGTTGTTTTTTTCGTTTCCGGCGTTCGGGACAGCAGGGGCGGAAACGATCGCCGCTGCCGGTCGAAACCGGTCGTTGCGTTCATATTCGTTTGCCGCCTGCGTGTGCATCCTGTGCGCCGTCCGTCGAAATTTGCCGGGGTGATCGTTTAACGGCCGTAAGAGTTGCGTCCGCTGCTGTTTCCGCCGCGGACCCCTCCGCCTCCGCCCACGAAGCTGCCGCTCGAACCTCTGTTCGGTTGCGAGGGGGCCGGGGTGTAAGTCCCTCTGTTCGGTGTCGAACTGCTTCCCCGGTAGGAGCTGCTGCTGCCTCCGAACGAAGGATTGCGGTAGGTCGAGCTGCCTCGATTGACTGACGATGAGCCGCCTCGGAAGCTGGAGCTGGAATTGCTGTTGGTCCTGCCGCCCCGGAAGCTGCCGCTGCCGACCGTAGTGCCGTTTCTGTAGCCGTTGTTCAAACTACCCTGGCCGCGCCCTCCGAAACTGGTCGATCCGATGTTCGATCCCGCTCCCGATCCGTACCGGTAGGTAGAGCGGTGTACGACGTTGGGCCGATGGTGCGGCGGGTACGGGTGGTGGTGATGGCCGCCTCCCCAGCCGGGATAATACCCCCAATAGGGATAATAGCCTCCCCAGTAAGGATACCCCCAATAGGGGTTGTAGCTGTAATAAGGCCAGCCAAAACCGGGGTATGCCCAGGGATAGGGATTGTAACCCCAACTGAAATACCAGTCATTGTAAAGACCTGCGCTCCATCCGAAGCTCACTATGCTGGGAGAACCCCATGTGCCGAACATCGAAGTAATGTATTTGGGTTCGACCCACACTTCGTCGCCCATGACGATGATGTTGTAAACGGCCGGGTCGTAGGCCGAAACGAATTGGTAGGTGCCGTTGTAACGAAGGTTGAAATAGCTCGTCGGCATCTGATAGGTCGGGGAGCTGAATCCCCGCAAACGACGGGCATAGGCGCTTTCGTACGTGTCGGCCAGCACGCCCTGGTAGGAGTCGTCCGATGCGTAGTATGCGGCTTCCGCCTGCCGGGCCTCTATTTCGGCGCGATGGGCTTCCGCTTCGGCCTTGCGAGCTTCGGCTATCGCCTGTTTTTCCTGGGCGATGCGGGTGACATCGTGTTCCGCGTACATGTCGTCGATGTTGTAGGTGCCGGATTGGTAGAGTGCCGGCGAACAGCTTGCCGCGAAGAGCGACACGAGCAGAGCACCTATTTTGAAATTTCGGTTTTTCATCGTGTTTCGGAGTTACTGTGTGGTTATATTTTCAACGAAAATCGTACCGGTTTTATTGCCGGCGGGTCAATACCTCACAAAAATAGCAATAAAATCGGGAAATACGTTGGGAGGGTGAAAATAGAAATTCGAATCTTTTTTTGTCCCGAAAATGCTTTTTTTGCGAAAAATAGCTATATTTGCACTCCGAATTACCGGCCGAAGGGTTGGTGATGGACCGGGAGAGATGCCGGAGTGGTCGATCGGGCCGCACTCGAAATGCGGTGTACGGGCAACTGTACCGGGGGTTCGAATCCCTCTCTCTCCGCGATAAAGCAATCGTAAAAGAAGTAAATCCCTGCAAATTAAACATTTGTAGGGATTTCTTTTTGAACCATAGGTACAAGATAATGCATTTTAATACGAGTTTTTCGTGGCTTATTCGGTGTACTTGATTTTTGCGAAAAAAAAGTACACCGAATAGCTTGTAATGCGTTGTATTGCATTGTTTTACATCTTGACAAGCAGGTGCTTGGGATATTATTTTTGCACCCTAAAATCAAGTATCTATGGAAAGGACATCTTTCAGTTTGTTATTCTACATTCGCCGAACTAAACTTAATAAATTCGGCGAAGCGCCCATTTTTATGCGCATTACAGTTAACGGGAATCGTTCGGATGCTTCAGTCAAGCGTTTCATCGCACCACGTTTGTGGAATTCAAGTAAGGGTAAAGCTACGGAAAAAGGTTTAGGTTGTCGGGATCTAAACTTGTATTTGGATGCTATTTCCTCGAATATTCTTCGCATTCTGCGAGATATGGAGTTAGCGGGAGAAGAATTGTCTGCACGATCGATTCTCGACCGTTATTTGGGAAAGAATTTACCGGAGCGTCGGACACTTGTTGAGGTCTTTCGTGCACATAATGAGAAATGCCGTAAACTATCGGGTATCGATTATGCTCCGGCGACGGTATCCCGGTATGAAACCTGTTTGAAGTTACTTTGTAATTTTTTGTCTGTTCATTATCAGAAAGAAGATTTTTATTTGAATGAATTACCGCAGGATTTTATCGAGGAGTTTGAACTGTATTTGAAAACGAATCGAAAATGCGGTCACAATACGACGATTAAATACCTTGCTAATTTCAAGAAAATTACGCGACTTTCACTTGCTCGCGGCTGGTTGAATAAAGATCCTTTTTTCGAGTATAAATTTCATCTGAAACCTGTCGAACGGGATTTTCTCGAATGGCGTGAATTGCAACGTCTCAAAGATAAACATATCGATATTCCCCGAATGGCCCAGATCCGTGATATTTTCGTCTTTTGCTGCTTCACAGGATTGGCTTTTTCGGATGTGAAACAGTTGAGGCCCGAACATGTTGTTTTGGACATCAATGGGGCGAGATGGATTCGTAAGTCACGTCAGAAAACGCAGAACATGTGTAATATTCCTCTGTTGGATGCAGCAAATGAAATTTTGTCGCGTTATGCGGACAACGATTACTGCCAAAAGCGCGGAGTTTTACTTCCTGTATGCAGCAATCAAAAGATGAATTTATATTTGAAGGAATTGGCAGATATATGCGGTATTCGAAAGCATCTGTCCACCCACACGGCTCGTCATACTTTCGCCACGCTTACGCTTGCCAGCGGAGCAGCCATTGAGAACGTGGCCAAAATGCTCGGACATTCCGATACGAAGATGACACGTCATTACGCACGGATCTTGGATACGTCGATCATGCGGGATATGCAGCTTGTTGCAAAAAATATGGCACAGTAATCATCGTGTTGCCTTTTCTCATTGATGATCGTGAAAGATAGTAAAAACTATTTATGACAGATAAATTTCGTTGAGTTGTATATTCCCGTTTTGTGGTAATATTTCTGCCGGAATCGATTTATTCGGTTCCGGCAGAAATATTCGATCTGCTATCAATTCTACTGTCTATTTGTCCGCAAGGAAATTTCATGTAAGTAACAGTGTAAGTTACAAAGAATATCGGTCGGGAGTTGTCACCTTTGCACCGTAACCAACTATCTCGATTATGGATAAAGATGACAAACTCCGCCTTGCGGAAATTCATGCAATGGTCAAGACGATTTCCGTGGACCTTCAATTTTTGAGACGCCACCGCAACGTGCTTTTCGGGACACCGGTTCTGGAGTTCAACGAGGTTTGCTCGGTGCTTCACCTGAGTGCCCGTCAGGTGCAGCGCCTTCGTGAGCGCAAAGAACTCGTCGGGTTCAACGTGGGCCGCCGGCGCTTGTACTTTCAGACGGAGATCTATGACTACCTCTCCCGTTTGGAGAGAGAAAACCTCAAACATCCCGAACAGTCAATGGAACAGTGATTATGGAGCGACCGAACAATTCCAATGAAACGAAGTATCTGCTGATCGGGGAAGAGGAGTTCGAACGTCTTCTGCGCAGCTATTATATTCTCGGCAAGGGGCTTCTGGCTTTCGAATATCTCTGCGGTCACAGCGACCGTCCGATGTACCTGTCAGCCGAGGGCGTGTGCGAAGTGCTCGGCATTACGCGCGACGAGTTGGACGAGCACCGCCTGAAACGACAGATCAAGGCGAAAGTTTTCCAGCGGCAGATGATGTACAGCCTCTACGATCTGGTACTCCTCGCCGAACGTCTCGTGCGCCATAAGATCCGGTACAGGCTCTCGAAAGCGCCCCGCTTCGATGCGACGGGCCAACGCCTGTGATTCGCGTTGTATCTCAGCTTATCAAGACCGGTCGTTTGCGGCCGGTCTTTTTCTCCGATTTCGTAAAAGCGACGAAACGACAGCAGGAAGAAAGGAGGTATAGACAAATAATATCTATCCGATCTACCGGCCCGCTTCGAGGGAAGCCTTGCGGAACTCTTTGAGCAGCGTCATCAACTCCAATGCGGCTTTACGAGCCCTCCGTCCGGCTGCCTTGTTGCCTTTGAACCACTGAAGATATGCATCCTTCTGAAATGCTGCGATGCGATCGTTGATCTGTTCGAGTAATTTTTCCATATCGATTTTTATTGGGTCGTTATGAAACAAATATAGGCAAAATCGGCTGCTGTCGGAATCTTTGCCCGCTTTTTTATGCATGATACAGGATCGTCCCGGTCGGACGCGGGGCAAGTTAGCGGCAGGCTCACAGCCCCTTATCGCCTTTTCCGCGCACGATCTTCCCTTCTTCGAACGGTATCGCACGCGGAAAAGTCGCACGGGGCGCCTGCCGCAGTTTCCGCCCCGTCGTCCGACCATGCAGGACATTCGGTCTGGCGACACAATAAGAATATTCACCAAATTGTTTCGAACCATGAACATCTATCGGATTTTGGCGGAAGGCTACGCCATGTATCTCTTCCGCGTTGCGGCGCGTACACAAGCTGCCGCCTGTATGAAGCTCTCAGTGCTGCTCGGCATAGCGGCCGAGAACTGTCGCGTTATGGAAACACTTCCTCTGAACGATCATGTACGGGAAATCGAATCCTGCCGTACGCAGGTGTCTGCGCGATGATATGCTGGATGGACCAGAAGAGCTTTACACGCTTGACGCTTACTCCCGACTATCGAACTACTTCGGAGATACAGAGGGCACAAGGCTTGTTGGAGGAAGTTCTGCCCATTATTCCCGATGCGGAACTGTTGTACGGCGTTTTCTATAATGAAAATACGGAATACTGCTCGTTCGAACAGAGCCGTATCTGTTTCCGACGCAACGGAATCCTCTTTCGGATCAATAAGCAGTATTTTCCCAAACCGACCTATGCGATCGACATCGACACCTCGAATTTCAAGCACATAGATCTTCATATGCAGGCTCATATCCGGGATAAATATCCGGCACCGCACCGCATCGGTGTCCTTTCCGAGCGTAAGGTCAATATTTGGGTGGACTACCTGACTAAGATATGGCACGACCTGGAACACCTCGATCGAGAACGCAATGCCCATATCTCCGCCCATCGATCGCGGTTGAACAAACTCCCGGATGTCAAGTGGAACAAAGATCGGGACAGAGGATCTATCGAGCGTAATGGTCTCTGCTACAGTTTCCGCTACGAAACGGGCACGATTCAGGAAAAGGTATCACTCGATTACGGCCCCTGTACGCTCGACGACTTCCTGGCTCTTTCAGATAACCGCTACAGACCGAAATGCTGAACCTTTTTCAAAACGATTCCGAATCGGGAATGATACCCTTTCCGGAATATTTCATACGCAACCTGTATGTCCATCGCTTCCGGCTGTCGAGCCGGAGCGCTGACACGCGCCGCCGGATCGTCCGCTGGCTGTTTCTGCATTTCCACGTCTATGACTACCACCCTGCGGACGCTGAAACTACGGGACGCTACCTTTCGCGGGAACCGTTCCCGCCCCTGCTCTTTATGACGCTGACCGAGGATTTTCGCAAGGACTCCTCGCTGTGTCTGCGGATAATCTCCACCGACTTCTATACGCTCTATCTGGAAGGGAACGTCTATTGTGACGGCCGGTGGCATAACATTCGACTGTAACCTGTTCCCGCCTGAAAGCGGCGGGAACGCAAACCTGTTTTACGATGGCGAATATATGTATCAACCGCTTCTATTGTTCGACGGACAATGAAGCGAACTACGAAAAGATTCTCTACGGCCTCGACGATCGGTTCGACCTGTACGACCTCGATGGCCGCGACAACTGGATGCGCGGGGAGTTCGACTCGAAATGGTGCTATCCCGAGGAGGCGATCGCAGCGATGATGAAGACGTTGGAGAAGGACCCGACGCTTCATATCGAGATCGTCTCCTGTGAGCCGGGGATGCAATACCTCGAAGCGCATATCTACGACAACGGCATGTGGAATAGCTTTTAATAGGATGAAACGGAATTTTCGAGTAGGTGTACGCTACACGTTCGAAGGAGCCTACACCGTTCGGGCGGTTTCCGACAAGGAAGCCGCCCGGCTTGTTTTACGACAATGCGGCCTGACGTGCGGCAACATCCATACGACGCTCGACGAGCTCACGTGTCCGGATTGGGACTTTCCTACGCATCCCGACACACGGATAGGAAACGTCGAACCGATCGAGATGCCGGAGCGGAAGGCTTAAAATTATCAATACGAACTAATCTATGACCAAATACAGATTTTATGAGGACAGGAAGGTCTCGGTGTGGGAGCGCATCTACTTTTCCATCGAGGCCGCAACGATCGAGAGGGCCGAGGCGTAAGCTGCGGCGATCGCTCACAGGTCCCTTTACGCTGCGGCGTGCGACGACGCTGCGATCGAGATCGAGGAGAGCGAAACGCACTACGAAACGATCCGAGAGATCGCTCCGTCCGAGAACGAGGGTCGTGCTACGGTCCGAATCCACAGTGTAGACGACGACAATTACCGGATGATCGCCGACAACGGTCCGACATCGGAAACGAACGAAACGCTAAATTGAATTAAGACCTATGAAACGATTTGAAAAAATTGCTAAGCGCTATGCGCTTGCGAACAGCTATTTCAAAAACCGGCTGCTTATCTGGCCGGATACGCTTTGCGAAATTCACGATTACCTGCAACAACACGGTGAACTGCCGTTCCGCTACGACGGGGATAACTGGTCCTACGACGCACTGTGCGAGCGGCAGAAGCGACGCGGTGTCCGCCTGTCGCAGTACCTTACGCCCGATGCTACGGCCCGGCAGATCGCCGCCCTTGCCGTGCGGTATTTCGAGAATGACAGCCGTATCATGGACGTCTGCTGCGGTACGGGACAACTCACCCGGGCCTTGATCGCCGCAGGCGTACATCCCTCGCAGATCGTGGGATTGGAAGTCGACCGGGAGCTGGCGGACTTTTACGCACGCCTGTATCCTGTGACGCAAACGCTGATCGGGCCATATCGGGACATCGATTTCCGCTGCGAGAACGTCGTTGCCAACCCTCCCTTCGAAACGACGGAGGTCGTCGATTTCCTTTCGTGGCTTGCGAAGGTACAACAGCCGGGCGACCGGAGTGTGCTGCTGCTTCCGCACGGTTTCATCGACAAACAGCGCCCCAAGGGCATACAGGAAATGCTGCGGCAATTCGAGGTTCTGTACCGTACACCTATGCAGGAACGGTTCGCGCGGACAAATGTCACAGCCGAAATAGTCGTTCTGGAGCGACGGTGATAGGAGCCCGAGATTTTGTCTTCAATCAAATAGCGAAAGATGATATTATTCCCAAACCTTTTTGTTTATTTTCACCTCTTTTTCCGAAAACTTGTACGACGAAATATATCTTATGTTTTTAAGCGCATCGAGCAATCGAAGATTGGGGCCGTTGTTTTCGAGAATTGGATGTTTGCGATCATGTACGGCTATATCGGAGTACGGCTTTGGTAATGCGGACAATAAATTCTCTGTCAATGCGATATTTTTGGGATTAGCTGTAATAGCCTGCGAAACAATCAGGATTCGATTTTTAATATTGCTTGCATTTGCAATAACAGCCACCAGACACTCTTCGTCCAAGCTGATTTTTACCTGAGTCAATAGGATACATATTTCTGACGCCAAATCTTTATTACTTTCGATTATTTGAGCTTTTAATAACGGTATTATTGTAGATTTTTCTTGTACCGTAAATGCATTGGATGTCAAAAGACTTAAAGCGATATCCACTGAATATTCGATGCAATCGATATTTTTCAAGTAATCGTTTTTATGATGAATCAGATATTTAACCAATGTCGAAGTCCTATGAGAAGCAATATTTGAGGTATTTTCGTATGTGAAAGCAATCATACCAACATCAATGAGATAATCTACTCTGTCGGATTCGAGATCGGCGAGATATTGGTCTGTTTTTATCAGATAATTGAACGATTGGGCAATCGTCTGATATGCTCTGAATTCTAAAATATTCGATCCAATGAGGGCATCGAACAAAGCCTCTTTTTCAGCAACTGAATCTTCGCAAACGTGACTTTCCAATTCCGTTTTATAGTGTTCGATGTAATGTTTCAGAAGTTCCGATACCTGACTTTCGGAAAATGCGAAGTACGCCGCAACATTCTCCCAAGACGGTTCGATAAGTAATAACTCGATCGCCAAATCTTTTGCCCCATCCGATACGCTTGCTATGTCCGAAATTCGTTGCTGCTGTGTATGAAGATAAGTTTTCTTTGTTTCGGAATCAATCATGTCATCGTTAAGTATAATCAGTAATGCCTCTTCGTCCTCATCGTTTATCGTATGTGAAAATTCTTTCAGGCATAATACAAGATTTTGCTCGACATAGGAAACAACATCCCTGCTCGCGTATTCCTTTACTCGTTTCAAATTTAGATTTTCGGGATTTATTTTGTCCATACCGGCTAGATAGTTCAAAATGACACACAAGTTCCCACAATTAAGAGCATATAGACTGTTAGTGATTACATATTGCAGCAGGTCTGCTGAGTCACTATTTAGCCGATTGTATTTGCCATTATTCGATAACCATTTCAACTGCTCCAGGCCTATCGCTTCTTTATGGTCGGTTAAGAAAGAGTAATTATTATCGAGCCATGTTCGTTGTTCTTCGAACGATTCGACAGGATTGCAGAATTTGAGCCATCCTTCTATTAAAGCAGTACGTTCTGTTTCATTCGGATAATTTTGTATTGCCTGCCAATGATGTTGTGGATTCCATTTGATGAAACGCTGAAATAGTAATTGTGAATGGTGCCCGTTCTGATAATATTGAGCTATAAAGTCGAGCGGGGCATTGTTTCTCTCAATACGTTTCATCAATAATTCAAACTTCTCGTGAAATTCCCCATTATGAACGGAAAGACAGTCTGCCAACTGAATGTTTAGTACTGAATCGTAATTGAATGTAGACAACGGTATCTTCTTGGCAAAGTTTCCGACCTTATCGATTTTAGCATTATAGTCGCTTTTGATTGCTTGCTTCATAGTAAGAAGCAGATGGTAATCACTGAGCGTTATCATGCCTTCATAAAAATATGAAATATAGTCGTAATAGTCTTCGTCAATATATCCTTGTCTGAGAAATACATTCAACATCGGAGCCAACTTGATACCTGTAAAATCAGTACATTGCCCCATATCGTATGACGTGAGTAATTCATGCAGTCGCAACGACTTGATTTTTCGTTCTTCATCGTCGATATGCTTACGTTCGCATTGGATTTCTTGCGGCAATTCTTCAATGGCCCTTTTTCGGTTCCAATAGATTCGATCTAATTTTAACCCTGTGTGACCAATATTGAAATTGGCAGGTTGTGTGCCATACAGAATATGATGATATTGGTAATCGATCTGATCTTCGGATATCATCTGCTCGAATAATTCTTCATCTTTTATAACCTCTTTTAAAGACTGATATTTTTGTTCTATTTTTATCGTTTGAGGTTTTTGCGGCATTTCAGCTATGATTTGATAAGCACATATTTCCCGCAAGTCGTTCTTTGCAATATGAGCGGAGTGATAGTACTCTTTGATTTTTTGCTCCAACTGTTTTTTCTGCTCGTCGAGTTGCTGTAAGGCATAAACGATGAATTTAGGTTTCATCGCTATGCACTTATATACATCGCCTTCCCGATTGTGCAACTGCGCAAAATCTTTTGGGAAATAATTCTTGTAAACGATCATTCCCAGAAGTTTGGTCGGGTTCAATGTAATTTGCCCTGTAGCACATAATCGAGTTCTATACTGTTGGTATTCGTTGGCGATATTTTGAAGTAATCGCATATCATTAATGAAGAAAGCCATTTCTTCAAGGTCATCATCCGCAATATCTTCATATCCTCGAAGTCGAAGAGCTTCTTTTAGTTTGTCTTTCGAATTGGACGGATTGATGATTGGAATTACCGTCGTAATGTAATCGAAGAATTTAGCTCGCTGTTCGTCTTTGAATACATCGTCCTTAACCGCATAAATAAATACGATATGTCTTCCTATTTCTTTGGATTCGTTAATGAGTTGGTTTAGCTCTTTGAGTTTTAGATATATATCGGAAGTGTTGAAACGATCCAAATCCTCGATGATTACCACGTCATACTTCGTACGCTGGAAGAAATAGATGATCTCATCCAAGTGTTTATTAAAAATGGATGCTTCTTTGAGTTCAATTTCGCCATCCTTCAAATTGAATCTGCTCAACTGATACCCGCAAAATGCCGACAGTATTTTTCGAATACAGACCGATATTCCGAATAGCATATAAAGGACACTAAGAATATCAGCTACCGAATTAGCCACCGGCCCCATGTCGAGTATTCTGTACATTGTTTCTACACGTAACCACGAGGGTTCGAACGCAATCAGAAAGGCTATGAAAAATAGAAGAATACCTACTGTCCACCCAAACAATTTCCAGTTATCGAAATGAAAAATTCTTTTGATCCGTGAGTTAGGGACAGTTGCGTATTTTTCACGATAGATCAGTTGTTGCAGAATACTGTACTCAATGAGACGATTGAGTTGCTCGATGTCTTTTTTATCTTTCTTTTTCTCGTCGCGTTCCAAAAGATCATACGATTCAAGCGTTGCAAGTGAAATTTGTAAGTAGGTATGCTTTTTATAATCCTGTTGTAACGTATAAAGTACGGTACTTTTTCCAGAGCCGTAAGGCCCGGTCAAGGCTATATTGCGTATGAGGTTATCGGTGTCGAGTTTTTCTCCGATCTCTCTTACCGGTAGATATTGAGGTTCATTTTCATTGATGACCGTTGGCATTAACGTCTGTTGCTGCTCATTTGTCACCTCCGAAACTTGGGAGGCTACCCGTGTTGTCTTTCTTCTGATATAATCCCTGATACACATAATGACACATGTTCGCACTATATACAAAATTAAAGATTATTTCTCTGTTATTGAAATTCGGATATAGAAATAGTTATATTTCATTCGATATGGCCAAATCTTTTGGGGCCGAAATATAATTCACCTTCACTTCCGGTTGCCTGCGGGGAAGCTCGGCACGCGCACGGCCGCTGCCGCGTCCTCGTCGGCTGCGGACGGGAAAATCATCCTCGGCGTCGGCATACCTCCGCCTTGCGGTATTTTCCCGTCACTGCGCCGCCGTCGCGCACCGGTGTTCTTCCCGAGGCAACCGGTACGTCCGGGATAATACAGATCGTCTGCCCGACAGATTCGGAGGCGATGGAGGTTGTTCCGCGACGCTCCGGTCTTCGCTTTTCATTTACGAATCTCTAAACCGATAACGAACCATGACACATGATCCGACGAAGGGCTGTTATACCCTCGACACGTTACGGGCATTGAATCCGCTTTACGACCACGAACACGGCCTGACACAGCAGGACGTCGAAGCGGTCAATGCCATGAAGAAATACATCGAATCGACACGCAGCGCCGACAGGCCGCATTGCGGCGATCGGGTGCGATACGTTTCCCGCCACGGTGACTATGCCGGCAGTGCATTGATCGCCTACGACAGAAACGATATGCTCACCGTCTGTATCTGTCCTTACGATCCCTTCGCCTCGCGGACGAAAGACGGCGTACAGTGCTGTAGCAGCGGAGGCCCCTTTACCCATGTCGCGGCTGCCGCATTTCGCTATGAAGGTCCCCGGCGGGGTTCTTTCAAAATCTGGGGTCACGACGGACCTTGCGGCAACGGGTCGATCCGCTTCGAAGCCGAAGTCGCGGGGTGGAGCTACCGTGAACCCGATCCGCTCTATGGCGACTTTACGACCGAGGCGTGGCGCAGGCTCTATGTCTATCGGATCGAACGGCCGTGCGGCAACGATCTTTACCGCACGAACGGCCGGGAGATCGGCGACGAAGCAGCGTTCCAGACGTTCCTGCACGACTACAAAGCTACCGTATTTCCGGGACGTTCGCCCCGGCAGCTGGTCGTCTGGTGCTACCGCCCCGCGGAGAGACCTCTGTCGCAGGAGCAGTGGGATGCGCTCGACGCGCCGATCGCCGATTGCCGTATCTACAACGTCCCGCAACCCGTGAAGATTCTCTACGACGATCTTCGGCACGAACGGATCGTCTGTTACGTTCCGCCCACACTCCATATCCATTAAATCCCTATAACATTATGAATGACGACACACTGATCGTTACCGAAACCGAGGGCGATACGTTCGACTTGCAGCTCTCGGAGTCTTCGACGCCCGAAACCTTTCGACGCCGGGCCGCTTCGCTGACGGGAAGCGGCCTTTCCGAATCCGAAGCGCGGCATGTCGTTGCGACGACGCCCGTTCCGATGGAGCTTTTCTGCGACTCCGAGCGCGGAATCTTCGCTGTCGAAGCCGAACCGCTCGCCTACAGCCCGCTGTTCAATCCCTACACGGGAGAGGAAATCCCGAACGAGAACCTCCGAACGGAGGATGCGAAACTTTTCGACAGCCGAACCGCGACGGAAAGAGATAAGATACTGGAACGATACGAGGCGATCGACCGAATACACCGCCGACGCCTCGTCGATCTGATGACAGGAATCGTTTCCGAAATGACGGGCCAAAGCCTCGATTCGGGCAACGAATATCCGGCATCGGACGAACGCCAGGATAAATGCTATGTCACAGCTTTCCAGATAAAACATGCTGTGTTGTATGCCTGCCTGTCGTACGACTACGGAGGGGATCGCTGCGTGCCGGTGCGGGACCTCGAAGTCGGACAGCTTTTCGATGTCTTGCGGATGATGCTGCAAGACCTCTGAATATCATTCCGCCCCGTTTGCCCCGTAATCAGCGACGATTACGGGGCGCATTTGTTTTACCATAAAATTTACCGAGTATGAGCCACGAAATCATCAAAAACATCTTCGTCACCGCCGACCGGCGCGTGATCGTCTGCCATGCGTCCAGCAATATCCAACCGCAGATCTTTCATGAGGAGGAATACGAACCCCTGACCGAACTGTTGCGCAAGGAGGGCGACGAACGCCTGGAGGAGGAAATCCTCTATCTCTTTTTTCTGGGGGTCTGGCAGAACGACCTGCGGCACGGCCGTGCCGTCGCCCGCGCTATCGAGCAGGAGCGGATGGATGTTTACGAACTCTGGAAACGATGCGATCGGGACGTATCGTTCCGACGGGAGTTTATCAGACATTTGGCCACCTATCTCGAACCTTTGACGGTCGAATTGCCGAACCTATAAAACCTCGATACGACTATGCAAGTGAAATTATTGCGTCAGGCCGCAGGTCGGGATGACCGGATCGTCGCGGCCTATGAAGATGTGACCTTCCTGAACGAACACGTCGGATGGTACCCCATTATAAAAGACCGGTTCCGTAAGGCGAACGATATAGTTGTCGTCGTACTGCGTGTCGGCGACGTTTGTTTCGAAGCCGGAAGTATGTTTCGCAGAGGAATGCTCCGCAAGGAATGTATCGAAGCGCGGACTGCGGAAGCTCGCAACCTGCGAGCCGCCGTGCAACGCCGTATGGAGAACCTCCAATGGATTCCGTCGTCTTACGTGGCAGCTTTCGAAGCGCTGGGTTGGGATGCCCGGCCGCTGAAGGGGCATCGCACCCGTATGCGCGAACTGTATGCTGCGGAAGACCGAAGACGGGAACAAGTGCGGATCGAACGGGAAAAACGACGACAGCGGCAAGAGGAAGCGCGGCTGAGAACGTCATTGAAACGGGCCGAGGCTGCTTTTCGGGAGGGAGGATTCGTCGAAACGGAACTCTTTATTGCCTTGTGCGGCAAATATGGGATCAATATCCACCCCCGGGCGCTCGGCATGCTGCAAAGACGGATTGCCGATTTATCCCGAACGCAGATCCATTGCAAAGGCGTAAGCCGAGGTTTCCGTACCCCGTCGTTGCGCGGATGCCGCGAATTGATCGATCGCTTGGCGGAAAAACTAAAATAGATTTTCAAATATCCACCCTGTAATTTAACTCAATATGAAAATTATGTGTCAGGAGCACTACGACGAAGTAGTGCGTTATGCCGAACGAATCGGCGACAAAACATTGGAAGAACGGTTGAACGATCTGAAACGGTGGGAGCGGGATCCGAACTGTCCTTGTGAAATCGAACTGTATAAGGATTCTGCGCCTTATTCCTTTCTTTTCAGGCAGCGCTATGCCGACGGCAGTACAGGCATTGTCGGCGGACTGGTCTATCACGGCACACCCGATCGTTCGGGATGTTACTGCGAACCGAGAATCCGCGGCTGGGAAATTCATACGTGAAATGCGGATTCTGATTTGACAATGAATCTTGATTAATAAATGACGTATAAAAAACGAACCGATGAAACAAAATAAAAGTATTATAGACCGCTATTTCGACTATATGCGGGATAGCTGGTGCGAAGAAGAATGCCGCACGATCTTCGGCACACGGGCTGCGAGCGTGTGGAAAGTATGGTGCCGAAGTATTGCACCTGACCTGTGCGGTGCAGCCCGACGATTCTATGTCGCTCTCGATAGGGGCAATCGGCGGCTGTTGATCGAGCACATTGCGTGTGCTGTTCGAGGACAAGACGAGGAATGCCTTTCTAAGGAGCCGAGTGTCCTTGTTTGCGAAAGATGCGGCTCGCGTGAGATACAGATGATGGCGTGGGTCGATCCTAATACGTTGGAGTATGTATCCTCGATAGACGCGGATGCTGACGATCAATGGTGCGACGTGTGTCAGGAGCACGTATGGTTTTGCTCGCTCGAAGAGTTTGGAGATAACCTCGATGCCTGGTGGTTGGCAGTGGACTTCCCGAAAATGGAACGGATTACGAGATTGTCTGCGGCGAATTATCCGGCGGATGACGAGGGACAAGCGTTCCTCGATGCCTGCAACACCTGGTGGAAAGCCCTCGACTATGAACGAAAGCGGGCTATTTGGATGGAGAACGACCAGAGTCGGACGGAGCGGCAAAACGAAGACGAAAACGAGATGTAATCAAGTTCAATAACATGAAATAATCGATTGGGTGAAATTTCCAGTCTGGAAAATTGTCATTTTATCAATATATCGTAGAACAATAAATTGCACTCTATAGCATGATAACATGAAGAATTTTAATTGATCCAGGTCCATATTGAAAAACAGACGTAACCGTGATACTTTTTTAATTTGTATAACACGTCAGTGTCCAATTTGAAAGATACAGGGGTTAAATAAGTCGTACTTTGCAGTTGAAAATTAATGTTATCATATTTTTTCGCAATAGCTATAAACTCTTTCTCCCGCCTATCCATCATATTGAGAACATCTTCAAAAGATTCTTGAAGGAGCCAAAGATTTTGTGCATATCTGGTAGGAGAAACAAATTCCCATGTATTTATTTTCCATATAGCTTCAGGCGGTTTTTTTCCGCCCATATGTGCTCCTTTGATCTGTTTTCTTGACGGTTCTATGCCAACAATTTCAGATACAATGTCCGGTTTATCATTTAACGTATCAATCCAAAGTAAACATTTATAATTCGTGTCTGAATTTACTACCGACTTTTCACTGCTTATAATATTATTTGAATCCTCTTGAACTGTAATTTGATAATCTATCGAACAGTGATAATCACATAATTTCTCAATTACGCGGGTGGATAGGTCAAATTGCAGCCAAGGTTGATCTACATAGTATGTCAAGGCTCGCAGTTGAATATGAATTCCATGATATTTTTCTTTAATAAAATAGAATTCCGACTGGCAAGAATCCAATATTTTGAAAATATCTTCGAAAGCATCGTTGTATTGATTTATACGATAGCTACTATCGATATGCTCAGCAGAATGCAGTTCCCAAACATTTTGATTGAAAAATCGGGAATTTCCTTTATCGCCTTTTATATAGATTTTAGACGGCTTTATTCGAGTCTGCTTTGTAATGGTATCCGGATGCTCTTCCCCTGTATCAATCCAGAGGTAACATTGGAATATTTCTTTACTGACACTCATACGATTATTGTATTAGATAATCATGTATATTCATGTATGTCGGCTCAAAATGTGCTCCATCCGGAGTACTATAATATATATTTCCCTGTTGATCTTTGTAATAATCAATTTTTTGCCCGTTTCCCTGTTTTGGTTTATATCCGTGCGGTTCAAATCCATTCTCTTGCATTTTCTTCATTTGATTAGGGCTTATTCTTTTATATTGTTTTTCTTTTGAAGACTCAATTTTGCTTTACCTCTATTATATCCTTGTGATGCATTATTAGCGGCATTCCCCATCAACGTAATTCCGAGGGCTTTCATCCCTAATCCTGTTAATGCAACGCCTTCTCCGATTGTTGCAAGAGGAACTGTAACTTCTGCGGATGCAGCTGCCGTTGCCATTGTCGTACCAGCGGCTAACGATCCTACAGCCATTCCTGTAGCCATCAACCCTTCCCCAGACTCCGATAACTTATTACCTGTAATACCCGCCAATATATCTGATGCTTGCAAAGCATTGTTGTAATCTACAGGATCGGTTGGAGTATAGCTGTCTCGTAGTCCAGTTGTACCCGGAATGATATTTGTAACAAAACCAATAGCATATCCTACGGCTGCATCTTTTATCGATTGGCCTTTCTTGTCACTGAACCGTATGGGATTGCCCGCGCAGTAGTTGTATGCTCCGATACGGAAATACTTCTCCAACAACGGATACTGTTGCAAGAACGTTACGCCTTCGGAATCGTAGAACCGTGCCCCGAAGTCGGCATAGAGGGCCGATTCGCCTCTAAGCATTTGTATTTCCTTGCCCGAGAAGGTATACCGATTATCCGATGTCGGCATATCGGGCTGTTCCCACGCCTTGCCGAAGGGATAGTAATCCTTGCGGTCGAGGTCTTCGCAGCCTGTCGGCGTTACCTTCGCCACGACACGTGTACTGCCCAGATGATCCGTCAGGAAATAATGCACTTCGGAGCCGATGTCCGTGCCGACGATCCGTCCTCCGCCGAACGACGCGCTCTCGAATGAATTTACTGTTCCGTAGTCCATCGAATATACCAAAGAACCCGCATACTGATAACCGGAGTTTTCGTAATCGCTGACACTCATCTTCGTGCCGTCGATCAAATACGAATAGCGGTGCGAAATCTCACCCGAGCCCCAGTTATCCTGTATATACTCCGGTAAGTTAAGAATATTATATGAAATTGTCAAATAAATACTTAGAGACGGCTTCTATAACCGTCTCTAATTTGGAAAACATTTCAATGAGGTCTGTTCATCTTTACCAGTTTAAGCAAAATCAATCTTCATCAAGTTCTCCTTCGTCTATCAATGATGTCAGAACTTTTCCTTCTTTGGTGATAGTTAGCATAATCGGATAACCGAGATCGGTATCTGGAATATAATATCCCAAGTGAAAAGACACTGTCGAATCCGATGCCGACACCAAAAAGGTTCCGCCGAGCCCGTACTTTTGGCTTTCTTCAACGGGTATTATTTCCGGAAAATCTGAAACACGATACTCTTTATACAGTATCAGTCTTTTCTTGTATTGTATATTCATAAATACCGACCGATTCGGGAAAAGCGTATCATAACCACGTACCAGTTGGTCATTATACAGTATCTTGTAACGAATATGGAAGTCTTTGATTGTAGTATCGACAACCATTTCTGGCCAAAAATCGTCATCTATATTATCTGTCAGAAACCGCATGCCTGTACTATCCCATTGTTTGTCGATATATTCGGATTCGTCAATGATGGAGGCTGAAATATTTTTCGACAGAATATTAGGACAGTCATTGTCGTTTATTGCGGTTGATGGCACTCTGTTAATACAACTGGATAATGTACAATATGCTGTTAATACAACAGTAATCAAAATGTTATTCTTCATTTCTTTATAATTTAATTGAATACATCTGGATCGTAAACAATAGGTGTTATTTGTTGATTCGGCATAATATTCTTGGGTACTCCTGTTCCATTTATCTGTACAGTCGGAATCGTTCCACCATCTTTAGGGGCTATTGATTGTTGTGGATCTATTAAATTATTTCTTCCGGTTGCCGGATTTACCGTTTTACCATTTATACGCATCTCATAATGTAAATGAGGAGAATAAGCATTGTCTCTCCCAGCCCCTGAACCTCCAATTGTTCCGATTTGTGTGCCTTCTGCAATAGGCTCACCCTCTTTCAGATCTTCTGATATTGCATTCAAATGCATATAGGAGGTTGAAACTGTTCCGGATTCATCCGAGTAGGTAATTTGAACACGATTACCTCCTGCGTTTTTATCTCCGTTATCAATTGTTGCAATTCTTGTAATTGTCCCATCATGTGTGGCATATACCGGTGCACCCAGATCGGCAGGACCACTACCCAAATTGATATCCACTCCTTGATGAGTTCTACCATTTGGACGCGGTGCTCCAAAATTATTTTCATGTCGTCTCATTGCTCCATTGTAAGTTTTATTGACAGGCCATTCCCTTTTTCCATTTGGATCGAAAAATAAAACAGGATTTCCCAAACAATAAATATATGCACTGCAAGAATAATTACGTTCCATTAACGGATCCTGCTGCAAGAACGTTACCCTTTCGGGATCGTAGAACCTTGCGCTGAAATCGAGATAGTGGGCTGAGGATGTCCCAGCTAACTGCTCTTCCTTGCCCGAGAAGGTATATCGATTATCCGAAGTCGGCATATCGGGCTGTTCCCACGCCTTGCCGAAGGGATAGTAGTCCTTGCGGTCGAGGTCTTCGCGGCCTGTCGGCGTTACCTTCGCCACGACACGCGTACTGCCCAGATGATCCGTCAGGAAATAGTGTACCTCCGAACTTGTTCCATCATTCGTTCCCACGATCCGCCCGCCGCCGAACGACGCGCTCTCGAATGAATTTACTGTTCCGTAGTCCATCGAATATACCAAAGAACCCGCATACTGATAACCGGAGTTTTCGTAATCGCCGATACTCATCTTCGTGCCGTCGGCCAAATACGAATAGCGGTGCGAAATCTCACCCGAACCCCAGTTATCCTGTATATACTCCGGTAAGTTAAGAATATTATACGACATTCCAAAACCTGCCAGGGCGTCTTCGGTCATATTGCCATTGCCGTCGTAACCATAGGAACTATTGCTATTCCGCTCTTTTGTGCGTTGATTGCCAATATATTCGAATCCGTAGGACTGCACGTTTTCGTCCGGAGAACCTCGCCTGTTCAGCGTAAGAATGTTGCTGTTTTTGTCATAGGACATCCGTTCGGAGAACCCCGATACGGCCCCGTCCAACGTATCGTCGTCGCGGGAGTAGAGATCGGCGCTTTGCAGCCGTCCCAGATTATCGTAGGTGTAAGCGTAGGTGTAGTCATCGCACAGGGTCGCACCATCGACCTGCTTGTGCTGCCATTTCCATTCGGTGATGTTCCCCGTATAGGATGCGGCAACCCAATCGCGACGAGGGTCGAAGTACCGTAAATTCATCTCGAAGAGTTCGCTCGACTTCTCTGTAAGCCAACCCTGAATGTTGTAATCCATTGTCTCGTGGATGGCGTGTGCTCCCGTACCATAAGTCTTGCCAGTAAGCTGTCCGAGATCGTCGTAGGTGTGGTTCACCACGGCCTGCTCGCCGTCATTGAACTGCGCGGTCTCTTTGGTCATGCGGCTGCGCGAATCGTATTCAAAGGCACGGTCGAGCACGTCGGTCGTTCCGCCGTGGGTATAGCTTTCGCGTTGCGCCAGCAGATTTCCGATCAGATCGTATCGGCTGGTCGTGCGGAGAATGTTGCCCCGAGAATCTTTTTCGACGGTCTGGATCACACGCCCCTTATAGTCGTAATAGAAGGCCCGATCACGATAATCCTGAATGTCGTCGGCGGTTAATACGGCTAACTGTTCATAGGTTTTATACCCCCTCACTTCCGGATCTTGCAACGATGCTCCGTTTTCCCGAGTCAGCCCGTCTACATGTTCGAATGCCAGTGCCGGATCGTTGAACCAACCGTAATGATCGTAAGCGTACTTTTGTACTGTCGTCGAAGATCCGGTGTAGAGTGCAGGCGGATTCAGCGTGTTGAAAGCGTCGCAGAACTCCTTGTGCCGCAGGGCTTGGTCGGTCGAAGTGTCGGTTGCCAGCGATTGCAGCGTGAGACGGCTCAGATCATCGTATCGGTAGATCATCCACTGCTTTTTCGTCCGCATGTTTCCGTCCTGCGACATCATGAGTCGGTCACGCCGATCGTAGACCAGATATTCCGGTTCGCGGCCGGGCATTTGTTTTTCGATCTGGCGACCGTATTCGTCGTAATGGTAGAAGTAGCAGTAGTTGCGTGCCAGGTCGCTCGTGGCGGCATAGCTCGCTCCCTGTGTCAGACGGTCGACGCCTTCGGGCGTTACTACCCACGCAAGCCGTCCGCAGTCATCGTAAACATACCGCGTGACGATGCGATCGACGACATCGCCTTCTCCGCGCAGTTGTCGTTCCTCGTAGACGGTATGACCTTCCTTGTCGGTATAGACGATCGAAACGGCTCCGTCCTCGTCGACGGTCTTCACGCCGGATAACATGTTCTCGGCGTAAAACCCGTTAACCTTCAGATTTTGTGAAACGGCGTCTACATCGAGGCGTAGCACAGCCGAGGCGTCGTTGGCGAAATAATTATTGCGCACGGAGCGTTCTGTCGTCTGGAACTCGCTGCCAGGTTTGCGCGACTCCAATACGCGGCCTACGGGCGACGGCTCGTATTCCTCGAGGACGTAAGCGTAAGGCGTGACGCTGCCGAGATCGAACTTGTTGCGATAAAATTCCTCTTGGTGTACGATTGCCGCAGGATCGTACTCGCCGTTACCGTTTGTGCGTGCGAAAGGCAGGTATTTATGGGTTTCACGATGATGCAGGTCATAGACAATGGGGCGTACGAGGTCGGCCGTACCGTTTGCGACAGCACGGATACCTACCTCTTGTTCCGCATATCCCAGACCGTCGTAGTAGGTCAGATCGTAGGCATGTTTGTCGCCGCTATTGTGGGTTTGGGTGAAAATCCAGTTGCGATTAACGGGTAACATGGCCATACAGTCCCCGATGAGGCGGGCGCCGTCGAGTTCCTTTTCGTCACGGAGCCCGTTCTCTTCGTAGGCCGCCGTGACGTGGTAATACCCGGTGGCTTTCGGAGCGTACAGCGTGATGGTCTCTCCGTTGCCGAGCACGGTCTCCTGTTCGATTCCGTCGCGATAGAGCGTATAGACCACGTCGGGTTGCGACGTGCTGATCCATGCTTCGACGTTGGAGGACGATTTATTGTAACGATAGGAGACGGGGCATGCCACTACCGAACCTCCGCCGGATTGATCGACCGAGAAAACAATGCTGTCGCTGATGCGTAGCTCGCTGTGGTTGTAGATACTCGTCGAAGAGAGATTGGGCGGACAGGTAATCTGGATGTATCCCTGGTCGATACCTTCGGCAGCGAATCCGTAGGAGATGCGGATATGAGGATTCCAGTTTATTGAACCGCCGGAGTTGTAGACCGCGAACGGTTCTTCGAGGAATGCTAGATCGCTGATACTATTGATCGGATGCCGCAGGCCTGCGGCGTCGAGATATGCCTCCATGAAGATTCGATAGATGCCGCCGTTGGCATCGATCAAAGCGACCTCCTCGCTGGCGGGATATTCATAAGAAAAGGCTTCGTAGTATTTGACCGTAAAATCCGAATTCGGGAAGTCGAACCGGTACGTGCCCGGAGTAGAGATGCGATAGGTATAGTCGCCGCCCGTACCGAGGAAGAAGTCAGTCTCCTCCTCGGAATCGTCCTCGTAGGTCCGCCATAGGAAATAGCTCTTGTCGATCTCCGTGTCGTGCAGATGAATTTCTGCGGACTGCCCCGGACAGATGTAGAAACAGCGGTCGGCCGGCCAGTCGATGGACGGATACGAATACTGGGGTTTTTGCTTGATATAGACGTGACTGGCATAAGTGCCGAAAGCCACCGTGCGTTCGCCATTCGTGGTGTTGGGATCGAGTTGGAGTTCGACCAGATAGCTTCCTGTTTCGGCGTTGTCGATATACAGGACGCGAACCCAACGGATCCCATTATCCAGAAGTTGGCGGTTCATCTCCTCGGCGGCGTTGCCCGGCGAGAACTCGTCGCCGTCTTCGGTAACGATCTTATAGGAAGTGTCGTTCCAGGAAAGGGAGATCGGCCCCGAGGGCGGTGTTCCGAGATTCGGATGCCAGATCAACTGGGCGAAGGATACGTGCATGCCCGCTACTGCGAGAGCAAGCAACAGATATAGCTTTTTCATGAGTATTTGCAAAATATATTTAGCGATTGTTCTCGGTTACGATATTGTATTCGAAAGACTTGATATTATTTCTTTTGTGGTCCTTGACCCTAAGCAGTTTTCCGTTATCGCTGTATTCATAGACCTCCGTATGCCCTGACGGATTCTTGACGCTTGTCAGACCAACCAAGGGCTTGTAGGCGTAAGTCGTAACGAATATATTTTCATCAAGCGTTCTCAATTCCGTATCCACGTCGGCAGGCAGCGCTCCTGGATACAAAAAAGCCATCCGATAAGTCCCCCAAAGCATGTCATAGTCGATGTTTTCGACTTTCGCTACGGGATACATGCCGTCATAACCCCACAAAATGCAGGTTTTCATTCCCGTTTTGTCGGTAATTTGAATCGGGCGACCCTCGTCGTCGTAATGGTCGTAAGTCATATCGGTGTAATAATCCAAGTCGGATATGGTCGTTTCCGGCGCTATCTTGCCCTTTTCGCGGGAATACGGGACATAGAAAGATCGGATCGATTGGAAATTATATCGTGTCGCTTCGATCACATTACCGTTCCGTTGAACGATATGCTCGGTCAGATAGGCCGGCACCTCCGGATGATAACGGTATTGCTGTTCGATCGTACCTCCTTTGCTGTCGGTGGTTACGGTTCGCGCTATTCTACGCATATCATCAAGTTCAACTTCCGTTTCTGTCGTCGAAATGAGTTCTCCATGTTCGTTATAAGATCGCTTTATTGTTTTACGAATATAAGGTGTTCCAAAGTTATAGTGATACCGTATTCCATAACCTAACCACATACATTCAGCATCCCAGGAAGATATAGATGATGAATTGTAATATGAGTACTCATATTGCGTTGTTTCTGTGGGGTGATCCAAATCATTTGAATAGGTAGTCTGTGTCATTAATTTTCCTCCCATTCTGGATTGTAAAACTTCTAACGCAGGACTGGAATTCAACGTAGACCGCATTTCATATACCCACTCCATATCTCCATCTTCCGTATTTCCGATACCGAACACTTTTACGACGTACCCAATGGCATCTTTGCAATTGGTATTTGTCGCAGAATTATAACAATACTCTATCAATGATTTACGATCACTTTTAGCTGGCTGAGATTGTTCTTCAATAATGCGTAAATATTCGATATGCGTCCCGGGAGAGTATGGGAAATCGCTGGAAGACGATAGCGTTTCCCTGTTGATTTGATTAAATCCCGATGAAACAGATTGATATTTGGAATATACGATCGGACGCCAAAGGAGTTGCCCCGATGACGTACCATTTTCGTTAATGTAAGAGAAAGAACGGCGTAAAATTTCCGTATTATCTGCATCATAATTTGTAATCTGTGCTATTCTTAATCCCGCAGCAACTCTATTTCCCGGTGATGTATAATATTTCGTCAAATCGTTGCTATATGTATTTTGCTCATATTCGAATCGAGACGTTCCCCCTGTCGGATATTTAATGGCGGTAAGTATTCCATATTTAGTTGTTTCGTAATTGGGCTTTCGCATTGTTTCCAAGTAACCATTACCAGAACGTGCTCCTTCTCGCGTCGGCATGAAATTATTTTTGGAAACTGTATTGTTGTAATATCCATACCAATCGACAGCATAGGTGTTGAGTGGGGGAAATGTCAAATCGGTGTCACTATATTGAAAAGAGTATGTACCTTCCGCAGACAATACGATATGATCCAAAAATGTAACTCCTCCTTTTTTAAGATCATATATATCACTTTCGGTTGCATTATCACTGCGATAGTAACACCAACATTGTCTCACTGTATTTCGGTCGGCATTATATACAGTTATGGCATCCAGTTTTTGTGGTACGGCTTCTCCTTCCGCTCCTATTTCCCGTTTTTTATCAGAATAGGAAAAATAGATCTCGGCTCGTCCCGTAATTTTAATTGATGTAAGGCACCACACTTCAACATCATTAATCGTGGGATCATATTGCTCTGAGAAGCTGAATAACCAATCTTCATCGGTTCCATTGGGCCTGCAGACCATCTCACGGTCATATTTATCTTCCATAATTGTAGGAATATAACTGTAGGATAAGTAGCTCTTCCCATAAGTAAATTCCGCAGTGCGTCCATTCGGAGCTTCGATCTTTGTTAATTTCCAACCATTAGCGGTTGTTATTCCGCGATCTGAATATGCAACACTTCCGCTATGGGCCTTTTCTATTTTCGTGAAGTGATATTTAGTCTTATCTCCTGTAGTTATGATAAAAGAGGTGAATCCATCTTCTTTCAGAGTCACCTCGATAGAATATTCTTTTGCAGGGTGATTACTATCGAAAACTAATACCTCTTGATTAGGCTGCAATATGAATGAACCCGTATGTCCAGGGAACGAGAAATGAAAAATATCCGGACGTGTTTCATAGCATGTCGTATAATATTTATCTTCTGGCTTAACGTAAAATGGCAAGTACTCCTCTCCTGCTTTACCATAATACCCATAGTCGATACGATAATCATAGAAAGAAAAGCCCTCGCAATTATATAACCCACCAAACCCATAGATGCCGGGAGGATAATGGCCGGTATCATTATGAAAATTATCCCCATCTTTTTTATCTTTGAAACTATATATATCCATCGAAGTTGTTCCCTCTTCGTCATAGATACCTTTTACTTCTCGGGTAATAGTTCCACCGACATTAAGGTACCAGCCTAATCCTAATACTCCACTTTGAATATTGGGTTTATACCCCGTGGATGCATAATCGAAGGAGATCGGGATCGTAAAGTTCTCGTCTTGGTAAGTATAAACAGGAATTGTAAGTCCTATAGCGCCTGTATACGGATTTACGTTGGCATCGCCATATTTAATCATTGCCCAGGCATCAGGAGAATTTGCACTAATAAAGCCCTCACTGAAAAGCATATGTGCTTGGATTGATTGCTCCTCTTGAGCATGACCGGACTGTGCATCTAAAAAGAGAACCAGGCAAATGCAGATACAAATTCTAAATAGATAAAAATAATGTTTCATAATAAGGTTAGTATTAGACAATGATTGTTTTTGAAAATATGATCGTGGCGGTCTGAACCACTCGGAATGCCGAGCATATGCCGATGTAACAAAGTTAAAGCATGTATTTCGACTCCGTTTGTCCAAACGGCATAATGTATATATTACACGTTACTTGTTAAATTTCTGATTATCAATAGAAATCAAAAATATAATCTTATCAACAGCATTTCATTCCGGAAGTAAAATCGCAATCTATTGATAATAAGTACAATAGGAGCTAAACAATAAGTAAAGCGTATAAGTGCTTAATGTATAATACAATAAATAAAAATCGATCGAAATAGCTCTTCGATCGATTTTTATAAGAATAATGAGATGTCACAATAGCGGCTTATGCAAATGATTGTATAAGGCAGGAAAAAATAAAAATTCCAGCTAATAATTTGCCGGATTGTACAATAATTTCTATCTTTGAAATAGACGATAATTATTATCGGGTTTTCTCTGTCTGCTCACAACTCAAAGACCAATTTCATTATAGCGGTAGACAGCGAGAGAATCGTGCTATGCACGGCTCTTCGCTTGCTGCTATATGGTTTGGTCACCGGAGTTGGGGCAAACAAAGAGTCCGTGCATACTTTTTCGAGACGACAAATTGTATGCACTATGATTTTCATATTGTGTGCCATAATTATGTTGCAGGCAGGTATTCTTTACCGTTTATGGCAGCAACGACGGCAAGCCGAACTCTTGGCACGAAACAGATTGCGTTATATCGAGGAGTGGCTGGATTTGTTGTACTTATATAACAATGATCCTGTTTCATTTCATACACGTTGCAAGGAGCTTGCATCTGTTAAGCGGCTTTCGAATTATCATATCGTAAATGATTCGTTACGTTTGTCCGACTGTCGGAGACATCGCCGGAGCAACTTGACACCGGCAGAAAAGGAATTTCTATGTCTGATGGAAGCGGGATTCTCGAATCGGGCATTATGTGTTATTTTCCGGGTCGGAAAGGTCGGGTCGATCTACGTGAAACATCACCGGATAAAAGCAAAGATCGTAAATGTGAATAAATCTGTCGGCGGAGACTGAGGTATATGTCAGATTTTATCATTTTCTAATAAGACATATCGGGGTTATCCGGTGTCAACAACCGATAAATCTTCATGCATCATATTCTATTTTACTTTACTGATCCTTCGTCGCGTTTTTTCGGTTTGTTATAGGAATCGATCCTCGGAATTATAACGTGTATGGCACCGTATGCCGGCAATCGGTTTTAAGAATTTCTTTGCCGTAACGCATCAATAATCCCATACTTTCATTATGTCTTGAACCTCTATGTCGAGGTCCTTTTTCATGGTAGCTATTCCTCGAACAGTCATCATTTCCCGAGGTGGTTTTCCCGAATTATGTACAAGGCAGAACAAGGTAAAAACAAGTGAAAGGCGTATGTATAGATTATTTTTAATCAATATATTGATATGTAGATATTTGCAGCTTGAAATGTAAGGTTTGTTTTTCGAAAAATCAATCAAAAGCCACCTTATCTTTGTTTGCAAACGAACACCGTCTATGCAAACATTGTCTTTTTATCCGTGTCGTCGTCTCCGCGGCTTTTCGCTGCCCGAGTTGTTGGTCGTGCTGGTCATCATCGGTATTCTGGTGCTGATTGCGCTGCCGAATCTGATGCCGTTGATCTCGCGAGCCAAGGCCACCGAAGCACAGCAGCAGCTTACCTACCTGCATACGTTGCAGCGGTCGAATTTCTACACTTATTCGCGCTATTCGTCATCGTTGGAGGAGCTGGGCTTCGAGCAGTCGCGACTGGTGACCGACGGCGGTCAGGCCAACTACCTCGTCGAGATCGTCGAGGCTTCGGAGCACGGATTCCGCGCCACGGCGACTGCCGTCGTGGATTTCGACGGCGACGGAGTTTATAATGTCTGGGAGATCGACCAGGATAAAAACCTGCGCGAGACGGTCAAGGATTGACCGGCCGCCGCAGGGCAAGGTATCTGCCTGCACCCGCTTTCATACGCAGCTATCCCGTATTGCCGATCTCGAAAAACCGAATCCCGAATACCCTCTAACAGCCCTCCGATGTTCCCTGCTCCCTATCCCTACCTTTTGCTGCTCGTGCCTGCCGCTGTACTGGCCCGCGACGATTTCCGCACGCGACGGGTGGACGCGTCGTGGCTGGCGGTGCTGGGGACGGTCTCTGTCGGGGTGAGCTGGCACACGCTCGGTTGGCGGACGATGTTGCTGCAAACGGCAGGCAATGCCGCGCTGCTCCTTTTATCGGGAACGGCTCTCTTCGGCTACCTCCGCCTGCGGCGGCTCGCGGTCAGACACTCCGTCGGCTTCGGCGATGCCCTCTTCCTGCTTGCCGTCGCACCCCTGTTCGCACCGACGGAGTTTCTGTGGTTTCTGATCGCCGCCTGCGTCGTCGCCCTCCTCTGGTGGGTCTGCTGCGGCCGTCGTCGTCGTACGATCCCCTTCGTCGGTGCAGCCGGCATTGTGCTCATCGGCTGGGCCGCTCTTCAATTCCTCCGCTTATGGCTGTAACCCCGACACATATCCCCACGGAGATCCTCCGCCTGCTCACGGCGCAGGAGGCCGCCGAGTACCGCCTCGTGCCATTCGCACGCGAGGCGGGCAGGATACGCTGCTACGGCGAGACGGGACATGACTACACAGCCGCTGCCGAGGAGCTGGAGGTGCTCTACGGCTGGCAGGTCGAAGTCGTGCCGATCACCGCCGATGACCTGCAACGGCTTTTGCTGCAACATTACCGCCCCGGAGCGCAGACAGCAAGCGCCGCCGCGGGCCGC
>UMBI01010092.1_pt1 | contig 40835 bp, 28 predicted proteins | sample 1963911 | NCBI WGS metagenome assembly UMBI01 (sample SAMEA4835936, study PRJEB28245) | human gut metagenome | biome: gut microbiome; material: fecal sample | place: Denmark | collected 2008
TTGGTCTTTCTTTTTTTCGGGACTAATCTTTTTTCACAGCCCCCTCCCGAAACTTCTAATTGTTACTGTCCAGCGCCAATCTTAAAAATGCTTTGCATTTCCCTGATGTGGCTTATCTTAGCTTACAGCTTCCTTATTTTCTTCTGCTCTACCATCTTTTTTTGCCTCAGCTTTCTTGTTGGCTTCTTCTATTGCTTTCTTGGCTGCCTCTGCTGCCTCCTTGTCAACAAGCTGTCCTTCGTATATCTCATATACTTCGTCAGATAAGTAGTTAAGCTCCTCTGTATCATGACAAGCTATTATTATAAGCGAACCATTAGCCTTAAGCTCATCAAGAATACCCTTAATAAGTCCTGCACCAGCTTCATCAAGTGCATTAATAGGTTCATCAAGAATAACTATATCCGGCTTCTCCATAATGGCTGCTGCTATTCCGAGTCGCTGCTTCATACCAAGTGAATACTTCTTAAATGTTCTTGGATCATCAGGCTTAAGACCAACCTTTCTTATAGCCTCCCTTATCTCTTCATCACTTATCTTGTTCTGGATAGAAGCAAGTATCTTAAGGTTCTTAAAACCTGTATAGTTGGCTATGAATGACGGATTCTCTATAAGAAGTCCGATACTTGGTGGAAATGAAATCTGCTTTCCAAGCTCCTTGTCATTGATAAATACCTTTCCCGATGTAGGAAGAATAAGTCCGCTGATTGCTCTCATAAGCATAGTCTTACCAGAACCATTCTTTCCCTTAAGTCCTATAACCTTTCCACTCTCAAGTGTAAGGTTGATGTCATCAAGAACTGTTACTTTCTTGAAATTCTTTGTGTAGTGCTCTAATCTTACTACTGTACCCATATATGTACCTCCTCCTGACTCTCTGATTGTTTTAAACCATATATAATCCAAAACCCTTAAAATTATATATGCCCCTTTAAACAATCTTTGTGATGGCAAAATATGCTTTCGTCACCAACATTATATATTTATATTAATATGTGGGGCATAAGCTCAAAAATCATATTATGCATGTACGAATAACTTTTGACCTTTTACTCCTTACATTATATTAACACTTTATACTACAAATGTATATATAATTTGTAATATTACTCTAAAAATTATATCAGTTTTTATTTTTTATGAAAATTCTATGAAAATTATGCTATATAACAATATATTCAGCATACATTAGTATGCAGTACATTTTATACAAATTTTCATACAATATTTTATGTGATATTTAGCACAACGTTTTACATCCGCATATTAAATAATAAAAAAAAGTGCTATATATACCTGCCTTCTATCTTTCGATAAGAACACACATATTATATCGCACTTTTTTTCTTTTGCGCTCATTATATGATAAATTATCTGTCACGCTGTGTTTAGTTTACAGTTTAGAATCCATCAACTCCGTACTATCCTGCTAATCCTGATGTATACCCTATACGTTTTCTGATAATTCTTCTGCATCGTCAGCATCATAATATGCTTTCAAAACTGCACTTTGAAGATTCTCCCTTGCACTCTGATTGATTGGATGTGCAATATCCTTAAAGCCACCTTCAATCATATGCTTACTAGGCATAGCTACAAACAAGCCCTTATCTCCTTCTATAATTCTGATATCGTGTACCACGAACTCATCATCAAAAGTAATCGACACGTAAGCCCTAAGCTTTCCTGTACTGGCAATCTTCCTGACTCTAACATCTGTAATATTCATTTGTTACCCCTATCCGTCTGTTAATGACTCTTCTACTCTTTAATAATATGATGGACTGTCTTCAATAACGATCTTAACTCCATTCTCTCCAACATATCTTGAATTAGCCTTAATAGTGCTGTTGCTTTCTACTATACAGTTCTCAATATATGCATTATCTCCTATGTATGCATTGTTCATAATAATAGAATTCTTAACTACAGCATTATTACCAATGTATATCTTCTTGAAAAGTACTGAATTATCTACAGTACCATTAACTATACATCCGCTTGATACAAGGCTGTTAGATACATTAGCACCATAATTGTACTTAGCTGGTGGTAAGTCTTCAACCTTAGAATAAACATCCGGATACTGCTTAAAGAAGTAATCCCTGACATCTCTCTTAAGGAAGTCCATATTAGTCTTATAATATGAATCAACTGAAGATATGTTATTCCAGTAAGTATCTAACTTATAACCATATATCTTCTTGATATTCCTGTATCTTACAAGTATATCTCTTACGAAGTCGTATCTGTCCTCTTCTGCTGCTTTCTCAAGAAGCTCAATAAGAAGACGTCTTCTTACTACATATATACCTGTTGAAACTGTTGAAAGATTAGTTTCCAATGGCTTCTCATCAATATCTGTGATACGTCCATCCTCTGCGAGTGCAACTACTCCGTATCTTCCAATATCTTCTCTGTTATCAAGTTTCTTTACAACCATAGTAACATCAGCCTTCTTCTCGATGTGATACTGAAGTACCTTGTTATAGTCAAGCTTGTACACACCATCGCCGGATGTGATAACTACATATGGTTCATGACTTGACTTAAGAAAGTCTATATTCTGATAGAGTGAATCTGCTGTTCCTCTGTACCAGCTGCTGCTCTCTGCTGTTATAGTTGGTGTGAATACATATAATCCACCCTGTTTTCTACCAAAATCCCACCACTTAGATGAGCTTAAGTGTTCATTGAGAGATCTTGCATTATACTGTGTTATTACTGCAACCTTCTGTATATGTGAATTAGACATATTGCTAAGTGCGAAATCTATCGCTCTGTAGCTTCCTGCAATAGGCATGGAAGCAATGGCTCTCTTGTTTGTCAGTTCACGCATCATCCTGTTGTTGCCGCCTGCTAATACTATACCTATCGCTTTCATTCTACGTCACCTGCCTTAATAATAATACCACCGCTTGGTAATAAGCCATCTGGATAATCTTCATTAGTTGTAACTCCAGATATAGCTGTGTTCTTTCCTACCTTGACTCCATCAGGAATAACTGAACATTCTCCGATAGTTACAAGACCCGAGTTATATATCTTAGGAAGCTTGACATTAGGTACTTCTTCACCTACACCAAGTTCAACATTATTTCCTACAACTACTTCTTCAGCTATAATTGACTTATTGACTATTGTGTTCTTGCCGATGACAGTATTATTCATAACGATAGAATCCCTGACTACCGCGCCTTCTTCAATAGTTACACCTGAACCGATAACTGAATTATATATTCGTCCATATACTTCAGTTCCATCGCCAACAATGCTCTTTTCAATAAATGTATTATCTGCAACATACTGAGGTGGAATAGTATCTGTTCTTGTATATATCTTCCAGAATTCCTCATAAAGATTAAATACAGGAATTATATCTATAAGCTCCATATTAGCCTCCCAATATGAGCTTAATGTTCCAACATCCTTCCAGTAACTGTTATATTCGTATGCAAATATTCTCTTGTTGTTGTTAAAGCAGTAAGGTATTACATGCTTACCAAAATCACATTCATTCTGGTCTTTAAGCTTGATAAGTGCATCTTTTAATACGCTCCACTTGAATATGTATATACCCATAGAAGCAAGATTGCTCTTAGGATTAGCTGGCTTTTCTTCAAATTCTGTAATTCTGTTGTCATCATCTGTAACAACAATTCCGAATCTGCTTGCCTCCTCCATAGGTACTGGCATAGCTGCTATTGTTATGTCAGCATTATTAGCCTTGTGATAATCAAGCATTATCTTATAATCCATCTTATATATGTGATCACCTGAGAGAATAAGTACGTATTCTGGATGATATTGTTCCATATATTCAAGATTCTGGTAAATGGCATTGGCAGTTCCTGTATACCATTCGCTGTTTGTACTCTTTTCGTAAGGAGGAAGTACTGTTACACCACCTACATTACGGTCGAGATCCCAAGGAATACCTATTCCTATATGGGAATTAAGTCTAAGGGGCTGATACTGTGTAAGTACACCTACAGTATCAATTCCTGAGTTGATGCAGTTGCTGAGTGGGAAATCTATTATTCTGTACTTTCCACCAAATGAGACTGCTGGCTTTGCGACTTTTGCTGTTAAAACACCGAGTCTACTGCCCTGACCACCGGCTAACAGCATCGCTATCATTTCTTTTTTAATCATGCTACCACCTCTGATGTTTAATTTACTATCTTAAGTTGTATAAATTATATCATATAATTCTAATTAAGTAAAAATAATTTTGTCTTTTTTGGGTGATTTTTCATACAATTTATTTGACATTTTATTGTTACATTTTAACATATGAATATTTTCTACAATTAAGACCGTATTTTACATAATTACTATTTGCGATATACATTTTATGCGTGTTTATCAGCTATTATTACTAATTTTTTAAGTTTTTGGCTTAATTTTCATTTGAAAATATGACTTTGCGCTTAATATTATAAACCTTCTATGTTTGTATATATAATTAAGCAAGTAAAGAAAATGTACTAATTTTATTTAAAACGCCAAAAGATAATTCAATTATCTGCCCCTGCACACTTTATGCGTTTTTATGTTTGAAAAATACATACATTAGGCATATAATCTCTATAATGACTTTTTAAGGTGTCATTTATTACAAACAATACGTTTTCTAGGAAGAAAGGAACATCACATATGTTTAATATTGATTTTAATAGTCCAATACATGTACATTTCATAGGAATAGGCGGCATAAGCATGAGCGGTCTTGCCAAAATCCTTCTTGACAGACACTTCACAGTTTCAGGCTCAGATGCACACGAATCTGAACTTACTGCTGAACTTGCAAAGGATGGCTGCCATATATCTTATCCACAGTCCGCTGATAATATTACTGACGGCATCGACCTTGTTGTATACACTGCTGCCATCCATCCTGACAACCCTGAACTTAAGGCTGCTGTTGATGCCGGCATTCCAACTATGACAAGAGCCGAGCTTCTAGGTCAGGTTATGAAGAACTATCACACAGCCGTAAATGTAGCTGGTACACACGGAAAGACAACAACTACTTCAATGATTACAGAAATTCTCCTTGCAGCCAACGCCGACCCAACTATATCAGTCGGTGGAATACTCCACAGTATCGGCGGCAACATAAGAGTAGGAAAGTCTGATTTATTTGTAACTGAAGCCTGCGAATACACTAACAGCTTCCTTTCCTTCAACCCTACACTTAACATCATATTAAATGTTAAGGCTGACCACCTTGACTTTTTCAAGGATATTGATGATATACGTCATTCCTTTAAGTTATTCACAGAAAAGCTTCCATCTGATGGAACCTTGGTTATCAACACTGACATTGACGACTATGAATATTTCTATAAGGATACTGACTGTGAAGTTATCACTTTCGGTTCAGACCCTGCAAAGTCTATGTACAGTGCCGCTGACATTAAGCATGACGAATATGGACGTTGTTCATATACTCTTCTTATTAATAATACGCCTTCGGGAACTATCCAGCTTTCTGTTCCTGGTGTGCATAATGTATACAATTCGCTTTCAGCTATCGCAGCCTGTGTTAAGCTTGGTATATCTATGGAAGATATCCGTGAAGGACTTAAGAACTTTACCGGTACGGACCGCCGTTTCCAGAAGAAGGGTGTATTTAACGGAGTAACGGTTGTTGATGACTACGCACATCATCCTGATGAGATAACAGCAACTCTTAACTCTGCTGCCATGTGTCCTCACAACAATATATGGTGCGTATTCCAGCCTCACACTTACTCAAGAACAAAAGCTCTTATGCCGGAATTTGCGAAAGCTTTAGCACTTGCTGATAAGGTTGTGCTTGCAAAGATATATCCAGCCCGCGAAACTGATAATCTTGGCATAAGCTCTGCTAATCTATGTGAACTTATTAAAGCAGAGGGCAAAGAATGTTACTATTACGAAGATTTTGAAGAAATTGAAGACTTTTTGAAAAAAAATTGTATCAACGGTGACCTGTTGATAACTATGGGTGCCGGAGACGTTTATAAAATCGGCGAAGACCTATTAAAATAGGCATTTAGAACCAGTTTTAGAGTTTTTCAACAAAGTTATCCACATTATCCACATTTTTATGTTGCTATTCACAATATAAAAGTGTGGATTTTTTTGTTGACAACTTTAATCCACAAAATACAGCAATATTCGATATTCCCCACAACTTGTCCACGAGTTATCCACATTATCCACAATATCCACAACAATGACCACCTGCTTTTAACACACTTTTCATTTAATTTTTACTATGCTATAATCGGCACGGGCAGAAAATATGCCGGATACACAAAGATTACATTCAGGAGGACAAGTGCTTTTACTATGGGCAGTCTTACATTAACAACTAAAGCTGACTACGGATACACATCCGTTTCCAATATATTTATTAAAAACTTTATACCTGGTGCAAACGGCGAATTCGTAAAGGTGTATCTTTACCTTCTTCACCTTATAAGCACGGGCAATACAAACATAAGTGTCTCACTTCTTGCAGACACATTTAACCAGACCGAGGCTGATATTATGAGGGCACTCCGCTACTGGGACAAGCTTGACGTTATTTCACTTACATTTGCAGGCACTAACGACAGTCTGTCTAATGTAACTATCAATGACCTTAGCGGCTATGATATTAACGGCATGGGCGGCAGAGGTATTAACAGCGGCAGTATGGCTTCTGACACATTATCTGATAAGGCTGTGTCTGCAGGCGGCAATGCAGCATCTGATAATTTAATGAGTTCTTCTGTTTCACTCACAGATAAAGATAACTTTAACGGCGCTGCTGCAAGTATGAAACACCATGTAGAGCCATCAAGTATGCAGTATTCCGCTGAAAAGATAAGTGAGCTGAGCGCTGATGAGAATTTCTCTATGCTGCTCTACGTCATAGAATCTTACCTTGGCCGTCCGCTTTCCATAAAGGAAACTAACGCCATAGTATATTTTTATGATTCACTGGATTTTTCTATTGAACTTATAGATTACCTTTTTGAATACTGTGTTGAACACAATAAAAAGAGCATTAATTATATAGAAAAGGTCGCTCTTGCATGGGCTGACAAGGACATTCACACTGTCACTGAGGCAAAGGAGGAGGTTTCTAACCACACCGATTCTGTATATCAGATTATGAAAGCATTTGGTATCTCTAACAGAGACCCCGGTCAGCATGAACGCGCCATGATATCAAAGTGGGCTGATACTTACTGCTTTGATACTGATATTATAATTGAGGCCTGCAACAGAACCATTAAAGCCATCCACCAGCCAAGCTTTGAATACGCCGATACTATTCTTTCAAAGTGGAAAAACGCTAATGTAACCACTATGGAGGACATAAGAAAAGATGATGCGGCATACGCTGCAAGTAATAGCAGCAAGACAAAGTACCAGAACACCGCAAAGTCTGGCAACAGCCGTTTTAATAACTTCCAGCAGCGTGACAAGCGTTCTGATGACTGGTATAATTCTTTACTGGGTAACAACAGTTAAATAAGCTTAATATAGAAAGGGGTGTCATTATGTCACTTACCAACACGCAATACGCAGCAGTTATGCGTATGTATGATGATATTCACACGCACAACGTAGCCATACAGAATTCACGCTACAACGAAGTAATTGAGCTTTGTCCACAATATCAGACTATTGAAGATGAGATAATCGCCCTTTCTATGAAAGAAGCTGTCAGGCGTATAGGCAATAATTCATCTGACACGGATACTGATGAATTCAGCTCACACCTGAAAGCTCTTATAGATAAGAAGATTAAGCTGCTTGCCTCTATAGGAAAGCCGGCTGATTATCTTGAGGATATATACACCTGTAAAAAATGTCATGATACCGGATATGTCAACGGCACACGATGCTCATGCTTTAAGAAAAAGGCAATCGACCTTATATACCATGACTCTAACTTAAAGAACATCACTGCCAATGAGAACTTTTCAACATTTTCTTTTGACTGGTATGATAAAACTACTATTGATTCTGCAACAGGACTCACACCTTACAATAATATTCGCAAGGTGTACGATATATGCCAGTCCTTTGTAAAAACATTTGACACTGAATTCTCTAACCTTCTGCTGCTTGGCGAAACCGGAGTTGGAAAGACATTTCTTTCTAACTGCATAGCCAAAGAGCTGCTTGACAGTTATCACAGTGTTATATATCTTACTGCGATAGAGCTTTTCAAATGCTTTGAAAACAGTGACTTTAACAAAGGTGAGGACGTTGAATATCAGGACGTGAGTTACTTTATTGACTGCGACCTTCTTATTATAGATGACCTCGGAACAGAGAGTTACAACTCCTACACTATTTCAAAGTTGTTCTATGTTATTAATGAAAGAATATTAAGAAGAAAGAGTGTCATAATATCGACTAACCTTTCTATGCCGCAGCTTGAGAATACATACTCTGAACGTATATTCTCACGTCTTATCAGTGCGTATACGATACTCAGGATATTCTGCGAAGATATACGTGTCCAACAGGCGACAAAGGGTATGCCAGCCGCTAAGAGGAATTAAACTTGAGAAAATTTATACAGAAAATAAGCTGATTATGATTGACTTATATAATATTTATGATTATAGTTAATTATGTATGTGTATTTAGAATTTAATAAAGGTTTATATGCATTATTTTCACTCATATTACAGAATATATGTATATGAAATGACTAATTAAGTTCTTAATATTAATAAATATTTTATCTATACAATGGAGGATAATACAATGCCACGAGACGAACGTCATACTGCAACAATTCCATACGGAACACTCGGAATTATTCCTTTAAAGAGCTGCTCTGCTATGGGCGAAAAGGTTGATAAATACCTTGTAAACTGGAGAGAACAAAGAGATCACGAAAATCAGTCTAATCTTGCATTTAGCGGATATAAAAGAGACAGCTATGTTGTAAGTGCCAGCACACCTAGATTCGGTTCAGGTGAAGGTAAAGGTGTACTTAACGATTCTGTCCGTGGTTATGACTTATATATCATGGTAGATGTATGTAACTACAGCATCGAGTATTCTCTTTGCGGTAATACAAACCATATGTCACCTGATGACCACTACGCTGACCTTAAGAGAGTTATAGCTGCTGCCGGTGGAAAGGCAAGAAGAATTAACGTTATTATGCCATTCCTTTATGAAAGCAGACAGCATAAGAGATCTGGTAGAGAGTCACTTGACTGCTCTCTTATGCTTCAGGAACTTACAGCTATGGGTGTTGAAAATATCATCACATTTGATGCCCACGACCCAAGAGTACACAACTCTATTCCACTTAAGGGTTTTGAGTCCGTATCTTGTACTTACCAGTTCATCAAGTATCTCTTACTTGGTGTAGATGACCTTATCATCGACAGCGACCATATGATGGTAATCAGCCCTGATGAAGGTGGTATGGGACGTGCTGTATACTTTGCCAACGTACTTGGTCTTGATATGGGTATGTTCTACAAGAGAAGAGATTATACAAAGATTGTAAACGGACGTAACCCTATCGTTGCACACGAATTCCTTGGTACTAACGTTGAAGGAAAAGACGTTATTATCATTGATGATATGATATCTTCTGGTGAAAGTATGATTGATGTTGCTTCTGAATTAAAGAAGAGAGGCGCAAAGAGAGTATTCTGCGCTACTACATTTGGTCTTTTCACTAACGGATTTGATAAGTTTGATGAAGCTTACGAAAAAGGCATTATCGATAAAATCCTTACTACTAACCTTGTATACCAGCCAGATGAACTCCTTTCTAAGCCTTGGTATATCAATGTAGATATGAGCAAGTATATGGCTCTTCTTATCGATACACTTAACCATGATTCTTCAATCAGCGACCTTCTTAATCCTGTTGATAGAATTCAGAAGAGAGTTAAGGAATATAATGAAAGACATGCTAAATAATATTTATATTTGCTCATTTATAGTATAATATGCAGACAGGGAATTAATATATCAGTGTCTTATACAAATATGGCACTAATATGTTAATTCCCTGTTTTAATAGTTATTTATTAATCACTATAACTATAAATGAGCAAATTTAAAATATTGTACCTAAGACTACTTTTACTTAAGATTAGCTCTCTGCTGCAAGGTATACATTCTACTCTCTATTATCTTTAAGGCTTTCCACCATATCAACCCTGTCGGCCTTCCTTCGCACCATAAGCAGTGATACCACATAACATAATACAACTATCACTACCGTGAGCACGATACTTTTAATCGTCACATATGTCTCATACAGCACGCCCTCCATGCCGGAATATACTTTAAAGACAACATCCATTATTCCATAACCTGCTCCTATGCCGGTTACTATGCCTATCGGAATAATCATATGATTAACATCAATAACCATCCGGTTAATCTCTCTGTCCTTAAGTCCAAGCACCTTTAACATAGATATGGTGTGCCTGTTTTCTGAAACAAGCATATTGACGGACACGTACAGCGCCGCTATACAGATTATCGCACCTATAACAGCAAGCGAGTATATTATAGCGCCCATCTCATCAAGCACCGTGTTCATCTGCTCCTTTATATCATCTGACGTAACTGTCTTTGATATTTCATCACCAAGCTGCAACGCCCTGTCTGACAGAAGCCCATTATAAGTATCCTTCTGCCAGCCCAGAAGCTCTCTTGCATCGTCCATATTACTTATAAGAAGCTTCTGTGTGTTATTGCTTATTATGCCTTCTATCTTTACAGTCTTTTCCTCCATAGTTGTCGGATTAACAAATGTAAAGTCATCCCCGGCTTTAATTCCGTATGAATATGCCATAACATTTGATATATAATAGCCTTTATCAAGATTAGCCCTGTTTCCGTCAGTAGTGGTCAGATTAAGATATTTTACATCACTGTCAGCACCTAACAGTAAAAATGTACTTCCATCATATTCATACTTTCCAATAACAAGCTTATCTGTATTATCAGCAGCTACACCTTCAATATCTTTTGTTTCAAGCCTGTTTAGTATGTACTCATATTTAAAGCTTCCCATACTGTCTGAGCCTGTATCTATTACATTGTTCAGTGAGTCAACAAACATAAATGCAACGAGTATAATAAGTGCTCCAAGAAATGCTCCTAAGAACACGACAAAGCTTCTGCCGGGATTGGAAAGTATGCTTCTTACTGCAAACTTGTTTCTTACTTTTCCCTTTTTTCCGACCATTACGTGTCTGCTTCTGCTCTCGTCTGCCACACCATTTAACATAGCAACAGTGTCCTTTTTAAGCAGCTTATTTACTTTGCCCATCGCTTTAAGTACATATATAAGTGTAGGAACTATTATTCCAAGCAGTGCTATCGGTATCGGAAGCACAAACTTAACTGGCATAGGCTCATAATCCGCCAGACTCAGCTCTCCGTATGGCTGCTGGATAATCTTTGTAACAATGCTCACAAGCACACCGCCCACAATGCCCGGTATCATCGCAAGCACGCTGTAATGCCACATAAGCTGGCTCTTTTTATAACCGAGTGCCGACAATGTTCCTATCATTTTCTGCTCGCTCTTTATCTTTCGTCCGATTATGATAGATATGAGCGCAACTGTAATCAGAGGTATCGTAACAAGGAACACATATGCCATTATAAGAAACATCATTGCCTGGTCATCAACCATTGTTATTCTGGTATTATCGTCCTTTGACAGATATTCGCTCATCTTATAGGTATCATTTATATCTTTTCTGAACTGTGCTTTATCACTGTCTTTTCCATACACAACCTTATACTGACACGAATTAACATTAAGCTTGTCGTAAGCACTGTCCGTCATATACGCAAGAAAAAATGAGGAAATATTTTTATAGCTGTCATCCACATTTTCAAGCATATACAAATAATCAGGACGCAGAAAATATCCCGTAACCGTATAATTCTTATCCATAATCTTAAGCTTATCGCCTATATTAACCTTCATATTAACGGCGTATCCCTTGGATATAACTATCTCATTATCCTGGCTTACATCCCTGCCATCGACTACCTCATACAAGTCTATCTTTTTGTTAGCCTTAAACAGCCTGACCTTATAGTCATCCTCATTAATATTAGTAAAGTATTCTTTTTCAAATGTTATGTTATATTTATCTTCTATCTTTTCTATCTCATCATCCGGTATCTCTATATATGTAGAAAATGTTGCATCCTCAAGGTTATTATCCTCAAAAAACTTATCGCCATAGCCCTTTATGCCAGTTCCTGCTATATAAAACAGATAGAACAGAAGCAGCGCCACAACCGTGAGCACCGATGATGCTATATAAAATGAAAGATTTTCTTTAATATTTCTTTTATATCTTTTATTAAGTGTCATACTTTCCTCTTTTCCTGCTACAACTCAAGTTCGTCTGCTGCAACTCTCTCTTTATTATTAATACAATCTGCAACTTTGCCATCCCTTATCCTTACGATTGTGTCTGCCATATGCGCGATGGCTTCATTGTGCGTGATTATAATAATCGTTGTCTTAAAGCTCGTATTAACTTTTTCTATAACCTTAAGCACAGCCCTTGATGACTTAGAGTCAAGCGCACCAGTCAGCTCATCACACAGCAGTATCTTGGGATTTTTGATGAGTGCCCTTGCTATAGCTACTCTCTGCTGCTGTCCTCCTGAAAGTTCCTTTGGAAAACGGTTCTTATACTGCGCTATTCCAAGCGAGTCCATAACCTCATCGATATCTAACGGACTTTTTGCTATATCTGCCACAACCTGTATATTTTCCTGAACGGTAAGGTCTGGTATAAGGTTGTAGAACTGGAAAACAAAGCCTATATCCTCACGTCTGTAATCTGTGAGCTGTTTCTTTCCTGCATCGCTTATATTCCTTCCCGATATAACTATGTTGCCAGAGTCAAGCGAGTCAAGACCACCTATCATATTAAGCAGTGTACTTTTTCCTGAGCCGGAAGGCCCTAATATTACATATATTTTCCCCTCATCAAGTGAAAGGCTCACATCATCTAATGCCTTAATAAGCGCCTCTCCCTCTCCATAATGTTTTTTTGCATTTTTAATCTCTATAAACATCGTCATACCTCCTGACTTTATAAATTCTAAATATATTTATAAATGCTTTTACCAATATTATTTTATTAATTTTATAAATGCAGTTTTTTGATATAAGCAGGGTTACAAATCAAAAGTCCTGACACACAGACATAAACAATATTTTTAATATAACCCGCAAAATTTAACACATACAAAAATCCCCCTACCTCTCCGACATAAACAATGTTTTTAATATAACATCATATTTACATTATTATTCAAACTCTGGTAATGAACACGATAATAAACAGTCCTTTAACCACAACATCATATTTACTCATTTATGTTTAATAAAATATCCAAAAATGTACTATGCACTTAATAATCTTGTAAAAATACATCGGGTTAGATTGTGCTAACCTTAGTTTGATAATACCACTTGGTTATTATGATTTCAACATATTTGTTATATGATAAATGAAATTATAAAATGTGATAAAAAAGCAGAATAAATTTTATCTACCACCTGTTATTATGGTTATAAACCTTATTCCACTTTTTACAGAAAATTATTTTAAGAACTTGAGAAACAGAATTCTGTTATCAACAACTTAACCGATACAAAAACTGATGCTATTATACTATGTTTCTAATATGAAATTTTTCCGCTCTTGATAAAGAGCCTAAAAATGAAACTATTGTGCTATATTTACAATATAAGATTTTTTTCACTCTTGATAAAGAGCCTAAAAATGAAACTATTGTGCTATATTCACAATATAAGATTTTTTCCGCTCTTGATAAAGAGCCTAAAAATGAAACTATTGTGCTATATTTGCAATATGAGATTTTTTTCACTCTTGACAAAAACCTGACACCCTTAACTTTTACAGATTAAAGACATGTGACGTCAGAAGCATATAAAAACGGTTACTATATTATCGCTATGTAATATAGTAACCGTTACTGTAAATTATTCAATTGTTGCTCCTCCAAATCATTATCTTCTTTTAATTAATTATTCTGCAATGAATATAATTATTAATAATGCTTGGTATGTGTTATGTTTCCATTGGATTATACCTTCCTTTCTCACTCAATTCCTTATATCTATATTAACATTCTTGATGAATGGTATCGATATATTGTCTATGTATTAATATATTATCTGTTGAACTTGTCTCTTTAATATGATTAATATATGTCTTTTATATCGATTATTAATATGTTTAAGGTCTTGTTTGTTTGTAATTGTATATTAACACTCACTTGTACATTTGTCAACTCTTTTTTTGATTATTTTTAAATTATTTTCTAATTATTTTTGTTTTTTATATTTGTTGTTAAATTGTGTGAATTGTTTTAAAATTTAAGTATATTGTATACACATAATCAATTCATTATTCAATTATATTTTATAGGCTATATACAGCATATTTCTTTAATTTTTATCTAATTCTAATATTTTTCTGTTATTTTATAACCATGTAACTTTAAATCAAAAAAGAATTGTTATCAATGCAAACACAGAGATATTATTATATAACCTTGTCACCTCAAATCACCCACCACACCAAACACTTAAACACTGGATACTGCCGTATTGCCTGGTTGTTATATCGCTTACTGTAATAATAACAAAGGAGCTGCGATAGTAAGTTTATTATACAATATGCGTAGATGTATTATGCATATAGATGTATTATGCATATAGATGTTCTTAACAATTATATATTGCATAGATTATGCTTAGTACTACAGCCCCTTGTCTTTAAGGTTTTGAATGTGGATAATTATTGTATGTTATATTCCTTGTATAACCTTTCTAATTCTTTCTTATCCGTTACCTTTATAAGTTCTTCAGAACGTCCATCTTCCTTTAACTTTGCTATCAAATTGAGCAGCTTTTCTGTCGTCCTTTCTTCACCTTCTATCTTGCCACGCGCTTCGCCTCTTGCTTCTCCTTCTATTCTGCCACGAACTTCCCCTTCTGCCACTCCATCGGCATAACTCTGCTTCTTAACACCATCTATATACGCCTTCTCATCAAATTCTGTCAGTAACATATCTGTCACCTCCGCCTTATTCTGCTGAATTATACTTTTGCATACAATCCAGATTTCATATCTACATATTATATTCGTTATACAGCCTCTCTAATTCTTTCTTATCCGTTACCTTTATAAGTTCTTCAGAACGTCCATCTTCCTTCAGCTTAGCTATCAAATTGAGTAGCTTTTCTGCCATCTTTTCCTCACCATCGGCATAACTCTGCTTCTTAACTCCCTCTATATACGCTTTCTCATCAAATTCTGTCAGTAACATATCTGTCACCTCCGCCTTATTTTTACTAAGTATATCTTTGAGTACATTATCGCGTATTGCTTCGTTAATTGCAAGTTCTACTGCCTCTGCAAATATCTCTTTTTTATTCACTGCCTTCATAGCCTTCCTGTACACCTCAGCCAACTGCACGCTCTTCTCTCTTACAAGTGCAATAAACTTTGAATATTCCATCAGCTTCTGGCACTTCTCCATAAGCTCCCTGTTACATCCATAGTTAATATTAAGCATCTGCACAACAACCTCAACACTTGGCTTTTTTTAGAATTTTTAGCAGAATTCTGATTATCCTCACTGTCTATGGTATCTGCGCTCTCTATATCTGCCACATTTTTCTCTTCAAACAATATTGTAAATGCTTTCGACAGCCTTAACTCCTGCTCCTCCGGCTCTTCATCTGTCCCATTATAGAACACAACATACCTTGGAAATGGCAGCTTCACCAGCTTCTCATTATATATAAGAAGATTATTCTGTTCAATATAGCCCTTATACAGTTCAGCAAAATATATCAGTCCCCTCACTGGCATATTATAATTGATGCTGCTCTGGTGCTCATAAAGATTCAATTCGCTATTAATAATAAATGATATGTCATTCTTATAACCTATGTATATCGCATCTTCTATTGTGTTAATTGTTATGAGGCTGTCATCTGTATGGCTGGTGTCATTCAGTGCATTATCCAGACTCAGCAAATCCTTCTTGTTATTAAAAACCTTCCTGAATAATGTATCCTTGTATTTTCTATTAAACTTTAATTCCATATCCTCTCCTGTATTCCTATATTTTTATCAGAAGCATTATTTATTAATAATGTTCTTTATCTACAAAAACACATTTTGAATATATTTGCAATATACTTTATATATATGTTGTAATCCACTTGATTTTTGTTGTAATTGGACTGATTTTTGTAATGGGATAAATTTCATTTTAGATAATTTGTTGTTATTATACTCTGTTTTTGACTCTATTTTACCTACATCATAATTCAAATCACGCTGGCTTGGATAATTATTGTTTTCCTTTGACTCTATTCAATAATATCTCTATTTAGGTCATATCAGACTGGGCTATTATTCTTTTTTCTTTGACTCTTTTCAATAATATCTATATTTAGGTCATATCGGACTGAGCAATTATTTTTTTCTTTTGACTCTTTTCAATAATATCTATATTGGGGTCATATCTGACGGGACAATTATTCTTTTTCCTTTGACTCTATTTAATAATATCCTTATTTAAGTCACTTTCTGATTGGCTATTATTGTCTTTCTCTTGACCTTATTTAATAATATGTATATTTAAGTCATATCGGATTGGGCAGTTATTGTTCTTCTCTTGACTCTATTCACTAATATCCTTATTTAAGTCACTTTCTGATTGACTATTATTATCTTTCTCTTGACCTTATTTAATAATATGTATATTTAAGTCATATCGGATTGGGCAGTTATTGTTCTTCTCTTGACTCTATTCACTAATATCCTTATTTAAGTCACTTTCTGATTCACTATTATTATCTTTCTCTTGACCTTATTTAATAATATGTATATTTAAGTCATATCGGACTAAACAATTATTCTTTTTCCTTTGACCATATTCACTAATACACTTATTTAAGTCACTTTCTGATTAGCTATTAGTGTCTTTCTCCTGACCCTATTCACTAGTATCCCCATTCAGGTCACACCTAGCTAAATAAATTACCATATAATAAAGCTATCCAGCACATAGCCCATATCATAAATATACAAATATCTATATAATTCACGCACTGATAAACATTAGCCTTTCCATTCAACGAGAATAAAATTAAAACATAATTATCTTAACATTTTTTACAATTACAACTTACTTCCATCAAATAACAATAAAAAAATAAAACTCATCCATATCCATTCCAGCAGCCTTATAATCGTACTTCCACAAAATAACAATAAAAATAAAACTCATCCATATCCATTCCAGTAGCCTTATAATCATCCTTCCACAAAATAACAATAAAAATAGAACTTGTCCCTATCCATTCCAGCAGCCTTATAATCATCCTTCCACAAAATAACAATAAAAATAGAACTTGTCCCTATCCATTCCAGCAGCCTTATAATCATCCTTCCACAAAATAACAATAAAAATAGAACTTGTCCCTATCCATTCCAACAACCTTATAATCACCCTTCCACCCCACAACAATAAAAATAAAACCCCAGCTCACACTCACATGGATTGTGCGAACTGGGGTTTTTATTTTGTATTTTATTCTTAACTGCTGCGCAAAACTTATTGTATTGCCTCACAATTCATATAATTCCTTTGCAGCATAATATTTATATATGTAAATATGTTATACACTGCCAGAATTACTGAAGAAGTGTAAGAACACCCTGGTTAGCCTGGTTAGCCTGTGCAAGCATAGACTGTCCAGCCTGAGCTAAGATGCTGTTCTTGCTGTAGTTAACCATTTCTTCTGCCATATCTGTATCACGGATACGTGACTCTGCTGTCTGAAGGTTCTCAGAAGCTGTATCAAGGTTGTTGATTGTGTGCTCAAGTCTGTTCTGAACAGCACCCATCTGACCTCTTGCTGCAGATACCTTCTTAATAGCTGCATCAATAGCTGTTGTAGCCTTCTGAGCAGAGTCCTGTGTACTTAAGTCTACATTCTTACCAGCAACGCCAAGTGCATCTGCGCTCATCTCATCAAGTGTAAAGTTCATTGTCTGGCCTTCGTTAGCACCAATCTGAAGAGTAATACCCTTATTGCTTGTTGAAGAACCAGAAGTCTTATTAGTAAGACCTAACTTAGAAGCTGTTGTTCCAGTTGTTCCTGTTGTTGAATCTGTATATTCTCCAAATGAGAATGTTATTTCTTCATCACCTGAGTATTCAACGCTTAATGAACCATCCTTGTTAGCCGTTACAGTAAAATCCGTTGCAGTTAAATTAGTTCCCATTGCAGCATTATATTTTCCTACTGCTGTCTGAATATCTGTCTGTAACTGTGTTGCTGCTGACTTTAATGTGTCACCTTCGTTTATTGCTGCTGTTGTTGTAGCTTTAACCTCTGTACCATTAATTGTCATAGTAAAGCTAGAACCATTTGCTATTGTGCTATTAACTTTCATTGTAGCATCAACAGTATTAGCCTTATTGGCATCTGATTGTCCTGATAATAAAACAGCTCCAAATGAGTCGGTATCTGCTGCTCCTTGTGTTACTGTTGTCGCAGTTGTTCCTACAAAGCCAAATGAAGAATCTTCTCCATCATTATTGCTCTTTATATCTACTTTTCCTGCTGTTGCGTTAGCTTTAACAGTTACTGTCCCCTTAACACCTGCTTCCTTAGCTGCATTGTTAAGTAATGTTTCTAAATCAGTAGCAAAAGACTTTGTCTGAGCATCTGTCATTGCAGATAAATCAACAGAATATTTAGAAAGAAAATCCTTCGCATCACCCTTTGACCAATCTACATTAAATGTGTTTCCATCAATCTCAAATGTATCTGTAATTGTTGAACCTGCTAATCCTGACAAATCCGTTTTAATGCTATTAGATGTCATTGTTGTTGCACTAAATGTTGCAATACTAGCACCATCAAGCTTAGCACCTGTTGATGTAGCTGACTTGCTTCCAAGTGAGCCATCAAGTAACTTCATTGTATTGAACTCTGTTGTATCAGAGATTCTTGTAAGCTCGCTCTGAAGCTGCTCGATTTCGTTCTGTACTGCTTCTCTATCGTCATCTGTCTCTGTTCCGTTAGCTGCTTGTACTGAAAGCTCTCTCATTCTCTGAAGGATTGAGTGTGATTCATTTAAAGCACCTTCTGCTGTCTGGATAAGTGAGATACCATCCTGAGCGTTAGTTGAAGCCTGATTAAGACCTCTGATCTGTCCTCTCATCTTCTCTGAGATTGAAAGTCCTGCTGCATCATCTGCTGCACGGTTGATTCTGTAACCTGAAGATAACTTCTCTGTTGACTTTGACTGAGCTGATGAAACACCGCTGAGCATTCTGTTAGCGTTCATAGCTGACATATTGTGTTGTACTACCATAGTATGTACCTCCGTGTAAATATAATATTTTTCTTAGGGAATCCGTTCCCATATAAGCCTTGTATATATTGTTTTGATATGTCATATCTGACTTATGAATTTAAAAATCAGAAATTTTTAAACTACTCATAATCACATATAAAATACATTTCTAATATGCCATCAACATATCTTTGATACGTTTCTGCAACAGCTCAAATATATCTATGGCATATTCCCAACATACATTAAATGTGTCGCACGACATATCCTCAACCTGCAAGGCTCTGTATAATAAGCAGAATTTCCATGCTAATTCTGCGTATTATCTTTGTTTGACATCTTGTCTTCTTTAATCAGACGGCGTATCTTGTTAAGTGTGTCTGGCGAAAGATTAGACTCTGCATAATAAGAAGATATGAAGCGCGATGCTGTTTTACCTTCCTTCTCTTTATTTCTTGCAAGAACTTTACTTCTCACTATGTTGAGTTCACGCGGTGCATCTATAAGCAAATGTATATTGCCCTCCGAACCGCCTGAATACACAACTCTGATGTCCTTCCCGATGTCGATAAACTCGCCGGGCTTAATCGTAAGCTTTAACATATAACCTCCTTGTTAACCTTTATCCGCAACAATTTATATTAAAATGTTGCATCCTTTTGAATTAAATGGAGGATTTGATATGGGAACAGCACAGCCAATAAGAAACGAAAAAGAATTAGAAGCATTTAGAAAGTATTATCTTGAACAGAAGCAGAACTACCGCAACTATGCACTGATATGCCTCGGTGTCAATTCGGCATTGAGAATAAGCGATATTCTTAAATTAAAGTGGAGTGATGTTTACGATGCTAAGAAAAGGTGTTTTAGAAAACACATAATAATTACAGAAAAAAAGACTGGAAAAGAAAACAGAATTGCCATCAATTCCAATACTAAGATGGGATTGCAAATATACTTAAACAGCCTGCATTACTTTGACGTTGACGAATATATATTTGCCGGACAGAAGGAGCACTCACATCTATGCCGTTCACAGGCATTCAGAATAGTAAAGCAGGCAGCGCAGTCACTCAATATGGAGGATAGAATAAGCTGCCACTCTATGCGCAAAACATTTGGATATTACGCGTGGAAATACGGCACACAGCCAGCAGTACTTATGGATATATACAACCACTCGTCATATGAGATTACTAAGAGATATCTGGGAATTAAACAGGACGATAAAGACTCAGTATTTTTAAGCATTAACCTGTAATTAACATAATCAGAATATAGCGATTTACAAATGGTTATTTTACGCCTCATATCCTCTCAAACTGCATAAATACTGATAAAAATAATATTTTATCTAAGCAAAAATACATTTGACAGTATATATGCCAACATAAATAAGGATATGAAAATTGTAATGTCACAACCAAATTGATATTAATTGTCATTTCAATTAATATTCTTTTAATTTTATTAATATTTATGGTTAAGTATTATTATGATGTGACGATATAGATTATGTAATTGAGTAGAACAGATATTCAAGGGATGCAACATTTTAATATAAATTGTTGCATCCCTTTTTATAATTATACGAATTATGAAGAATTTTATTCTGTTTTTTAAGAATAAAGCGCATGATACAGCTTTAAGAACTTTTCATCTCTTTCTGCAATAGTCTTACTGTCTTTGCCATCTGAATAATCATAGAAGCCCTTCCTGCTCTTGACTCCATATTCACCTGCATCATAATATTCTTTAAGAAGTTCTGGCGGTTCCTTGGAGTCGCACAGGTCTTCACAAAGATACTCACTTACATGATAAAATGTATCGATACCACCTAAGTCAACCACTTCAAGAGGTCCTAAGCATGCATAACGGAAACCTAGTCCATACTTCATGACATCATCAATTCCTTCACTTGATACAACGCCCTTATTTACAAGGTCAAGCGCCTCCCTGAGTACTGCAAGCTGAAGTCTGTTAGCTGCAAAACCAAGAACATCTTTATTTACAATAACTGGTTTTTTATCAATTTTTAGAGCAAGTTGATATATAGTCTGTGCAACCTCATCTGTTGTGTTATCACCTTTAATAATCTCGATAAGTGGAACAAGGTGAGGTGGATTGAACCAGTGCATACCTATAAACCTTTCCGGTTTCTTAACTGACTGCGCTAATCTGTTAATAGATAATCCGGAGGTGTTGGTTGTAATAATTGCATCATCATTTATAATTTCTGATATAGTTTTATAGAATTCATCCTTAATCTCTACCTTTTCAGTGAGATTTTCAGCCACAAAGTCGCAGCTCTTAAAACAGTCGGTTGAAGTTGTGTATGTTATAGAGCTTAACAGCTTATCCGCGGCCTCCTTATCCATCTCACTGGACTTTACGAGAGTTTCCACATTTTCTTTAATTCTGTCCTCCGCTTTCTTAAGGCTCTCTTCTCTATGGTTATACAGAGTTACATTATCAAAATACTTTGCATATATCTGCGCCATGGACGAACCCATTATGCCTGCACCTGCAATTACAATATTATTAATTTCCATAATAGACCTCTTTTCCGCACACGTTTTTTGCGCATAGTTGGATTGTGTTAAGTGTGCATAACACAATCCCGTTTATAATAATTTTATATCAAAGCGGAGCGACTCTTGTGCATCACTCCGCTTTATTGCCAAAATATATTAATCAATATATCTTTTATACCAATCAGGCACCTCATTTGTTATTGTGTATAATTCGCCTTTTTTATATATGGCAAAACGATTAAATGCTTCTGTATCTGGTATTCCATGTCCACCATGTTCCACTCTGTAAGCAATTCTTTATTTTGCTATTTCTACTGTTTCAACACCTATATAATGAACTTCAACTTCATAACCCCGTGATTTTGCTATATCTATATTTTTTAATATAGAATTTCCACATAAAGTTGTAATTTCTTTATGTCATTATATATAGCTGAGTATTTATTAACATCACACACACTCATCCCTCCCTATTTTATAGGTATAACAGATATTATATCTATCGTGAATATAATAATTCCCAGATAAATATTCTCATAAATATCCGTAAGAAAACGGAGCGACACCCGCGTATCACTCCGTCCTCAAGAGAAAAAACTTATAGAAAAATAGCAAATAACCTAACTCATAATATCTATATTAATTCACTATTAGAAATCTACTTCTGTATCATAGTAGCAGCACTTAAGGAGCTTCTCCATCTCTTCCTGACTTGGCTGACGTGGATTAGAACCTGTACATGCATCCTTAATAGCATTAGCAGCTACTTCTGGAAGCTTAGCAAGGAATTCATCTTCTGGAACGATTCCCTGTTCTGCTGGAAGACCACCCTCGCCATAGTTCTTAATGCACTGTGGTATGTTAAGCTCGTCATTCATCTTACGAAGCATAGCGATTAAGTTATCAATCTTAGCCTCAGTTGTGTCTCCACCTAATCCTAAGAAATCAGCTATGTATGCATAACGCTTAGCTGCTGTCTCATCCTTAGAGTTAAACTTGATAACCTTAGGAAGATACATCGCATTAGCTGCACCGTGGATAATATGTCCGCCTTCAAATGCTGCACCAGTCTTATGTGCCATTGAATGAACGATACCAAGTAATGCGTTAGAGAATGCCATACCTGCAAGACATTGTGCGTTGTGCATTGCATCTCTCTTCTCCATATCTTCATTATATGAACCAACAAGGTCATCCTTAATCATCTTCATAGCGTGAAGTGCAAGCGCATCTGTGTAATCACAGTTAGCTGTAGATACATATGCTTCAATAGCATGTGTCATCGCATCCATACCTGTATGTGCTACAAGCTTCTTAGGCATAGTTTCTGCAAGCTCTGGGTCAACGATAGCTACATCTGGTGTAATCTCAAAGTCTGCTAAAGGATACTTAATACCTTTTTCATAATCTGTTATAACTGAGAACGCTGTAACTTCTGTAGCTGTACCTGATGTAGATGAAACAGCACAGAAATGAGCTTTAGTACGAAGCTTTGGTAAACCGAATACCTTGCACATATCTTCAAATGTTGTTTCTGGATATTCATACTTAATCCACATAGCCTTAGCTGCATCGATAGGTGAACCACCACCAATAGCTACTATCCAGTCTGGCTGGTATTCTTCCATAACCTTAGCGCCCTTCATAACTGTATCAACTGAAGGATCTGATTCGATACCCTCGAATAACTTAACTTCCATTCCAGCTTCCTTAAGATAATCTTCTGCTCTCTGAAGAAATCCGAAACGCTTCATAGAACCACCACCAACACAGATGATAGCCTTCTTTCCTTTAAGAGTCTTAAGTGCTTCAAGAGCTCCCTTACCATGATATAAATCTCTTGGTAATGTAAAACGTACCATAATCCAATACCTCCTAATAATATGAATTAAAATAATAAGTGAATTGAATAGATTGTTAAAACTCTAACAATCTCTATGTTTCTTAGTATATACCTCTTTCTTCATAATTTCAAGCAAATATGACATAATTTATTGTATTTTATATGTATTTTATTTTTCCTTCAGAAAATGAGTTTTATTTTTTACATTTGCATTAAATTGCAAATGTATTTTCGCACTACTCCTCTAATATACTGGACATATCTTACTTTTATGCCTAAGCAAAAGATTGTTTTATAAAAAGCATTTTCCACCTTTAATTATCTGTTTTATCGCACTATAATATAAATAAATATACACGGAGGTGATATAATGAAAATTATACGTTCTGACACATCTGACAGGTCTAATCACATTAATTGTTTTAAACATATAAAATATATGACAACTGCTGCCGTACTTACAGCAGGGCTTTTTATAACGGGCTGTGGAAGTTCTCATGCCATGAATACGGCTGTTGACAAGGCTGATAAAGATAGTTACTTATCTGCTAATAATGATAACTGTACTGTTTTTTCTATCCGCGGAGATGGTTTTTACGCGGACACTTATGATGACTGGGATTTTCCGGATATATCGTCCGATTATACTTCCTTTGATGACACTGCTTTTACAGATTATGACTCTGATGATGACACTGATATTAACAACCCGGATGATGACGCTGATATTAACAGCTCTGATGATGGCTCTGATAGTAATAACTCTGATAATTATGACCCGACAGAAGAAGCTTTATATCTTGATAATTCTGGCTCTTCAGATAATTCTTTTGATGATAGTCCATCTGAAACTGACATCTATGGTACAGACGGCAGCTCATCTTCCGATAACGACAGTCAGCCTGAATATACTAATCCAAATGCATGGATTAATAACCTTTCAGCTTCCTCATATAATAACCAGCTTATAATTGTGGCTGCCAATGGCTCTTACGCCAATGTAGCCATGTATAATAAAAATAATGATGACACATGGGAAACTATTGTTGATACCAATGGTTATGTCGGCGTTGACGGAGTTGGTAATGCAAGCGAATATGCACATATTACGCCTAGCGGGATATACAGCCTGAGCATTGCTTTCGGTGTAAATAGCAACCCCGGTACAGCACTTCCCTACACACAGGTAGACTCATCCTATTATTGGGTGGATGACCCTTCATCTGACTGGTACAACAGATTTGTTACAACAAACACGACAACTCCGGACTGGTCAAGTGCAGAACACATTATTGACTACCCTGTTCCTTATGCCTATGCTATCGCTATTGACTATAATACCTCCTGCGTTAAGGGTGCCGGAAGTGCCATATTTCTGCACTGTTCTAACGGAAACCCTACATATGGATGTGTTTCCGTTCCGCAGTCAGCAATGATTACCATACTTAATAATATCCGTACAGGCTGTTCCATAATCATTGATGAGGCGTACAATATATCTGATTATTAATTAAAGTTCCAGATAACTAAGACATGGATAAAACAATCCTGCAACATACAGATATTAGTTAAACCCCCAGATTAACCTGTTATGGTTAACCCGGGGGTTTTATATATCCATTATTATAAATGTCCGATTTTTACATAATTTCCTTAACAGTCTTAACAACATTATCAACTGTAAATCCGAAATGTTCAAATAATGTAGCGGCAGGACCTGAAGCGCCGAAGCCCTCCATAGCAATAACCTTTCCGTCAAGACCTACATACTTGTACCAGCCAAAGTCAGAAAGTGCTTCAACTGCAACTCTCTTTCTTACAGCATTTGGAAGTACACTTTCCTTATATTCTGCTGACTGCTTATCGAAAAGTTCCATACTTGGCATACTTACAACTCTTACATCTATGCCGTCCTTCTTAAGTTCTTCCTTTGCTTCAACTGCAAGGCTTACCTCGGAACCGCTTGCGATGATAATAGCATCTGGAACAGCCTTTTCTGACTCAGCGATTACATAACCACCCTTAAGTGCATCCTTTGATGAACCTGCCATCTGTGGAAGATTTTGTCTTGTAAGCACAAGACCTGTAGGACCACATTCATTTTCAACTGCATACATCCATGCTGCTGCTGTTTCTGTTCTGTCACAAGGTCTGAATACTGTGAAACCTGGAAGTGAACGGAACGCTGCAAGCTGCTCAACAGGTTCATGTGTTGGGCCGTCTTCACCTACACCGATACTGTCGTGTGTGAATACATATGTTAATGGAAGCTTCATAAGTGATGTAAGTCTTGCCATTGGCTTAACATAATCACTGAATACAAAGAATGTAGCAACAAATGCCTTGAGACCTCCGTGAAGCATAAGACCATTGCCAATAGCTGCCATAGCCTGCTCTCTTACACCAAAGTGAAGATTGCTGCCTGCATAATTATCCTTTGAGAAATCTCCTGCATCCTTCATATTAGTCTTATTAGATGGTGCAAGGTCTGCTGAACCACCTATAAGATTAGGCATAGACTTCTTTATCATATTAAGAATAGTTCCACTTGTGCTTCTTGTTGCTTCAGGCTTGTCACCCTTAGCCCAGTACTCCTCAGAATTGAATAAATCGGACATATCATATCCATCAAAGTAGTTATCCCATAACTCTTTCATTTCTGGATACTTCTCTACATATGAAGCAAAAAGTTCATTCCACTTATCCTCTGCCTTAGCCATATTAGCTGCAAGCTCCTTGTAGTGGTCATATACTTCCTGTGGAACTTCAAAGTCACCCTTGCAAGGCCAGCCGATATTTTCCTTAAGTGCTGCAACATTATCAACACCAAGAGGCTCACCGTGTGCACTTGCCTTACCCTGCTTGGCTGGGCAGCCGTAACCGATAAGTGTATTAACCTTGATAAGTGAAGGACGTGTCTTATCAGCCTTTGCTTCTTCTATAGCCTTTCCGATAGCTTCGAGGTCGTTACCGTCCTCAACTTCTATTGTCTGGAAGCCGAATGCCTTAAATCTTGTCATAACATCTTCTGTAAATGCTATGTCTGTGCTTCCCTCTATTGAAATATTGTTAGAATCATAAAATACAATAAGCTTAGAAAGTCCAAGTGTACCAGCAAGTGAAAAGCACTCAGATGAGATACCCTCCATCATACATCCGTCACCACCAAGAACATATGTATAATGGTCAACTACCGGATAACCTTCCTTGTTAAATACTGCTTCAAGATGTGCTTCTGCCATAGCCATACCAACTGCCATAGCCATACCCTGTCCTAAAGGACCTGTTGTCGCCTCAACACCTACAGTATGTCCATATTCCGGATGTCCCGGTGTTAAAGAACCAAACTGTCTGAAGTTCTTTACTTCATCAAGTGAAAGATTACCTATTCCAAAAAGATGGAATAAAGAATACAGTAACATAGAACCATGTCCACCAGAAAGAACAAATCTGTCCCTGTTTACCCATTCAGGATTTTGTGGGTTATAATTCATATGCTTTGAAAATAACTCATAAGCTATAGGTGCTGTTCCAAGTGGTAATCCCGGATGTCCTGAATTAGCCTTCTGGATAGCATCAGCAGATAACACTCTTATTGCATTTACTGACATTTCTTCAATATTCATATTAATCCTCATTTCTGCACACATTTTTTATAACAGGCCTGTGTCAGGTGCGCACAGACACAGGTCCTACATATTGCTATAATAACAGTACATATGTATATTATCAATATCAGGCAGAAAAAACCTTTTATGATACTTACCATTAATATTACTGTCTTAATCCGTCATCAGTCCTTAAAGTCCGCTTCTGTAAGGAATATTACATCCCCGTTGTCACTGCGCTTCTTCTTAAGACCACCGAAGAACTTTCTTGATGCACGCTTCTCTGAATTAGCAATAGCCTTGTTAATAATCTCCTTGATATCGTCAAGCTTGATATTATCATTCATATTGTGAAGCTTATCTATCTTTAAGTACAGTTCAAGAAGTGCATCATCATCAACCTCGTACTGCCTCTTTCTTGCAAATCTCTTTGCCATCTCAACAAGCTCATTAACATTATACTGCTTAAGAGTTATCTTATGATTAAATGTCTTCGTAAGTTCAGGATTGAAGTTAAGAAGTACATTCATCTCTGCATCAGAGTCTTCGAATATAACTATCATTCTGTCTGTAACCTGATTCATGCATTCAATAATCTCATTAATTCTCTTAGGCTGTATAGTTCCTGCGCCTTCTACGATAAGAGCAGTTCCCTTAAGCTTACCCATAGCTTTTGTGATACCTCTCTGGTTGATACTCTCACCAGATGTCTTTGCTATCTTCTTTGGCTTCTGTGGATATACATAATTAATAGCTCTTACTATTGTTCTTGCAAGGTCTGTCTTATCCGAGCTTGAATTGCCAGAGATAAGAATATTACCTGTTGATGAAGTATTCATATTCATTTCACTGTCAAGCGACTCAAACAGCTCAACAAGCTGGCTCTCAAGTCCCGGCATTTCTCTGTACTTTCTGAATATCTTTGCAAGCTCACCTGAAAGCTTCTTCTCCTGTACTTCCTCATCATCCTCAGTATTATCATAATCAGAAGTATTAGATTCTGATACTAAGTAAGCTGCTGTTTCCTGCTGCTGTATTGATACACTGTCATCTGAAATATTCTTAAGAGTATCATCACCTAACTTATTCACATAAGCTTTAAGTAATTCATCTGTCACAGGAGCAAACTGTGCTGTGTCAAGTGTCATCTCCTCAGTAGCTTCCACATTATTGAATTCTACATCCTGTGCTGTATCCGAAGGAGCAGTTATTTCCTGCATATCCTGTGAAAACGCTGCATCTATAGCCTCATTTTCAGGCTGCTGTATAACATTTTCCTCTGCTTTTTTAATAGCATTTTTAGTGTTCTGCTCAAGTATAAATGCTGCCTTTCCTGTTCTCATAGACAGGTCTCTCTTTACTGAGTCAAGCAGTACTTCTGCTTCTGCGGCTCTCTTAGCTTCTGCCTCATCGAACTTATCACCCTTCTTTAGTGCTTCTTCTTTCTTCTTGGCAATTATACGCTCATAAGCCTGACTCTTTTCATCCTTCTCATCAAGCAGACGTTCAAGCTCTACCTTAGAAAACTCTCTTGTATCCTGCTTTCCATACTTTTCTTCCCTGACAGTCTGCATCCAGTCACTTATGCTTAACTGGCCTTCTATCTGTCCATCATCCTGCACAACCTCATCCGCACCAGATGGTCTGTATGTATCAGCCGCCTGTGCATTAACTGCATTTCTTTCAAAAGGTGGTCGGAATGTTTCCTCCTGCTCATCCTTAAACAAGTTCTTTACATTCTGCGCAAGTTCTTCCTGAAGATTGTGCGTATCATACATACTATAGTTAGGCACAGCTACCTCTATATCCATAGCCTCTGCCTTCTCATCCATACGCTTCTTTGCTGCTATTCTTGCCTCTTCTTCATCTTCTCTTGTTATCTTTTCGCAGTTGTTTTCTATCTTCTTTTTGGCACTTTCTATAAGCTCCTTTAAAGATAATGAAGCTTTATTTACATTATCTGAGAAACCATCATCAGCACCGTCACCTGCTGTACCTGTTAATCCTGTATCTTTAGCAGATATGCCTGCGGCTTCATTCTTTACTTCATTCTGCTTCTCTATAGCCTTTACTATAGAGTCCTTAAGTGCGCTGTTCTGGTTATTCTGCACAAGGTCAATAGACACGCCTTCCATACTTACAGTATCTTTATCAACTACCTTACCATTGTCATTCTTTGGTGCTGTAACAACCTCTTTATCATCTGCATTTGTACCTGCTGTTGAAGCCTTTGCAGCCTTTGCAGCGGCTTTCTTACCTGTTTCCGGCTTTTTAAATGTATTCTTATTATCGTCAGCATCAAGAACATCTCCCACTTCATCCTTTTTAAGACGCGCAAGCTCTTTCTGCTCCATAAAAAGCTTTTCCTTGTTAGCTTCCTCATCTGACTTTCTTGCATTAATCTCAACAAGTATCTTCTTCTGTGTATTAGAAAGATTAACTCCCAGCTTTTCCTTAAGCTTTACAGCCATCTCTACATATATGCCATCCTGAAACCATAACACAAGATTATCACAAGTCTTGATACAGTCCTCCTTACGTCCTGTCTTATAATAAAGATTAGCAAGCTCATACATATACTTTTCGTCTATCTCTGACTCTTTATACTCTTCAAGTATCTCTACAAGCTCTGTATCAGGTGCCCCCTGTGCTCTTCTTAAGTCATAATACAGTATGAATCTGTTAACATCATGAGGTGACATCTTAGCATACTCATTATACAAATCCTCTGCATTTTCAAAATCATCTACTTTTATAAAAAACTCTGTAAGCTTATATATAAGCTTTCTTCCACCAAGATTACGGTTATAGGCAAGTATTGCCATATCTCTTGCCTCTTCATAATCACCGGCAGCTTCCTGCACATTGATTATAGTTGCAAGAGTTGACCAGTCCTTTATCTTGTTCCAGTTCATCTCTTTTGCAATATCTGCAGCCTGCTTATATTCTTTCTTTGCAGCAAGCTTTTTAATCTGTTCCAACTTTATATTAAACTCGTATTTATCCACGTTAAAGACCTCCATTGTGTCAATGACTCGAAATTTCTAAACACTCCGTATAATTTTATCACAGTGAGGTATTGTTGTAAACTGCCATTTACTGTTGTTTCGGACTGATAAAGTCAAAGCTTGCCTGTTCATAATCCATACGCGTATACTCTAACTCCTGTTCCTTAACACTGCTGTAATAGTCGACAACGACTGTCTGCTGTCTATTATCAGACAACTTCTGTCCTAATATATAATTAACATCAAATCTTGCTGTTATAGCAGGAGTTGCGCCTCTTGCAGGCACAATAAGCTGTATATGGTTTACTGACAGAAGCTTGAATATAGGCTCCCATATATATATGTCTTTTGCTGCGCCAAACGGATTATCTATAAATATAGTATTACCCGTGATACTTCCATCTGATACTGCATTTATATTAGATATATAATTAATAATCGCTATAAGGAACTGTATATATATACCCTGTGACTGTCCTGTTGAGCCGACTGCCTCCTCATATCTTAAGTATCTGCTCTGGTCCTTGATACGCTCTCTCTTATAAAGATTAATTCTTATCGAATTCATATCCGTAACTATAACAGAGAACAGTCTTTTCCACGTAAGTCTGTTTCTTATGTACCTGAACTTATCATCCTGCTCATTAAAGCCTTCTGCTGCCTCTATAGTTTCATCTATATACTTAGACATTCTCTCCTTATATGCACTTTCTTTAACATAAGGTATTGAAAGGCTGATTATTGATATATCCTCATTATCCATCTTTATATGTGAAAGCTTAGGAAGTCTTTCAAGCTCTGTGCGGATGTTGCTGCAGGTCTGTATACAACGGTTTTCAAAGTTATCTTTTATTCTTTCCATATCTTCGATACCCTTGTGTACTCTTGTCTTTTCAAGCTCAATATATCCGCTGGTTTCATCAAGTGACTCTATAAGAAGCGCCGTCTGCTGTCCATCCTTAGGCATATTAACAGACAGGCTTATCTGTGTTGCAAGGTCATCACCATTATGCTGCTTAAGATTATCTATAAGCTTACTCTTATGTTTTGCGAACTCATCGAGCTTCTTATATTCAAGCTTAAGAATAGTAGAATATTCCTTTGCAGTCTTATTATAGTCTTTACTCAAGGTATTATAATCAAGTGGTTTTATGTCTGATTTTTTTAATATTTCTTCTTCTGGAATATCTATTCCAGCATCCGACATTATCCTCTCAATATCCATTCTGCATATTTCAATATTCTTAAGTTCGTTTTCAAGCTGCTTTCCCGCCGCCGTTTCTTTCTTCAGGTCTTTCTCAAGCTGCTGTACTATGAGTGTATTGTTTTTTACGAATTCATCCGGATTATCACAGTCGAATTCCTCATAAGTGCTGTAACGCTCCTCTATCTGTGAAACTGCATATGTCACACTTCCCTCAAGTCTGTTAAACATTGCCTCCTGCATGCCAAGTTCTCTGTCAGCCTCGCTATACTGCTTCTGCAGCCCTGCAAGTTCATCTGAAAGCTCACGAAGCTTTTCCTGACTGCTCACAGACAGCTTTCCCTGCATATAAAGCTCCTTAAGATTTTCTACATCTTCACCACGATATTCTATTGACTCAATACATTTTTTCATAGCTGCCTCAAGATGGCTTCTTAAAGCCTCCTTATCGGTTAAGTCAGCATTTTTATTATTAAGAATATCCTTAAGTCCCGTAAAACGTCCGATAAGTTCCCTTATATCCTCTTCGCTGTATTCCTTATCACTTATATCAGTGTCAGAAATATCAGAATTATTCTTACAGAACTTAGAGAAATTATTCTCCCAGTTGTATACAAGCTCTGTGTATCTGCTGTCTGCACTGTCCTTATAGCCGCCAGCCTTAATATATTCCTCTCTTGCCTTATCAAGATATGCTGCATACTCAATTATGGCACGTTCAGCCTTTGCAAGTCTGTCATTATATGACGTCAGCTTATCATAATCACAAGATATGTCTGCATATACATCTGCTATCTTCTTAAGTCCGTCAGCCTGCTTTTTTAATTCTTCAAGTTCATGTCCGAATTTTTCAATTTTTTCTGTATCAGCAGCTTTTTTATTTTTATATTCTTCATGCTCTGAATGGCACTTATTAAGCTTTTCTGTAATGTCAGAAAGCTCTTGCTCTGCCTCTTTTATATCAGCCTCAGGTACGCTTTCAAGTGCAGACTCGTACTTTACTGCAAATGTATAATCTTCCCATATCATCTGCTTTCTGCCGTCAAGCTTATGCATATCTGCACTTATATTATCAAGCTCATCCTCCGCCCTTTTAAGCTCTGCTTCTTTCTTCGCTGCATCTGTCAGAAAATTCATATTTTTAAGTGCAAATACAACCATATCCTTATCGATAGCATAGTCTGTATTTTTTGCAACATTTTCACTTATGACAGGATATATCTGTGTTCCTTTTCCAAATGCTTTCAGCGCATCATTATTCTTAACTCTGGCAAAATCATTTTTAATAACAAAGCCATACTCCACGAAAGGAATACGCTTTAATACATCTTTTCTTGTGTCATCCTCAAGCTGCGATAACCACTTATAGCCCTCAACAGCATCATCGCCATACATATTGTAAAGATAATCTTTAAATATATCTCTTTCAGGACTGTCTATATAATATGTGCCCTCTTTTATTGCTTCGATGTATTTCTTAAGCTTATCGTGTTCCTTTAACTTTTCGTTATACTCTGTATTTATCTGTGTATAAGTCGAAAGAACAGCTTCACCAAGCCCATCTACAAGCTTAACACCATATATTTTCTCTATGTCATTAAGCTTATCATGCCCTGCATTTATCTTAAGCTGCTGCTCCTTCATCCTGCTTATACGCTCTTCAAGCATACTCTTTCTGGCTTTTAAAATGCTGTCGTTTTCCTGTGCCTTATAAAGCCTGGCTGTATCCTCTTCCAGCTCATTTTTAATATCTTCTATATCATTACTTATAGCTGATATATTATCATTACAGCGTGCAAGTTCGTCCTGTGCTGTGTCAGCAACAAGTACGCCATACTCGTTACAGAGTTCCTTCTGTTTAAGCTCACTGTCCCTTATCTTTTCCTGCATATTATCTCTCAGGCCTAATATGACAGCGCAGTCCTTCTCTGCATTTTTATGGTTATTCTCTGCCTCCTCAAGCATATCATGTGCCTGCTTTTCACTGAGTGCCGCCTCATCTGCCATATCTTTATAATCCTTGATATGCCCTTCATAGTACACCTTATATTCATAAGCAAGCTTTTCAAGCTCATTTGTTATGTCCTCATCCTCACGCAGCCTGTTATCAAGTGCAGTATCAACCTTTAATAATTCCTTCTCATACTCCACATAATCGCAGTAATCATTGGCTGACTCCATAAGCATAAGACGTTTCTTAACATCATTAATCTTTTTTTCCTTCTGTGAAAGCACCTCTGTTGAATTCTTTACAAGCGCTTCAACCTCCCTTAACGACTTCTTCTCAGAAAGTACCTTTGCAACTGCTATTCTGTACTTCTTATCCTCAAGTTCATTTATATGTGCTTCATTTTTCCTGTTATGCTCATCCAGCTCAAGCTGCTTATCCTCTGTCATATGCACTGCTGATGCAAGCATTGTATACAGCTTTTCTTCCTTTTCCTTCTTGTTATTATAAAATGCTGTATATGTATCAATATATTCCTTAAAATGTGCCAGCACCTCTGTCTGGCTGTCGTAATCACTTATCTGGCTGTTTTTTCTTGACAGCTCAATAAGCTTATCTTTTATATCAAGGAGTGTCTGTGCCATCATAACATCGTCATTATCAACGGATAATCTGTTGTTGTAAGACTTCTGGATAATCTCCTCTATAAGCAGGTCTTCAACAACCTTACGGCTTGTCCTGTAGTTCGTTTCAAAGTAAGTCCTGACGTGTCCCTCAGTCTTATTGATACCCCTTACTATTTCCCACGCACTCTCATATATGCCATATCTGGATATAAAGCTCTGGTAATCGCCTTTTCTGTCAAATATATGGACTTCTATCCCCTTATCTTCCTTTGTTACATCACGAAGATATGCCTTAAGTCCGTTAAATGTAACTCTCTCACCATTATGCACAAGTGGAAGATTTTTTATGTCATTAGGACCTGTCTGCCTGTAAAATATGCAGTAATTAAAGTATTCTATGCTTGTATTATCGGATGAAGACACATTTGCACCTGAAACCTCACCTGTACCTGAGGTATCTAATGCCTCCCTCTCCTCTGTGATCTCTCTTTCCTCAGCACTTCTTGCTTTTCTTGCACAGAAGCCTGTTGTCATATATCTGTAGCCATCTTTAATACAATGAGAATCAAGCTTCCACTCCACCAGCGAATGTATACACGTATTGTCGCTGCCTTTTCTGAAAAGCTTCTCTATCGGCTGCTTATCATCTAACGTACAGTTAGGTATCATATTCTGCATAAGAAGCAGCATAAGAAGACTCTTGCCACCACCATTGGCAAGGTCATATATCGTATTTCTACAGTTAAAACGCATTATAAAATCATCGTAAAACTGTGTACCAAAGTTATATTTTACGTTGTTCACCCTTACTCTGTTAATCTGTGGCATATCAATCCTCCATAACTTTAACCGGTTTATTCTTTCTGTATTACAGTCAATCTCCTGTATACAATCTTAGCTCTGCATAAGTTCTGCCATTCGTCCCTTATACTCATCGAAATAATTCTCTATAAGCGCCCTGAACCTGTCTGTTGGATAGAACCTGTTCTGTACCTCTGTAAGAAGCTCCTGCGATACGCAGAAGTTAAGCGCAATCTTCACAAAGCCTGTCTTTGAATTCTTTGCAGCCCTTACGTCCGCCGTATCCGCAACTGTTATTATAGGAAGTGCATCCCAGCTTAGTGCTATCTGCTTAAAACTGTTTTCTTCAACATCATCGATGATAATCCCAAGCTTTTTATCAACTATGGAAGCAACTGACGAGTCCACATTACGCACAATATCTTCTACTCTCACAAATTCTGCATATGTCGTACTTGCTGAGTCCGTATAAAATTCTGTTATTATATTATATATGATAAAATATACAAGATAGAGTTCTCTGTTTACACGTAATCCGAGTCTGTTTCTAAGCTCCTCATTAGTGTAACCGAACACTCTGTTATTATCACCGGCACTCACATACAGTCCATTATTGTACTCATATATATTAAGATTGAACTTCTTAAGTGACATATGAACAATATCATAAACCTCTGCATTGGTATTATATTCCTGATAAAGCTGGCTGTTATCGCCACTCTCACTCACCTGTTCACCCATTATAAGTCTTGATACTATATCAAGCGCCTTATCCAGATTTCTGTTTTCCATAATAATCCTCATTTCTGCGCACGTTTTTGCGCATAACGAATTGTGTCAGGTATGCGCCGACACAAATCCCGCGTGTGAAAAGTCCATTTTCACACTATACTATTGTCTTACTTTAACATAATTGTCATTAATACTTTGTTACTCAGGCTTCTATTTTTATAATTATATTTATTGATATAAATGTACAATTTTTACAACAACATACATTCTATGTTTTTGCGAATTTATAATTTATCACACCATTTAATATAAGCACTTTAATATATTAGAACACCTTCTTAAATGCTATATTAGTTACCTGTATATCATCCAGAGCTGTCCTCTGTATGTTCTCTATATTCTGTGTACCATCCGACTTATTATTATAAACTGAAATATTTTGTGTACCATCTGTATTATATATATCCTCTGATATATCGCTGGAAACCGCAATATTTTGTACAGCATCGGCATCCTCTGGTGCATCGCCTAAAGCCCCATCTTCCCTGTCACTTTCACCCCTGACTATAAGAATATGCCTTACCTCTTTTCCCTTGAAGCTCTCCTCAAGTATTCCATCAAGAAATGTTTCACTATGCATATTATCGCCGCCTACCACGTACTCATCTCTCTGACAGAGGTTTACAAAAAATGCATAGTAATCTGCATTTTTAAGTATCGCATCACCATACGCACGTCGCATATAACCACTAAATGTGTCGAGTGTGAGCATGTCCGATTTTTTCAAACATACCTTATCAATGCACATAAGAAGGTTATTCATAACAAATGTATAATTATGCTTTATTCTCTCATCAACAGCCTCATCCTCATACACTATCTGCTTAAGCTCATTTTTATTTACATACTCTTTCTTTTCGTATCTTTCAGGCTTAACCATAAGTGCCTCATCTATTGTTTTAAGGTCAAGCGTTTTTCTTATATTAAGCTTAAGAAGCGGGTCTATAAGATACTTAAGCGCATCCGCGTTGTCTTTTCGTATCATATCTGAAAGTGCTGTTGCAAAGTCCATATGCGGACGAAGTCTTGCAAGCTTTGCCCTTCTTACCGCTTCATCAGTGGTATTCTGCATCTGCGTACAGTCACGAAGAAGCTGTGCATGCTTGTTCATGGCTATCTTTAACTGGTCTTCAAGATGGTGTATCTCCTTCATAGTTCTGTAATAGCTGTCTGTACCTGACGGAGAACCCTCAAGCCTTGATATTGCCTTATCTATAAGCTCTTTATTCTTCCTAAAAAGCTTCTCCTCGTCATTAAACCACTTCATTCCTGTATTTACAAAGTCTTCATATGCCTCAACACCAGCGCATACATCCTGTGCAAGTGTTTCCATTACCTCAGTCTTACGAAGCCGCAGTCTTCCAACCTCTTCATTAATACGCTCAACAACCTCAACACCACCTCTGAAGTTATTGGAATTAATCATCTTTTCAAGAAGAAGCTGCGATACATTTATTCTGCTCTCATCCTTTATCTCCTTCGTATCAAGATAGAATTCAACCGCATCTGCGCTTATCGAATACCACACCATATCCTCTCTTATTGTGCTTTCGACAAGCTTCATTCTTGACACTCTTTTCTTATGCTCAACCGGGTCATAATACTTAAACTCAAATGGTCTGCCATCATTTTTTATCTTATCAAATACATAGTCTGCCACTTCTACATACTCTTCATCAGACAGCACCAGACCAAAGTCCCTTTTTACAAGCATTTTAAAGAAATCGAGGTATTCCTTATAAGTAACGTCCTTTTCCCTGAAGTTATTTTCTTCAATAAAAAAACGCAGAACTGCCATAAGAATATACCCCATATCGAGCGCACTATACTTTCCGTCCTTATACTGTTCAAAGGATACGTCCATAAGCCTGAAAAATGGATAATACTTTTTCAGATTAATCATTCTCTCCCTATGGTCTGTGATTATCTCTCCTATCATACTATCTGCCATAATATTCCTCATTCTTAAGTAACTGTTTTATGTATTGTTGTGCTTTACATATTATACAAATGCATTATATCAAAAATGTATATTTTTTAATATACTGCTTGATAAATATGTACTATTTATATATCTTATATCAATTCTGCTTTTATAATTTTATATTTTTCTGACTGTCATCTGACGGCATATTTCCTGTATACGCTGGCAAATCTGCTTTGGTAATTTTAGATTTTCCTATGCGACATCTGACAGCACATTTATCGTGCGCCCTTACAAAATCTGCCTTTACAATCTTATACTTTCCTATGCACTGTCTGTCCGCTTATAATTCAACTCTGCCGTCCAATGCCCTCAAGAGCGTAACTTCATCTATATACTCAAGGTCACCGCCTACAGGAACGCCGCTTGCTATTCTTGTAACCTTAATTCCTGCCTGCTTTATCATCTTGCTTATATACATAGCTGTTGTTTCACCTTCAAGATTGGAATTAGTCGCTATAATAACCTCATCTACGTCCTTCTGGAGTCTTTTCATAAGCTCTGCAAGCTTAATATCCGATGGACCTATTCCAAGCATAGGGCTTATCGCACCGTGGAGTACATGATATACACCTTCATACTTGCCTGTTTTTTCATAAGCCGCCATATCCCTTGTATGTTCAACAACCATAATCTGCTTATGATTTCTGGCAGGATTTTTACATATCGGACACAGCTCATCATCTGTGAGTGTAAAACATTCCTTACAGTAGTGGACATTTTCCTTGGCACTTATCATGGCATCGGCTATTGACTGTACCTCTTCCTTAGGCATATTTATAATGTGAAATGCCAGGCGCTGGGCGCTTTTAGCCCCAACCCCTGGTAATCTTGACAACTGTTCTATTAACTTATTAATATGACCGCTGTATATGTCCATTAGAAAAGGCCTCCGCCAAGTCCTGAAAGACCGCCTGTTATCTTAGACATAGATGCCTGTGACTCCTCCTCGCACTTACGAAGAGCTTCGTTAGTTGCTGCAACTATTAAGTCTTCTAACATTTCTACATCATCCGGGTCAACTGCTTCAGGGTCAATCTTAACCTTTGTAACTTCTCTCTTACCTGTAACAGTAACTTCAACAACTCCACCACCTGCTGTTGCTGTGAATTCCTTTGACTCAAGGGCAGCCTGCTGCTCCTCCATCTGTCTTTGCATTCTCTGTGCCTGCTTCATAAGATTATTCATATTGCCAGGCATACCTCCTGGAAATCCACCTCTTTTAGCCATTATATAAATTCCTCCTTATCATCTACTTCTATATTCATCCCAACAAGCTCCTCAAGTGCTACATACCGCTTGTTAAAATCTTCTTCCTCGTCCATCTTGGTTACTACAATTCTTACCGATATTCCGGTTCTTTCTTCTATATGCTCCTCTAACATAGTTACTGTTTCTTCCCTGCTTATAGCATTGTAGCCACTAAGTGATTTTATCATAATCTCAAGACTATTTCCATCCTCAGTTACAGTAACGTATGCCTGCTTTAAGAAGTTCATAAGCAGCGCATCATCTATTGATGATATTATATTATTCCACTGCGATGCTATCTGTCTTATGTCGTCAGTAACTGCATCGTAATTACGCTTAATTACCGGCTTTGTGTCACTGGTTTCTGCTTCACTGCCTGACACGCCAGCACCGTTTGCTCCTGCAAATGTTCCCTGTCCCATGGCATTAAGCATACCAGCAGGAATAAGTTCACCTGACTTAAGCTTTTCTATAACCTGCATAGCATCACCAAGCTGTGTTTCAAGCGTATTGATACGACCTGTCAGCTCAGTCATATCTGCCGGCTTTTCCATAGACGGACGCATCAGCTTTATAAATGTAACCTCAGCCTTAACTCTCTTCTGCGTTGATGTTTTCATGTCATTGGAAAGCTCTGATAACACTCTTATATGCCTCATAAGTGTATCAACATCTGCCTCTTTGGCATCCTCCATCATATCCGCAATATTATCTTTTGATACTTCGATTACATCTTCTATCTTGTCAGTATCCCTTGTCGTCTTTATCAGTAAAAGATTTCTCAGATACCATATAAAATCTGTAACAAACTGTGATAAATCACGTCCCTGCATGATAATGTCTTCCATAAGGTTCATGCAGCGTGCTACATCATTTTCTCTTATTGTCTTATACATATTGCTGAATATAGCTATGTCTACAGCACCAAGCACATCAAGCACATCATCATACTTAAGCTCTTCTCCTAAGTGAAATGCTATGCACTGGTCAAGAAGGCTTAACGCATCTCGCATAGAGCCGTCTGCTGCCTTGGCTACATATCTTATTGCCTTATCCTCAACAACTATATTCTCCGCTTTCATCAGTTCTGAAAGTCTGTCTGCTATCGTTTCTATCGATATTCTGTGGAAGTCATATCTCTGACACCTTGACATAATAGTTACTGGTATCTTTGCAACTTCAGTAGTCGCCAATATAAATATTACATATGAAGGTGGTTCTTCAAGTGTTTTAAGAAGTGCATTAAACGCTCCTGTCGAAAGCATATGAACTTCATCGATTATATATACTTTGTACTTTCCTTCTGTTGGAGAATACTGTACTTCGTCCCTGATTTCTCTTATATTATCAACACCATTATTCGATGCTGCATCTATCTCTATAACATTCATCGAAGTTCCTGCTGCTATCGCCTTACATGTAGGACATTCGCCGCAAGGACTTCCATTTACCGGATGTTCACAGTTGACTGCCTTTGCAAATATTTTTGCCACACTTGTCTTACCAGTACCTCTGGTTCCGCAAAACAGGTACGCATGTCCTATTCTGTCGGCATTAATCTGATTTTTTAAAGTTGTAACTATGTGGTCCTGACCCTTGACATCTTCAAAGTTGTCTGGTCGCCACTTTCTATATAATGCCTGATATGACATATGTGGGGGCTTCCTTTCTGTCATGCTATTCTCATCGACTTTCACATCCGCTATATTTCATCTAACTCGTAACGATGACACTCAAGAATCTCTGATTCTTTCGTTGTCGCGGTGCTCCTCGAATACCCTGACATAAAGCCTTTTT